>Ga0209647_1001385_pt1 | contig 20749 bp, 26 predicted proteins | sample GraSoi_2013_60cm_FD_185827 | JGI IMG/M metagenome (GOLD analysis project Ga0209647, IMG submission 185827) | Grasslands soil microbial communities from the Angelo Coastal Reserve, California, USA - Sample 9_17_2013_60cm (SPAdes) (version 2) | ecosystem: Environmental > Terrestrial > Soil >... | reverse complement strand
CCAGGAGCCAAGTACCACGCGGTCGCTGAAGAAGGAGTGCCCCTCCGAGATATCGCGGAAGTTATTGGCCGGGGCTTAAAAGTTCCGGTCGTCTCCCTGTCTCCGGAAAAGGCCACCGCCCATTTCGGCTGGCTCGGAATGTTCGCTGGTCGCGACGTTCCGGCCTCGAGCGAGCAAACACAGAAACGACTCGGTTGGCACCCGACTGGCCCCAGACTGATAGCTGATCTCGAGCGGATGAATTATTTCGAGCGTTGAACCAAAAAAGTGGCTAAGACATCGATAATCTTAGCCACTTTCCAAAGACTGCGGCGTAGTAACGGTGCCCGTTTCGGAATTGGTGAGCTTTAATTCTATCTCAGAACGCCAAGCTGCTTGAGAAAACCCAGTAAATCGAATTCGGTCCACTGTTCGGCGATCTTGCCGTTTGCTACGCGATAGATGAGGATTCCCGAATAGCCAACCTGCTTTCGCGTCGGCGGCATTCCCTGGAAATCGCCCAAGTGAGTGGCCTGAAAGCGGTAGCGCACCGCAACCTTATCCCCCTCCGCAATCTGGTCGAGAACCCTAAAATGCAGGTCTGGGAAGGCCGCGCGGAAACCCTTGATGAACTGCCGGTTCTCTTCGGGCCCTTGGATCTCCCTGCCCGGATCGTGCCGCACGAAATCCGGCGCAAAGAGTTCTTCGATCCGTTCCAGGTCTCCTTGGTGCCAGACCTCTTCCCATACCCGATCGGCCAGGAGTTTGTTGTTCGTTGCCGTCATAGTTCTCATGCTATCACGCAACGGATTCAGGTTGTCACAAAAACTTAGCCTTCCTTGACGTCTTACGACCGGGGGAACAGAATGGCCGCGAAAAGGCACAAAAAACGCAAAAAGGGTCAAAAATGCATCGTCGAAGCCTCCCTTTCCTCTTGTTCAACCACTCTGTCTTAGTGTCCTTTGTGGCCTTCTGTGTGAAAGATAATTGGGCAACAAGCCCTTGAGACGTGACCCCTTTGTTCCCTCGATCCCTGCCCCATTTATCGCGTCTACAAGGGAGCAATACGTCAAAAGACGTATGCAGCCCGCGCTCTTTTTCGGCTATGTTCCGGCCGTGAATGACAGTAGCTCGACCTCAGTCACTTACCCGCCGTGTGTGGAGCATGGAGTTTGGGTACCGCTTCTGACGACGCCACCGGATGATTTGCTCTGCCTTCGATTAAAGGACGTCAGTGCTGATGAATCTCACGGCATCAAACAACGCGGTGTCATGAGCTTTCATTCGCTCGGTTGCTCTGGATACTACCTGAACCAGGAACCTGGAAGAAGGGTGGCGGCAGCGATGGCAGCCCAGATCGGCCAACCGGGCGTCTATGGGGGTGTCCCAGACGCAACCACGGCCTCGTTTTTGTATCATCTCGGCGATATCGCGTACAAGGACGAAGATCCGTCGAACCCAGCGGCCAAGGATCAAGCCACGATCTATAACGCTCAGTTCTATGCCCAGTACGCGGGATATCAACGGGATATTTTTGCGATCCCCGGGAACCATGACGGTAAAGCTTCCGGTCATGATAACAAATCTGCGATCGTTCATTTTGTGCAGAATTTCTGCGATCCACATCGTGGCTTAAGTCCTGACAATAAGACAGACCATCGGAAAACGATGTGCCAGCCATACCCATATTGGCGGCTGGAGACGCCGGTCGCATCATTCATCGGGCTTTACACCAACGACATCAACGGCGGCCAACTCGACGACCCGATGAGCGAAGATAACCCGCAATACCGTTGGCTGGTCAAGACCCTGTCCGACATCAAAATCAGACAGAACGAGGAGCCTAAGGCTCTGGTGATCGGACTCCATTATCCTCCGTATTCGGGAACGGCTAACTTCCGTGAGCGCGGGGATCCGAATCTAGGGCCGACCCAGCGGCGTGGAGCGGTCAAACCGCTTGCCGTCATTCTTCAGCAAGCTTATCGAGAAGCTAACCTTTATCCGGATCTGGTGTTATCGGCCCATGCGCATCTTTATCAACGGATCACGTACCAGCAGACTGACGGAAGGCAGATCCCTCATTTAATCATCGGGAGCGGCGGTCATCCACCGATCGAACCCTTATTTGAGACGTGTACAAAGACCCTACTACAACGGAAACCACCTCCATTGGATCTAGTATTACCTGCGGGCCTAGATTTGCGGGAGGGCCAGTCGGCCAAGGTCGTCGCTTACAACGACACCGATTTTGGCTTTACCCGAATCACGATTGATCTTAATAGGCACAAACTAACCGGAGAATTCTTCGCCGTCTTACCTTCCGGCGAGTCCGGTACCGAGACACCAAGGGTGGCTGATTCGTTTGTCCTGGACCTCGTGACGAAACGAATAGCGTGAGGTGAGAGGTTCTGCCTATGGCCGTGAAGTCTGTGATCAAAGGCGTGCACGTCGTAACGATGGGGATCTCAAACTCCTACCTGATCGAGGGCGACGACGGGTTGACGCTGATCGACGCCGGGTACCCGGGCAAGGAGGCAGCCGTCTTCGGGGCGATCCGTGGGCTTGGCCGTTCGCTAGACCAGCTCAAGCACCTGATTTTCACTCACGGCCACCCTGATCATATCGGCAGCGCCGCTGCGATCGTGCGGGAAACCGGTGCAAGGACCTACATGCACCCGCTCGATATCCCGATGGCCGAGAGTGGAGGTCCTTTTCGGCCTCTGAGGGGGGCACCGGGTCTGTTGGGGCAAGTGCTCTGCAGGCTGTTCTACCATCCCGACCAGCGGCTGGAGCCGGTTGCCATCGACCAACGTTTGACCGCTGGGGAAACACTGCCCATCGCCGGCGGCATCGAAGTGATTCACACCCCTGGGCATTGCGCGGGACAGGTCGCGCTGCTGTGGCACCCAGGACGAATGCTGTTCGCCGGCGATGTGGGCGCGAACCTCATGGGCCTCGGTGATCCCGTCGGCTTCGAGTGTTTGCAGGAAGGTTGAGCGAGCCAGCGCAAACTTGCCAGTCTTTCATTCGATGCTGCCGGGTTCGGCCACGGCCAGCCTATCGTCTGCGATGCGTCGACGCGTTTCCGAAATAAGTGGGGCCAGGGCGCAAAAGTAATCAGTAATCAGTGAATCAGTAATCGGTACAGACGGCGTCCGCCGAGTGGCGCTACCGGCTCGCCCGCTTCCGGCGACGGCGCAGACCGCGGACTAACAAAAGCTTGGCTCCAAATAGCCGGCTTGACCTGAGATACGCTGGTCTGGGTCGGCGTCAGACCTGGGCCAGGCCGCCGTCGACCTGGAAATCAGCGCCGCGGTAGAGCTTTCTGCACAGTGAAGACTGTACCCTTGACGTTGATGTCGAAGTGCCCTTCAGTCACCTGCTCTAGGCCGGCAGTCTCTGCGATGGCGGCATTCGCGAAAACAATATCGAGCCTCCCTTTTTCGGCCTTCACGGCTGAATACAGCCGGTCCAGATCGGACAGCTTGGTAACATCGCCCTGAACGGCCGTTACGTGCTCGCCGATCGCGGTCGCTGCTGCGTCGAGCTCAGCCTTGCGCCGGCCAAAAATAAAGACATGAGCCCCTTCGGCCGCGAATTTTTTGGCCGTCGCCAAGCCGATGCCCGTTGCGCCGCCCGTGATGACGGCGACCTTGCCTTCAAGTAAACCTGTCATGATATGTCTCCTTCAGAAATGATTTTGCCTGTTCGGAAGTGTGTGTCATTGGGCGATCGCATCTTTGCCCGGCCAGGCAACCAAGCTCGCGATTAGATGAATTTCCCGCGAATTTTGATTCTCGCGCGAAGCGCTCATCCGCGCCGATAGATAGGAGCGCCCAGCGGAGACCCGGTGGCTCCTCCATCAACCACGATCTCAGTGCCTGTAAGAATGGCCGAGTCGTCGGAAGCCAGATACAAAACCGCTTTCGCGACTTCATCGGCCTCGCTGTATCTGCCGAGTGGGATGCTCTGGCTAACCCGCTGCTCCAACTCTTTCTCTGCGTCATCCGTGGGCACGATAAGGGACCAGATCGGTGTTCGAGTGGCGCCCGGTGTAACTTGATTTACCCGGATTTTGCGGGGAGCGAATTCAGAAGCCAAATTGCGGTTCATAGTACGTATGCCGCCTTTTGCGGCCGCATAGGCAGTGAATCCCGGTATCCCGAGCACAGCTTGCACCGAACCATTTAGTATGATCGAAGCGCCTTCATTCAGATGCGGAGCCGCGGTCTGAATAGTGAAGAATACGCCGGTCAAGTTGGCACGAATGATTCGTTCGAATTGCTCGACTGAGGTCTGGCCGACCGGCGTGATCTCGTGAAAGCCGGCGTTGGCGAAGACGATATCGAGATTGCCAAATTGTTTAACGACTCTATCGACAGCGCGTTCAGTCGCTTCGATATCTGTTACATCGGCCTGAAGTGCGAGCACGTTGTCGCCGAGCTCCTTTGCGGCCTGCTGCAAGGTCTTGGGATTACGGCCCGTGATCGCGACCCGGGCGCCTTCGGCTACAAACAATCGCGCGGTGGCAAACCCAATGCCGCTATTGCCCCCAGTGATCAAGGCAACTTTGTTGGCGAGCTTCATGGGCGACCTCCCTGTTGGCTGTGAGGATCAGCCTGAGCTCGTGTTCTGTCAACGGTTCCTGCAGCGGCCGGAATCCGTTTCTTAAAGCAATTAGTGCCAGTACTATTCCATCCATATTTTTACCTTGTGGATTATGTTTATAATCCATGTAGATTAGGTATATAATATCCCGTAGTCAAATCAGTTTTTTGTTATGGGTCATTCACAACACCAGAAGATTAAAACTCATGAGCGCATCGTACGTACCGCTGCTAAGCGTTTTCGCGAGAAAGGAATTGAAGGTGTCGCCATCGCCGATCTGATGAAAGAGGTCGGCCTCACCGTTGGCGGTTTTTATAAGCACTTCGATTCCCGCGACGATTTGGTGGTCGAAGCATTCCGCGCCGCCACTGGACCCTGGGAAAAACAATTGGCGGCAGCCGAGTCGGGCGGTCCGCCTCTAACTTACCAGGGTCTGGTCGATTCCTACCTGACCGAGACTCACCGCGATCATCCCGGCAACGGCTGTCCCATTAGCGCATTGGCAGGCGACATCGCCCGAGGCGGGAAACAAATTCGCGCTGACCTGACCGAACAGATCAATAGCGAGATTGAGTTACTTACGAATTTGCTGCCCCAGGCTGGCAGCGCGGCACGATCAAGAGCGATTCTCACGGTTTCTGCGTTGCTCGGAGCCGTTGAACTTGCGCGAGCAGTGTCGGACGAGTCACTCTCCCGCGAAATCTTGGAGTCCACCCGAAAGGCACTAAAGCAACTCACTAGATCTGAGCTTCGATAGCTGCCTTATCGATCACCGACCATACTCGCCAAATCTTCTCTCTCTGAAATTCGTAGAATACGTTCTCGGTAAAGGAAACTCTCTTTCCGTTTATGTCGAGGCCAAGGAACTTTTCCTTTGGCGAACAGTCGAAGCCTAGCCGGCTCGCTATGTAAGGCGGGTCAGAAACCAGCAGTTGAACGTTGAAACAAAGGTCTGGAATTTCATAGAAATCTCTCTCCAGCAGCTTGCGATAACCTGCTAACCCGATCTGCTGTCCGTTGTAGTACACTTCGTTATGAACGAACTGTTCCAGCCTCGGCCAGTCCTGGCTATTAAGACAGGCAATGTAGGCCCGGTAAATGGCGGACAGGTCTGTTTTACTCATGATATTTCCCGAAAAAGACACACGAATAGTCAAGGCGATGCAAATCTTTGGAAGCAGGGCCCGTGTACTTTTACCGAAATCGATAGTTCCGCCATAAACGCTTCGAACCGTGGCCGGATGCAGCCTATCGAAGGAAGGGGAAGCGGGTGATGGCGTCCGGTGATATTTACGTCCAAATAACCGCAACGTCGGGTCTCTCCGGCCGTTCGAAATCGGTTGTGGTCTTAGTCCCTGGAAACGCCATCGAGGAATACAAATCAAGGCTTCATGCTAGTAAAGACGAGAATGAGACAATAGCCAGAAAACTGGCCGATCCTCTGGCGGGCTACCTCTTTACGCATCGACCGACTTTCGGCCGATTTAGAGTAGCTTATTCATTCACAACAACGCCTCCACCGGAAACTGAAAAGGAACCTCCCGAACTTACTCGAGGAGAATTGAAAGCATGGTTGCTATGATGTTTCACCACCCGACGGCCCCAGGTCACCGAGCAGAAGCGATAAAAATGGCTTATTAGGGAAAAGCGTAACTGGCCGCTCGAAACGAAATCCAGCCACCGACCCTGTTCATTCGACCGAACTCAATAGCGCAAGGGGTCACCTTTTGGGTCCTTCTTCTGTCCAACGCGCGCGGCTTTTAATTCTTGTTGGACGGCGGCAACGAAAATGCGGATATCAGTCGAAATGGTCGCTATATCAAAGCCCTGAGCCAGCATCTCTGCGACCGCGGCTCCGCTGCTGCAGTGGATACCTACAAATTTGTCCTTCCGTTTCGTGGCCGCACGAATGTGTTCGATGGTGTCAATCACCTTCGGTTCCGTCACCACGATCGAGGGCGCGAAACCCATGGATAAAGTCAAATCGGCTGGCCCGATATAGATGCCATCGATTTCAGGTACCGTTAAGATGTCCTCAAGATGGTTCACCGCAGTTTCAGTCTCGATCATGGCGAGAGTTACAATCTGGTCATTAGCGACCTCGCTATACGACGGACCGAAAATATTTAGAGACCGCGTAGGACCAAATGAGCGCACCCCTCTTGGTGCGTATCGGGCGTACGAACCGAACTTTTCCGCTTCTTCGCGGCTGTTTATCATAGGACAGATGATTGCCTCGAAGCCCGCGTCGAGCGCTTTCATCACCGGGATCGGATCGTTCCAAGGGACACGGCAGATAGTGGGGATTCCAGCGCCAGCAATAGCTTGCAGCATCGTTAAAGAGGTCTGGTAGTCAATCAGGCCATGCTGCAGATCGAGCGTGAGGGAATCAAAACCCTGCCGGGCAAGGAACTCAGCCAGGATCGGACTTGGAGCCGAACAGAAACCGTTTACGATTTTCTCGCCGGCCTCAAGCCGCTGACGTAGCTGACCAAACGGAGCAAAGATGGGCATATTGTTTCGCTGAAACTAAACCTTGTCCGCTAACCGCCCATCTCCGTCAACAGATGAAGCCACAGCGCGAATCGCGTTCTGCGATGTTGAGGGTGCTCTTTCTCGGGAGCCTCTACTTTGAGCCGCTGCCGCTTTGGTGGAAAAAGGTCTACTAGTAATGAGCATGAAAAGGATTCTTATCATTCAACCGCTCCGCCCCGAGGGGTTAGAAGTTTTTGCCGGGCGAAAGGACGTCTCTTACCAAGTGGTAACAGATTTCTCGGAAGAAAACCTCCTGGCTAACGTAGGAGATGCGGATGCGATCGCGGTCCGTACCGCCGTGATCACGAAACGCGTTCTGGATGCCGCTCCGAGACTGAAGGTCATCTCACGTCATGGCGTCGGGTACGACAACATTCCGGTGAGCGAATGCACAGCTCGAGGTATTGCCGTTACTGTGGTCGGCGCCGTCAACGCGATTTCTGTGGCCGAGCACACCTGGTTTTTAATACTGGCCGCCGCCCGAAGCGGTGCTGAACTAGATGCAGCGACCAGACGCGGCGACTTTGGGATTAGAGAGCGGGTGACCGGCGTTGAGCTCAACGGACGTAACCTCTTGATTATCGGCTTCGGCCGAATCGGAAAACGTGTCGCGGACAGAGCGCGTGCGTTCGGTATGAACATTTTAGTGTTCGATCCCTACTTACACGGCGACCTGCCGAAAGATGTGCGGGTATTTGCATCGCTCGAAAGCGGGCTAAGAGAGGCCGATGTGGTTACGCTGCACGCGCCGCTTACCGACGAAACTCGACATGTACTAGGCGAGCACGAACTTTCGCTGCTGCCAAAAGGCGCGATCGTCATAAACGCTAGCCGCGGCGGCCTAATCGACGAGGCTGCGTTGTTAGCCGCCGTGAAGTCGGGACACCTTCATGGCTCCGGTCTGGACACATTCGAGGTCGAGCCACTTCCGTCAAACTCGCCATTGGTTTCTGAGCCGCGGATCGTTCTTAGCCCCCATTCCGCTGCTATGACCGAAACTTCTCTGGTGGCGATGTCCGTGATGACCGCGAAAAATGCTCTCGCGGGATTGGACGGAATGCTGGATCCAGAGTTGGTGGTGAATCGGAGCGTTCTGAAGGGAGCGGCGCCGGCCTCATCCGAACACTGATTCCGGCAGTCGGACTTTGTCCCTACGGGACGGAACTCGGTTGGTGTTCGACGCCGGTGCGGTTAGTAGGCTCTCGATAAAAGCAATCACTTCCAACCGCGGAGCTCGTAGAAACCCGATGAGTGTTTCTAGCAAGCCCACCTGACCGAAGGGCTCGGGGTCTGGCTCGCGGAGACAATCTGTAAAATAAAAACAGTAAGCCTTTGTGTTATGGCGATTCCGATAACTGCTATCAGCATCGAACCTGAGCAAATCGATGCGCAACATCTAGGTGCGTTGCTCGATGAAACCTGCCAAGTTGAGGTCGTCGGCAAGTGGGTTAGACCCATGCTAGTCTGTCGACGAGCGTCTAGCCTGGTGAGGCCAATCTAACAAAACTCGCTGGCTGATTCGCATCCGGATTGGCCAAAAAGAGCGAGCCAAGCGGACGTCGTAACCTTCGAAAGCACGGTGCGAGCGTTTTATAACGCGATTTCAGCGGTTTCTATCCCCCAGTTGCGTCAAAGACGACGCTGGACGAAGGTCGGGTTAAGAATGCCTACTCTCATGCGAGTTGAATTTTCACGAGGTCTCCGCCCTGATTCTCCGCGTTTCGTCCTGATGATCGAAATCCCGGACAGTGCCGCTGCCGAACTTAACGCCAGAAAAGTGAGCCTCGAAACGAGAGCCTACGAAGTGGCATTTGAAACCACGTCCGCCGATCGTTCGAACAAACCAGAGCATCACATGAGCTTGATGTCTTGTACCAGAGGAAAGGTCAAAAACCTGGAGTCACTTGGCGAACCTAGTTTGCTGGCTCCCGACGCTTGCCGCGCTTGGGTCATTAAAAGACCATCCCCGCTCCAAGAGCTCCTTGATAAAGGTTGGCAATCAAGACAAAAAAATCCGGGCTCCAAAGGTTAAAGAAATAGCGCTAGCCGGAAGCACGATTCATAATCCTTGGCCAGGATCTGGGAAGCAAGGCAAGCAAAGGGAACCAGATAGTCATTGTGATGCCGCAGTGGACAAACGTACGGGTTTTTCATAAAAGGGATTCGCGCTATGACCGCGGACGAAGTTTTGGATGCGTTGAGCCGGTACACAAAGGATTCTATGGATAGCGATCGCCAAACGGCGACGAAGCTGGGTATTAGGCCGCCAATTTTAGAGGATTGGCTGAGCGGTAGGACTCGGCCTCAGAAATGTACGCTCGCGAGGCTAGCGGGTTTCCTTAGACGCGCCGGCTATTTGTAACGCGGGGGTATTTGTAGGACGTACCGGCGCTCTCTTTCAGCCGCGGTAGACGCTTTCACAATCAGCCGCTTGCTGTTTGCTAGAGCGGTACTACCAGGAAAGTGGCTAAGCTGCGGCGCGGCTTAAGAGTTAAGCTTTTCTTGCTATTTATTAAATCTGATCGAGGTTCGAGTCTTCGATTGTTCTCAGTTGATTGCCGGTGGATTTTCAATGGGTGCGCCCTTATTGGTGGTTCGAAACCCGACGCTCGGGAACGGCTCTGTGACTACCTTCGAAAATATTATGAAATTATACGTAGGTAATCTGTCCTTCTCCATGAGCGAAAGCGCACTGCGTGATCTGTTCTCAGCGCACGGCACCGTCACTGATGTTCATATTGTAACCGATCGCATGAGCGGCAAATCCCGTGGTTTCGCATTCGTCACTATGGGAAATCGTCACGAAGGCCAAGCTGCTATCACCGCGCTGGAAGGTCATTCCATTGACGGCCGAAACCTGAGTGTGAGTGAGGCTCGTCCGAAGAATGATGACCGTGGAAGCGGTTCTTTTGAGCGTCGGCGTCGCTAGTTCGGCGGCGGTGGTTGGTTTAGGTGCAGCTTTCTGATTCTTGTATGAAACCAGGAGAAATTGATTCTGACGAAACGAACGACCGCGTTCAAGAGCTATGGGGGGAATTAACCGGCATTGATGACAGAACCGACCAGGAGCGGACTTTTACCATTTACAAGCGCAGCGGTAGTCTTCTGGTTATAAGTGATACAGGATGCGAGCGTCTGGTTGGCCCCGACCAAGGCTTAAGCAAAACGCGTATTTTTCAGGAGGTGATGTACCAGTTCCGCGTACATGCCGTACGACCCAAACCCTCGTTTTACCCCCTATCCGATTGAGCCGATGCCTCAGGCGCTCTATTTTCAAATCACTCTAGAGCCTCATCTCAAGCATTCAGGTGTAGCGACTGGACGAAAGATTCTTTTTCTGGCTGAAGTACCCGTAACCACGGCAAAAGAGGCCTCGGAAGTACCGGAAGACGACGGCAAGGTTTATGAAACGGCCGAAAGACTAGCGGCGAACCTAACGTGCATGGCCATGACAGGTGAAGCGTCTCAACCGGGCGAAGATGAAATGCATGTCTCCTTCCAATCAATGTCCGGAATGTCGGCTGATCTGAAGCGGCGCCGTCCGGATGCGGAGAAAGACGGCGTGCGAATATGGCTGCTTGGCGCGCGTCCGGAATGAGCGCTTTGCCCTACACGGGAAGATATTGTGGCCGTGTCTCATGGGCAGTCCGTCATTCATTGCTATATCTATATTTTTTCGGAGTTCGTCAGCAATCACCTGTGAAGGACTAACGGTCTACTAATTATGACACCGATTCACGCGACCGTCCTTTCGGCAGACAGATTCCGCGATCAATATCGCCTCATTATTCAATTGGTTCCTTCCGAGTTTCTGGGTCCGTTCGAAAGGCTCAGATTCAAGAAAAATCCCTACTGCGGCTCGTTTGGTACTTCTGTTGATAAAAGCTGGTTGACGCTTGATTACCGCAAAGATCCCGGCTTCAAGGCTGGTGAAGCGTTTCCGCTGTGGAGGACCGATTAGGAGTCAGGACCCAGGAACCAGGAGACGAGTCGGCGAATGGGCGAAACGGCGAATGGGCGAGGCGGCGACACCGCGTAAGTCCAATCCGTTCGCCTTGACGCAGTAAACGCCTTAAACTCATCGAGCCTGCCGCGCGGATATGCGCCTCGCCGTTCCGCCCATTCGCCGATTCGCCCACTCGTCTCCTAGCTCCTGGATTCTGGCTCCTGAACTGATTACTGACACACTGATTACTGATTACTGGTGTTTAGGCTGCCCCGGTGCAGACCTGTCTCAAGGTCTTTACGAATTTAGAGACGACTCCAGACTCAAGTCCGTTTTTCTTCCAGACAGCCCCAAGAGGTATTTTAGTAAGTTTTGACGCCACCAAATCTCTAAAAACAACCTCGCGGGCTGGAAACTTTCTGACCGGTTCGCTGACAAGGGCGACGCCAAGGCCGGCGGCCACAAAGGCCAGAGCGCTCCCTACCCCGTCCGCCTCCTTCACAATGCGTGGAGTAAATCCGGACCGTTGACAGACGGTGTGCAGCCAATCGCCGTACGCGGGGTACATCCGATTTAGGCCAATGAAGGGTTGCTCTTTTAGAATTGGTAACCGGATCTCTGGCTGGACGGCTTGCGGATGCGATTTTGGCAGGGCCACAATGACCGGGTGCTCAATGAGCAACTCAGCGCTCAGCAACTCAAGGATCGGCCGATCACTGAGGACTAGGATGCCGACCGCAATACGTCCGTCAAGCAATGCCCGTTCTTGTTCTACCGCGTCCATCTCCACACAATCGACGACGATCCCCGGTGACTCTTTGTGCCAACGCTCCAGCGCCCGACCTAGGAAGTCGTGTGTGAGCGCAGGCATATGGCCGACACTTAACTCCCCGAGCTCCCCTCTATTAATTCGCTGGGCTTTTTTTACTGCCTGATCACAGGCTTCCAAGATCCCGCGCGCATCAATCAAGAACGCTTTTCCAGCTGCCGTCAATGCAACGCCTTTTCGCTCGCGTTGGAACAAGTTAAATCCGAGTTCGCCCTCAAGGTCCTGGATCTGTTTACTGAAGGGCGGTTGCGACACATTCAGCCGATCAGCCGCGTGGGTAAAATTTAGCTCCTCAGCAGCAGCGACAAAGTATTCCAGGTGACGCAGTTTCATTCGCAACGGGCTCTGCTCGCCCGTGTCTGGGCCATCGCCTTTGCGCGATACGTGGATCAACCCGAGCAAGAAAAGATCCTTTTAAGGACCATACGTCCGCTATACCGGAAAGCAACGGGGAACACTTCGGAAAGAGTATTGGGAAACCGGCTTATCCGGGGCCACTTGGATCTCTGCGCGGTACGTGACAAGCAGGACTCCAAATATGGAAAATGATAACGTTGAACTTCTCCGATTGGGCCGCAGGATCCAGACGGAACGCAAGCTTCTCGGGCTTACCCAAGACGGCTTTGCTAGGGATTGCGGACTAAACCGGAGTCATTTTGGGGGAATCGAGCGAGGTGAACGAAATCTGACTTTTTTGATCCTCTGCAAAATTTGTAGCCGGCTACGCTGCGATGTCGCCCAGGTAACTCAGGGCATTCCGCGCAAATCTTACATCCGCGATTCTAGACCAAGTTAGCGCGCGTATTGGCTAAATCTAAGAAGGCGACTTGCCTAACAAGTGCACCAGTCAGTGACTTGGTGCACTAATCAGGTCCAACCGATCTCCTTGGCCGTGTTCAGTAAAATCTGTTTCAGCTGTTCGCCTACCGAAAACCGCTGACTGCTGAGTTCTATTGAACGGGCAATGTCTATCCCCCCTGGATGCCGTTCGCTGGCCGCTTTCCAGTCCATCAGCATTTCAAGGAGATCGAGAAGTGACATGCCATCAATCCCGTTCGGATAATGTTCTGGATGATGGGGGTTGTGGAGATAATGATGATCAAGCGCCACTTTCAATTCCGTTAACGATTGTTTGTACTCTTCCCCCTCGTAAGTAATAACTGCGAGTCGATTACCGACCGCGTCAAAAATTGCTTTCTCCGGTTGTTCCAATTTGGAGGCGTCGTGTTTCGACCCGCGCTCTAAAAGCTTAATGGCGCACTGACCGAGGAGAAACCGTACCCGGTTGATGTGCAAGGTCGTGTCTATCGTACTGTCGTATTCCATTCGGTCACCTGGCAACACACTTCACTAACAGTCTTACCTGGAAGATGTCGCGGTTCTTGATCTTCTCGCTACAGCATCTTACGCGGTAACGTTTGTCTGCGCAGGAGAGTCACCGGAATCCTTTAAAACTGTTACCCGAGCCCGATCTTGACCAATACTCTTTTGGAAGAGCTAAACGTCTAAAATGATATGGGAGATTGCGACAAAGTTGGGCGAATTGATGACGTTGGCTGCAACGACCAAGTCTCTCCAGAGGAGCCATTCTTTTGGGCCGATTTGTAAATCTGTCCGGCCGAATAATCAACCAGCACCATGTTTCCACAAATTCCTTTCCGTCGAGTCGATTGGCTCGTTAGCTCATTTCTGATCGGGACGCTGTTCCTTTCGATCACGGCCGTACCAGTGTACCTCTGGTTCTTTGGCATTGATCTATTTCAGATCGTTCTTTTCTTCGCGATGCTGGCTGCTTGCGGATTCTCCATCACCCTCGGGTACCATCGACTTTTTTCTCATTTAACTTTCAAGGCCCACTGGATCGTGCGGTTCTTTACAGTCATCTTCGGCGCTGGCGCATTTGAGAGTTCCGTTCTTCTTTGGTCCTGCGAGCATCGCAGCCACCACAAGCATGTGGACCACGATGACGATCCTTATTGTATCACCAAAGGTCTCTTTTATGCCCATATGGGCTGGCTGATGTTCAAGCTCAAGCCGCAACCGTGTTTCGATAATGTGGCTGATCTCAAAAAGGATCCGCTCTTGGTATGGCAAGATCGCTACATTCATTTGATTGCCGTGCTCGTCGCTTTCGTGCTTCCGGCTAGCATCGGTTTTTTGTGGGGAGGCTGGAAAGCCGCTCTCGGCGCTTTCCTAATCGCCGGCGTGCTGCGGGTTGTGGTGCTGCAACACGCTACCTTTTGCATCAATTCGCTCTGCCATTACATCGGTGCGCAACCGTATTCTTCAAAATGCAGCGCCCGCGATTCATGGATCCTGGCGATCTTTACTTTCGGTGAAGGTTATCATAACTATCATCACGAGTTTCAGCACGATTACCGGAATGGAGTTAAACCCTGGCAGATCGATCCGACGAAATGGATCATCTGGATCCTTTCCAAGACCGGCCTGGTCAGTAACCTGCGCCGAGTCCCGACAGAAAAGATCGTACTAGCAGAACTCGACGAAGCGAAGCGTCAACTCGAGGCGACGTTAGCCAACCCAGCTCTCACCGAAGCCCGTGCGACTAACATTGCCAGCGCTTATCAGACCCTACTAGAAACCGCTCATTGGTGGAACCAACGCAAAACAGAGCAGCTCGAAGTGACTCGCGAAATGCTCGCCAGCCTTCGTAACAACATTCGGGTGGCAACGGGCGCTCTGCGGATACCGGGCTTACGCCAACGTCAACCAACTTAGCGGCGGTAGGTACTACACGCGGCTCGATTCGCAGATCTTGATCGTCAACCCTGCGGCTCCTGCTGAGGAGCGTTCCCCGGATACCTGTCGCGCCGTAGGACTTCGGCGAGCTCAGTCGAGTCGCTTGGCGAAGGCGGATGGTTAGCCGGGCGGCTGACCTACAAGAACATCTCAGAAAGACATTTATGAACAAGACAGATAAACTTAACAGAGCAGTCGACGACGCGATGGATCAGGTAGCAGCCGCGCTTGAAAACGTAAAGGCCCACTCAATCTCGACCGCAGATGAAATCGGCCGGGCAACGCGAAGAAGCATGCATAACGCGCAGGGAGCAACAGAGGAAGCGTGGAGCGACGCCGCATCCAGAGCTAAAGTCTTGCGGTCCCGGGTTGAGTTATATCTGCAAGAACAGCCGCTGCATACCATCGTCCTGGCACTGGCGACCGGCTTTCTGCTCAGTCTGGTTCTGCTGTTTTTCCGCCTGAACCGTAAAGAGCAATCCACGCTGAAGCAAACCGTGCCGTTACGTTAGCAAGGCCTTTAACTGCTTCGTTCCGGTCGAACGCCGGCAACGCAGATTGCATTGATTACTAACATGGCGAAGCTCGCCCGGTTCCGTTGCCTTCTCACCATACTCTTATCGATGTGTTACTGTCTCTTCCGGTATGACGACCGGGAGGGGTAGCGAGATGAAAGCCACTATCGGTCAGATGTCGCCTAGTATCGGACGAAGCTAACAATTTCTGGATATCGGAAGGGGTTTCTCGACGGACCTGCTAATCCATGCGATTGTATCTGAAGATTGCAGAAGCGAATCATCTCCATCCGGCAAACGCGTGAAAGCTGATCGCACACAGACTCATGGAGGTTGCCAATATCAAGCAGATCGCTTTTCTCGGAGATCACCTTCCGCGTCAGTGCGGCATTGCCACGTTCACCTCTGACATTTGTGATGCAATTGCGACCGAATTTCCGGAATGTCAGTGCGTCGTAGGCGCGGTCAATGATCGACCCGAAGGCTACGACTATCCGGCTCGCATCCGATTTGAGATCGACGAGAAGGAACTCGATTCCTATCGACGCGCCGCCGATTTCCTCAATGTCAACAATGTGGAGATAATCTTGGTTCAGCACGAATTTGGCATCTACGGCGGGCCCGCCGGGAACCATCTTCTAGCTCTTTTGCGCGACGTACACATGCCGGTAGTAACGGCCTTGCACACGGTTTTGCGCGAACCAAATCCCGATCAACAGGCGTTGATGAGACAACTCGACGAACTCTCGAGCCGCTTCATTGTGATGGCCGAGCGAGGCAAAGGCTTCCTTCAGGAGATCTATGGCATAGCTCCCGAAAAGGTCGACGTGATTCCGCATGGCATACCGGACATGCCGTTCATCGATCCCAACTTTAACAAAGATCAGTTTGGCGTAGAGGGCAAAACGGTGCTGCTAACGTTCGGCCTGCTATCACCAAACAAAGGCATCGAGCACGTCATCGATGCCCTACCGTCGATTCTGCAACAGCATCCTAATGTTGTGTATATCATTCTCGGCGCGACCCACCCAAACGTTATCGCGCGCGATGGTGAGTCGTATCGACTCAGGCTTGAGCGCCTCGCGGAGGATCGCGGTGTGGCTTCTCACGTAATCTTTTATAATCGCTTTGTTACCCTAGAGGAATTGAAAGAATTCATCGGTGCTGCCGACATCTACATCACCCCCTATCTGAACGAATCGCAGATTACCTCCGGTACGCTTGCTTACACTTTCGGCGCCGGCAAAGCAGTCATCTCCACACCCTATTGGCACGCGCAGGATCTACTGGCAGACGACCGTGGCATCCTGGTTCCATTTGCCAACCCCAACGCCATCGCTCAAGGTGTGAACCGGTTTCTATCCGATCCGGTCCTAATGACCGCTACCCGCAAAAAAGCATGGAAACTGGGTCGGGAAATGATCTGGCCAGTGGTCGCGAAGCTGCACATGGAAAGCTTCGAACGCGCGCGGGCAAGTTTGAGCGTGCGTCCGCGACAGGCTTTCGCAGCCCGAACGCTGGACAATCGCCCGTACGAGTTGCCTCCGCTAAAACTCGATCACCTGTTTCGAATGACGGACAACACCGGGATTTTTCAGCATGCGATCTTCAACGTGCCGAACTTCGCGGAAGGCTACTGTACTGACGATAACGCGCGCGCTTTCATCCTCACGCTGCTATTGGAGGAGACAACGAGTCTCGCGACTCAGAGCCAATTCGAACACCTAGCCAGTATCTACCTCGCGTTCTTATGGCACGCTTTTGATCAGGAAACCTGTCGCTTTCGCAATTTCATGAACCACGAGCGACGGTGGCTGGAACGAGAGGGCTCGGAAGACAGTCACGCCCGCGCGCTTTGGGCCGCAGGCACGGCTCTTGGTCGCTCAAAAAATGAGGGCCACCGTAATCTCTGCGCACTCTTGTTCCAACGCGGACTACCGACAGTCGAGAATTTTACCTCACCCAGAGCATGGGCGTTCGCTCTACTTGCCATTCACGAATATCTGCGTGCCTTCTCCGGTGACCGAAATGCAAATCAGCTGCGTGAAATTCTCACCAATCGCTTGGTCGAGCTGTTTCGCTCCAATTCTTCGAAAGATTGGATGTGGTTTGAGCCGGTAGCGACATACGACAATGCGAGACTTTCGCAGGCGGTGATACTCACTGGATACTGGACTTCCCGAGGCGATGTCGTCGAAATTGGATTGCGATCCCTTCGCTGGTTGGTGGAGCAGCAAAAGGCTGATGGAGATCATTTCGCGCCGATCGGCAGTAACGGTTTCTGGACCCGCGGCAACCAATGCGCTCGCTTTGATCAGCAACCGCTGGAAGCTTACGCGATGATCGCCGCGTGTGTTGAAGCGTATTCGCTTACCGGCGAATTGATTTGGCAGCGCGCTGCACGTCGCTGCTTCGAATGGTTCCTCGGTCGCAACGATCTCGGAGAGTCACTCTACGATTCGAGCACCGGTGGTTGTCGCGATGCATTGCATTCCGACCGCGTTAATCAAAATCAAGGAGCTGAATCTAGTCTCGCTTTCCACCTAGCGCTGGCCGAGATGACTCGAGCAGAAGCAGTACTCGCTAGAGAAATCAAAAGGTCAGGAACAACTTGAAGATTAGTGTTAGCTCGATCGATTTTCGACCCAGCATCGATCGGGTGCTGAATAGGCCGTTCATTCCCGCCAGTCCCGACCAGGTTAGCAATATCATTGAACGGGTCCTCTCTTTTTCTGATCCGGAGGTCGAGGCGCAGCTAGCTTGCTTACGCGACGAATTCGCTCACCGACACCCAAACCTGGAAAGATCGTGGTTGCGACAGTTCGAGAAAGTAGAGGCGTATTTGTCGAATGAGGCATTTCTTCCCACGAGTCGGCGGCTTTTAATAGGAGCATTCTTTACCGGAGAATATGCCGTTGAATCCGTGGCGTTATTCAATCCATCAATCGTTCCGCATCCGAACCAGACAGATCTCGGGCCAGAAGATCTGCGCTTCATCCTGACCCTTCGAGCTATCGGCGAGGGCCACATTTCCTCGATTGGGTTTCGCAGTGGCGTCGTCCGAAGCAATCACTCGATCGAGATGGACCATGCGACGGGCCTTGTGACCGCACCAGACATCGAGGCCGACCCCGCTTTTTCCAGGAATATCTTTCTACACAAGTTGCAAGAAAAAGGCCTGGAGAACAATTGGTCGAGATCGGTGATGAATCGCTTGGGTGCTACATTCACACGAACCGAACTGGACGAGTCGCTGCGGCGTGCATCTCATGAGACCCAGCGACATAATGAAGACGTCAAGAGAGCTATGGAATGCCTGGATTGGCTCGTAAATTCGAACTACGAGCTCAATTTTAGTAAATCAACTCCCCTTTCCCAACGCGTCATCTTCCCAGTGTCGCTGAATGAGAGCCATGGCATGGAGGACGCTCGCTTTGTCCGCTTTGTTGATGAGGACGACCGCCCAAGGTATTTCGCAACCTATACCGCGTACGACGGGCGCGGCATTCTTCCACAGCTCATTGAAACCGACGATTTTCTTCGCTTTCGCATCCGTACCTTAACTGGTCCGGCGATCCAGAACAAAGGGATGGCCTTGTTCCCGAAGCGGATTAGCGGACGCTATGCGATGCTTTCGCGATATGATGACGAGAACCTTTACCTGATGCTTTCAGATGACCTGTATTTCTGGAGCGATCCCCAGCTTCTGGTACGACCGTTGCGACCCTGGGAATTCGTAAAAATAGGTAACTGCGGCTCGCCTATCGAAACCGATGCGGGTTGGTTGGTTCTGACTCACGGCGTCGGCGCGATGCGTAAATATTGCATCAGCGCCCTACTGTTGGATCTACAGAATCCTTTGAAGGTGATCGGCCGCCTCAATGAACCACTTCTGAAGCCAGCGGCCGACCAGTCCAGCGGGTACGTGCCAAATGTCGTATACACTTGCGGAGCGTTAATCCACGGTGGTCGATTAGTTCTGCCTTATGGTCTGAATGATACCATAACCAAAATTGCGACCATCGAGTTAGAGACACTCCTCGCAGCTCTAGTTAAGTAGCCGGAGCGAGGCGGTTCGCACCTAACGGGAGCTGGCAAGGTAGATCGAGTGCACCAAGTCTGAGGCTCGTATAGCAGCGTTGGGAGCGCCGCCGGATGACTCGCAAGGCGCTGGCGAGGCGAATAGCTGAGCCCTATTTAACGAGCTAGCAACGCCGCGAGGCGCCGGCGCCGCCCCAACCCGAAGGGCTGCGCGGATTTTGGCCGGGTGCTTTGTTGCTCGTCAGTCAAAGACCGCAGCGGGTATTCTCCTTCCTCGCGCCGCGCACCCAGCCAAAATTCGCAGCAGCGCTGCTATACGAGCCTCAGACTTGGTGCACTGGGTTTCTAGGGATGAAACCTTTGGTAGATTCGTACCGTCGGGTACGATAACTCGTAACCGTACGAAAAACTGATCTCGTTAAAGCCGCTGAGTTCGCCGCACGAATCTTTTTCAGGAGAGTGGTTACACCCATCTGGCATCTTTTGGCACGTTGCTTGCAGCCACCATTTTCTCGTGGCTAGCTCGACATCAGGACAATTTAGATGGGAAGGTCTTCCGAAGAGAAACGGAGCAAGACCAAGAACCATTGCGGGCCCGTTACATATTCAATGCAGCGGGCACGGCGACCAGAAGTATCTGCATCAATTAATAAAAGATGTCCTAACGTGGCCGCACATCGATGTTAAATCTTTGCCGGATGAGTCTGCTAACCTGGTCTGCTTCAGGCTCGAAGAGGCCGCGGCCGGCAATGAAGCTTCGGCATTTCTTAGCCCTAGGGAATTCGCCCGGGTTCACCTGAGCTCGCCGACGATTCTTTTAGCCCTGCCCTTGATATGGGCACATTGGGCGATTGTCCGAGGTTGGGCGGAGCCGCATTATTTGCGTTCCTTCGGACTAATGCCGGCTGGCGCACTCGTCGTCTACACACCGAAAAATCCTGAGGAACTAGCGATCTGTTATTTGCTATTCTCCAAGTCTTACCATTTTGCTTCGAAGCCAGTTCAGGACATAGCATGAGTGGCGCTTGGCGATTCCGGCCTGTTACCTCGCTACAACCTCAGCAACCCGCGCCGGGCGGCATCCGCAACGGCTTCCGTACGGCTAGTGACGTTCATCTTGGCGAAGATCGCTTTCCCGTGCGACTTGACCGTGCCTTCGCTAATGAAGAGGGCTGAGGCAATTTCTTTGTTACTTTTTCCTTGCGCCATCAGCTTTAAGACTTCGATCTCGCGCTTGCTCAAGGTTTCTCCGCTGACGCGATCCGCCAGCTTGGCGACGAGATGGACCGGGACGGAGGTTTCACCGGCGTGGACCCGGCGGATGCTATCCATCAACGCTTCCCGCGGTACATCCTTTAAGAGATAACCCTTCGCCCCGGCTTGGATGGCCCGATAAATATCTTCATCACCGTCAAACGTGGTGAGAACAATGATTCGGGCTTTTTCGTCAGTGGCGCGGATCTCCTTAATTACCTCCACGCCTTCGAGTTCCTGCATCCGTAGATCGAGCAGCGTCACATCTGGCCAGTGCTCATT
>Ga0209647_1001384_pt1 | contig 20755 bp, 18 predicted proteins | sample GraSoi_2013_60cm_FD_185827 | JGI IMG/M metagenome (GOLD analysis project Ga0209647, IMG submission 185827) | Grasslands soil microbial communities from the Angelo Coastal Reserve, California, USA - Sample 9_17_2013_60cm (SPAdes) (version 2) | ecosystem: Environmental > Terrestrial > Soil >... | reverse complement strand
CTTCCTGAAAGAGGAGTTGGATGTCGTCTACCTGGTATATGCCAAGTTTGTTAATACCGTGACCCAGCAGCCGACAGCCATCCAATTGCTACCGGTCCAACCGCCCCCTGAGCAAGCTGGGGAGAGTAATACCGTCGAGTACATCTACGAGCCAGACGCCGCGACCATTTACGAGGCTTTGTTGCCGCGCTATGTAGATGTGCTCGTCTACCAGGCGATGCTGGAGGCAGTTGCAAGCGAACAGTCGGCGCGCATGGTAGCCATGAAGAATGCTACAGATAATGCAAACGATCTGGTTAATGATTTGACTCTTACCTATAATAAGGCGCGCCAGGCAAGTATCACAACCGAGATTCTGGAGGTTGTCGGCGGCGCTGAGGGTTTGTAGGCGAGTAGGAGAAATATATGGCACAAACACAAGTAACCACAAAAGGAAAAATTGTCGAGATACTGGGGGCTGTGGTGGACGTTGAGTTCCCGACAGACCAGCTACCAGCAATCTACAACGAGTTGCGCACACGCGCAGTGGGAGCGGATAAGGACCTTGCGCTCGAGGTCGAGCAGCAACTGGGGAATAACTGGGTGCGCTGCGTGGCTATGGGTCCGACCGATGGTCTGCAGCGTGGGATAGACGTGATCGACACGGGAGGGCCAATCACGGTTCCCGTAGGGGAAAAGACGTTGGGGCGCATCTTTAATGTGCTGGGACAGGCGGTTGATAACAAGCCGGAGGTGACAGATGCTCCACGCCTGCCGATCCACCGGCCAGCCCCGGACCTGGAAGAGCAGTCAGCGACGATTGAGGTCTTTGAGACGGGCATTAAAGTCATGGACCTGATTGCCCCTTTCATGCGGGGCGGAAAAGTTGGGGCGTTCGGTGGTGCCGGTGTAGGCAAGACGGTTATCATCCAGGAACTGATCAACAATATTGCTAAGGGTCATGGTGGCTATAGCGTTTTCGCGGGCGTGGGTGAGCGCACACGCGAAGGCAATGACCTGTACCATGAAATGCAGGAAGCGAAGGTCATCGACCGCCTGGCGATGGTCTTTGGGCAGATGAATGAGCCGCCTGGCGCGCGTATGCGCGTAGCGCTAAGCGGCCTGGCAATTGCGGAATACTTCCGCGATGAAGAAGGCAAAGATGTATTACTCTTCATCGATAATATCTTCCGTTTCACGCAGGCAGGAGCCGAGGTGTCGGCGCTGTTGGGCCGCATGCCTTCAGCGGTAGGATACCAGCCGACCCTGGCGGAGGAGATGGGCGAACTGCAAGAGCGCATTACCTCGACGAAGAAGGGTTCGATTACATCGATGCAAGCGGTGTATGTGCCTGCCGACGACTACACCGACCCGGCCCCCGCGACGACATTCGCGCACCTGGACTCGACGATTGTGCTGGAGCGTTCGATCTTTGAGCAGGGTATCTACCCCGCGGTTGATCCACTGGCGTCCACAAGCCGCATTCTTGACCCAAAAGTGGTGGGCCAGGAACACTACGACGTAGCACGCGGCGTGCAGAGTGTGCTGCAGCGCTACAAAGACCTGCAGGATATCATCGCCATCCTGGGTATCGATGAACTATCGGACGAGGACAAGCTGACGGTGGCACGCGCCCGTAAGTTGCAGCGCTTCTGCTCGCAGCCCTTCACGGTAGCGGAGGTCTTCACGGGGCTCGAGGGCAAGTACGTCCCCGTCACGGAGACGGTGCGCGGCTTCAAGGAGATTCTCGAAGGCAAATATGACCATATTCGCGAGGACTTTTTCTATTTGAAAGGTTCAATCGACGACGTTGTGGAGAGCTACGAGCAAGAGAGGCAGAAGGGATAGACGATGGCAGCACACACTACCATGCATGTCGAGGTAGTAACTGCCGAGCGCGAACTCTACAGCGGCGAGGCCGATATGGTGATCGCGCCTGGGTCAGAGGGGGAACTTGGCATTCTACCAAGGCACGCGGCACTCTTGACGACACTCAAAGTTGGAGAGATGCGGGTCAGGCTCGGCGCAGCCGAGGAACCGTTCTTTGTCTCCGGTGGTTTCCTCGAGGTATCTGACAACGTGGTGACGGTGCTGGCGGAAACAGCGGAACGCGCAGAAGAGATAGACGAGGCTCGCGCTGAAGCTGCTCGCCGCAGCGCGCAGGAGCGTTTACAGCAAGCGCAATCGGATGTCGAACGCGCAGAGCTAGAGGGCGCGCTTGAACGTGCCGTGGCACGTCTGCGTGTAGCTGAAGTTGTTCGCCGCAGGAGTGGCCGCCGCATCCAGTCACCTCCGCCTGCGCAGATGTAGCCCCCACTCCAGGGCAACTACAAGGGATCGCTCCATAGGCATCAAGTTAAGCATAGGAGAAGATTCAACGTGCATCGGCTCGCAGGGTGGGGGCAAGCCCCAGCGGCGCAAATTGAAGCGGTTCACAAACGGTTGCACCACCCCGCACCGCCCCAGGGTGGGGGCAAGCCCCACCCCTACTATATACGGGCTTGGCAGGCCGCTCGAGCGTAGAGGAAGGACGGACCTGGCGGTCGTCCTGACCACTTACGTTCGCGCCTCTGGGCTTGCCCCCGCCCCACCTCAGGGCGGGGCGGGGGCAACTCAATATTAGAAATCGCCGCTGCCTCCACCGCCACCGGAGTCCCCTCCGCCGCCGAAGTCGCCACTGGCACCTCCACCGCCAAAATCTCCTCCGCCTCCTCCGCCAGAGTCTCCTCCTGACCCACCGCCGAAGTCGCCACTGGCACCGGCCCAACCGCCATCACCCTGATCTTGTTCACGCGAATCGCGTTCACCCGCTTCTTTGCCCAGTTCATAGCCAAGGAAACCACCGGCTGCGGCACCCAGGCCACCGGCTGCCCAGGGATTCATGCCTGGCTGCTGATTGTAACCGGGAGGTCCGTAATAGTTTGGTGGATACCCCTGATTATACGGGGGCTGCTGGTTAAACGGCTGTTGATATGGCATGCCCATCGATGGACGACGACCAAAGCCGCCAAAACGCCTGCCCAAGAAACCGAACAGTACGACCACGCCCACTACTACCAGGCCGATAATAACTAACGCTATAAGTAGGCCTGAAAAGCCACCTCCCGAGGGGCCAGCGGACGTACCCAACGAATTGCGCAACGAGTCAACTGTGGAGATGGTCGCACCAGTATAATCGCCGTTACCATAGTTGCTGGTGAAAGCGTTCACTGCACTCCTAATCTGACCGCTCGATAGGGAGACATTGGAACCCCTGACAATTGCCAGGTGATGATGCACCGTATCCACGGCCATCACGATCAAATTGGAGTTGTTGCCAAGTTTCCCAAGTGTGGTATTATCAAACTGTGCCTTCGTCCCTGTAAATGTGTTTACCGTATAGATATCCATCGAATACGGCAGGCTCGATGCTTCATTCTGCACCTTGTTCTGATCCAGGACATGTGCATTATCATACACATGCACGGCATTACTGCCGCCACACGCGCTAACAAGCAAGATGCTGACCAGGACAACAAAAGCTAGAAAGCCTTTCCTGAGCCACGGCGTAAGGGATTGCGTATTTCTACTCAACAAAGTAACCCCTCCCTTTATGTATGCTAAACACTCTCACTCCAGCACACCAGGTGATAAGCAAGAGCTTATACAAGTTTACACCCTATACTACTACGTTTATGTGTGCCAATATGTTTTATTCCATTGTCAGTAAAAATACGGATCTCCTCTCGATTCCTCAGTGCCTGCGGCACTTCGCAAGAAGGGTGTTTCTGCTGGGTGCGCATTGAGCAGCCTGCGGCTGCTCAATGCGCACCCAGCAGAAAAGTTGTAGAAGGTCACAAGTTTGTGACCTATTGCAATTTCTATCGAGCCTGCTTCCATGTTACAATGTAAACGCTGAACAATCCTATTTTTTAATCTTGCACTATCAGGACGGAGTAAATACACGTGATGAGTACGACACCTGCCGGGCGACCGCGCCCATTTGTGCTGATTGTTATGGATGGATGGGGCGTCAATCCACGCACGGAGGGCAACGCTATCGCGCTGGCAAGAACGCCCAATATCGATAAGCTGGCGTGGACATGGCCGCATACGACAGTGAAAACCTCTGGCGAGGCAGTGGGCTTACCAGAGGGTCAGATGGGCAACTCCGAGGTGGGGCATCAGAATATCGGGGCGGGCAAGCGAGTGCTGCAGGACTATACCCGTGTGAACGAGTCAATTAAAGATGGCACTTTTTTCCAGAATCCCGCGCTGCTGAAGGCGATTGAGCACGTCAAGAAGCATGGGTCGCAGCTCCACATTTGTGGCTTGCTAGGCAATGGAGGCGTGCACGCGCATGAGACACATTTAGAGGCGCTGCTGCAACTGGCACACAACCACGATATTGAGCGAGTCTATATCCACTCCTTTACCGATGGCCGTGATACTTCGCCTACCGGCGGCATTGAGTTTATAGGCCAGCTGCAGGCTCGCGCCCATGAAATCGGCGGGGAACACGCTGCCAGGGTGGCGACGGTAAGTGGCCGCTATTACGCGATGGACCGCGATAATCGCTGGGATCGAACGGCGCTGACCTATTTTGCGATGACGCGCGGGGAGGGCGTACGCGCAAGCTCGGCAGTGGAGGCGATTCAGCACTCTTATGAACAGGGCATCACGGATGAGTTTATTGTGCCGTCAGTGGTGATGGAAGATCAAAAGCCGGTGGCAGTGGTCAAGGCAGGCGATGCGCTCATCCACTATAATTTCCGGCCCGACCGCGCCCGCCAACTGACGAAGGCATTTGTGCTGCCAGAACTCCCTCCGCAGGCACAGGGAAAATTCGATAGAGGGCCACGGTTAGAGGATTTGCAGTACGTGATGATGACGGAATACGAGGCAGGGCTGGACACGTACGCTGCAGTGGCTTTTCGCGCTGACGAAGTCGAGATGCCATTAGCGCGTGTGATCTCAGAGCAAGGGATGCGGCAGTTCCACACGGCTGAGACCGAGAAATACGCGCATGTGACGTATTTTATCAATGGCAGGCGGGAGACACCTTTTGCGGGTGAGGACCGCCTGCTGGTGCCATCGCCTAAGGTGCCGACATATGATCTGCAGCCGGAGATGAGCGCGGCAGGCGTAACGGACGCAGCGGTGGAGCATATCCGCAGCGGGGAGTATGACCTGGTGGTTATGAACTATGCAAACGCGGATATGGTCGGACATACAGGAGTCCTGGAAGCCGCAATTAAAGCGGTGGAGGCAGTTGATACAGGCGTGGGACGCGTGGTGGAGGCAACCCTGGCCGTGGGCGGCGGTTTGTTGATTACTGCCGACCACGGGAATGCAGAGCAGTTGATAGAGTACGATACAGGAAAGCCGTTTACGGCACACACGACGTATCCTGTGCCGCTGTACCTGGTTGTGCCTCAACTGGCGCAAGTGCGTTTACGTGATGACGGTATTCTTGCCGACGTGGCACCAACTATTCTCGACGTGCTGCATATCCAACAACCCAGGGATATGACGGGACGATCTTTGATCATGCGCTAACCAAAGGGAGCGATTCTTTCATCACTAGAATAAGAGTTATCCACATACTTTATCGGAATATGTGGATAACTCCCGACAGGTGTGGATAAGAAGCGCGAAAGGCAAGGCCACCGCCAGGGTCGCCTTTACTATATTACGAGCAAAAGAGGTTTTACAGGCTGACAAGAAAGCAAGCCAGTAACTGCAAGGGCCGCTCTGCTAGCCGATTCTTTCTATAAGGGCCAGGGGAATGACAAGCATCGACCCATCTTCAAGGCGCAGGTGTGCGGCCCTGGCGCGCACACCAGAAGCAAAGATTTGTTGATGCGAGAAAAAGTGGTTAATTTCGCCTATCATCCCTTCGTGACTGCCGCTACAAATACGTACCCTTGAACCTATGGTTAAAGTGGGATCCGGTTGCACAGATCGCCAGTCAAGTTGAACTTCTTTCATTGGCAGCGAGATAATGAGTTCAGGGAAGACCGGCAGGCGGATAGAGGTTGCGCCTGAGATCAGGGCTATCGCCCCCTGGTAGCGACTGAGCAAGTTGACGGTACGAGCGGGCATGGCTATCGTTCCAAGCCCTTCTGTAAAGAGTAAGGTAATAGAAGGTAGACGGGCCTGTGCGAGTTCGATGTCAAGGCTGTTTATCAGGGAAATGAGATCGGTGCGTAGGAAGTCCTCCAGGTCGCGACTGGAGATACTGCTAGCCACGACGCCCACTACACCGGAACTGATGGCTTGATGCAGCATGGCAATGTTGAGCGGGCCGGGAATCACGAGTATCGTGCCGGGGATGATCGGATGTGATGCACCAGGCCCTGAGGGTCGATTGCTGAGGATCAGGAACTGGGAACCTGAGTGCCACATCGTGAGAACCCCGGCAGCCTGGTTGCCTACACCTAGCGCTCCCTGGACAACGGCGGCACGGGTTTCAATAATCACTCCACCACGACGGGTAATAGCGACGACCCGCCCTCGCATACCGGCAAGTACGGTTTCGCTCATGTATTGACCCTGGACACGAACACTCCCCTGTAAACCTTTATTGCCGGTTGAGAGGCCAGAATAGGATGTGGAAGGCGACACAACTTGTGGGAACGCGGTGACGGCTTCGGCGATATCGGGTTTGTCCAGGCGAATCACAGGTTGGTCCGGCTGTACTTCCTGGCCTGGACGAACGAGAGCGATACCCCTGGTTTTATAACCACCGGGCCAACGCTCTCTCTGAATAAGTATTTGCGTGACTACGGACCAGCCGAGCGGATAGGTCATACATCTCACGCTCCAGGCAACCGCCAGGGTCGCCCCTACATCTCACGCTCCAACAGCTTGCATCCATTGCAATAAACGAGCATGGCGCTCGGTTTCGTCTGTGGGTAAAACGAGAGGTCTGCCGCGTGCATCTATTACCAGGCCCATTAACCCACCATCAATCTCTTCGGCAGCGCGTGCTCGCTCGCCCGGGCCAAGGCCAACATCAACGGTAGGCCCCGGATAGAGTGTGAGCAAGGCCTGCTCGTTAATATGTAGCGGGATGATTTCAATAGATCCACTCATGACTTCGGCTGTTACTTGCCGCCCGTTGCTGTATTCGATACCCACACGGATGGCCACCTCGCCCTGGGGCATATCGCCGTGAGGTATGACACAGGTACCGAGTCTATGCATCACAGCATCATTCTCGTTGACCTGTACGGCAGCGATGGGGGCGACGGTAGCAACCGCTCCGAGCTGCGAAATAAGCATCGTGCGATCCAGTACTATTGAAGTAACACCTCGTGGTTGCAGCGCATCGAGCAATAACAGCACTGACTGCCCAAATTTGGACGCGTGGGCCAGTACCCCACCGGTAGCCAGAATCAAATCTGCATCAAGCTGGTTGAAGTGATGCCGCCTTGCTGCTTCTACGGTAAGCGTAATAGCTTCTCGCGCAAATGCCTGCCCAATCTGGAGGTCGCGCATGCTGGTTGGTATGACCTGGGGATGCAGCAAACGATTGATAACATACTGCCGCAACTCGTCTTCCGTGATCGTGAAGGGCAACCAGCGAGCTACGCGTTGTGTTCCGGCTTTTTCGAGGATGGCACCAAGGCTGGGACCTACCCCTATGCCGGTATTCACAAGCGGTATAAACTCACCGCGTTCGCCTGCCGTCATGATGGTCGTGTTCGTTGCACCGACATCTACCGCAGTTACGTTCATCGCATAATGTTGGGCGAGAAAACGCACCAGGCTGCTTAACGAACTGGGAGTGGCAACGGGTGCGGAACGTGACCAGGAGCGTATAGACTCGTAGCCGGGGATGTGCTGCATGATATCACGCTCATACAGGGCCGTAGTGGCCATGCTGGCCGGTCCAAGTTGCTGCTGGGAGACAAGCGATTCTATGCGTGTGACCTCTGCATGCCCGACTAACATACGACGCACGGCTTCGACATACTGAGGAGCACCGGCATACAGTACAGGCAGTTGACGTACACCAGCATCATTCTGAGTTGCATTGACAGGAGCACTGCCATTCTGATAACGTTTAAGTTCCTGCGCGGCGTTTATAACCAGTTGGCTTGCCTCTTGCAGCGGTGTCGGACCGGCAGGACCATCCGCCAGGCCTACAATCAAAGCAGCATGCGGCCGCAGTTCCCGTATACGTTCGAGCTGGCGTTCCCATTCCAAATTTATACGCTCCCGGGTCCACTGTCCCTGGTTACCTGTGGTTGGCGAAGCCATAGCGCCGGCATCTACCTGATGAGGAGTTGACATTGAAGCCGCCAGGTAAGAAGGAGCGGGCAAAGCATATGTCTCTGCGTATAATCCAGAAACTGCCTGGGCCGTAAGTTCTTCGAGCTTCGTGGATACAGCACCCAGAACAATAATGCGCATTGGTCCCCCGGCGCTGACGGTCGCGACAAACAGGTCAACTCCATCCCCCGTCGGTTGCTCAGGCGAGATTAAGTTCCCACCGGCAACGAAATGGCGGCCTGTTATAAACTCGATCTCGTTGATAGCCTGGATAATGCCCTTGCAGATATCTTGATAAGGGGCAGCGGTCGTTGTAGGCGCTTCGCCCCGTGCCATTAATCGATATTGTCCCTCTACAAGACCAAGCAGCGAGACTTTCGTGAATACGGTACCACAATCAGCAACCAGTATCGAATTGGCGGACGCAGGGGTTTTACTGCTTGCTGGACTTTGTCCTCCCCCCAGGTAGGTTTCTGTATCCATCTCCACTATCCTTATCTCAATTAGGAGAACCAGCTGCGGATGGTTTCGATAATTCCACGCTTCGCGGGTTTTGCGCCAGGCGAGTTTATGTTCGACCTCTGACCACGACCAGGCTGTCCGCCCATTGGATAACCTCCAGCGAGGTTAGACCCCTGCGCTGGTGGTACACCGCCAAATCCGGACGGCTGATTGGGCGCATTCCATTGAGGACCTGCAGCAGGTATATTGGGAGCCACTGAAGCTACCCCTAACATCGATGAAAAGACGTTTGCAGCTGCTTCACTCTGTCCCTGAGGCATCATTTCACCTCGCGGACGGCTGGGAACGCGTACACTTTCAACGCGAGAGGCTGCACCATAGGAAGCAGGAGGATGAGCATCTCCCACGGGTGGCATCCCTGCTTGTTGCTGAGCATCCGCAGAACGCAGCCAGTCAGGCAATGCATTCGCATCTATCAAGGACGAGCCCGAGAGATTGCCACGCGCGCCGGGGATTTGTCCCGGCTGGCCTGACTGGCCCTGTATATGCTCATTTTCACGCAGCCAGTTTGGTAATGAGTTCATATCAAGCAGGGATGACGCTGCCATTCGCGCTTGTTCATCTTGTGGAGCAGCAGTGGGAAATCCTGCTGGCTGCCCAGGCTGGTTACCTTGCATCCACTGAGGCAATGCTTGTTGATCAATCAGATCCTGAGCCGAAAATCCTCTTGAGGGAGGAGTAGGATCACCTCCAATGGGGCCGGGAGCATCAAACGCAGCTCTTGAAGCTGCCTGGTTTTCCTGTACCCACGAGGGTAGAGATTGTTCATCTAGCAATGAATGGGCTGAAAATCCCTTTTGCGGCAACATCCCTTCGTCTGTGTTGGGTGCAGGGGCTGTGGCTGGTGGCCGCCAGACAGGGAACTTGCCAGAATTGCCTTTTTCCAACATCTCAGCATTCTCTGGGCTCATCCAACCCGGCAAAGCACCTTCATCAATAAGGTCGGCTGGCGAAAAATATGGCTGTTCATTGGCAGTTGAGCCTGGTTGCTCATGCACGCGCAGCGACTCGAGCCATGCTGGCAGCTCTGACCGTTCTTGCATACCCATTCTTGGGCCCATCCTTTCTTGATCAAGGCCGGATAAGGGCATGCCACAATTCTGACAATTCGCCAGACCTGCCTGCACCGGTTTCCCACAGCTTTTACACGAAATCACTTTGGCTCCTCACTTTCGCCAGGCCTCAAAATGTGTTTTCCTAACATACAACTACCGCAGTGTATCATGCTTTTTCCTGCATGACAACGAATATAAGGCATGATGAGACATATTGGTATGATACAATACACGCCTGGTGCCACTTCCAAAAGTACTATTGCCTTCCCTGCTTGCCTCCCGTTATGGCTTCTATTAAAATAGAACTGGAAATGGTATCATTCTGTAACAAAGTACCCCATATTTTCTTAGAGGCGCCTACAAATGTTTGGAATACCACTCGCACTACCAACTCGTAAACGCGTTACAAACAAGACAACTGGCAAGATGGAGAAGATTCAACGCTTGCCACCCGGCCTGACCCTCAGTAGTGGCATAGCTGTGCTGGCATACCACCGTCGTTCTCTCAACAGGAGTGGTGTCGCCGGAACTATCACTACCGGCACAGCTATCCTTACTATGGGCGGCTGGTCATGGGGGCTTTCGCTCATTTATTTTTTTATTTCATCTAGCCTGCTGTCACACTTTCGAGAGCGCGAAAAGGCACGCACCGCTGCAGATAAGTTCAGTAAGGGGTCACAACGCGACATTTTGCAGGTTGCCGCAAACGGTGGGGCTGCAACACTGATGGCCCTCACCTACGGGCTGACGGACGATCCACTGTTGCGGGCAGGTTTCACGGGTTCACTTGCTACCGCTACCGCCGATACCTGGGCCACCGAATTAGGGGTGCTTAGTCCGCACCAGCCACGCCTGATTACAACCGGTAAGCAGGTGCCCGCCGGTACCTCCGGCGGTATTACTTTGCCTGGCACGAGTGCGGCTTTCCTGGGCGCGCTGTCGTTTGGACTAGTTTTCTGGGCGCTGCAGGGTTTCCGCAAGTCGCTCGCGTCATTGCCGCTAGTTGCGCTGTTAAGCGGGCTAGCGGGCAGCTTCTTCGATAGTCTCCTGGGAGCCACGGTACAAGCCATGTACTACTGCCCCAGCTGCGATACAGAGACCGAGCGTCGTATTCACGACTGTGGAACGAAGACGCAGCTTTTACGCGGTGTAAAATGGATGAACAACGATACGGTGAATTTTCTGGCAACGCTGTTTGGCGGGCTTGTGGCAATGAGGATACAACGCAAAAAGATTCAGAGCACTACCCGCTAAAAGGGAAAACACATGACTACTATCATACGCCGCTTTATGCCACAACCGTGGAATCCTCTACGCGCTGCAACGTCAGGTCTACTCGCGACGATAGCCTACAGCGTAGCAATGGAGGGAGACAAATCTTTGACGCACAGTCGCTTCAGCGATGTACGTTTCATCCAGGGACTGATACAGGGCAAGAATGCATCCAAAAAACGTTTGCCCTTGCTCGCCTGGACCATTCACCTGCTCAACGGCGTGATGCTGGGGGAAATCTATGCAGCGGTCTTTAAACGCTTCCTACCTGGCCCAAATTGGCTGAAAGGGACCATTTTTGGCGAAATATTCATCGTCTCCGCGTGGTGGCTGACCCCGCTCGCCGATAAATATCACCCCATGATTAAAAGTGGCGAACTGCCGAAACTTGCCAACTGGTCTTCATTCTTCCAGAATATTTTCCGCCATCTTGTCTTCGGGCTGACACTGGGCCTGCTTTACCGCGATACCGAGGGCCGATGATGAAGTTTAGCAAGCAACAGCGGTAATACCCTGTAGGCGCACAATGTATTGGCGCACCGCCGATTGATCGGTCAATGGCCCGTCGATGCGCTCCCCAGGCCGATCAATCGGCGGTGCGGGCATGAATGCGCCGCCTACGGATGGCTGGATTAGTTTATTAAAAGTCTGCATTGCGCCCCAACAATCCAGGGATAGGGTGACTACATCCAGCGCTCTATCAAATTACCTACGAGTGGTAAGTGATAGTTTGGTCGGAACCAGGCCATCACCAACAGGTAGACTGCCAGGATAATCATCACCCACCAGATTACAGAACCAAGCAGACCCAGGCCGAGCCCTACCACGCTGCCAATCAGGGGGATCCCACCCAGGAAAAACTTTACTATGTTTACTACAGCGTAAAGTATCGATAGTGGCCCCAGGGTAGCCACTGCCTGCAATGCATTCCATCGCACATTGCGATTCTTCTCAATAAAGAAAACCAGCACGCCCAGCAGTATGCCTAAAATCCAGGCCAGGGCAGATGGAACAAACAAGACTATAACTAAGAGCAACGGATAGATCAGGGCGCGTTCCCACCGCTCAGGAATGCCCAGCGTCGTCGCCCCATTCGTCCATGTTCTACCTCTTGTCATCCTATCTCTATTCATCATGTAATGCCTCATTCCTTGTCCAACGTCCAGGCTCCGTGCACGGTTTTCTTGTATTCGCAGAAGCCCTACGTTTTATTTTCCGCTTCTGAAGTGTATACGTATATCTCTGTCGCGTGTTGCAATTTGCTCAAGAATTGTATCTCACTTCGTTTCAAGCCATAGACACTCCCATGACGATGCTCATGACGCTTTCATGACGCTTCCTCCTTATATAAATGTTACGTAACCATTCAGGTCTCCTTTCTCTTGCGCCGCCTCCGGCGGTGGGGTGAGGGAGAAAGGCGGGGGCACCCCGCACCCCGCCAAGGGGCCTTGCAGGCCCCTTGGAACCCCCTGCTGAAGAGTTACAATGTTACAAATATCTAAAGGTCTACGAGCCATGAAACCTCTCTTGCAACAATTAAAACCATCCTCTAATAAAGCATGCATGATAGTACGTTATGCAATAGGGCTGGCTACCGGGTTGGCGGGGATAGCAGATATGCTATCCGCCATTGTCTCCAGGCTCAATTGGAATATACTGTTAGGTGCATGGCCCATTGTCGTTCACCACGAGGTACAGAGACTCACTGTAGTCGTTGGTTTCTTTCTTGTGATACTCTCATATGGCTTAATACGCGGCAAGCACCAGGCGTGGACGATTACACTGGCGCTCCTGGTACTGTCTTTCTTCTTGCATATCCTGCGGGGAGGTTCAATACTCGCAACGCTCGTAGCGCTAGCGCTCACTCTCTTGCTCGCGGTACTGCACAGCTACTTCCGCGCCCGCAGCGATCCACCATCGGCGAGACGCGGCTACATTGCCTTGATCCTGGGGCTGGGTATCGTCGTTTTCTACACGCTTGGAAGTTTTATTGCGCTCTATAACCAGTTCGAGCCATTGGTAGATCGTTATGGCATCGATGGAGTCATTCTGCGACTTCTCTACCATGCGCACCTGCAACTGTCAGCGGGCACGCAGGCATTTTTCTTTGAAAGCGCGCTTCCGGCGCTCTGTCTCAGCGCTGTGCTCTATGGTATGGTGTCGATCCTGCGCCCGGTGACTGCGACATTGCTGCCGAATGAAGAGGAACGCCGCGCGGTTGCTTCACACACGCGCATGTATGGCACAAACTCCATTTCCTACTTTGCTTTGAGCGAAGAGAAATCCTACTTCTTTTCAGCCTCAAAGAAAACCGTCATCAGTTATGTGCTGGAAAGAACCGTGGCAGTAGTAGCCGGCGATCCAATCGGACCCGAAAGCGAACTGGTCAGCGCAATGCAGGAGTTCATCGAATTCTGCCACCAACAAGATTGGACCATCGTATTCTGGCAGGTGCGCAATGATCTCGCCGATCTCTATCGTTCGCTTGGCTTGCATTTGCTCAAAATCGGCGAGGACGCGATCATCAACACCCAGGCTTTCACGCTCAAGGGTGGAGCTATGGCAAATGCGCGCTCTAGCGCCAAACGAGCCGAGAAGGATGGGCTGCGCATCGTCTTCTATCGCGGGCAGGTACAGGATAGCGAACAACTCGTCCAGGTGGAACAGATCTCGCAGAGGTGGCTGGCTCAAAAAGGTGGCTCGGAGATGGGCTTTAGTATGGGTCAATTCGATCCGAGGGGAGACCCTGAACAGGTCACCGCGCTTGCAGTTGATAACAGCAACAGGGTACATGCGTTCGTAACGTTTGTGCCCATCTACGGGCGAAAGGGTTGGGGACTTGACCTGCTGCGCCGCTCCGAGCAATCAGCTCCCGGTACCATGGAACTCTTGCTGGCCCGCTCAATCGAATACCTGAAGAGTTACGGGGCCGAAATGGTCAGCCTGGGCCTCGCTCCTTTAAGCAATGCCAATGAGGAAGATGTCTCGTTCCTGGACAGCAGCATTGATTTCCTGACACACCGGTTTGGCAATCTGAGTAAAAGCCAGTCGCTGTTCAACTTCAAAAAGAAGTTTCAGCCAACGTGGGAGAGCCGCTACCTGGTCTTCTCTCATACACTTACGCTGCCAAAGATCGGCTGGGCACTCTACAAAGCTCACCAGGAAGACGCTACGCTGCTTCGATCCTTGCGCCAGTCCATAAGGGACCTGCGCAAGAGTTACGAGGCAGCGAAAGAGAAAATAGTCACAGGCACATTGGAAGTACTCGAGGTCTAGTGGTGGTCAGTGTATCTACCCGGGAGATATAATCAGGAGGGCTTGCCCTGGCAGGCTCTCTGCCGTATAATGAAAGCGGAACTCAATACGCAAATATGTTTTTTCAGGAGGCATCACTACGATGGGCGGTCCTACTCTACAAATTGTAGATCCGCAAGGTATCTGGCTGGCAGACTTGTTTGGTTTTATTCTCTCGTTGCCAATTTCGCTCTTCTTGGCATACTGGATAAGCAATGTAAAAAGGCCTATGGTGGTCGTTATCGGAGCATTCATCGGCTGTTTTCTCGGCTTCCTCATTATCCTCGGCTGGGTTGGCACACTGATCTTCGACACGACATTACCAGGCGCAAGTACAGGGGCAACCTTCTTTGGCTCTGTGCTCTTCAACTCTGCGCTGGGTTTAGTCTTTGCCATTTTCGCTGACCTGATTGTCGCTCGCCTGACAGCGCGTGATTATCGAAGGCCGTCTGCCGTTGAGGGGTGAATCGGGCAAAGGGATGTTCTATCTCCTGCACGGCAATGACGAATTCACCTGTCGAGAGCAGCTAAAACAGCTCCGCCAGCAGGGGAATTTTGACTATAACCAGGATACTTACTACGGCGGTGAGGTCGATCTTATGACCCTCACCTCTACATGTAATACTATTCCCTTTCTCGCGGACCAACGACTCGTCATCCTTGAAGGGCTGCCCAAGCGGCGGCGAGGCGAAGAAGCCTCTTCTGTCACAGCCGAATCAAAGGAAACACCCGCAAAAAGCGGCAAAGCAAAAAAAAGCAAGAAAGGCAGTAAAAACCGCTCAGAATCGCGGGCAGGCTTTGAAAAGGGCCTTGTCGAGTACATTCCCCGCCTGCCAGAGACCACGGTGCTGATCGTACTGGTCGATGAGGAACTTACTTCCAGCAGTCCCCTGCTCAAAATAGCGGTAGAGCATGGCAGGGTGATACAGTGCACCCTGCCCAAAGGGGCTGCGCTGGAAACCTGGATCAGCAAAAGAGCAGCGGGCCTCGGCGTGAAAATCACAGCGGAAGCAGCGGCCTTGCTGGCAAACTTCATCGGCAATCAACTGCGCCTGCTGGCTAATGAACTCGATAAGCTGGCAATGTATGTTGGGCCCGGCGCAACGATTACCGCCGAAGACGTGCGCCAACTGTCGGCGCAGGTGCAGGAGGCACGCATATTTGACCTGACCGATGCCCTCGCCCAGCGCAATCGCAAGCAGGCCCTTGATTTGCTGCACGACCTGCTTGCAGATGGAGAGCCGCCCTTAAGACTCATCAGTACCATCACCTCGCAGGTGCGCTCGTTGTTACTTGTCAAAGAGCTTGCCGGTGAAGGACTGCGCATTCCACAAATTGTCTCCGCCACCGGCATGGCACCCTTTGTGGCTGAGAAAGCCCTGCGCCAGGTAGGTAAATTCAGTCCGTCACAACTGGAAAGGATTTATCGCCAATTGTTGGCAACTGATGCTGACCTCAAACGCAGCCGTATGACTCCCGACATGGCACTAGACTTACTGGTCGTCAACTTCGGCAATAAATGAAGTAAGGCAGATTGGTTACGTTGAGGACACGGGTTGAAATTCGACCGTCCCGCTTTTTCCTCCACTTTTCAGAGCAACATAGGCTTGCTCAAGCGTGATCGTGGTATCCACGCCCTTACACATGTCATAGATTGTAACCGCTGCAATCGTTGCAGCCATGAGCGCCTCAACGTCTACACCGGTCTTGTAGGTAGTGCGCGCACGCGCCTCAATATCAATGCGTCCCTGGGCGCTGTCGAGTGCAAACTGCAGGTCAACGTGCGTCATGGGCAAAGGATGGCAGAGGGGTATCAGTTGTGAGGTTTGTTTCGCGGCCATAATGCCGGCGATTTTTGCTACCTCCAGCACGCTTCCTTTCGATACCTGGTTCGTCTCTATAAGCTCAACGGTATGCGGCTCCATGCGCACCCGTGCCTTTGCGACGGCCTCGCGCACGGTTTCTGGCCGATCCGTCACATCGACCATGTGGATGTTGCCACTCTCATCCAGGTGCGTCAGGTGAGTAGATGAATGAGCATATTCGGTCATTGTGCAAGTTCCTTTTGTCGTCTATAAAGATTTTTGGCTCTGATATTGTATCATGTGGATAGAGAAAGAGTGATGCACAATTCTGTATTGCACCAACTGATTAGCGAGCGTATTCAACGCGAAGGGCCTCTACCTTTCGCTGCATACATGCGTATGGCACTCTACGAACCCGGTTATGGTTACTACGTGACCGGGTCCGCAAAAATGGGCTGGCAGGGCGACTATTACACCAGCACGGATGTCTCTACACTCTTTGCCAATTGTATGGGGAGACAACTCTATGCAATGTGGGAGCAATTGAAGTGTCCCTCGCATTTCATCGTGTTGGAACAGGGCGCCGGACGTGGACACCTGGCCGAAGGAGTACGAGCATGGGCGCTAAAAGAGGCCCGGGCATTTCATACCGCCCTCGATTACCGCACCGAGGATATACATGCTGGACGAGATGCCCTGGACCTGGAGCTGCCTAGCGCTACACCGGCTATTGTGCTCTCGAATGAATTGATCGACGCTTTCCCTGTGCATCTCGTCGAAAAACATGGCGAACGACTATATGAAATTTTTGTGGACGTACAGGGGGACGGGCGTTTCTGTGAAGTGTTAGGCGAGCCAAGTACACCAGAAGTAGCCGGCTACCTGGATTCTTTCAATGTTCCCTGGAGCACCTTTGAAGAGGGGTGGCGAGCGGAGATCAACCTGGATGCCCTACGCTGGATTCAGCGCACGGCAAGTCTCTCACGACGCGGTTTCATCCTCACAATCGACTATGGTGACAAAGCCAAGGCGCTCTATACTGCTGTACGAAAGCATGGTACGCTGCTCTGCTATTTCCAGCACCACGCGAACGAACGCCCGCTGCAGCGCCCTGGCGAACAGGATATTACCGCGCACGTCAACTTCAGCGCACTTATCAACGAGGGAAGACGCCTGGGTATGCGCTTGCACAAGTTCACAACCCAACGCCTCTGGTTACAAAGCCTGGGTATTCAGGAAGAGTTAGAGCAGCGTCGTATCCACGAGTTCGCTGCAGCGGACACAGAACGCGCCACCGACCGGGGCCAGGTGGCGCTCTTGCAATGGCGAGACTTGCGCCAGCGCGTAGCGGCACTGACCGACCCGGATGGCATGGGAAACTTTAAAGTGCTGATCCTGCGTCGCTGATATGTATTGCTGTAGGGATGTTTCGCCTAACTGCATCTTAAGCAGGATGCTTTTCGTATTGTCAACAGGAGATATATTTTGAATCAGACAAGGAGTAGACCAGAATGGGCGCGACAGCAAAAGAGCTAGTAACTGCCTTCATGCAGGCTCTGCAAACCAAACAATTTGAGAAAGCCGCTACCTACCTGTCCGATGATTTTCACTTTATCGGCTGGACGCCTCTGCCCCTGAACAAAGACCAGTTTATCAGGCTCTCGTCAGAACTGGCAGAGGGCATGCCGAACCTATCGTACAACTTCCACGACTTGCAGGATGTCGATGCACTGCTCGCAGAGGGCGACAGGGAGGGAGCCGTCATGCAAATCACCGGTACCCAGGTCAACGAATTTGTCCTGACGCCACTCGGACTCCCGCCCATCCTGGAGACGGGTCGATCTATCTCGCTTCCCGCACAGCACTGGGAATACGTTGTCAGGAACAATGCCATCACGACAATTGACGTAGAGCCTGTGCCGGGCGGGGACATCTCGGGATTGCTTCACCAACTGGGTACCGATGTCCAGATCATACAGTAGGTCACTGTGGCAACACGCTCCTGGCGAACGCACGTAGCCCATCAATATCGTCCAGGTCCCACCATTGCAGCATAAGTTCATCGGCACCCGCGTTGTCATAGGCCTTTATCTGCTCGATGACTTCACCGGGTGTCCCGGCGATGATGCCTCCACTGGCCTTCAAATCTTCAATCACAACGTTAAGGGGCTTGCCAGCATATTTTGGCTCGTCGTGACGCCAGCTTAATCGACGATCAAGTTCGGCCATATCGCGTCCAAAGTACAGGCTTAACATCGCGGAGCGCCTGACATCAGCAGGATCTCGCCCCGCTACAAGCAGCAATTGATCGAGAATAGCCGAACGTTCACGAAAATCGTCGACTGAAATGAAGGTACCGTTCCAGTGGTTCGCATAGCGTGCCACGAGGGGCAGTGTGCGTTTGGGGCCATTTCCGCCGATCTGTATGTCGGGACCTCCTGGTCGCTGAGGGCGCGGTAACAATATAGCGCCGCGCAACTGGAAGAATCTGCCCTCGTAGGTGACCGGCTCATCACTACGCAGCAGTCGCGTGATGACCTCAAGCCCTTCTTCCAAACGCGCCATGCGGGTGCGCAAATCGCCGAGGTTATAACCAAAAAGGCGATGTTCGCGTTCCTGCCAGCCCGCCCCGACGCCCAGGATCATACGACCACCGCTCAGGTCATCCAGCGCAGCAGCCTGTCGAGCCAGCATCCTGGGATCGCGAAACGAGACAGGCGCGACTAATGGCCCGAAGTGGAGACGCTGTGAATGATCTGCCAGGTAGGTGAGCGAAACGATCATTTCCAGCGAATCTTTATCAGGCGGATTTGCATTCGTGAAGTGATCAGAGCGAAAAAGCCCGGCAAAACCTAGCTCTTCTACTTCTTTGACGATCCGTTTCCAACGCGGCCACGTGAGGCCATTCTGACCCTCGATCATTATCGATATCGCAACCATGTATTTGAGCTCCTTTTTCTGCTTCCTTTCATTCTATTGAACGTTCATGCAGAGTTGTATGTCAAGTTCAGCCGGCCGACATCCACTCATAATTCCTCCTTCCCCACCCCACCCTTGAGAGAAGAAAGCAGGGGACACCCCTGCAACCCCGGCAAGGGGCTTCTCCCCTTGCATCTCGTTCATGCATGTGCTGATTGAGCCAGTGCGTGGGCGCATCCTGCAACCCCGGCAAGGGGCTTCTCCCCTTGCATCCTCGCTTTATGAGTGGAGCTCAGCTGCCGGCCCTGTTAGTCTGAACATCAATTTGCGTCGAGATCCTTATAAGGAAAAAACTGGTCTATTTCGCCTGCTCAAATTTATCAAACCGAGACTAGTACTTCAGTCTCAGTTTCCCATACAACTCTACTACATTCGTTAGGTGATTTAGAAAGCGGATGATCCTCCTAATTATTGTAGTACAACGACGAAATGGAGTATAGTATGGATAACCAGACCTTACAAAGCGATGAGGAGCCGCGTGCAGGAACCGTTACAGACCTCGCCAGGAAATTGCGCAAGCGCGAGCAGCGCCTGCTAGGGCGCTTACAGGAAGTGCAGGAGAAAGAAGCTAGAGCGCTGGAACGTTTAAGACGTGCGGAGGCACGCTTGCAGCGGCGCAGTGCTCGTTTAGAACGCGTACTAAGCCATTTATTACTTGTGCGCCAGCAACTCGCTCATTTGCAACTCGTTGAACAGCAGCCAGAGCAGGTCGCCCCCGTGATCGCAGTGACTGCCACTTCAGAAGTGGCTTCCACAAGTGATACAGAGGTAAACGTCTCCCCGGCACAAGCAGATCTCGCCCCTACAGGTGTTGCTACAACAAACACCACTACTCAGCCAGAACTCATTGCTGCACCTGGCGCTCCATCTGATACCACTACCACACCCGAGTCAGAACTCGTTTCTCCCTCTGACTCCAATGCTGTTGTCGCCGTTTCAGAGCCTGCCGCCACTACAGCTACTGAGCCAGAACTTATTTCTACACCAGACACGACGCCGGGCACATCTACCACAACTGGAGTTGAACCCTCTTCAACCCCTGTTTCAGAGTCTGAAGCTCCTACCAGGCTCGAAACAGAAGTTGATGCTACACCTGAGGTCGCTACCTCCCCTGAGCATGAGACTGCCCCTCCAGCTTCACAAGAGCAGCCATCCGGCTCTATAGCGGAACCGGAGGCCACAACCTCACCAGTAGTAGAGCAGGAAAGCCAGCCTACAAGCGAATCGCCGGCGCAAGCGGCTGCGCAGGCTAAAGAAGCCTGGGCTGCGGCAGAAGCTGAAGTGCAAAGCGCTCGCAATACTGCTCATGGCATAGCCGCGAGTATTTCGTTCCTGTCACAAACGGGTGGCTTAAGTAATGAGCTCATGGCAGAACTCTTACGCAGGCAATCCGAGGCCAATAAGGCTCTGACCAAAGCTCAATACGTTGCACGCCTGGCTTATGGGAAATTTGTGCAAAAACAGCAAGCATCTGAACGTGCCGCAAGCCAGCAAGCCGAAGCATCAACGGGCGCGACAGAGCATCATACACAACAGGATCAGGAGAATGGTGCATCACCGGCGGAGGATAGTGCAGTTGACCTGACAGGG
>Ga0209647_1001381_pt1 | contig 20759 bp, 22 predicted proteins | sample GraSoi_2013_60cm_FD_185827 | JGI IMG/M metagenome (GOLD analysis project Ga0209647, IMG submission 185827) | Grasslands soil microbial communities from the Angelo Coastal Reserve, California, USA - Sample 9_17_2013_60cm (SPAdes) (version 2) | ecosystem: Environmental > Terrestrial > Soil >... | reverse complement strand
GTCACCGATCATCTTAAAAGCCAGGAGGCTGGGGATTCATCTCGTCGAGGCCTTTGAGCCCGAAGGAAGGCAAACCAGCGGACGCTCTGATAGAATCAGACTCTGTTCGAGAAATCTAGGACGGTTTTAAGTCCTCCGCGATCGCCGCAAACTGCTGCAGCGCAGCTCCGAGTTCCTCGGCGACCTCCAGGGCCAGCACGTCCGGATCAGGAAGGTTCGGGCTTTGTCACGTCTGAGCGGGTCGTCGCAGTGAGCTAGTAGTCCCAAGCCTCTTGGGCAAGCGGTCCAGCATTTAACTCCTGTCGACGCAAACGCCATTGCGGCAGGTGCTTGTTCATTATCGAGATGAAGTGATCGTTATGATGCCGCTCGATGAGGTGCACGAGTTCGTGAACGACGATATATTCAAGGCATTGCACCGGCTTCTTAGCGAGTTCTAGATTCAGCCAGATGCGACGAGCTTCGACACTACAGGTGCCCCACTTGGTTTTCATCTTCTTGATGCGCCAGTCAGCGACCTTAATACCGAGAGCTGACTGCCATTTTTCTAAGAGCGGAGGGATCACTTCTTTGAGTTGCTGGCGATACCACCCATGCAATACCCGTTCGCGTTGCTCGGCACTGGTGCCGGGCTGCACATAAAGTTCCATTGCGGATCGGTTGCGTAGCACGACTCTCGGCGCTTCATCCTGTTGAATGACACGCAAGCGGTAACGGGTGCCCAGAAAATAGTGGCTTTCTCCCCTGACCATCTCGCGTGCGGATTGCCGTGGCTGGGCTTTAAACCTCGCACGCTGACGCTTAATCCACCCAAGTTTGCCGACGACCGCCAGTCGAACGGCCTCATCCGTCACTGCCAAAGGCGCTGCCACTCGCACGCGTCCGTGCGGCGGATAGACGCCCAGATGCAGGTTCTTAATGGCCTTCCGAACGATGCTGACCGGCAGGCCATTGACGGTGAGGTGATGACTTTCAGTATTCATGCTGGTTCTTCACCAGTTCCAAAATCTGTTCGGTCAGCGCCTCGTCATCTTTCAGCACATCCTTGATGCTAAAGGGACCTTCCGTATCCGATATGAAAAATCCCTGGCTGTTCAACATGCCATGCAATAATTCCTGACAGGATCCTGCCCCTTTGCCCTTTCGTGAAGTCACTTGTCAGAGCCTGGAAGCAACCAGGCTCAAAGCTCCAGGCCGCAATCATCGCGCTTCGAGGTTCCGGACCGCTTTAATCTTGACTAACCGGTTGCAAAACAAAGATCTTACCTCTCGAACGCAGCCTTGCGTCTGGCTTGTGCAGGCTCGTTTCGGGCCTAATCTGCCAATTTTTCCTGCCCGAACGAAAAGGATCAAAGTATGAAGCTGGGAAATATCTTTGAGAAAGACACAACGCCTGTCTCCTACCCAGCTGGAAGCGTGATTTTTAACGAAGGCCAAGCACGCGACGTTATGTACGTCGTTAAGACCGGCGAAGTCGATATCTTGGTCCGCGGTCAAATCGCCGAGACCGTCTCCCCAGATGGGTTCTTTGGGGAGTTGGCCTTGATCGATAAATCCCCACGGAGCGCCACCGCTGTGGCCAAAACCGATTGTTCACTGATCCCCATCACCGAGAAACAATTCCTGTTTCTAGTTCAAGAGACCCCGTTCTTCGCCCTCACCGTCATGGCCACGCTGGCTCGCAGAATCCGAAGCCGAAACGCCCAATTCGGCGTGATGCCAGTCAGCGCGAAAGCCAATGCCGAATGATCGAAGTCCTCGACGAGAAGCGCGAGCGGGACCCTGCCATTGGCGTTGTTTCCCGAAGCATTGCGCCCCGTCCTGGGCAAAGATGCATCCACGGATGGGGATTGTTAGGTTTCAGCGACAGAGATTCAGGATTTTAGGGGAAGCTGCGGGAGCCTGGTTTGGCGACTTGTGTGCTTGAACCATTTTTCTCGTCGAGAGCGAGCAGACATGGTGCCCCAGGAGATAGAGAATAGGCGAGAGAGTTGGCGCAAAGGGATGCGATCATCGACGGCCAGCTCATAGATAAAGCGCCAATCCTTATGGTGAAGGCGAGAGGGCGGCATTGGTGGTTGAGTTGGTTGGCGAGAACGAGGGTGGCAGCGCTCTTGAGCGATTGACGACGGCGAGGAATTTCTTAGAAAGTTTGCACAAGAGCGTGGAGTGGCAAGGATTTGGCAATTTATTTGGAGAACTCTGTGCATGGCGAGCATTGCGCCAGTCGTCTGGCCGTACCTCAACTCATCCCATTCGTGGGTCAGCCGATCCCGGTACCTCCCCTGCGGCCATTTGATCCGAGCGTTGTGTGTAAGGCTGGCTTAGCCGCTACTCACGAAAGATCCACTTCACAGAACCGCTCCTAATAGATATGAAGTTCCTAATAATATGCAGTGGATTGCACCGCTCGAAAAGGATGACATCGGTCTAGCAAAGTCCGCCAGATGAGAGCGACACGATTGGAACACCAGGTTGCAGTAAGGGCGCGGACGCGGCCCATCCGTGTCTGTTACATGCTAGAAGACCATGCCGACGCTTCCGAGATACTTACCGAAATCTTTGCCGAATCTTATGCCCGGTGGAGAGGGGTGGACACTTTGATCGTCCCAGTCGTCGCGGGCAAAGTTGATGACCGCTACCTCGCTTGGCTTCGCTCCTTCGACCCCGACATCCTCTATAGCTATTGTGACCTTTCCGAAGAACTTGTTATTCACGTCGACCGGTTGTGCATGCCTCCGATCCTACAGAGGCATCCTGACAAAGAAATCGGTGGTCGCAAACAGCTCTGGCCAAGCTGGCCCCTATTCCATCTTGAACCGGTACACAGTTTCTCCGTGCTTCCAGCGTTGAAGTTGTCCAGAGGCGCTCTTTCACCTGGTCCGGCACTAATCGTCGATGCTTATCCCGAATGGCATGGCGATGGATTCGTTACTGATAGTTTCGGAATTCGTAGTTCCTCTTCGGGACGAACTTTGGTTTGGCCGATGGACGCACAGGTACGGGACTATGTTGCATCCCTCGCGCTGACACCCCCAGACGCTCCGCCAAATCGATGGCAGTATCCGAAGGCCGAAACCGAGGTTACGTCGGAAGCCGAGTTGCTCCAACGAATGACAACCGACGCAACGATTGTCACTATGGCACAACTGGCGTCCGCGTTTTCTGAGCTGAATGTTCCCTATACCAATCATCCTTGGGCTAACTCGCTAAACCTAGTCGTCGGAGACAGCATGGTCGATCGCCTCTCGTTTTGGAACGGAAGATTGCTTAACCAACTTTGGCAGCAGGATGGTTTGACAGCTATGCGGATTCCGACAGCACGACTCGGCGACGACGGATTCCTTGAAGCAATCACTGCTTTTATTGCCCGCCGCAACTGGATTACGCCGGGGGGTCAGTCCGGCTCCGGCCATGTCACAATTCGTTCTGCGTCCATTGTTGCCCCCGAATTGATGCCACTTCGGGATCGCCTTAGAGCGGCGACACACTCCCAGATCAACGTGGAACTTATCGAATCCGCATTCGACTGTGTGCCTGCCCCCGAACACCTAACTCCACTACAGCGCTGGACCTCCCGGCGCCCTACACAATTTGTGTCAGAAACCAAGTTCTCATTGGATTGCCCGCCCCCGCGCCATATTGCAGAACTCGCATCGGTCCCTCCAAATCTGCGAACAGGGCATTGGGCGGTAGATGTAAGGATAGAGCGACACAATACTCAGTCACCATTCATTAACGTGTCGCACTGGTGGCAGCTGCCGCGACGGTGGCAAATGCTACGAGCTTTCTCGGAAGAGAGGTATAGCAAGATCAATCTGGATGGCGAACCTCGACTCTTCCGAAGCATCGATGGTCCGAGCAAGGAACTCCGACTGCCAGAGGACATTGAGGCAATTCAACACTTTTTCTTAGATGACCCTTTAACGAGGGATCGCCGCGGTCCGTCACACAAACAGACTTACCAATTCACTGCCCCCGGGGATAAAGGTCGCTATCTAATTGGAGCGCTCGAGCTTTTCGGAAATCTGGCGTCTGCGTTCAGAGTGCTTTCGAATCGTTTTTGGCAAAAGAGGTTCGCCGAAATGGCAGCACCAGCAAGGAACCTATCGGACGAGAAGCGAGACGAGCTGGTGCTTCGCCTAAAAAGGGAGATGACACGTCGTGCAAACACGACCGACATAACTTCCGATAGCAATTGGGACGGTCTTGCTGAGGCAGTTGCCAGGATTGCACCAGGAGCTTTTAAGAACCCACGACCCATTGGAACCTACGAGGATTTACTAAGGGAGCGTCACAGCGACTTTGCGGAACTGAAAAACTTGGATCCCAATCTCGAAGGAGTAGCCGCCGAAATTAAGGAGGAATGTGAGCTCGACTTGCGACGAGCTATAGAGAGACGGTGTCTTGAGGGAGTGCTTGCGCAAGGACACCGCTGGAGATGCTATCATTGCGGCCACAGAAATTGGGTGTCGGTTGCTGCAGTCGGCCCTGTTCTAAAATGCGACGTCTGCGGCGGTGAGAAACCATTTCCAGCACATTTGCAGTGGGATTTCTATCTGAATGAATTTCTTGCTGAAGGACTCCGGGAACATGGTTTGCTCGGAATGATTTGGGCGCTTGGCCACATCCAAGACGAAGCGAGTAATTGCTTTTTCTTCGCACCTCCTTTGGCTCTATATCGAAAATATCCGGAGCGCCGTAGCGATCCGCGCGACGCTGAGATCGATATTTGTTGCGTCGCGGACGGGGTTTTCATCATCGGCGAGGTGAAAGAGTCGAGTCGAGATATCAACAATGACTTGGGCGACTCCCTCGTCGTCAGAGCGACTGAGGTGCGACCCGACAGGGTCGTTATCGCGTGCTTGGACCGAAGTGCTCAGAACACCCTTAACGCACAAGCTCACAGGATCAGGAATAGCCTCCAAACCATTGGATGTGCGGTAGAGGCGATAGTGCCTGATACCCTCTTCGGACAGGGCAGCACCTCGCTACCTTGAGCCATTATGACCTTGCCGACACATCGGAGGAAAGCTGTAGTGTTGTTAACACTCTCAACTTGCTATGGCTAAAGCGATTCAGTGTCCTATACACAAAATGACGTATTGCTGCCAAACAATATCGTCTGGATTGCGCTCCGTCATGCCTGGATTCCTTCCCGACGTCTTGCCTATCCGCGACGCAGCTGGTCCATCATTCGATACGGTTGCGCTCATCAGGACTTTCGGCGCGAAACGATTTTACCCTAACCCGAGGCTTGCCCGGGCAGCCGGCTTTTACGGTAAAGATCCACGGTACAAACGTTGCTTAGGATTTTCGGATGAGTGCACTAGTGCCGTACTTCGTTGCTTATCAATTGCGGATTTGTGAAGTGAGTCCTGCTAGCCTGGGCTCGATCTCAGCACCGAAGCGATTCCTAATTGGCGTTCCGAAAACTATGGTCGAGGAAATTCAGAAGGAACCGCTTTTGCTGACGCAACCGAACGTAACGCTATTGACGAAGCGTTTAAGCAAGCTTGGAAAGAGGAATTATTGGAAGCTTTCCGTGAGATTTTTCCAACGCCCACCATCAAAGAAAATCGAGTAAGGAACGTTGAGGCGCGGCTCTTTGGAAACTGGGAACCGCCGATAGCGATTACGCCTTCTCATTACTGCATTTGGCAACGGTCGAATAACGTGATCCTTTAATTTTCCCGTTCGCCACGGGCCAAGAATGACGCGTTATTGGGTTAGCAGGACAAAGCCACGGAAGAGGCGGGCCCACGTTATCTATGCAACATGTCGAAACAGTTTTGCGGTCTGTAATCGGACGCCCCTTTGAATTCGAATGCTCGGAGATTATTGTCAAAGGTATACTGGATCATGAAGAGCCGCTGTTTCAAGGGCCGGGTACGATTTCCGGTGGCGTCGATGGGCAAATCGCATTTCGCTTGTTCGACCAATCGCCGGAGCGGGAAAACAGACTTCCCCGCATATTGGAGTCCATTAACTCACAACAGTCGCTTAGACTCTTTGGAACCGACTTTCATGAGACTCAATGGACTGGTGGATGGTTCGTACCTGATGTTCGATTTTCTGATGGCGGCCACGCGGTGGTTTCGGGCGAGCTACCATCCATCGGGGCGCGCGTAAAGTTAGGCTTTGGGGCCGAATGGACAAATAGCACTGCCTTGTACTACGCGGAGAAGCTAGCTTTACCTATGCAAAGTGCCACCGAGACCGAGGTGAGACGAGACGACGAGATAGTGTTCCGAAGTCGGCGCACGGATCATTCGAGGATTTCGGATAGCCAATTTTCAATTGAGATTCGGGAAGATTTGACTTCAGGATTCACTGAGGTAATCGCACAAAACCGGCCAGGACTCATGCCGCCGATCGCAGAAATTGGCCTTGCTGATGCCCTTGCTTATGTCCTCTGCCGAATTAGCCGGCCGCGCGTAGTCGTTCGATCTTCTGATAACGATGCACAAATTATCATCCGAGTATGTACTCTCAATGCAAGAACTCGTTTGCCGGACCCGATCGGAGGACACCCTCAGAAAACGACCGCCTGCTGGGAGATTTTCAAGGCATTCTTGCGTCAGTATGTCGGGTGGGAGGAACTTTCACCGGTCGCCACGGCAAACCATCTGTATGAGGTGATCAGTGCGAGCAACGGAACTGTCCACGGGTTTATGGCTTCTCTCGTGCTGGCCATAGAAGGCCTTTTTAGTCAGCTGGGTGATCCGCCATCCGAAGAGTTAAAAGAGGTTTTCAATAGCTTGCATCAATACTTGGCCAAATGGCCCGGGGATGGCGAAATGAAGGAACGAGCGCAGGGTTTGTTAAGTGGCCTCGCAAGGCGCTCGCATAAGTCTATTTTACAAACGCTTGCGAATGCTTCAGTCCTGAGACCTGAAGAGGTTGAATCATGGCTTGCGCTCCGCCCGAAGATTGCCCACGGACACATTGTGGATGTATCCGACGAGGAAATTTGGGCGCATCGAGGGCGTCTCATAACTATGTTCCATCGGCTGATCCTCCGAACGATCGGCTATCATGGTCCTATTACCGATTTTTCTGGATCTCAGCTACAGTTTGTTACTTTCGATTGGAAGGAGTCCGAGACGCCGGGCGAGTGATCTCAACGCATTTTGCTATTCCACGTCCTCATTGCTTCCTGATGGTTCTCTTGGATCGGCTCGGTCGCTCGGCACTCTGTGCAGCGGTTTAACCTAGTGAGTGTCGTTTCGCAGTAGGGCCGCCGTCTTAGTGCGGTTAAGCCGAATTCGATGTATTACCGCGGGCTTTTCAGGCATTATCGAACTTGAAATCTCCGATTCATAGGCCTCTGTGCAGTCTTCGAGGTTTCTGACCTGCGGAGGATTTAAGAGGTACTGTTCGATCGTTGCGATCGCCTCGGCGTCCGACTGATAGTACCGAAACGTTTGACCGGGCTCGACGAATTCTCGCTTCTGCAAGTCGTATTGGACCCCAAGGCTAAACCCGCCCGGATTGAAAAAGGAGACCAGAATCGTTGGATCTATAATCGGTACGTTTCCGTAAGATGTTCCGCTACCGAGTTGATGGTTTGAAACCACGAATGGAACAACGCTCCAGCTTGATGCAGCGTCATGATTCCCAAAACCGCTTTGTTGTAGCGCGAACTCGAGATTTGCCATGACAGCCTTCGCTTTTCGGGCTGCTTGAGTACAGCCCTCTTCCAATCGACGCATGTGGTCGAACCATTCGATCGGGCGAGCCGGATAGAATTGACATTTCAGCTCACCAATCAAGAGTTTGTTGCCGAGCCGCATGAAGAGGTCGATTTCTTCTTCGTCTCCACCATCCATCTTAAGGCGGAAAGCAGAGGGATATAATTGTGTCTTTTCTTTGAGGCTTGAACCAGAAATTGCGGCCTGAACCTCGCTTCGGAAGCTTTGTTCAAATGGCCCTCCGTCTAGGCCGATGGGAGCTTTGCCGCACGAAAACCAATTCTCGATTTCCCGTTCGAGGCTTCCGTGGGCAAGAGCCGCCACAACGATCAAAATTTTATCCTGATCAATCCTGATGATCGGCCTGAACCACAGGTCCTGACTGGTCTCCTTGGTTTTGCCTAATGTGAAGAACTCGATTATCTGATTTGCATCCTCCCGAGTTATGCCCGGTACAACTCCGTGAAGTAAATCTCGGATTGATCCTCGCGAGAGGATTGGGGAGAACGCTAGTAAGTCTTGGGCGTTTTGGACCTCAGGGTTCCTAGGTAAAGCTGCCTGTGCAGCTTGTCCAACCTCCGTAAGAACTTTGCGAGAAATAATCAGTTTGTTTGCCGTTAGGCTTCTGATTGCTGGCAACGGCTTATCTAAAATGCCGTCAAAGTAAGTTTTCTGACTCCATAGCTGGACAACGTAGTCCTTTAAAATTTCGTCTGAAGAAGGCTGTTCGTTGATGGCCTCTGCATAGAGAACGTCTCGTTCTTGTCGGAATCTGATGCGCCGCCGCGGGGTTCTTATCGATCGAAGATCAGGCAGGTCCTGTTGTTCCCTTCGTGAATTGCTGTACCGGAGAGCGATCTCCATTTTTAGGAAGAAGCGCCGCGCCTGAAAAACACAGAAGCTCTTCGCCCACGGAGTCTGGTACGCGTCAAAAATTGCGGTGCCCTCAGCTTTCGAGAAACGACACTCCGTCCAGAGGCATTCCATCCAGAGTTGCTGGTACATGCGATAGAGCCGGGCTTTGGAGTGCGTAATTTCTATTTTTTTCAGAAGCTCTCTATCAAGCGCGGTATCCGCCTGAGGGAGGTCATCCGAGCGTAGAATGGGCCTAAAAATAAGCGTCGCGCCGTCGACAGATTCTTCAAGAATGGTTTCCGCGTCCGTTTCTTGATCACCCGAATCGCCAGTCAGAGGCGTTAAGAAATGGTCGGAAATTGCGCGGTGTTCGGGCAGCTTTTGCCAAGCTTCGTTCGTCTGTTTGTCGACGGACTGGAAGATTCGGTTTTCGAATCCGGTGAATAGTCGGAGAGCTGTTAACTTTGTGATCGGAGGTGGAAAAATGTTTTCTAAATCGTGCCGAATCGCTTCCAGTTCTTCGAAAACGAATAAACCTGCTTCGGCCAGGTTGCGATCAGCATCATCGCATTCGCCTGACCGGGAAACTCTCCGCCAGTATTCGGCGTCGAACCCTTGCTGTGCGGGATGCTTGAGTTCCGATTTCCGAACGCGGTCTACAAAAGAGGCCATCTTAGATCTCTACCATGTCCGCAAAGAACTACCTCGAGAAGATCTTGAAGAGCGGACTCCTCGCGCGCATTAAGGCTGGTTGAAGATGTGTTTGTCTTGTCGCAAGGCTACGGATAGAAGGGAGAATGTTAGTTGCCTCTTCGGCCTCCAGATTCTTTTACTCGACAGCTTTTTGGCAGCTGATAACCATTCTGGCCTCACTGGCTGCCGGCCTGGATAGGCGGCGCATTGCCGGCAAGTACGCCCTGCGCGCGCAACAGCAAGCCGCTCGTGACAGTTGGAGCGAGACCGCCAAAACGAACGCCAAGCTTTATTGGGTACCTTGCTGGCAATTCAGACGGAGCTCTTCGTTCTTAAAACAGACCGTTTGGACCCGCTACAAAAGCGCTTGAAAGAACACCCACCCGGGATGTTCCCTACGTCTACGGCGCAGCAAAATTATTTCAACGTTTACGATTCCAATGCGGCAGCTCTGGCTAAAATCGATGACCCGCAATTGCTCAACAAAATCGTCAGTGTTTATGGTCACGCCAAGGGTCTAGTAGATGCCATGAATTTCAACTACCGGCGATTTGAGGCCGCCAATCGCCTTATCTTAACCGAGGGCAAAGGACCGGACAGCCAGGAAGTGAAGAACGTGATCGTTGAGCTCACCGGTCTGCGAACGGGAATCGAAAACGGTCTCGAAACGCTCCATCGCGGTGTAGACGAGCTGCTCGCCGGCATCCCGAAATATTTAGAAGAGCTAGCCAGCAACAAGAATGCCGACCAATGAGCGATTCTTCTATGGCGGAATGCCTCAACTAATTCCAAGCCTTTGCTTAACCCAAAATGCGACCGAGGCATCAGGCAACTCGTAACCGCCAAAGGCATGAGTAAGCGGCTTGAGGGCTTCGGCTACACCGGCGATTAGTTGCTCCACTGAAGCGTCCATCGGCATGCGGATTGTGCTCTGCCGATCGTTGTCTGTGGCCACGGATGAAACAAAGAAGTCAACGCCCGGATGAGTCCAGCTTCCAAAAATGCGCCCCTCCAAGAGTGACCACCAGAATTGAAAGTAGAGCGAAGTTTTTGGACCGTCGTACCCAAGGGCCTCCGCGAATCTTTGACCCGTGCGGAGGATCTCGGCAACTTCGGCCATCTGAAGCGGTGGGTCCAACGATAGCTTCGTTCTGAGATAAAACTCACCGCATCTGAAATCGTCTGCCAAAACGCGACGAAGGAAAAACCTGCCGGCTGGATCAAAAACACTGAAATCCCAGTGCGCGCCGCCCCAAACCCTTCTCTCGGGGATCGGTTTATTCAAGACGTGCTGTTCCCAGATCTCTCCCCTAACGCAAGGATGATCTTCCTGTCTCTGAAAAGAGGTCGACACCAACCATATTGGCCAGCCACTCAGTTTTGGGTTTGCCACGCGGAGCGTGTTAAGGAACTGCTCGTTCGTAGACCACTCCTGCCGCCGCGGACCGACGATAAGTAAAGCCGTATCGCGGAAGCCGAAGTCGTTCGGGTCCAACCCGACTCCTTGCGTCGCGCGCACAAACCGCTCCAAGGAGTCATCACGGAGCGCCTCCGTGTTCCCGACCATGCGATTGGCTTGGTGTGCGAGATCCTGCAAACCGGATAGCGCTGCCCGAAGCTCGTTTGGCTGAACGCCTCCGAACAATTTAGTGAGGAATCGGGCATAGTCGAGCTCACGGTTGGCGATGCACGTCTTGACTAACTCCCTCAGGTCCTCACCGTCTGCTTCGGACGTGCTGACGTTGCCGTGACGCACTGTTCTGACATAAATGGCTTTTTGCTTAAGCACAGATCGGCCACTTCCGTCCGCCAAATCCCGTCTGCACATGATCGGCGCTGTCACTCCTCTCGAGACTAAGATAGCAGGATAAGTGGTGGACCCGACCTCAACGAATTCCAAAAACACTTAAAATGTCGGCGCTGCATACCGCGCGAGCAACGTTTGGATGAAATCCTCTTTGAATGCTGTCCTTACGTCGAGCCCTGTTGGAGGCGCCAGTAATGTTCGGGTTTTGTCATCGACGCCGATAAGTAGTGCGCCACCGTCAGCGTTATTGCGCAGCGCGATCAACGCGCGAACGATCTGCGCCTGGCCCTCTGGAGTTTTGGGGTCAATCCATGATTTGTGCTCGACAGACTTCCCTTCGGTTAACTCCTTGAGCAGGTATTCAGCTCGTGCGTGGTTGTCTGCACTCATTGCGGAACGATCGAGAAAGCCTGGCTGTCGGACGCTGTCGATATCACAAGAGTGGCCCTATCTTAAAGCCTTTTTCGGTCGGGTCGCGGCCGCTAACGTCGAGCCTGTTCACGGCTGTTACCACGCTATGTTACCATTCCCGCCATTCGGAAGATAGGCTTACTGACGTAAGATTTTGGATTCCAACGCTTAACATGGTTCATCGACCCTAACGGGATTCGAACCCGTGTGTCGTCCTAAACGGCACCAGCCTTCGAGTATACCCTAGAGCCGTAAAAGCTAATCTCGAAAGTCGTCTGGGAGGCGCAAGTATGATTAGGAAACTTGCGTAAGGGTTGCAGGCAAGTCGTAGTTTCGTGGGGATCGGGATAAGAGGGTGGGCCGCACCGCAAGTGACGAGAGTTGTTTGCCTTTGGCGGGTTTTTAGGTAGCGGTCGCAGACGATCGTCGACGATGTCACTAAGGGTTTTCAGAAAAAAGAAATGGCTTTCTGCAACCGAGTTTTTCAGCTTTTCAGTTTCTCCAGACCCTCAATGACATTGTCGACGATCGTCTGCGATCGCCGCCTAAAGAAATGCCACTAATCAGCTCTGGGAGCTGGTTTCGTGGATGCCTTCCATCCAAGGGGTGGATTCGACTTCAAAAAAACGAGGATGGATTTACGCCCCCCGTGTGAAGGACGTTTCTCGACCATTCCGAACAAGTCGGGGTGATTTTTTACGCTCGAAAATACCTGCTCTTGATCGAGCCCGTGACAACGGTACAGATCGCGAAGAGTGATGAGCTTTTCCCCGTTCTTGGTAAAGATTTCTTTCAATCGATCGCGCTGCTCATCAAGGGCCTTGATTCGCGGGCGCTGAAGCACCTCAAGCTGACGGTCGCCAAAGAACCGGGCGATACGGATCGCGTCTGAAAAGGTCTTCGAGCTGAGAGGCTTTCGATAGCATTCGTCTCCGTAATGGCCCGCGTGTAAATTCAGAGCGATTTCCCAGGCGCGCTCGACCCAGCGGGTGGCGAAGCTTGGAATGTCCGAGAGCGAGTCTCGGATTTGGTCGACGATTTCGTTATGGAATTTTCGCGATAACTCCTTGACCCCTTCGCCCACTTCTATCCAGCAGGGGTCTTCTGCGAATCGGAGCGTTTTAACTAGTGACCGGATATGCTGGTTCCATGTCGCCATGATTTCCGAATCGACTTCAGGCAGAGTTTTTTCATCCTCGTACTGCAGTTCCATTTTGGAATCAGCCATCAGACATCTGGCAAGGAGTCCGCCGACTAAGAGTCGTTCGTTGCTAGTCGCTTTCTGCAACAGGTCCGGTTGCACTAACAACAACATCGTCACTAAAGGGTGATGCAAGACAATTGACGATCGCCCAACTCGGTCGACGGTTGTACCGTTACCGGTTTTCGCCTTGCACATAAACACGTCGTCGGTGATCTCGCCCTTAGTGTACCGTCCCAGCATATTGTGGAGGGGCAATCCGCCTTCATCCGTTAAGACTGCCATCTGCTCGCCGTTGTTTGCCAATAGTATTCCCAGCGCTTCACTGGTGAAGTCCACGCAATAAAGGCGCGAAGCGAATTCGAGCTTATCCTCCAAGACCGCTTTCCGTTGCAAAAGCTCACACAACCGTTCCCGGCGATTATCCTCGTTATCGTCGAATTCGCGCCGATCTTTTTTGCCTTTCGTCAGCTCATTAATCTCTTGCTCCAAAAGTTTGAGCTCCGCCTCGGCACGGGGTTTCTGTTCTGCTCCGAATTCTTTGAGTGCCTCCTCCTGCAATTCGTTAAGCGGAGTCATGAATTCATCGAAGACGACGCTTTTGCCTGTCCCACTCTGCGCACCGATGATTGCGTAGAGATTGGCATAGGTGCGCCGAACATTTGACTTGATCACCAGCCCGCGCCCGAGCGCCGCACTATTGATGACCAATGCGCAGGTGGCCGGCAGCAGGGCGCTAACCTTGTAATGGCGCATCACCTCTTCGACGGGTAGTCGGAACCTGTCGGGTAGCGCATCTAGGGGAAACTCAGGAAGCGGCTCCCGGTCTTCGTCGGACAAGTTAGCGAGATCGACTTCCTCGTAAATCGGTAGTTCTCCGTTCTGTTCATGAACAAGTTCCGCAATGCGCTTTTCTGTTTGTTTTAGAATGACGTGCGGGTCTGCGTCGCGATCCAGACATTGATCCATGGTCTGTCGGCAAATCTCCAGGGTCTGCCTAAGCGCGTATTTCTCGGCGACGATCTCGATATAGTATTGTGCATTTGCGGCGCTTGGCACGAAATGGTAAAGCTCACTCACACTCTCCTTGTCACCGACTTCAGCAAGCTGGTTGCGAGCTTTCAGCGTCTCTTTGAGCCACACGAAATCGACTTCCTTGTCCGGCTTCGGCCACTCGCCAATTGTATCGAACAAGATCATGTTAGCTGGATTGTAGAAAGAGCTGGCACTTATATGTTGGCTGCAGCGTGCAAACACTTCGCCGGGCGCTTGCAGCAGCGAAGAGATTACGCCTTTTTCGGCGTCTTCGCTGTAGGGTTGCGTTTTGGTGGCGTTCATTTGATGTCCTCGGCAGCCCAATCGCCAAATATCGCGGTGCGCAGATTGACGTCGACGAAGCGGCTTGGCTCATCGAGACTGGAGCCGGTCAGCCAACGCCAACCTTCCCTGTGTCCGGTTGGCGAAAGGTATCCGCAGATGGCTTCCCATCGTTCGATGGAGGACCGGCGCAGTCGGTCGTGGTTCATTGCACCACCTCGAGAGCGAACTCCCTTTTCGTATGCTCAGGTCGTAGATAGAGTCGTAAGTACTGACCGCCAGTCCGATCGGTGCGAATGTGGACACCAATCTGATAAAAACGGTCCCCCTCTAGAACCACCGAGCCCTTGAAATCGGACTGCCAGTCAGAACGGTTAAGCGGAGCCCGATGAAGAATGACAAACTTCTCCGGGTAGGCGCTTATTGGCTTCTTACGCAGTTCCGGCCGCAGATGGAGCCGGAGATATTCCAGACCCGCTCTGTCGGTAGCTACGGAGACGCAGACCCAGTAGAAGCGTCCGTCTTCGAGAAAGAGATAACCTCTAAAGTCGTCTTCTCCATAATGAGTGCGATGGAGGATGGCCGAACAAGGATGTTGCGGTTCGCCCGGGTTCTGAAGTAAAGTTTTCATGAGGCTGTTTTGTTTTTGCGCGGGTCACAGTGTTAGCTCCTGTGACCCGTGCGTTTTTGGTGGTGGCAGCATCTTGCATACGTGTGGGGTTGGCGTTGGCGGTTAAGGAGACGAGGCAGGCGGCTCAGAGTTGGCAGCAAATTTGGTTGCCTGATGTGCCCGCAGGCGGTCCAGATAGCTCATTAGCGACGGTAGATAGATCAGGCGGATACCTCTGGAACAGCCGGGCTGCTGTACGGAGATAACCTGAATCAGCCCGGCGTCAGCCAGTTGCTGGATGGTAGTACGGCTCATACCCAGAAAACGCCGTTTTGGCTTGGGCATCCGGACGTAAACGTCAGGCTCCAGCGTAGTAGGGTCACGAAATTTCATTTCGCGGAGATGTTTTCACATCGGCGAGATGTTGGGAACCTCCGCTACTGAAATTCCAGTAGCGATGGTGCAAAAGGATTTCAGGGAGTAAGCGTATAGAGGTGACCTAGAACCTCTTCGCGAAACCTTTGAAGTCGATCTGCAATGCGCCGCAGCGGCTTGTCGAGTTGTTTCTCTCCGCCGTACACAGGAGCTCCGGCGTATGGGTGCCCTTTGGGATATTTGATCAAAGCGATCACCTGGGCGCGGACAAGCCTTGCCTCCTTACATAGCCAATGGGCAGCAAGGGCGTTTAGATCGTCGATGCAGGTCGCCTGTGCTGATCCTCGGCCTTGTGCGCGGGCATACCGGTATTTGCCATAATGTTTTCGGCCTTGGGCGGGATATTTAATCTTGAGGAGTGCGTGGAAAGCCTGGACAAGTCTTTCGTGGGTCTCGCGTTTCGGGATAGCAAGATCTGGGAGAATATATTTTTCTCCGGTGCTCGAATTTAGCGGGCTTAGGAGAGATGCAAGTCGCCTAAGGTGATCCTCCCCTGTTGGCGAGGCGGAAAGTTCTCTGATTCGCTGCAATCTTCTGGCAAGGTCGATTCCCAAGTACGGTGTATCAGGCCATTCGGGATAGAGGACTAGAGTGCGGGAGGCAGGGGATTGGAACCATGTGGGATTTTCAGGCACCGTTGAAGTAAATTCTTTCAGTCGCCAGCCGCGCCGGATCGCGATAACACGGTCTTTCAAAAAGACGTCTGAGTCAGAGTCAATTATGCCCAGTCGTCTTTTGCAGATTTCTTCAATATATGCAGTTAGTCGTCCGAACTCATAGTTACGACACGTTTCGAGTTCAATTTCTTCGAGCTGCGGCCAAAAAGCCAGCTGTTCGATTGGCAGGCTGATTTTGGCGTGTTTCATTGTTAGTCATCAGTTGCGATAACTCTGGCATTCGGCGACTCTTTGATTGTGCGCCAAGCCTCGCTTACGTTCCAGAGTCTGATTTATCATTTGGGTTTATTCGGTGCCGGTGAAGGGGACGGATCGCTGCGGATATCTCTTTGACTGTGTAACGACCCAGAGCCCGCTCGACTGCGTCCAGGTCAAAGCGCACCAGACGCGGGGAGAGTTTCATGAATGGAATTTTCTTTTTCGCGATCCACGTGTCGACGGTTCGTAAGCTGACCCCGTACTCACGAGCAACCTCGCGTTTGGTGGCGCGTTTACGCTGACTCATGTGCCAAAATGCACGTAAAAGCCAAGTATACAACATAAAAACTATGTGTTTGCTTTTTCGAGTGAAAAATCAAATGGCAATCCCAAAATGGCTGTAAAACAAGGTCGATGAGGCAGACAACGCTTCTGCTAAGCGTTGTCTTTCCTAAATTTGTTTCGTCTACCGTGGCAGAAACTTGACACTTTATTGAGGAAAATGCTCCAAAGGGCAAAGCATAGAACCTGATCCTTTCGGTATCATAGCTTAGCAGTTCCAAAAAAACTGGTGAGCGCCAACGGCTCGTGTTAATTGCCGCGAATCTTCCTCGGCCTGGATATTGCTCCTGTTGTCGCCTTAGTTTGATTCAACCCATTGGATCTTCTGAGGAATCGCAGGAGGATTTTCGACCGATGATTTACTAATGAAGAGCGGTTTCATGCGATCGATGGCATCTTTGATTCCTTTTTCACTGAACCCGGTGACATTCTTGTTGCGGTCTCGACGTGATTTTTGACTAATCGCGTGCGCATCCCCCGATCGATAAATCCTCATTTGCGTGCGGCGTTACCCTGAGTCCGCTCTCTTCCGCCAGCTGGAATACAGGTTTGAATTGGCGTTCGGCAGCATAGTTTGTATGTGCGCGAAAGCGGAACATCGCTTCTAGGCCATGGTGTTGAGATTGCTACATTTCATCCTCAAGTTCCGTCGCGCTTGAACTCTTTGCCGAATCCTAATCCCGCAGCTTGTCAATACGGAAAATGACGTATTCCATCGGGGAGTTTTGTTTGTATTGTCAATTCGTGCACCACAATAATCATTGTTAGTGGTTCGGAATTGGAGGGGTAGGGGTTCTTAATACTTGGTCTAACGTACGCTTGGCTTCTTCGAGCGAGTCTTTTGCCAGAATCGTCGGACAACCGATGTTGGTGACAATATTTATCGCCCATCTGCTTGGCCTTCGCGATCGCGGCTTCCTCGGTCGCTGCACCCGAGAGGAGGCTCATCTGCGCCCGCTTTTATCTTGGCACAAGCGCACCAAATCCTCTATCTTTTTGCGCCAAAACTCCAGATAAAGCGTATCGGTGCCTTCTTCTTTAGAAGGTGGCTGTCCGATTAGGCGTTCATAACTCTCCTCCACCATTTCGCTTACCCGCCGTTTAAATTCATCGGTCGGTTCCAGGCCCATGTCGGTAATGACCTCTAGCACTGTAATAAAATTCGCTGTCCGCTTAATCATAAGCTTCCTCGCTCGTCTTTACTTGTTTGTTAAGTGGTTAGTGGTTCGGAATTGGAGGGGTAGGGACTTTCAACAGTTGGTCTAGCTCACGCTTGGCTTCTTCGAGCGAGCCTTTCACAAAAGTCGTCGGACAGGCGAAGCCAGCGCCGACAATCTTTATCGCCCATTGGTCGTGACTGAAGGGCGGCTCAATTTTGTATTTGAACCGGCATCCATTCTTTAGGGGAACAAGGGCAATGTATCCGGCATCGACATCCTCCTGCGCGTCGCGCAGTGAGAGTTCCCAGTCCCACATCCCCTCGTCCCAATACCAGCGGCCTGGGTCAGGATCGGCAATCAAATTTTTAAGTTTGGTTCTGGTCTCGGTTGAAATGGCTTCTTCGGTTAGCTTGAGCCGATTGTCTTGCTTTAATGCCGCGTTCTGCAGGCGAGAAATGAGGCTATAGAGAGGGTCGGTCCAGCCGTGGACGCTAAAATAGTTACATACCATCTGGCGAACAGCAGCATTCAGATCAAGGTCGGGATCGCGTTCCCCAGTTTGGGGATTTCGCCATTTGCGCGCCAGTTGCTCAAAGGCTTCGTTATTGGCTTTGATTATTTGTGCTTGTTCGGTTGCGGTTAACATTATCTCTATTCCTCGCTTTGCTTGCTTCGCTTGCTCCCAAGTTGGCCTTTCCACCAGAGTTGATAGGAGGCGCGCAGGCTCGGTAATTCACTGAGTAAAAAGCCTCCGTAGTCGAGCCAGCGATCAGAGCGGTCAATTCCATAGGCTAGCCGCAGAGTTGCTGCCGCCGGATGGCTCAACAACCAATCGAAGTCAACAAGAGGAAACAGCACCCAAGTGACACCAAAATTGGGAAATAGCGGATAATCGATGGGCGGCCACTGATCGGCCATCGCGGTAAGGAAAATCTGGATTTGTTCTTCTGACCAGCCCTTGTCGTTTTGGAGAAATTGGCGAAACCGGGGCAGGGCGTCATCCTTTTTTGCTGTAATGTAAGAGAGAGCCGTGTGGAAGGGGATTTTAGGCGGTCCGCCGGTGGAGTGAGCTTGCGGTAAAGTGGGCGGCATAGGTGAGGTGGCCGAGCTTGTTGGGTCCGGCTTTTGGTAATTTTGGATTTTTCTTTGGTGCAGATGCGTACATCTAAATTGGCCCCGGCCGGAATCTCGGCCAGTTGCGTTTTAGCATCGGTCCATAGTTCCAGCAGTCGGGCTTCGTACTGATTTTTGGTCAATGACTTCTCTGGGAGATGGCGCTATCGATCGAACTTCTCACCGGCGACGATAAAATTAGTGTTCGGATCAATGATTTGAAATTTGCCGTGATTATCGATCGAGCCTAATCGCCAACGTGAAGGGTTGCGCCTTCGAGAATACGTTGTTCGAATTGGGCCAAGTATTTCTGTGCGTTGGAATAGAAGCGGTAAGTTGCGATCGGGTTGGGTTGGGGCCATGCAGGATTATTCACGAGCTGTTTCCTGGTTTTAGTTGTCTTTCCTTTCTAAGAGGCCGGCTTAATCTGGAACCGTTCCAGCGCCGCATCACATTTCTCGATCGAGAAAAAAAGCGTGCCGCCGATTTTGAAAAATGGAATCTTTCGGGTTCGCATCCAGTTATCCAACGTCCTTGGGCTGATGCCGTATCGGTGCTCAATCGCCCGTCTGCGGACCAGTGGCCGGCGGCGGCCATCATAGATTGCGATGGGTTTTGAACTGGGCATGAAAACTTCCTCTCCCGACTCTTTTGCTCCCGTATTGGTGTGCGAATTCTAACGCAGTATTTCGCAAGCTGCCATTTAAAAATAACATAATTTGATTTGGTACTAGCAAATCAACTTGCCTGCATCGCCGTTTGTTCAAAGTGACCGTAGCGCGACCAACGGTAACGCGACGCTCGAACCGACGCTCGAACCTGGATCGGGCTCGGGCTAGCCGGCAGCGAATCGGCCTGCGACGATCTTACTCACTCGCAGCGCCGGCGGCATGATTGACCACCAAGAGCGAGCCGCTTCGGGCCGCACCCGTTGACGGTAGAACTTGAAAACTAACTCTGAGCCGGTGTGCCCCATTTCCAAGGTCAATACGCCGAGCTCCTTAAAGTATTCCAAATGGTAGGAGGCAAAACTGTGACGTAAGGCGTTCGGCGGCCATTGACTGATGCCGGCCCTCTTTCGATCGGCTGGTAAACGTTGCCGTAAGCCCGGCGGACACACTTTGCCACTGGAGTGTCCGCGATAGGGCTCCAGCCAAGCCGCTAGCGCCGGCCGGATCGCAACGTGACGGCGTGAGGACGTTTTACTCTTCGAGCGGGTCACTTCGACCAACTGACGCTCCCAATCAATGTCTTGCCATTCCAAGCGTTCCAGTTCGGCGCTGCGCAGGCCGGCGAAACCGCCGATCGCCCAATAAGGCAGTGTTTCGGAGCCGGCAGCCTCTAGGAGTCGCGCAAATTGTTCGGGGCTCAAGATGCCGGGTTCAGTCCCTTTCCATTTGGCTTTCTCGACTTCAGCCAACACATTCTCGGCGCACCAGCGACGCTTGCGCGCAAAGTCGAACAATACGCTCAAGCGCAGCCAGAAGGTGTTCCTGGTCAGCGGCCCGACGAAGAGTTCACGCAGCCAGCAGTCAATCTCTGGGGCGCTCAAGTCGGCGATTTTGCGCGGCCCGAAGCTCTTCACAAACCGGCCGAGCCGCTGGCGCAGATCTGTAATATAGCGATGGGAGAGTCCGTCCTCTTTCTTTGCTTGAAGCAACTCACTGACGGCCTCAGTGACCAGCTTGCTCTCGCGGATGTTTTGGTGCTGGCCGGCGTAATACTTGGCCGCTCTGACCAGCGACACGCCCAATGGCCGCAAAATATCCAGCGCAGCAAGCGCCTCTCCGCGCTCTTTCGCGCCCAGCGCTCCAGCGCTAACCCCGTGGTTCTGGCTCTGGATATAGGCTACTTCGAATGCCGTGCGCGCCTCCGGCTCACTCGAGAATTGCCGTTCGATAAATCCGGTGCCGCTCGGCTCCGGGGTGCGCAGCCGCCAGTAGCAGCGCCCTTTTTTAGTGACCTCATAAAGGCGCAGGTTTCTGATGTATTTTTGCCCCCGCCGGTAGCCCGCTTTCTTCTCTGCCATCCTTAGATTGTATCGGCGAAAAATGCGATTAATGAAGTAAAATTTGGTGGAATTTTCGTGGACACTTGAGCCTCTCCTCTCGGCAGATCTACGCTTTGCCCAAGCGGCTCTACTCGATGGAAAGAATCGATTGCAAGTGATCAGCAAATCTTTAGATGAGTTGCATGGGCGAGACCATCGTGATCGACGCAGCTGGTTCAACCACCCCGTTCCCCCA
>Ga0209647_1001376_pt1 | contig 20829 bp, 20 predicted proteins | sample GraSoi_2013_60cm_FD_185827 | JGI IMG/M metagenome (GOLD analysis project Ga0209647, IMG submission 185827) | Grasslands soil microbial communities from the Angelo Coastal Reserve, California, USA - Sample 9_17_2013_60cm (SPAdes) (version 2) | ecosystem: Environmental > Terrestrial > Soil >... | reverse complement strand
TTGCGATCTTCGGCGATATTCACGCTAACCTCGAGGCATTTGAGGCCGTGCTCGCGGATGCAGAAAAGGAGGGTTGCGATCGAAACATTTGTCTCGGTGATATTGTAGGTTACAACGCCGACCCAAAAGCCTGCCTGGACAAAGTGCGAGAACTGAAGTGCCCAATCGTGAAGGGCAATCATGACGACTACGCATCCACGCTGAATTCGTTGGACAACTTCAATCCCTTAGCCGAGTCGGCAATCCGCTGGACGCGAGACCGACTCAGCGAAGAGGACAAAACGTTTTTGCGCGATTTGCCGTTGGTCAATGAGGTGGAGTCTTTCACCATTGTGCACGCCACTCTCGATGGACCAGGCGAATGGGGCTACGTGCTCAATCAACTCGATGCCGCCGCGAGTTTTTCAAAGCAGAAGGCGCAGGTGTGCTTCTTTGGCCATACCCATGCACCGCGGCTCTACATTCGCGACGGGTCCGTCGTTGGCCTTCCTTTGGAACAGGTGGTCATCGAGCCACAAAGAAAATATTTTATTAATGTCGGCAGCGTCGGACAGCCGCGAGACGGAGATTGGCGAGCGGCTTACGCCATCTTTGACTACGACAAAAATAGAGTGCGATTACGGCGGGTACGTTACGATATTGCCTCAACCAAAGCGAAGATCGTGAATGCCGGCCTCCCCTCAAAATTAGCTGAGCGCCTGTTCCATGGCCGATGAGGGCAGTTTTTTTGGTCAAACCAAGCTCGCTTGGCGATATCGTCCATACCCTTCCGTCGCTCCACGCGCTGCGACAAAGCCTTCCCGACCGCCAATTCTATTGGATAGTAAATAGCGAATGGAGCCCTCTCTTGTTGGGCAATCCTGACCTTAGGGAGGTGATTCCGTTTCCGCGCCAAAGTTTTCGCGGACTCGGGGGAGCGCCCAAATTCTTGAGCTGGTGCCGGCAATTGCGAAGGTTCGAGCCGGACCTCGTCTTGGACTTCCAGGGGCTCCTGCGAAGCGCCTGGATTGCTCGAAGCACCCGGGGCAAAATGCTATTGGGACTATCTGACGCCAGAGAAGGTGCTCGTTTTTTTTACCAGCAGATCGCTCAGGTCAATCCGCAACAACATTCCGTAGAACGGTATCTGACGCTGGCCGCTCTGGCTGGCGCTTCCATTCCGGACAAACCGCATTTCGGATTACCCCCGGGTCGGCCGATTCCCGACTTTGAACTACCGGATCGATTCGTGGTGTTGCACCCGTTCGCGCGCGGCGCTAATAAATCGCTGTCACCATCGGAGATCTATGAACTGACTCGTGCGCTTGCTCCCCTGGCGGTGATCGTGGTGGGAAAGACCGAAATGGACTTTCGATTTGCGTTGAATGCGGCTTCCCTGGTGAACCAGACTGATCTACTTCAACTGATCTGGCTTTTGCGACGGGCTAGCTTCGTAATCAGCGTCGACAGCGGACCAATGCACCTGGCGGCTGCCATCTCTCAGCAGCTTTTGTCTATCCACTTTTGGAGCGATCCGAAACAGGTCGGTCCGTACCGCAACGACGCTTGGGTTTGGCAAAATGGCGAAATCCATCGGGGCCTAGACTTGCAGGACCTAGCGGTCCAGCCGGCTTCTTCGGTGCGGCCACACCCAATTCAGATTGGTGCGTTCGTGCGAGAACAGCTATTACAAACGCCGTAGCAGCCCGCCGGACTTGAAATTGAGCGGCATGGTTGATAGTGAATCTGAGTGATACACCAGCGCACTGTGCAGACGGGCTGCTCTAAATTCGCTGCGCGAGGGAAAATAAAATCATTCCTTCTCCGTGAGGTGGAGTTTGAGCGGCCGGTCGCGAGAGCTAGAGTTTTTTTCGTGTTAGTCCTACCGTTCACGCTACCTTTGCACGGGACAGCCTGCTAATGTGCACCTAAGGAGAAGAATATGCCTTCATTCGATATCGTCTCGGAGGTTGATCAGCAAGAGATCGATAACGCTCTGAATCAGGCGAGGAAAGAGCTCAGCACGCGCTTCGATTTCAAGCAGAGCCAAGCCACTATTAAACTTTCGGCGCCGGATGTGATTGAACTCAAAGCCGAAGATGCGAGTCGCCTAAAATCGTTGCACGAAATCCTGATCGGCAAACTTGCTAAGCGGAACGTCGATTTACGAAACGTTGAACGTAAGGATCCGGCAATTTCGCCGCTTGGTCATGCTCGGCAAGAAATTCTGATCAAGCAAGGACTCGAAGGCGATAAGGCTAAGGAGATCATCAAGGCAATCAAAGGCCTCGACTTGAAGGTTCAGAGCCAATTGCAGGACCAGCAAGTCAGAGTTACGGGAAAGAAACGGGACGACTTGCAAGCGGTGATCCAGTTACTCCGCGAGAAGGATTTTGGGGTCGCTCTGTCGTTTAAGAATTTTCGGGATTAGGCTCCCGCGTGACTTCCACCACCGGAGGCGACTCGGGGGATCGATTCAATCTAGTCGATCAGGTAGACCTCAGCGCCGAGTCGGGTTAAATGATAAGCCGCACTTGCGCCAACGATTCCTGCTCCCAGAACGACAATCCTCATGGCCGTAAAGAAATAGCCGATGGCTGGTAGCCTATAGCCAGATTTGCTACCGGCTATGGGCCATTGGTCATTCGACTTCAGCCGCCCTGAACCGGTGGCATAAGGGATACCACGTCGTTCGCCGTCAGAAGATGATCCCGCGAGACGTATTCCGTACCGACCGCGATCAAGAGATATTTGTCCCACGCTTTCAAGCCAGGAACGGAGGAGTACAGTCGATTGAGCAAGTCTCCGATCGACGCCTCGTCGCCGATTTCCGCTTTCTCGGGTCCATGTAAATCGCGCAACCGGGAAAAATACTGAATTTGGACTAACATCACTCCTGTCGCAGTACGCCGATTACCGACAAATTCCGATACTTTTCGTTATAGTCCAATCCATAGCCGACGACAAATTCGTCTTGGATATCGAACCCGACATAATCGGCTTCGACCGGTCGGGCGCGCTGTTTCATTTTTCGAAGAAGCACACAGCTGTGGACACTGAGCGGTTTTACCTGAGTCCGCATGGTGTCAATGATTGCCGCAAGCGTGTGGCCACTGTCCAAGATATCGTCCAAAAGCAAAACGTGGCGATCCCTTAGATCCGGCAATGTCTGCGGATCAAATGTTACTTGGCCGGTCGAGACCATGCCGCTGTAGTAACTACGGACTCGCAGACAATCGAGCTGGAGCGGAAGCGGGACACGGCGCAGCAAATCGGCCATGAAAATAAGGCTCCCATTGAGGATTGCGATTACCGTGAGATCCAATCCCTGATAATCAGCCGTGATCTCCGCGGCTAAACTATCGAGCCGGGCCGCAATCTCTTCCTCCTCAAAGAGGACTTTGTCGAGGTCGCCGTACATCACCGGGAGCCCGTCGGATTTGAAGTTGGGCGTGACTGTAAATAGTGAAGTTGCATGAGAGTCAAGCAGGCCATGCAGACGGGCTCCTCAAATTTCGCTTCGCGAAAGGAACAAAAACCAATCCTTCTCCGCGAAGCGGAGTTTGAGCAATCTGTCGAGAGGGCCAAGGATTTTTCATATGAGATAATCAGGCCGCCTTTTAACCCAGCCTGCCAATCCGACAGGCTGCTTTGGCGTTATCGACTGAGGTGGATCGGGGTAGCATTGATTGCCGCGCGGACGGAGAAACGACGAATCACTTGGATCAAACGCGGTTTAGTCGTCTTATCCGTAAAACGCACTGCATTGCTACCGGCCAATCGTCTCAGTTCTCCGAATGTCCGTTTGGCAATTGTTTTGGCAAATTCTTCTTCGTTCAACCGGCCGAGCTGAATAAACTCCTGTTGCAACGCCGCCTTATCCTTTCCGCCAGATTCAACGGAAGCGGCTTCGGCAAACGCATGTTTCAAAAATTTAGCAGCGGCGGCGGATTTATCCTGGGCATGAATCGTCTCTACGAACTCTAACTTTGCCGGCCCAAATTCTTCCGCCTTCAACCGCTTCCCGCAGATCTCCCGGAGCCCTTTCTTGAGCAAATCGAGCGATAAATGTCTCTTCGCTGAAGGCGACCGAAGCAGTGTCTCGAGAAAAAACTCTCCGGATTTCCGGCTGGCCAAATAGCTATCCAAGACCGCTTCGAAACGATCGAGTTCGGTCACCAGTTTCATGGCAGATTTCGCCGCGTCATTGCCTTCGATTTTCGTTGCTTGCTTGCTGAGCTTCTCTGCCAAATTCGTTAGCCTGGTCGAAAGATCGAGATAGTTCATCGTCGGTTTTGGAAGTGATTAAGAAAGTGCTGAGCTAGATCGCTATAGTCCTGAGCTCCGATGCTGCCAGGCGCATATAAAACGACGGGGAGATGCTCACTCGTGGACTCTGCTACTCGCACGCAATGACGCACATACGGCTCCAGTAGCGCGGCATCACCATCCACAAATCCTTGGTCACGGAACGAAGCCAACTCTATCTCTAGTTCATTGATGGCGAGGCGGAAGACGTTCCCGGTTTGGCGATAATGGCTGACCAAGAGAGCACCGATATTCGGACGTTTGCCGCCCCCAATCGAATCACCGTATCTCTCTCTCATCTCCGTGATATACTCGGCCAGTACTTGGAAACCAGAGAGCGACAAGTAATCCGGCACATACGGGACTATGCAGTGGTCGGCGAAAAAAATCGCGTTCTTGGTAGTGCTGTACAGGTTGGGCGGACAATCAAAAAATACAAAATCGTAAGCCTTCGCATGTTCCGCTATGGCATGCTCAACCAGCCGATAAACGCTGGGTGCTCGCAGTTCATGAATCCGGTCTTCAATCCGAAGCAGTTCGACCGATGCGGGCAGAAGATGCAAGCGCGGTAGCTCCACGAAGCCGGTCCAGGTAACCACTCCCTTGACCAGCGATTCTTCAAAATTAAACCGGGATTTTCCCTGGATGGCATCGTCAAAAATTTGGTAGGTCGAACGCCGCCCTTTCGCCACGTGATCTCGCCAATGATCTGGCCGCATGAGCCAAAGGCTGGAGTTCGATTGGGGATCAAGATCAACGATCAGAACCTTCTTTTCGTGAAGTTTAGCCAAGGTGGCACCGAGATTGACTACACTCGCAGTTTTACCGACTCCGCCCTTGAAATTAATAAAAGCAAGAATCTTGGCGCTCATCCGCTAACCCGTATAACGCTCCGAAAACCCAATTTTGTTCAAGTTCTTTCTTGGAATAGGAAGCTTCTCAGGGTTAAAAAACGGCTTTTTTTTGGGTAATTTGGCCAATTTTCAGCGAATTCAGTGGCTCTTGGTTGCGGCGCATCATTCACGTATCACATTCTCTGATGGCGATTTCCCGCTACACCAGGCTCACCGAAGAGGACTACGACACAAAGTTGCGAGAGATGGGAAATTACCTTTGGGAGCTTGAGCAAGAAGCAGATCTTGCCAGTCAGAGAGGAGATGAACCGGCTGTGGCAGAGCGGGAAGCGCAAATCCAACGGATCGGGGAAAAAGCATATGCTTTCTCTCAAACACCCGGACAACATCAGATGTTGGGTTTTTATGTTGCGGGGCTGGCTAACCGAATGGTGCGCCAATGGGAGAACGCCGCAGATCGATTTTTTGATGTCCTGGAGATTGCGCCAACCAATGGTGAGGCCTGGCTGGAACTGACTTGGTGTCTGGCGGAAATGGGCAAATGGCAAGAATCCGAAATGGCCGCCCGCAAAAGCGCCGAGTTCATGCCGAATTCTGGGGCTCCATGGAGCAACTTGGCCCTTGCTCTCAATCGCCTAGGCCGCACAACCGAAGCCGAGTCGGCGATAAAGAGAGCGCTCGAACTCGAACCAAACGATCCTCGGAATCAAGCGATACTCGAACAGGTGACGGCTGAAGGCAGAAGAGAGTAACGGCGTATCGGGGGGATCGGCGTATCGGGTTGGCGGCCAGAATCCGCCGCGTCTTCGGTAGCGGCGACTGTCCTGTTACGGGGCTGGTTTGGAGCGACCTCGAAATTTACGCGGAACTGCGCGCTCGTCCTTTCGCCGAAACGCTCCTTCGCCGACACACCCTTTCGCCCATTCGTCCACTCGCCATCACGCCTATCCCCCGCAGACTTCGTCTATCGCTCGATCGATCGCCTCGAGTGCCAGGTCAATCTCCGCGTTGCTCACGCAGAGTGGCGGCATAAAGACTATCGTATCCAGGATCGGACGCGTCAGAAGCTGATATTTGCGGGCAGCCACACAAACGCGCATTCCGATCCGTTCCCGCGGATCGAACGCAGCCCCGTCTGGCTGCCCCACTTCGATGCCGGCGATCATTCCGCACTGCCGGATATCACGGATCCGGCGGTTGCGGCCCAGATGGGCAAGCCTACGGGACAAATGCTCGACCGTCTGCGGAAGCTTGGCCAAGATATCTTCCGACTCAAACAACTCCAAACTGGCCAGCCCCGCCGCGCAACCCAGCGCATTTCCAGCGTAACTGTGGCCATAAAAGAACGTTCGCATCTGCTCGGCAGCCTCTAAGAATCCGCCAAAAATGCGCTCCGAAGTAATGGTCGCGGCGAGCGCCAGGTAACCTCCGGTAAGACCCTTTGCCAGAACCAAGAAATCAGGAACGACTTGTTCATGCTGAAACGCGAACATTTTGCCGGTTCGCCCAAAACCAGTCATCACTTCGTCAAAAATCAGGAAAACGTCTTGCCGGTCGCACCAATCTCGTAGACGCCTGAGCATGCCCGAGGGCCAGATCCGCATACCTGCGGCCCCTTGCACGAGTGGTTCTATAATGACGGCGGCGGTCTTCTCTCCTTCGAGTCGATCCAGATCTTCGACCGTAGTGAGGCGTTCGACTGGAAACTGATATCGAGCAAAACGATCATGGAACTGGGCGATCCCGCCGAGGCTTGACGCTCCGAGAGTGTCTCCGTGGTAGGCGTTCTCAAAGGCCGCGAAAGCGGTTTTCTGCGGCTTTCCATTCTGGTTGAAATATTGACCAGTCATCTTGATGGCGACCTCGATCCCGGTTGAGCCGTCATCGGAATAGAAAACCCGGGTGAGCCTGGAATCACCAATCAGTCGAACGAGTTTTTCTGCCAATCGGACCGCAGCCGGATTCGAAGCACCGAGAAAAGAAGTATGCGCTACCGACTGGAGTTGCTGCACAATTGCCAAGTTTATCGCCGGATGATTATGGCCATGAATGTTCGTCCAAATTGAGGAGTTGCCATCCACGTACTTGTTACCTTGCGCGTCACTTAACCAGACGCCATCGCCTGCAACCAGCATCAACGGGTGATGCTCTTCGGCTATCCACTCCTGCATCGGCGTAAATGGGTGCCAAAGATGCCGTTTATCGAGGAGTTCGAGGTTCTCGTAGTCAGACTGCATTTGAGTTTCCTGAGCGGATCTTGGCTAGTTGCCGATCAGCCCAAACTACATCTTCATAGGCAGCCCTTCTCCGCTGATATTTTCGAAACAATACATCACGGAATTCCTCCAAATCAGCCGCCGGTGGTTCGCAGTAGTAAACCCACTCCGGTTCATCCGCGCGTTTCGACTGAAACCGCCATTCGCCACCATGTTTGATCACCCGGACCTCTCGCTTCACACCTTCCTCCGTTTTGTGCACCCAAGCGTGGCGATTATGCATAAAAACCAACTTTAGTTTGCGCCGGCTTGCAGTCCACGCTAATTCCTCGCTTCTTGACCGCCGCAGGAAAGATCATTGCTTATCTTTTGGGTGTGGTGCTGCTCGGCGCCTTGCTCGCGCCTCCACTTTATTGGTTGGGACAAGTCTGCTCTCAAATCAGCGCTCTGCAGTTCCTCAAAGACACGGATTTTCAGCGTTACTTCGCCCGCTCCGTTCTGATTTCTGCATTTCTGCTGCTGCCTCTGGTGATTCGCTCGATCGGTCTGGGCCGTTTCCGCGACTTGGGACTCAGTCGCAATCCTCTTTGGTGGCGAGACATCATTGCGGGTTTTCTCCTGTCCGTGGCAGTTACGGCCGTGCTCGGGTTTGTTGCGATCCACTTGGGAATATATACCTGGAAAGGCCATTTGCCTTGGAACCTGGTGGCGGCGGTATTCCTCCCAGCGTTAATCGTCTCTGTGATTGAGGAGTTTCTGTTTCGGGGTGCCATCCTCGGACTAGTGCGTCAGACGATCTCCACGGTGCCCGCTGTGGTGCTAGTCTCAGCTCTGTTCTCCATCATTCATTTCTTGCGACCCGTAGACGGCCAGATCTCGTTCGTCCAATGGTTTTCAGGATTCGAGCTTATCGGGAAACTGTTTGGGCGTTTTGCCGATCCACTCCTGGTCGGCGGCGGTTTTATGACCATTTTTATTCTGGGACTCCTGCTGGCTGATTCCGTCGTAAGAACGCGCTCCCTTTGGTTGTCCATCGGACTGCATGCCGGGACCGCGTTTGGAAAAATGAGCTTTAACAAACTTACCAAACAACTGACCCAGGCGCCTCCCTGGTTTGGGCCGGAATTGACCATCGGTTTGGGCTCAGTCCTAACGTTGCTTTTCCTTTGGTTCTTGATTTGGCTACTATTCTTGCGTCGTGCTTTTTCTCCACGCACTTTCTCGAACGATCACTGATCTGGTCTATCCTCATTTTTGTGTAATCTGCCAAATTGGATTGGACCGAGACTGGCTTTGCGCGAAATGTCAGGCGACCGCCCAGCGGATCCAGTCACCGTTTTGTCGAACGTGCTCCCGTCCGTTCTCCGGTCTGATTGCCGAGCCGTTCCAGTGCCCTCACTGCGAAGACAGCGCCTTCGGATTCGACTGTGCGGTATCTGCTTATCTGGCTCGAGGCGCCGTACGGGAGCTAATTCATCGGTTGAAATACAGCGGACAATTTCATTTGCGAAACACCATCGCCGACTGGCTTTGGGCCGCCTTCTCCGATCGCCGGATTGCCGAGGAACCGTTCGACGCGATTGTTCCAGTTCCGCTTCATCCCGTTCGGAGACGAGAAAGGGGGTACGATCAGGTCTCCGCCTTGGCTGAAATTGTGGCGCGGAGGGCGGCTAAGCCGCTGCTAAAATGTTTGCGGCGACACCGATATACTCAGACCCAAACGATTCTGGATCGAGACCACCGGGTGCGAAACTTGCAGAATGCCTTTGACCTGCGCAAGAGTACCGCTGTGCTGGGAAAACGCATTTTGTTAGTGGATGACGTCCTGACCACCGGTACTACGTTGCACGAATGTGCTAAGGTTCTGCGTTCGGGTGGTGCGGTATCGGCCCGAGCGGTCACGGTTGCCCGTGGATAGCACAGTCCAGTTATGCCAATCTTTCAAAAGCCTTCCCTCAAGTCTGGAACCCAAAAACGTGAAATGCCAGAAGGTCTTTGGCAGAAATGTCCCGACTGCGGAGAGGTGATTCACAATCTGGAGCTTTCCAAGAATTTGAAGGTTTGCCCGAAATGTGATCACCATTTCACCTTATCGGCAGCGGAGCGTATTCATAATCTTCTGGATCCCGATTCCCTCCAGGAATTCGATGCCAATCTGACGTCAAAGGATGTTCTAAAGTTTACCGGAGTAGCGGCCTATTCGGATCGGCTGAGCAGTTATCAAGAAAAGACCGGCATGAAAGATGCCGTCGTCACCGGGTTCGGCAAGATTGAAAAAAAGCCGATCGCAATTGCGGTAATGGATTTCAATTTTCTGGCGGCGACCATGGGCTCAGTCGTGGGCGAGAAGATCACCAGGGTTATTGAGAAAGCGACTGCAACAAAGCGCCCTTTGATTATTGTGGCGGCGTCCGGCGGTGCGCGCATGTACGAGGGGATGCTGAGCCTCATGCAAATGGCAAAAACGAGCGGCGCTTTGGCACGACACGCTGAGGCTGAGCTCCCTTATATATCCGTCTTAACTCACCCCACGACCGCCGGGGTGATGGCCAGCTTTGCCTCCCTCGGAGATCTCATTGTTGCCGAACCGAAATGCATGGTAGGATTTGCCGGCCCACGGGTGATACGTGAGACTACCCACCAAGATCTTCCGGCTGGGTTTCAAACGGCCGAGTTCCTGCTTGGACATGGCTTCATCGATCTGATTGTCCGTCGTTCCGAGCTGCGTCCCACATTATCTCAGTTGCTCGATTACCTGGGCGGAACAAACTAGCTTGTGTCACCATCTAAAAAAGCGTTGGACGACACGCTGAGCTGGCTCTACGGCACCCAGACCCGTGGCATCAAACTCGGTCTGGCTGGAATCCAAGCTTTAGCTGATGTCCTCGGAAATCCGCAGCAATCGTTAAGGTTCGTTCATGTCGCCGGGACCAACGGCAAAGGTTCGGTGTGCGCGATGCTGGAATCGATTTGTCGTGCGGCCGGATTAAAGACCGGACTCTTCACCTCGCCGCATTTGGTCCGCTACAACGAGCGAATCCAAGTGAACCGACGCTCTATCCCAAACGAGGAGGTCATTCGTGGCATCAACCAAATTCAGGCCTTGATCGCAGAACATGATTTAAGTCCATCGTTTTTCGAGATCACGATGGCATTGGCTTTCCTTTATTTCCTCAAATCCGAGGTTGATATCGTCGTTCTAGAAACCGGCTTGGGTGGACGGCTCGACGCTACCAACATCGTCATGCCAATCGTTTCCGTCCTGACGTCAATAGATCTGGATCATCAAAGGATCTTGGGAAATTCTCTCGCCGAGATTGCTCGGGAAAAGGCGGGCATCATCAAGCAAGGGGTGCCGGTCGTCTCGGCTCCCCAATATGCGGAAGTTTGCCGAGTGTTTGAATCAGTCGCACAGAGCCACAGTACTCAGATCCAATACGCAGAATTTCCCTCTCCGCCATTTCGCCTCGCGTTGGCCGGATCACGTCAGCAGTTGAACGCCGCTGTGGCGGTCGACGCGCTCGCCCAGGCTAATCTTACTATCTCTCCTCAGGCGATTACGACCGCTCTGGCCTCCGTTTTCTGGCCGGGAAGGTTCCAGCAGGTGGAGCCCAATCTGATACTCGACGGCGCGCATAACCCGGCGGCAAGTTGGCAATTGGTGCAAACGTGGAAGGAATGTCACCGCGGCACGACGCCAACCGTCATTTTCGGCGGTTTGAAGGATAAGAACCTCTCACAGATGCTCGAGGCATTGTCCCAAATCGCCAGCCGCTTTTTCCTGGTGCCGGTACAAAACGATCGATCTGCCTCTCCTTCGGACCTCAAAGCTCCAAGTCATTTGCCGAGCACAGTTTACCCCAACGTAAAAACCGCCATCGATCAGGCACGAACTCTGCGCGACCCGATCCTGGTGACGGGGTCGCTCTATCTTGTCGGCGAAGCGCTTGCCTGGCTCGAACCTGATTTTGGTATTTTTGAAAAAAGTACACAATAATTGATGAACCAAATGCAATCGTGGTAGATCGGGTAGCGCTTGCGTTGCTCGGAAACTGCCAGCCGGTTACATGTCCGTGTCGAGAGCCATACCTATTCTTCGGCCTGAAGACCAACCGTACGTGACGCACGCCGGAAATCAGGCCGGCATTGCCTGCACATTTGAGTTAGCATCACCTCCGCGAACGAAGTGCATCCCGTATGCATACCTCCAATCCATCGATACCGACGGCGAGAAATCAATCATTCTTCGCTATACATTTGCCGATGTGGAATTGACCCTGAGCCGCGCCTTCACCGCCCGTCGGCAATTGCTTGAGGAACTCGCCAATTTTCGTGTCGCCTCGATCCGCGCCGGAGATCAGATCGGCATCCGTATTCTAATGGAGCCGTTATCGGAAAAATCGGAGATTTTCTAGCAGCCTGTCAACACGACCGCCTGTTTCTCACCTGAATTCGCTATCTACCGTCCGGCTCAATTGCTAGAGCGGACGGGCTGGTGACCGGGTAGCGTTCCACGCCCCAACGGTTCATCAAAGCATTGTTCACGGCCCAACGCACCACGGGGTGTCGGACAGCAACAAAGAACTGGTGCCAGGGCGAGTGTTCTTTGATCCCAAGGCTAAGATACTCAGCATTCAACCGAATCCGCTCCAACAGAGTATCGGCTCGAAGCTCAACTCCCTCGGCCACTGTATGGAACGATTCACTGGTCGATTCAGCCACCAAAAGGCAGTAGCAAACCAGCTTGCCGACCGTCAAAGGACTCAAAAACCGTGGCTCATCCAATCGATCCCCGTCGAGAACCTGAAAAAAGTTTTCTGGCGAGATTTCTCTGCAGTTCCACTTGTCACAAGAATCCGTTCTAGCGAATGGGAAGGATGCATGGTCGATCAATTCGAATAGCTGCCAATGGATCTGAGGGTACGGCGGCTCAGCAAAGTTATACGGATAATTGAGCCGCAACTCTCGCAGCGCAAGAATCTCATCGGCGCTCAATCCTTTTCCGTTGGTTTCCGGCGAGTTCCTATGTGAGTCGCCCATTTGGTTCCCCTCGAACACGTCTTCGGCCGGCAGTTCGCACGGTGGAACGACCTTCTGACTCTACTTGGTCAATGCCGCCCCATTCCCTCGGGTGCGTTTCTTTTTCTCCTTGATCTCAAAGGCGAGCGAGAGCACCCGCCGATACTTAGCCTGTCCAACCGCAACCAGACGGATCCCGAGGTCGGTCTTTTCATTGATCTCGTGCAAGGCCCGATCGATGGCGCGTTGCTTGAGATTAGGCCAATGAACCAAACATCTCTCGCTCACGATATTGCCCTGAGCATCACGCACCTCGTCCACGCCCAGAACCTTGCGAATTTTTGGTATCGAGATTCGCTTTAGTCCCACGTTGCGCCATTTCCAAGCCCATTCGTACAAACGAATCGAGTACTGACTGGCCAACTTCACCGACGATCGCTCCGCATCTTCCCTCTGATGGTCTTTAAGGCGCTCGAGATGGCGGTGTAATCCTGGATCGATGTGCAGAATCATCTTCTTCTCTACCATGGTGATGGCACTGAGCCAGCGCGCGTAGAGCACCGAATTCTGCTTATCTCCATTATGTAGAACCAGTCGATGATAGGTCAGCAGCTTAAGCGCCGCCGGCTGCAGGCCAAAATCGTCAAACTCAAATGCCGTCACTCCGGGTTTCAATCGGTCGACGATCGACATCACGATGCTGCGTTCGTTTTTGGTCAGCTTATAGTAGGCCTCGATTAGATCGTCACCAAAACCAAGCTGATCCTCCCGATCCGATAGTGGTAACGTTCCGAAAACTTTGTTATACTTACGCACTTTACTTTCTCTGGGGTAGGGTGTTACAAGAATCTTTTAACCGAATTAGTCAATAAGAGAAGCAATAAAATGGCTGCCACTAAGGAATCTCGCCAAATCTCGACAGAAACTCAGAAATGGTCATTCTCGAGCAATGGTCAACCACTCAGTTTGGAAGATTTTCTGGAAAATTACAGAAAACAAGGAGTGTTTTATGAGGGGAAGGAGCAGTGGCTCAAAGGCGTAACAAAAGTTTCGTGGGAAAACTTCTTTTTGGTATGTACGGAAGAGCTCGATGATATTTCTCAGCGCGCAGCAAAGATGCTGATTTTGTATTGCTTGGAAATCGTCGAGGACGTGGTCTCTCGAATGCGAGGGCCAGTTGATTCGACCCGCATCGCCGAAGCAATGAAGCGGGAATTCGCCGAACAGTACGAAAATCCGATTTATCATTTCCAGTGGGCCATGCGACACGACGCTGTTCGCGAAGCCGTCACCAACGCCGTCGTAAACCGCTGGGGTAAGTAATTAGCGCCCAACCGGAAGGCGAACGCGCCCAAAGATCGGCAGGGCGAAACACACAGAAAAGGTAGGGCGATACACATCGTCGAGCGACAGCGAGAGGATGTGTGAGCCACCGCAGGATCTCGCACTCATTGGTAGCGCGAAAATCCGACTACTATAAACCTCCCCTCTGCGCTAATGCCTCGGCGGGACACGTCGTCGCGTCCAAACCGTGGGCGCGACGCAGCCTCGAAGGCGGCCCACGGCCCGAGGAAAACGCCGCGATTTTTGTGTGATCGATGAACGGTCCGCCGCAAGCAGAAAAGAGTCGTTCATAACAATATTCCTCCTTGTTTTCGGACTCAATCACCTAACTTTCCTCCGTTTGGAAAAATGCGGAAACTGCCGGAAGTCCTTTTCCTCATTCTGAACGCTTCGCTAGTTCAGAGCTTACCGACCGGCCTTTTTTTCGTCGACCGGACGGAACCATCCTGCGGCTGCCGAACCAATCGACAGGCCGCCGTGGCTGGGCGTTAGCGCCCCTGGCCGAGCGCTCGAGCAACACTACAAGCTGCCGCGCCCTAGGCTCGGCGGAGCCGGGCACGCCCCTTTGCATGGCGTAAATTTTTTTTAACGTCCGCATTGCAGTTGGGACAACAATTCCGGCAACTGGATCAAAAAGAACCGGCCCTTCCAATCTTAGTTTCTAGTACCCGCGAAAATGGGTGGACGACGTGGCGATGCCGCGTCCTTCACTCTGAACAGGTCCAACCTCCAACACCGTTCGAGATAAGTAGCTATGACAAAAAATAGTCTTCTGAAGTCCCTCATTTTGCAACGCCGATCACTCCCCTTCATCAATGTGACCACAAAATCGCATCCGGTGACTTTAGGGTCTGCTTGTCGGTTTTAAACCCTCTCAAACCAATCTAGGGAAGGACAGGGTTTGTGAAACTACGTAAAGTACTTTTTGCGCAGGCATCGCTGCCTATTTTTGTTTCTCTGGCGGGGGCACTCTTCGTTTCGATCCCGCATTCCGCGATCGCACAAGATGCGTCGCCAACGCCGTCGAGCCATCTCGAGCAGGTCGTCGTCACCGGAGAAGATCCCACGCGGCAGGAGTCCGCAATCGAGCAGGAGCGCTATGCCCCCAATATCAAGCGAGTCCAGTCCGCCGAAGAGATTGCCCACTATCCCGATGTGAATCTCGCCGATTCGTTGAAACGGTTGCCTGGCGTCGGCGTACAGAACGACACCGGTGAAGGACGTTTTGTTACCGTGCGCGGCTTAGACTCCAACCTGGTCGGTGTCACCTTTGGTGGCGTACGGGTTCCGTCAACCGATTCGACCGGCCGGCATGTCGCCTTTGACCAGATCCCATCCGGATTGGTGAGCCAAATTACCGTGTTCGACACCAACCTGCCGGACATGGACGCCGAAGCCTTGGGCGGACAGATCGAACTCACCCCGCGGAGTGCCTTCGATTCTGATAAACCGATCCTCCAAGGACGCGTTGGCACCGGATACGAACCGCTCCGGCCCCGTTATCAAATCATTAACGGCGAAATCATCGGCGGTTTTCGCTTCGGCTTAGGACCGGGAGGGAATCCTTTGGCTTCATCCTATTCGTCGCCCACGAATTCGACAGGCGCCCCTGATGAAACCTCTAAGGACGGGAAAGGGATCGATACAAAAAACGTAGGCAGCGGCGAAGGTCTCGCCAATCCCCGGCCCTTTGGCGTACTCGGTCAATTCAGCTATTACGAGGATTGGCGCGGGGTTGATGATTTTGAACCAGCGTTTGCCGACTCGAAACAGCCGATTGGTGCCGACAAAATCCTGAGCAGCATCGATCTACGGCGCTACATCTACAACCGACGATTACACGGTGAGGGAGCAACTTTCGACTATCGACCGGACAGCAAAAACAGCTACTACATCAGCTTCGTGAATGCTGGTTACGTCGAAAGCGTGGACCGGCAGTCAAAAATTTATTCGGGTCTCGACGGCTCAAACGGCAGCGGAACCCAACTCACCAATCCGGACGGGAGCACTTTTTTCCAACCGCAAAACGATCCGACACACCCGGGCAACTTTCTGGTAAAGGATGCGCAGCTCAATTCCAACATTCGCCACAACGAAGAGCATTTTGAAAACTGGATCGTGCAGGGAGGCGGTAAAAATAATCTGGGTCCCTTCATTATTGATTATAAGGGCTCGTTTGCCCAAGCCACTGACTACAATCCGCGCGACACCAACAGCAGTTTTGTGACCAAGCCTGACGTGACGATATCTTACAACGACCAAGGACTCATGAAACAGCCGCAGTTCCTGCTGGCTGGCGCCGATGTTTTCGATCCCAAAAAATACGCTTTTAATCAGTTATCGTTTGATAATAACGGATCAACCGATACGGAAATCGCCGGAAGCGCGAATGTAACGGTTCCATTTACGATTTTCAATTTTCCGAGCATCTTCAAATTTGGGACCAATCTCCGTTTCCGGACTAAGCGTGCCTACAACGATCCAGAGACTTACACTGCCTTCAATGGAGGACCGTTCACGTTAGCCGACGTAAGGCGCAACCAGTTCAACAGCATTTACAACGGTAACTACAAGCTCGGCTTTTCGCCCGACTTCGGCCTCGTTAGTAAATTCTTCGATGCCAATCGCGGCAATTTTGTTCGCAGCTTTGTGGCCGATCAGGTAGCCAGCAGAAAAGCGTTTCTCGATGACTTCGAGAACGTTTATGCCGGTTACTTCCAGTACGACATCTCTTTCGGCAAATTGAACTTGCTCAGCGGACTAAGGATCGAAGCAACGGATGCCACCTACGGAGCAAACGAGAATTCCCCCGGCTCGGATCCTAATAATCCCGCGTCCTATCATTTCGTGAACCGGCACAGCAATTACATCAATTATTTTCCCACCTTCCAAGCCCGATACGAAATCCTCGACAATCTGCAAGCGCGCTTTGCCTATTCAACCGCAATTGGTCGCCCGGCTTTCAATCAAGTCACTGCATCGTCCACTACCAATGTAGGCAACCAGACGATTGTCACCGGCAATCCCGGCCTCAAGCCGACCACCGCCAACAACTTCGATCTCACGCTAGAGTATTATCCAACACCTAGCGCCTTGGTCACCGTCGCTTTTTTTGATAAGGAGTTCTCGGACTACATCTTTACCCGTACCATTAGCGTCCCGATCAACGGGGTAAACTTTAAAGAATCAACCTTTCTCAACAGCCCAAATGCGCACGCTCGAGGAGTGGAGTTTAATTACGAACAGCAATTTGCTTTTCTACCTGGACCGCTGAATGGGTTCGGAGCCGGGTTCAACTACACCTACGTTGATAGCCAAGGTGAAGCGCGTCCGGGCGAAACGACCCAACTCCCTTTCACCTCAAGAAATTTGTATAACTGGAGCATTTTCTATCGAAAGTACGGTATCGACGTCACCTTAGCGGCGCAACATACCGACAAAAATCTGAGCTCGGTGGGTGCCAGCTCCCGAACCGACCTGTACTTTGATGCTCGAACAACACTGGATCTCGCGACGAGCTACACCTTTGCTAACGGCGTCGGTGTTTATTTCAACGTCAAGAATCTGACCGATGCGCCTTGGCGCATCTACGAAGGTAGACGCGATCGCGTGATCCAGCAGGAGTACTACGATTTTACTTACGAGGCGGGAATGAAGTTTACGTTTTAATACCCAGTCGAACTACATCATCATGAAAACGAACCTTACAAATGCTTGCTTTTCCATCGCGGTTTTCGTGCTCTCTTTGCCAACAGCACTTTTGGCTGAGCCCGCACCATTAACTCTCGGCCAGCCAATTGCTTTGCCCGGAACCAAGGGGAGATTTGATTACCTGCAAGTCGATGAAAAATTGAATCGCCTTCTGGCCGCTCACACTGCCAACAAAACCCTGGATATCATCAGTCTTCCGGATGGAAAGCTGATCAAGAGCGTGAGTACCGGTACGATCCAGGGAGCCGTGGTCGATACCGATCACAACCAGTACTACGCCAGTATCAGCGCTGAGCATAAGCTGGTGATTATTGATCGTCACACTCTCGAGATAACCGGCACGGTCTCGTTACCTGGACCAGCCGATGCGCTCGCCTATAACCCAAAGAATGGATTGGTTTACGTTTGCCATGACGATGGAGAAGACCTTTGGGTCGTTGATCCAAGCACCAAGAAAATCGTCACCGCCATCAAAATTCCAGCCGATCCGGAGTTCGTTGTCTACGATCCGATCAGTAACAAGGTGTTTCAGAACGTCAAGTCTCAACCGGTCACGCTGGTCATTGACCCCGGACCAAATTCGGTCGCGGCTACCTGGTCAACAATCCCAGCCCAGGGCCCTCACGGCTTAGCCTTCAATCCGAAAACCCATCGGCTGTTTTCCGCCGGAAAAAACGGTAAACTGGTTGTCTTGGACTCTGTTTCTGGAAAATCGTTGGGTTCAGTCGATATCGCCGAAGGAGTGGATCAGATCGCGTTCGATCCCGGAAACCAGCGTATCTACTGTGCCTCCGGACAAGGAAAACTCTCCGTCTTGCAGGAAACCGAGGAAGCCGCAAAATCGCTCGGCGACGTTGCGACTCCGGCCGGCACCCACACGCTCGCCGTTGACCCGAAGACGCACTCGGTTTGGATCGCGTTCGCCAAAGGTGAAGAGTCTTTTGTAACAGAACTAAAGGTCCAGTAACCAGAACTAGCTGAAGGCGACCAGTCAGCAGCGCGCGGTGGAAGCACGATAGGTAGGGCGACACACAGCTCGAGCGACAGCGAGAAAGCTGTGTGAGCCGGCACCGCCCGGGTTTGAGCGAAACTGCTACCGACGCCATCGTCAATCACTGGCGTAAGTCATTACGCCGAACGGTCAGACGAAACGCCCCAAGAAAGGTAGGGCGACACACAGCTCGAGCGACAGCGAGAAAGCTGTGTGAGCCGGCACCGCCCGGGTTTGAGCGACACGTAGACTCAGTCCGTCGCAACCACATTTAAATATAACACAACTATCTTTCGACTTGTTCTTATATTTTAATCGCCTACTGTTTCCTCCATGCGGGAAAGCGCGAAAACTGCTGGCAATCCTTTCCAGCGCTCCGAACGCTTCGCCCATTCCGAGCTTCCCGACCCCCTTTCTTATCATCGACCCGACGGGACCATCCTACGGCTGCCGAACTACTCGCCCGGTACCGCCTTTGTCGAGGTCGATCAGCGGTCAGGCTTTCAGATTCGCGCAAAACCTTTGTTCCCGCTCATCCGGACCGGCGATACCGGGACAATCGCGCTTCCTCGTTTTCTTCTGCAAATTCGCTTCGGCGGCACGCTTTGCTATGTGCGTCGTTACGTCGCAAGCGAGACGTCGCTCTTTCGGGCGGTCAATCGAGCACGGCGCTGGATCGACGCGGAACGCCAAAGGGAACGATTCGACTTTTTGCTCTCGCCCACGGTCTTGCTGCTCGTGGGCATACTACTTAGTTTCAGCTGGTTTTTTTACCCGATCATTGGCTGGGCCAGCATCGCTCCGATCCTGGTTAGTCTACCCCTCGCCTTCTACTCCGCACCTGGACGCTCTCGCGCTTCAATCTCCGCTTCATTGGTCGGTTTTCATTGGGATCGAAACGATTTCTGCCGTGGCTGGCTCGTGACCGGCGATACCGGCGCTGGAAAAACGTTTGCCATCAATGCTCTACTCCACAGCGTTTTTCAGAATGAGCCAGACTGGGGAGGCCTCTGTTGTGACGAGAAGGGAATTTATCACGAAACGCTGGTGAAGATGGCTAAGCGCTACGGACGCGAACAGGATCTGTTACTCCTGCAAACCAGACCGGATCGCGTATCTGAAGATTGGACCCCGCCGACCCGGTTTAATCTCCTCTCCGATGAAACGATACCCTGGTCGACTTATGCAACCGTCATTGTTGATACCGCCTCATCTCTAACCGCTGGTACCGAAGATAAGGGATTTTTCAAAACCCAGGCCCACGCGAATATCGGACGAGGAATCCAATTTTTTCGGCTGCTCGGGTTGGTGCCAACAATGCATTACCTTCTGGAAATGCTGCAGTATCAACCGGTGCTCAGGGCGATGCTTCAACAACTGGAACCGTTAAAGAATGCAGGTAATCCGGATGCTCGCGAATGTTACGATCATTTCCTGAACGGGTTTTTGCATCAACCGGCGGAACAGCTCGGGGGCGTCATTTCGACGATCTACAATTATCTTAATTACTTCACCAATCCTGAGATTAGCGAAGTATTCGGTGCGGAGGAGAATAGTTTTGAATTTGCGGCACTGGATGAAGGCGCCATCATCTGCGTCTCCTTGCCCCAGAAATATCAGACGGAACGCCGCTATATCACCACGATTCTCAAACTCCTTTTTTATACTCACGCTTTGCGTCGGTTCGATCCACGGCCACCTGGAAGCAGGAAATTCGAAGACGATAATCTCTTGGTTTGCTGGCAGGACGAAGCTCAACGTTTCATTACTGAATCAGACGGCAATGTCGATGTTATCCGCCAGGCTCCGACGACCACAGTGCTTGCGGCGCAATCCAAACTTTCGTTTCTGCCGGCTCTCGGATCGAAGGAAAAAGCGGAAGTCACTATTCTTAATTTACGAAACCGTATCATTTTCAAGGCCGCCGACCGGGCGTGTGCGGAGAGCTCCGCTGATTTCATCGGAAAACGAATGATCTGGAAGCGATCTTACACTCGCGGGCGTGGTAGCCACAGCACCACTCGTACACGCGAAGAGGAATATCTGATTAAACCGTTCGAATTGATGTCGCTTCCCAAATTCACGGCGATCGTCAAACATTGCGAAAAAGGCTATCGCAAGAGACGAATCCATCCGGTCGATGCGGATGGAAACACGCCCTCCTGGTACCCATTCTGGAGACGATGGTTTTAGAAGCGGGGGAAAGACGATTGTAGCACGCCCCGACCGGGCGAAACACGCAGGAAAGGTGGGGCGATACACGCGGAAAGCTAGGGCGATACACGCGGAAAGGTAGGGCGATACATATCGTCGAGCGACAGCGAGAGGATGTGTGAGCCAGCGTGTAAGCCAGATGAAGGCGGCGGCTCACAGTCCGCCGGTTAGCTATGTTGACGCACACGCTTAC
>Ga0209647_1001375_pt1 | contig 20834 bp, 21 predicted proteins | sample GraSoi_2013_60cm_FD_185827 | JGI IMG/M metagenome (GOLD analysis project Ga0209647, IMG submission 185827) | Grasslands soil microbial communities from the Angelo Coastal Reserve, California, USA - Sample 9_17_2013_60cm (SPAdes) (version 2) | ecosystem: Environmental > Terrestrial > Soil >... | reverse complement strand
TCCATTCGGATATTGGTCCCGCTAAAGTGAGCTGTCTTCTCTTTGACAGCTTTTTAGGCGCTATCAAAAGTTTGCGGATCAAGTCTGGGAGCCGATTGAAAGCGGGTGAAGGGAATCGAACCCTCGTTACTGAATACCCCTAGGCGCAACCACCTATTTCCCTATGGAAAAGCGGATTACTATGGATAACGTTTGATAAGGGGTCATTCTTAGACTAAGAATCCACCATTATGGCCAGTCTTTGGAAGCATCCACAAAGCAAATATTGGGTTGCCTGCTACACCGGCGCCGATGGTCGGCAACTCAAACGGTCAACCCGATCGATCGATAAGCGGAAAGCTTTAGAGATTGCCCAAGCTTGGGAAGCTGGCGAGGAAATGAGCCGCGATGGATACCTGAGTACCAAAGAACAATTCCGGCTTTTCTATACCCAGAATTTTGAGCGGATTTTTGGCGAAAAACCCAAACTGGAATTGAGCGTTCGCCAATGGTTGGAAGAATGGCTCAAAAATGAAAAAGGCGCCGTCGCCGTTTCAACTCTTGAGCGGTACACCCAAATTGTCCGCGATTTTCTCAAATTCCTGGCCAGTAAGGCCGAGCTCCGATTAGAAGCACTTTCCAAAAATGATTGCATTGCTTACCGGGACGCTCTTTTGGCCCGCGGCCATACCGAGGGCAACGCCAACCAGGTTCGCAAGATCTTATCGAAACCCTTCCGGATTGCTAAGGAGGAGGGCTATATCGAACTCAATCCAATTGCCGGTGTCCGGCACCTCAAACATGAGCGGATCGAAAAAGGCGTTTTCACGCCGGAACAGATCACCAAGCTTTTGGCCGCGGCCGATAAGGATCAGGAATGGCGGGGAATGATCCTGCTCGGTTTTTTCACCGGCGGTCGATTGGGTGATTTGGTCCATTTGAAGGAGGGCAACATCGATCTTTTGGAGCGGTCCATCAGTTTCACCCAAAAGAAAACAGGCGGGAAAATCCGGGTCCCGATCCATGATGAACTTTACGATTTCTTGATTGCCTATCCATTTTCGGATCGGGTTAGCAAACCGCTTTTCCCGAGACTCTCGAAATTAAAGGGGCCCGGCAAAAGCGGGCTTTCGGAATCCTTCAAACGGCTGATGGGCAAAGCCGGAATTGCGCCCGGCATTGTTCGGACCAAGAAAGGCGCAGCCGGTCACAATATCAGCCAATTGTCGTTCCATTCTTTGCGGCATTCATTCACGAGCAACTTGGCCAACGCCGGCGTCAGCCCGGAATTGCGCCAAAAGCTCACCGGGCACCTGGACGATAAGAGCCATGGCATTTACACCCACCACGAGTTTGCCACCATCAGAGCGGCTTTAGAGAAGCTTGGACGGTTGCCCAAAGGTGAAGGAGAGCCGAAGTGAGCGAGCTCTCCTTCACCGACGAAATCCTTTGGCGTGTAGTCGAGCTCTTAGCGACTCGGCCCGAACATATAAACAAGAATTTGGAAGAGCTCGTTCAAACGGCAACTCGGACCATTATTTGGGCACGGGAGATTGCCAAAAACGAAGAGAACAACTATCGGCGAGAAGCGTTTGAAAAAGACTTCGAATCAAAGGAGATCATCTCCGAGGGCGAGATCGCTCGCTTAGTCACCGGTGATTCACACAGAGAGCGGGCGATTAAACGTTTCCGTGAGATGATTGGTTATATTATGGAACAGCAAAACAATCTGGGATCGCTAAACGAAAACCTGGTATTGCTAAGCGAAAACCTGACGTTCCTTGATCGGTATTTTGAAGGCCGGCAATGGCCGAAAGGCTGGGTTGATTATTTGCGCAAACTCCTTCCCGAATGGCAAAGGATAAAAAGGGCAATGGTTCAGCCGAAGACGAAAAAAAAGAAAAAAGTCCTTGCGCTGCCTTGAGCCGGGCCGCGGGCACAAAAAACGAACCTCGGGCACAGTCTAGCGAACCTCGGGCACCAAACCCGAACCTCGGGCACAGTTTCGCGAAGCCCGGGCAAGTTTCGAACGTCATTTTTGCGTGTGTTGGTGTGGTTAACTGCCACTCATGGAAAACACGCAACCCGTTTCCAAAGCCCGTAAACGTCGGGGAAAGGCTCGTAATGTTTCACCGCTCACCGGCTACATCCCTTTAAATCAACTGCCGATCGGCGAAACTCTAACGAGAAAATTAATCGACAAAGATATTCTTTTCTCAATCGTCGTTGGTTCACCCGGCTCACGGCGCGGCGTGAGACTGGTCTCTCTTGAAAGTTGGGAAGCTTACACCAAGAGCTTGGCCAAGGAACAACACAAACCAGCAAAGGGTGAACCGGCCAAGTCCAAATGAACCCTTCCAATTTCCCCCAGGATCGATCAGCCGAGCCCTCGGCTAGTCTTCTCCTTCCGGCCGATCCGGCATCTTTACCCTCGCCGGCGAACTCAACCGGCTCTGAGGCGAGGGTTCCGGTCCCGTTAGCCAAGGAATTCAAACGAGCCGGGATGCTTTACCGGGAATTTTCGCGCTCTGGTGATATCGCCATCTATTGCGCCAAAGGCCGAGGTCCCCGAATTGAGTACGAAGTTTTTGAAGTTCAGCTTCTTCCGGCTCAAGAAGTCAACGGCAGAAGTTATCCGGCTCGTGAGGCCCCTCCTAGTTCGAGCGATTGGGGATACCTCGGGTTCACCTACACCAACAACAGTCACCGTGACCCGTTAGCCGCGGCTTTAGCCAAGGCGGAAGAACTCAAACGACGGGCCGGAAAGGAGGAAGCCGAATGAATAATTCAGAAACCAAGCGGGGCGAACTTCTGGATAAAATCAGCGCCCTACTTGAGAAGACCGTCACCAATGGGTGCACCGAAGCCGAGGCCCTGACTGCTGCCAGCTTAGCCGAAAAGCTGATGGCGAAATATGGGCTCAACTTAGCCGATCTCAAGGCGATCGATCCAATCACTGGTTGTAGCCAGGAATATGTCGAGTTGGGCCAAAAACGAACTCATGAGGTGCAATACATGGCTGGCTCGATCGCGGCATTCACCGAAACCAAAACCTGGTATCGCCGACAACATTGCGATCCGAAAACCGGGGCGCCCAGTGTGGGAGTGATGTTTTTAGGTTTAGCGGCTGATGTCCAGATTGCTATCTACCTTTTCAAAACCATTCGGGTTGCGATCGATACCGAATGGAAACGCTATTGGTCAAGTCATTCCGGTAACGGGGTCAATGCTCGGACCGCACGGAAAAATTTCACGCTCGGAATGACCGAGCGGTTATGGGATCGGCTCGACGAGATGCGGGAAGCGAGAATAGCCAAGGCAGTCAATGATTGTCGGGAAATCGTTTTAGCAAAAGATCGGCTCATTGCAGAGGCGTTCAAAAATACCGGGATCAAACTAGGCTCGAACAGAACTCGGAATTATTACCTTCCCGATGACCATTCTTATTTGGCCGGTCAGAAGGCCGGAGACCGAACCAGTTTAAGTGCCGGTGAATTGAAGTAACCCTTTTCGTCGGACCTCTGAACCCCGCCACAACCAAACGCTCGCCGGCTCCGCTGAAACCAGAGCCGGTGAGCCAAACCCTAATCACAAATCACGTAATGAACCAACAAGACAGTCTAGCCGACGATTTCGCCCACGGCAAAATCGAAGTAACCCTCCCCGCTTCAACCGATCGATGCGGCTTCGACCTAAACCGGCCCAATTAAGCGAATTAGCCTTACTGTTCAAGGCTTTTCCCGATGCCAAATATAGTGATTTGGTAGCTCGGACCGGATTTAGCTATGTCTCGATCATTCGGGCCCGCACATTATGGAAAGATTCTTCAGAGCTCTGGCGCAGGTGTCTTAATGGCGAATTAACTTTAGCTGTCGCATCGAAGATCCGGCAAAATCCTCAATACGGTATCCATAGCCGTAATGGTAGTAAGCCAACTAAATTAACGAAACCGCATAAGCCAATTCATAGTCATGGGCCGCTTAGCAAAACTCAGCTTAGGGCTTTAGAAAAGTATTCACAGCGATTAGAACTTACTACTCTCAAAGCAGCAGAATTGGCTGGGGTTAGTGAGTCGTCGGTTAGCTATTTCCGGCGAGTACAGTGGATCCGGCCCGATTTAATTCCCAAAATCCTCGCTGGTAAATTAGGAATCCAAAAAGCCTGGCTAATCGCCAATAAGCCCGCACCAGCGCCAACCAAGCGAGTAGCCCGAATAACGCCGGCCGAACCCTCAACTCAAAAAGCAGATAACCCAATCCTTGATTCGCATATTCTCTCTCCAGCTCAACAAGCTTTTGCTCGAGAATATCCGGAGGATTGGGCCCGGGTCCTAGATGGTGCGGTTTGGTGGAAAGCTTACTTCCTTCACGCTCAGGAATTACTCGAGGATAAATCGCTGTGGGCGGATTTAGCCCGGGAAGCTGAACAACACCCCGACTCAATCTACAAACTGGCTTATATCCGGGCCAAGCGTCCTGGATTCTTTACTCTGCTGCTCCATGAGGATTTTGGCCTTGGTGATATGTACGAACGTACCCGCGGGTCAGTGGATGAAGAACGAGCCAACCAAAACAAACAAGAAACCGAATAGAAAATGAATGCTTCAACCCAATTTCATTTAACGATTGAGGAAGCAAAGAACTTGAGTGTTCATCCGGCGGCGGCGGCATTCCCGAGCATGTCACAGATTGATTTGGACCGGCTCAAAGAAGATCTAGCTAACAACTACCAGATTGATCCGATTGTGATTGATCAAGATAATTTGTCGCCAACGCGTTCTCTGGTCGATGGTCGGTCGCGGATTCGGGCTTTGGATGAACTGGGCCAAACTCATGTTGCCTATGTATTTTGGCATGACTTGGCTAGTCATAGCGCAGCGATTGTTGACCGTGCCATGCGCGATTATCAGTTGCATCTTTTTATCGTAAGTCGCAACCTGGCCAGGCGCGATCTCTCCGAAGATCAGCGGGTGATGACTGTCGTCACCTTAAAGGAACATTTCCAGGCTGAATGCGCCAAAGCGCTCAAAAATGGACAGATCAAAGGGGGCAAAACTGCTGGACGTGGACGCGGGCGACCTCGGAAAAATAGCTCTCGTCCGAATTCAGACGAAAGCTATTCAGGGCGCGATTATGCGAAGGAAAATGCCAACTCGCTTGAGGGCCGGATTGCGCTCCGGGCCGGAGTCAGCCGGCACAAGGTTACTCAAGCCCTCAACCTAATCAATTCGCGCAACCCTGAGCTGATCAATGCAGTGCGTGCCGGCACGATCTCACTGGCCGGAGCCATACGAAAACTTATGGAACAACAACGAACGACCAAACGCGTCAATAAAGCAGAAGCGCTCAGCGCATTAGCTACCGAAACCGCTGATTTTTATCGGACCGCTTTCTCCGAAGGCTTCATCAAAAAGCAAAGTGATAAGCACGCCCGCAAATTGATGATCAAAACCTTAATCACCTTGCTTAAAACCGAACTAAAGAAAATCAAATGAGTGCTCAACCTGAAAATGAAATTCCGGTCCAAGACGATTGGTCCGGTCTATTAGCTATCCTCAAGGGTTCGACCTTGAGCGAATACGATGCCACCTACGAAGTGGTTGATAACTCGCTCCAATATCTGGCCGACCAGATCGATATCGGTATTGATTATCTCACTAGTCAAATACTAATCACTGATAACGGGAGGGGTCCGAGCCGAGGGTTCGATCCCGCTCGCATGGTCAATATGGTGGCCGCAGTCGGTGATAACCATGAGCGCTTGGAGAATAGTCCGCACCCCTTTGGCCGCTATTCCTGGGGCCTCAAGGATGTAATCGGTCGCTTCGGTGGTCGCGCTACGATTGAAGGTCGCAATGAATACGGGGAAAGCTTCGGCTATCTGTGTGATTACTATTTACAGATCGAACGGCGCCGTCGATTTGTTACTCCCAAACCCTGCGAGCTTTCAACTCATGGTTTCCAGGTTCGCTTTTTCCAAGTTCCTAAAGAACTCATGCCGCGCAGCCTTGAAGCGTTGCGAATCGGCTTAGCTAGGACCTTCAAGAAAGCACTCCGCGCTGGAATCAATATTACGGTGAACGCCGTCGAGGTCATTCCGCCACGAGAAGCAACATTCACTAAAGAACTGGGCTTCGATATTGAGTTGGCTGGCCGCTTAGCCCGGATCCAGGCCGGGATTACCGATGATCTGACCCGCCGGCGCAACGATTGTGAAGGTTACGATGTGAGTTGCGGCCTTCGCACCTTTATTCAAGGTTACACTGGCGATGGCGTCTTTGGCGAATTCTCACCGGCCGGGTTTTTTGCTGATATCGAATTAATTAATCGGCCGGATATTCATTGGGAAATCAATCGCAACAAATTAGGATTTATCGGAGCCGATGCTCTCTATGCCGCAATTTTAAAAGAGGTCACTCCGTTACTCAAAGACATCAAGTTGGAAGTAAACCGAATTCCGGTCACTGGCATTAGTGGCCATCCCAAATCGACTTGTGACGAAAATGCGGAGGGCTCACCGGGGAGCGAAGGTGGCAATGAAACTTTACCACCGCGCAAACCTTACGTACGAAAACCCTCCGGACCAGGCAAACGCGAGAAAGCCAATAAAATCAAGAAAGCAAGGGGCCCGCGCAAAAAAACTCATTGGCTTAATCATGGGGTAAAAGGCTTGCATCATTATGTCACCTCACTTCCCGGTGAAGCCCGCAATAACTATGACGATATCCAATATGCTTTCGAGGTGGGGGGTGAAGGCAAAAGCTATCGAGTGGTTCCGAAAAATGGTCGAACCGTCTGTGTGATTTGGAATACCGACACTGAGGAAGGCAAACGCCTCGAACTCAATAAACAATTCGCGCACGCGATGAGCGCTTGGGCCGCGGTGAGTTGGGCACTTCAACACCAGCCCGAAAGCGTGTTTATTCCGGAAAAATATCGGCGCGCTAACGATGAAAATCTGCAAGGGGTAATGAGCACGCTATTACCCTCAATCGTTAACGATTTAATCAAGATCAAAGTTAACTGAGTTCTGCTTTTTTTCCTTCGCTGGGCCTGGGGAGCTGCACCCCCCAAAAAATTCAATTAATTGGTTGAGCGCCCAGCGAGCGAGAGGTCACAATTTTTGCTGCGGTATTTATTGGTACTGATGGCTACAAAACTTCTCGACCTTGGGCAACTCGCTAAAATGCTCGGGATTCCTGAGAGACAAGCGGCTGAACTTTGGCGCCGCGGCTTATTCCCGGGCGTCAAGCTATCCAGAAAATATCTGCGATTTGATCCCGCTGATGTTTTACGAGCCCTCAAAAAAAACGGAGGCAGAAAATGACCGGCCCTCCAGAAAAAGCCGGCGCCCGGTCTGGCAAAAACCGAGCGCGCGGAAGAGTAACAAATAATCGATCGTCACTCATAAATACTCGAAGCCGCCGAGTTCTCGCAACATTTTTAGGGCAAGGGGGTGCGGGGTGATGACAGAAACCGCCAAGAAGGCGCCCTTTTCTGATGTCACCGGGCGCAGCTCGCAAATGCCGCGCGGCTCGACTCTGCTGTACAAAAACAAGCGCCCGAAAAACTCCGAAAGCCCTTCCTACTATGGACTTTTACGCATGCCTGATGGCTCGACTTACTGGGCGTGCGTCTGGCCGCGCACTTGCAAAGGGCAAACGGTTTTAGAACTCAAATTAGCCCCCAAGAACTAAATCTGGCTTTATGAATAATACGGTCATCGATCTCGGCGCGGTCTTTGGTCATGCCGTCCTGCTCCCCATCCCCAAAGGGACCAAGGCCCCAGTCTTCAAGGGGTGGGGAAAAATGACCTATGAAGATAGTCAGGCACCCGACTATCAAGCACGACTGGCCGAAGCATTCCAACGCGCTAACATTGGCGTGTTGTTAGGTTCCGCCAGCAATTATCTTGTCGCGATCGACTGGGACACTGATGAGCTGGCTGAAGAATTTCTCCGACTCAACCCGGCTTTTCATTCGACCACCTGCACAAAAGGCGAACGCGGTTGTCAGTTTTTTATTCGGATGACTCCCGGCACCTACCCGGACAGCCAGGCTTATTATAAGTTGCAAACTGTTGACGGAGCTAGGGCTGGTGAATTCCGCTGCGGCGCTGTCGGTGGCGCGCAAAGCGTCATCCATGGCCAGCATCCGCACCAGATGCTTTATCAATTCCTCAATGATGCGCCACCGATGCTCGTCGACTTCGATTCGATCAAGTGGCCCCTAAACGTTGTGTTGCCGTGGCTCAAGACCGAAACATCTACTCGGCCGGAACTCGCGCCTATCGCCGTCGTTGACGCTGAAGCGCGCTTCCAGCGCAAGATTCTCGAACAAAAGATTCCGCTCGAATTGCCGACCGGCTTGCTCAGTGTCTTTTGCGCGACTCTCGGAAAAATCCTGCACCCCTATGCTTTTTTTGAACGCAACCGGCGCTGTGTCGAGCTGCAATTCGATTACAAGCTCGGCGTTCACCAATTGGCTGAGGCTGATCCGGGCGCGTTTCGAACCGACGTTGAAGCGATCGTTGAACCCTACGCCGTGACGGTAAACAGACATGGCGAGCGCGAAGAATTCTATAAATCACTTGCGCCCCTTGTACGCTTTTAGCACGGTCCGGGTTCCCGTCTTGCGTCGCACCGGCCGGATTGAACTCCTTCCCGAAGGCTACGACCAAGAGAGCGGAATCCTGACTGTCAGCACCCCGGAAGCCGACTATTCGCAGCTGTCGTACACTTTGGATGAAGCCAAAGCATACTTAGAACAGCTCTTCAGCGAGTTCTGTTTCCATCCCGAAGACAAAGACCGGGCGCGCTCTGTCGCCGTCGCCGGAATGCTCACTCTGTATTGTCGGCAACTCCTGGGGCCGCGGACCCAAAAGCCCGGTTTCCTCTATAGCGCCAACGCCGAGGGAGCCGGCAAAACGCTGCTCGCTAAACTGGCGATTATTCCGCACCTCGGTTTTTGTCCCACGGGCACGGTGGCGGATGATGAGAACGAATTCCGCAAACGGGTTTTTTCCGTCGCCCTGGCCGATTCTCCCGTTCTGTTTCTGGATAACGTCAAAGGCTACCTGTCCAGCGGCGCGCTGGAAAGTTTCATGACAAGCTCGATCGTCAGCGATCGGATTCTCGGCGCATCACGATTGATGGAACTCGAACACAACTCGGTTGTGTTCATCACCGGCAACAGCGCCACCTATTCGCCCGATATCCGCCGACGCACCTTGTTGCTCGAGCTCTTCCTTGAAGAGATGCAAGCCGAGGATCGCGCCATTAAGCATCCCTTGAACGATGCGGCTATCCTGGCTCGCCGAACCGAAATCCTGGCCGTGTTGTGGACCCTGGTCAAAGCGTGGCTCGAGGCGGGCTATCCCAAACCATCGAGCTCGCATCCTTCGTTTCCAATCTGGGCAAACCTTGTCGGCGGCATCATTGAGAACGCTGGTCTTGCCAGCCCATGCACCGAACCAAAGAGCGAACTTTCGGGCGATCCCGACACCCTCGACATGGCGAAGCTGGTTAATTCCATGGTTCCAAAGCGGCGCTACAGTTACGCCGAGCTAATCGACCAATGTCAGACCTACGGCCTTTTCGGTTCACTAGTTCCCGAGGATGGCGAACAGGATCGCAGTCAGCGCACAACCTTCAGCAAGCTTATTCGGCGCTACAACGGCCGGGTACTGGCTGGCAGATTCAGATTTTTGGTCGGTGACCAAGGTGACTGGCGTAAACGTTTTTTCTTGGTCGAAGACCTTCGGCCCAACGACGACCTTTAGCCGACAGCATTGGCGATGTCACCACGTGACGATGTGACGATTCTCTTACCTCCGTCAACGAATCGCGTCAGCAGCCGCGAATCGTTGGAAAAAGAGCACAATCACCACCGATCACCACACATTGGCTATTTTCCGGCTCGGTTGTGATGATCTGTGGTCTTTGTGGTGATTGTCCAACGATTCCAGGGTTTAAAACATGAAGCGCTATCGACTTCTAAAAATCACCACGACCACCACAAACCTCAAGCCTGAGCCGATGCCACTTGATGAACGGATTCGGCGCTATCTCGCCAAGATCGAGCCGGCAATCAGTGGCCAGTGCGGACACCGCCAGACATTCTTTGTCGCCCGCGCTTTGGTCCACGGCTTCGCCTTGAGCAAAGAAGAGGCGCTCCCGTTTCTGGAGCAATACAACCAGCGGTGTGAACCACCCTGGAACATCTCCGAACTCAAACACAAGCTGGCCAGTGCGGAAAACTGGCAACCGACCAACGCACAGAAAACGCGCGGTTACTTAGTGGTATGAGTTGCGCATGTTGCGCCTTGCAGTAAAACTTTATTGCGCACCGCTGTCAGCCGAGATCGCAACGGCCGGACCTCTCAAAACGGCGACGTCGCAGAAAACGTCCATGAAAAGCCGCGTGTTTGCGCTCATTGCTTGACTCGTCGGATCGACTAAAATCGAAAGCGGCCACAAGCCGATCACGACATCGCTCCACCTCGCAAAAACGCATTGATTCGTCGCGGATAAATTATTGCTCGCTCGCAAGGGGTGATCGCCGACCTTGCCGTTTTCGTAGAGAAATGATGGAAAGGTTGCTAGCTTTACTGCAACCGACCATTTCTGTTTGACAGCCGGCGAGACGATCCAACCCATCGTCCCATCGTCGGCAACATCGGTTCCTTCAACGGCACCGACGAAAGAGACCAGTTCCGTCCAACTCGCCGGACCGCCAAACGTAATCGCCGGTTGCAGCTTGCCAACATCACGCTGACCGGCTGTGTTCTTCGGCATGTTTAAAATTCCAAGCGGATACGGAGCAACACCACTGCCGCTTAAACAGTAGCCGTCGATTGTTGAACCGATCGACCTGAGCATTTCTTTTTTGATCAATTCCTCTAAACCCATGTTCGTCGTTTGGGCGAGCAACTGTTTGCTTATGACCGTCATCGAACTGACTCGATGCGCGCTCAACGTCATCAAAGAACTGGTTTGCCCACTGCTCGCGATCGGCCCGATTTCTGTCACAGCACTGGGACTGCTCGGCAATTGCCACCTTGGCCATGAAAGGGCGGTGTTCTGCAGATCACTGATCACTGTTGCTCCCGATGCGACTACCTGCGAAACCGGCCGCAACGCATCGGCAATATCCGGTAGCCGTTCCGTTTGGACAAAAGAGCCGCCGGCGCTTGGACTGCCAGCAACCATGTCGCGCGTGAAAATTTCCCAGGGAATGAACTTTCCTGTGGCTCGAAGCTCCGGATTTTTTTGCCGGATTTGTTCACTAACCTCAGATTCAAATCTGTGCTCGCCACGCAAGAGGCGACGCAAGTCATACATTTGTTCGCCGAAATCGTAGGGCTCGGGAGCAAACCCGTTATTGGAGCGTTGCCGGCCGGTTAGTGGATGCAAAGTCGTTTCCATTGAGGAATAAGTACCGCGCGACAACGTGTTGCTTTTTAGGAAGCAACGACTTTGTTTCAGTTCCGGGCGCTCAAGGTGAAACAGTCACCTAAAGCGACCTTGTCTGGCGATCTCCGCCAGCACCATTCGTCGCTGCTCCGGCGCTTAAAGTACGCTCTGTTAGCGGTATTATGAAAGACTACGACCGCTGGAAACTGCGGAGCGACCGCGATGAGTACCCGGATGAAGAGTTTGTCATAGACCCCGATGACGACCCGTCCGAGCCAGTGCCGGAGCACGAGATCGAGGACGTGGTTGCTAATACGCATAGGTCGTTGAGGCTGAGGCACTTGGATTCGAAAAAGGTACTGATACCGCTTTCAGGGTGCGCAGTCAGCGACGCCCATAACTTAAACCGATTCCCAAAAATGGGATTTTAGGGTGTCCCGAAAATGGGATTTCCCATTAATGGGATTTTGGATTATCAAAGTTCGGCACGCTCGTGCAACCCTCTGGTAACATCGAAAAGTGGCTGGATGACGAAGCGCCGCTCTATCCGACGAAGCACAATCCATGCGGCGCGCCGTATCGATTTGATGAGCGGGCGGTCTGCGCGTTGGTCTTGAGCTGGCAAGCCGATCAGCGTACTGAACTAATGGACAAGATCCTGTTGCTCGCTCACCCGGTAATCACGGGCGTCGTTCTGACTCGCGGCGCGCATACAGTTGACATGGAAGAGACGCTGCATCACTTGCGTATCAAAATCTGGCGAAAGCTCTCGAATTACAATTGCTCAAAGGGTCGCCTCTACACCTACTTGACGATGGTCGCCCATCAAACGCTCGACGAGCTGCAAGCTCGACAACGGCGGTATCAGGAGCGTTACGCGATGACTGACGTTGCGGTGCTCGAGTCAACGCCGTATTCGACCGCGCCGGAAATTCGCCGGACCGAAATTCTCGCCGACATCAAATGGCGACTTTATCAGACACGGACTGTTTGCACTGATCCACACGAGCTGGAGAGTCAACGCTGGCTCGTGCGCGGCTTACTGGATTCTGGATTCGGGCTCAGACGGCACGAGGCAGCTGACGCTACCGTCATGGTCTACGGCTTACACCCACGCCGAGCGCGTGTTTTGCATGATCAAACAATGCTCGAAGTTCGGCGGCAACTGCTCGATGTCGTGAAAGTTCCGGCAATCACCCGAAGAGATCTTATTGGCACCCGCGGTCACGCCCTAGCGAAATATTCCGATCAGTTATCGGCGCAAGATTTCTCAAAGTTGGCGTATCTGATGAAAAATTTAGCTCCGGCTATCATCCCCCGGCCTGAGCGCGTCGACTTGATTTTAGGTGGGTTCCCGAATGCGCAGCTACTCTTCAAAGAGCAGCTCAACAACGACGCGTAATTATTTTTTATGTCCGACGAACGCAAACAGCAGTCTCTCGACATCCACATTACTGGCTCGGTCGCATCCGGCTGGATAACGCCCCGCTTGCGCCACTTGGCGCCGGTTTCGTAGCTGATTTTCAGGACGTTGCGATAAAATTTTATTTCGCTTGTGTAGACGGTCGGCTGATTCGTTTCAGGTCGTCGCATCTCTAGAACTACTCAGCGAGTTGCTCTGAAGACTTTCAGCCGGAGTAAGTCTCTTTTATGGCCGCGGTCCTCCAATATACCCACCGTTTTAGCCCTCGGTTAACGTGCACAATCAGCCTCAACGACGCGGCACCTAAAGCCGGGGAAACGCTCGGATTTTGTTATGCGTGGGACGGACAGCCCCCCCAAAGTATTTTCGGGCCTACAAGGCGTGGGGCTTCTCGATTGCCGGAATTCTCGCTTCCAGGTGGGGGAAAGCGGTCCTTTACGGTATCGAGGTCGCGCCGAATACCATCGAAGTTTGGCATTTTGGCCCCGGCGCAAGGCCTAAGTTAGTTAAGAAGGGGTTTCTCAGGACTCACTATCGGACTTCGCGCTCTGGTCTGAAAAGGTTCAGTTTTCTCGGACGCTAGACGGGCAGGCCGTACAAGCGGCGGGACAAGCAAAGCCGTTCCCGAGTGGGTTCATCGCCGGGAACGGTCTTTTCTCTCTTTCCGGCCGAAAAGGGGGAATGAGACCCCGGGGTCTCAAAAAAGCTTTCCCAGGATGGCGCCAGGCGCGGTTCGATGTGGGTGCCCGCTATCCTGACACCCCGAGTTGAGCGAGCTCGCGGCCCGGTTCAAGAGCAGATGCTTTTAGGCGGATTGAGTTTTGAACCGCTTTGATAGATCGGAGCTATCATTGATCTCCACTCTATCACCTACGTTGAACCCGTGCGGTCTTACTCGATAGGCCGTCATCGTACGTTCTACCAACGGCGGCGGCAACGCCGGAATAGGTTCGGTGAGCTTTCCTTCTAGTGTGACACCGCTCTGAAAGCCAGGTGGGGTGAGAAACGTGCACGTGATCTCGTCTTCTCCGTTAGCACGCCTGATTTGCGTAACCTTGCCTTCTGTTCTGAACATGATTTTAGGAAATTGTTGCGTCCCTGCTTCTGCATAATTCTCAAGGCTTATCCAGCGCGGATGACGAAGTTGTATATAGTCGACGTGGCCGGGTGTTTCGAACTTCTCAGAAACAAACTCAATGTTTTCAACCATCGCGTCCGTAAACTCCCTCTCTGCCGAAATTCTGCATTTCCATTTCACGTTTGCGACAAGCTTCCTAAGCCGATCACCAGGAGCGTAGTAAAACGCTGCGGAGGGTACTTGCTTGGGTGCAAAAATCTGCCGCAATTCTACTTGCGTTTGCCAGTGGTAGAACCCGTCATTGCCAGCAGAAACGAAAGTGGTTTCACCGATTAATGGTAACTCCTCAGTGACCGGCTCCAAAGGGGTTGGGACTGTTTCCAACCCAGCGTATCCATGCTGAAGATAACTTGTTGCACGCTCGTAAAGGTCACTGAAATAACCAGAGAGCCGAAATCCCATAGCCTTGTGTACCTGCTCCAAAACGCCGAATTTGAACCAGAGGCAATTTGGATCGTGCTCGGAATAGAACACGCTGCCGATCTTGCTGAGAATTGCTTGGGAAAATTCTTCGCTTCGCTGATTCAGAAGCAAATCAACATAAGAACCGAATTCTTCCAAAGATTTCACAAGGCGAAATCCCGGTTGCTTAGTTAGGCGGCTGGTCGCGGTTTCGGACAAAAGCGCATCGGCGCACACAAAAACTATCTCCCTATCCTGGGCGGCTTTTTGAAAAGCCAAAAGTGTTTCCAGGATAAGCGCGTCTTTGAACCCTTTTTCTATACTCGGGTCTGATTCTGTTCGTGGTGAAAACGGCGGCCGTCGCCATACTGCGTTTTCAATCAAAGCGGGCCAGTCAATGTCTTTAGGAACATCAACGACCACCGCACCGAGATCAGCCATCCAATCACCAAAACGTTTTTCCAATCGGTTCCGCAATGCCTGAATGGTTGGAGGCGTTAGCAATTCACTATTGGTCAATTTTGCGATCTGCCGAATATTCGATGTAGCTTTCTCTAAGAATTGCTCACATCGAAACACCTTTTGGCTTAAGAGCTCCCCAAAGACAATGCGGGGAATTGCCAGTTGTAGGTCACACTTCGATTTTAGTTCTGCAAAGAGTTTGGTGAATGAATAACTAACAATCTGAGTCTCTTTCGACGTAAACAAACAACAGCTATCCGGGAAAATGGTAAATTTAGGAAGCTGGGTGGCGGCTGACATTTTCTAGAGATCGCTTTTTTAGGGGGAAGCCCTTGCCGGCTTAACTGATCTGGTACATCTGCCGTTAGCGCCCGGTGCCGCGCCCGCCACGCCTCTGGCTATCCCGTTTGCTGGGCGGCCTAGCATGCTTTTTGGTCGGGCGTTTGCGTGTGAGTTTGATCCGGTCGGCCTTTTGCAATTTCTCTATTTCTTTGGAAGTCATTCTTTTTTCCGGCTCTGCCAATACTTGGCCCACGCTTGTTCGAATCCGATTCGAAAATCTTTGATGCCGTGCGCCATTAAAAGGCCGCTATGGGTAGCCAAAAACGCATTCCAGCCGGCCGCGAATGCTTCGTGCATCTCGGCTTGGATCGAGTCGCCTAGACCCCGAATCGCTTTCTGGTGGGTTTCGAGTTTGCCGAAGGGTTTGGAATGTTTGCTCGGTTTCCGAGCACGGGGCTTGATGCTCCGCGTGGTCAGCGTGCCAATGATACGTTCGGATGTGTTCGTTTTCTGAACAATACTGGGGCTGGGCTTGGGTTTCATGTGTTTGGGGGGTTCCGTTACTGCCGCACCATGCGGATATCGTTCTCGTTGTAAGCATCTATGAGGATGGTTGCCCTTTCGCGATTGTAGCCGCCGAATCCATTCTTGGCCCGATATTGGACGGTGCCAGCGTAGTAGCCATGTCCGTTTCGAAATTGATGATTGAAGGGCGTAATGTTCTCGATCACCAAGGAATCGGGATCGCGCAAAGAGTTTCGTAGGTATTGTTCGACGAATATTCTAGCGAAAACGGGATCTTGAATTTCCTCAGTCAGTTTCTTGGTTTGGTTTTTTGATGCCTCAGTTGCGGAAGGTTCCCCGGCCGGATTATTGGCGCGATATGCGCCCAAGAGCATGGCAAAGAGGATAATTCCGAGGACGACCCAGCCGATTACCTTAAGCTCTCGGGCTCGCTTTGCTCTGATCTCGTCCATCGGTTTTTGGGGGGGTTACTGGGGACTCTCGCTGATACTTCTCATGCGCGAAGTTTTCGGGACATTTCAGATTTTTGCTTTGGAAACACTTTTCTCTTTCCAAGTTGTCACCAAAAAACAAGCCATTATGCCGGCAAGGTTTACGGCTAGTTCTGCATGGCGCGCTTTCGGCTTGATTTGTTTGCGTCCGCGGCCGTGAGCATCTCCGGCGCGATTCCGGATTGCGGCCAAGTTGTTTACGACCGATTGACAATTGCCCAGGATGGACTTGAAAATTTCTTCCTGATGTTGGGAAGGCGCCAGGTTAAGTGTTTCTGCAGCCAGGTTCCAAAGTTTGGGTAGCTCTGTGCCCTCGGAGTAGGCGACACCGGCGTCATCCAGGATATACTTACAGACGCTCTCTAATAGTGTTCGCGCTGCAGTGATGGCTCCTTCCGGATCGTTCTTTCGCCGAGCAAGTGCTTTTTGCCAGATGGCATGAACATGCTCGGGATCGAAAGCTTTCAAGGCGTCGGTGATCAGTGTTACTCCTGGCGTAGTGTCAAGAGATTCAAGGTAGTCAATTAGAGGCCGGAACTCATCGCGTAAAAAGACGCGGCGTTGACGATACGTAGGGTATTCAGGTTGAATGAAATCCCAGAACTGCGCTAAGTCTCTGCAGCGTTGTACAACGCGCGGAATCATTGGACTTAAATCGGCACGGCCCATTAGTTCCCGGCGAAGATTTCGATAGAGCGTGTTGTCGAATTCGGCACCTGTTGCCCGTGCGATAAGCCCCTGTTGAAGGGTAATTACCTTCTCCAAGAATTCTTGGGTCGGTGAACCTGCTTTCTGCTCCATTGGCGAGCGTTCTTTCAGTCCAGTTTCCGACCACGACTTGCACTTGCAAGCAATTACGATGGATAGCGCAGAATTAAGCCGCTATTCTTAGTTTATTCTTAGTTTGCCTCTTTTTGGCGCCATCAAAAGTTTGCGGATCAAGTCTCTGAGCCTGTTGGGAGCGGGTGAAGGGGATCGAACCCTCGTGTGTAGCTTGGGAAGCTACCGTTCTACCATTGAACTACACCCGCGGATGTGTTGTGAACGGCGGACCGTTCAGGCGATCGGATTCGGTGAGCGTAACGTTTTTGAATAGGGACGCAAGCCGAACCTTGATGGGGCACAGGAACAGCGGGCGAAACACGTCGTTGCGCGACATCAAAACGACGGGTGAGCCGCGCGCAAGGCCGACAGTCCGGCATGTCACCCTGGGCTTTACAACGCCATATCGGCCGGGCTGCCGCCGTCACTGCGCTGTGGCGCGCCCTAGCTGTGTGTTAGGGAAAATCATAAAGCCGGCCGCGACGTAGGCTTGGCGGAGTCGGGTTTCGCCCTGCCACGACGACGACCGTTTTGGAAGCCGGCCCGCTACCGCCTATTCGACATCAGCGGAACTTCGGCTTACGTTCAGCCTTTCCAATGCGTTCTCAGAAAGACGGCGTTGAGCCGCTTCGTCAGCGTCTGCTCAACTTGCTGGCACATCCCCGATATCAACCACTCAACAAAACGGATCTCGCAAAGCGACTGGGGATCCCGGTCGATGGGCGATCCGCGTTCCGCCGTCTGCTGGTCGATCTCGAAAAGCAAGGTAAGATCGCTCGGATCCGCAAGGAGCGTTATGTCCTACCGCAAGAGGCGGATCTCATCGTGGGGATCTTGCAGATGAATCCACAGGGGTTCGGTTACGTTCTGAACGCGACGGGCGACGGTCTTGGGGATGTCTATATCTCAGCCGAAAACACGAGTACCGCGCTGCATCGCGACAAAGTGGTCGCACGGATCATCCGAGACGAGGTGCCCCAGCTGCGCTCTGGGCGTCAACGCGCTCGGCGACAAGGCAAGGTGATAAAAATTCTGGAACGAGCCAACAAACAAATAGTGGGCACGCTGCAGCAATCGAAAAAATTCTTCTATGTGGTGCCAGACGATCCCTGCCTCCTCCATGATATTTACGTTGAACTTGATCATGAGCGACTTCCGCGGATGCCGCGGGCCAACGATAAAGTCGTAGTTCGGCTGGAAGAATGGGAGAGCCGCCACCTCAATCCGGAAGGAGAAATCATCGAGGTCCTCGGTCCGGCGCGGGCGCCCGGCGTCGATATTCTTGGGATCGTCAAGAAGTACGACTTGCCGGTGGAGTTCTCGTCGGGAGCTTTGGAACAAGCGGAGAAAATTCCGTTGAGCATTCCGCCATCCGCGCTGCGCCATCGGGAAGATCTTCGCACGGTGCCGGTCTTCACGATCGATCCGGAAGATGCCCGCGACTTTGATGACGCGATTCATATACGACGCTTGGGCGACCAGTGGGAGGTCGGTGTCCATATTGCGGATGTCTCCCATTATGTTGCTCCCGGGTCGGCCTTGGATCGCGAGGCGTTCAAGCGGGGAAACAGCGTTTATCTACCGGATCGTGTTCTGCCGATGTTACCGGAGCGGTTATCGAATGGCGTCTGCAGTCTGCGTCCGGACGAAGATCATCTGACCAAGAGCGTGATCATCCGGTTCGATCAGGCAGGCCATCCGAAGAGTCATCGATTTGCCGCCACCATTATCCGAAGCCACTTTCGGCTAACCTACCGGGAGGCCTATGAACGTCTGCAGCGGCCTCCCCAAGATCAACTCGACCATTTTCTTCATCAAGCTTGGAAGATCGCGTCAGCCTTGCGGGAAAGGAGATTTAATAAAGGAGCACTGGAGCTTGATTTTCCTGAGGTCCGGGTTCGAGTCGATCAAAGCGGAAAAGCGATCGGCCTGATTAAGGAGGAGAACGATATTTCGCATCAGCTGATCGAAGAGTTCATGCTTCTGGCGAACGAGATAGTCGGCCGGGAGACCAAGAATCGCTCACTACCGAGCGTGTATCGGGTCCACGAGGATCCAGATCCGGAAAAGCTGCTTGAGTTTCGGGAGCTGGCTCGTTTGCACGGGCTGACGCCAGGCGACCTCTCGCAGAAGCGGGAGATGCAGCGGTTTCTGAGATCGATCGCTGGGCGGCCGGACGAAGGTTTGCTAAAGGTAAGTTTGCTCCGCAGTTTGCGAAAAGCGATATATTTGCCCGTGCCACTTGGGCATTTCGGTTTGGCAAAGGGCGACTACACGCATTTTACCAGTCCTATCCGCAGATACGCGGACCTCATCGTCCATCGAACGTTTGATGCGCTGCTTTCGGGTACGGGCGTCGGACGTGTCCGACTGGTAAGTTCGAGCCGTCTAGAAGAGGTGTGCGAGCATATTTCTACGACAGAGCGCATCGCTGCCGATGCCGAACGTGAAGCGGTGCGGCTGAAGAAACTCGAATATTTGGAGAGCTTAATCGGTCGGCCGCACCGATTCGAGGCTACTGTTCTTGAAGTGCGTAATTACGGATTGGTGGTTGAGGTCCCGGACGCGCTAATCACCGGGTTGATTCACGTGTCATCATTGGGTGGCGATTTCTTTGTCTATGACGGAGCTAAGCAACAGATGTCTGGACGTCGAACCAAGTTCACGTTGGGATTAGGAGATGTCCTTGAGGTTGGAGTCGCCCGAGTGGATCGATTCAAGCAACAGGTAGACTTCACGTTCGTTCGCAAGGTACCGCGCCAGGTTGAAACCGACGGATCGAAGAATGCCGGATCCAGGAAACGGAACCCGCTGGAGAGAGCTCACGAGCCCAAAGTCGGCAGATAGCGCCATTGCGGATCCGCAGAGAACGCTCGCGAGCGGCTGACGGCCAACAACTAACGATGCGGCGAGTGCAATTAGCTGTTTACTGGGAGAGAAAAGTATGCGACCAAGTAAGATTCTCCCCTTGATTATGCCCACAGAGGTAAGAGCAAGTGGATCGGGATCCCTCCAAGTGTCATGGACAATGTTATTGTTACGAGAGAACTACAAGTTGAACGTAAGCATTTCTTCATAGAATTCAGAGAGAACGAGCGGGGCCGCTTCATGCGTATCACGGAAGAAGCGCATGGCAGACGCAACACGATAATCATCCCTAGTACTGGTCTCGATGATTTTATGTCCGCGGCTGGAGAAGTCATTCAGTCCGCCGAACGCGTTCCGGCCGCTTCTTAGTCAGACTGTTTTCTGAGAATCATCCAGGTACGATAGGCGCGGCCTAGGTCGTGACCCCGTGGGTTTGGGGGCGATCGATGGCAGCCTTAAATTCGTAGCTGGTCCGTTTGATTTTGGCGGACCAGCAGAAGCTGGTTCCTGCCCGCTACCCAGATCAAGAACGGCCTCTATTTCTCGTCCAAACTCGACTTCGAATCCGTCTGGATTAGCGAAGGGAAACAGCGCTCCTTTAGAGAAAAAAGATTCGACGGGCCGACTAGAAAAGTGGGCTTACCATCTGGATATCTGTGCAAAACGGGTCGACCGTTGACACGCCGGGGCGCTTCGTTAGTTTCACGGTCCTGGTTGTCTATCCAGCAGGTCGGAACGCTGGCCTGTTTTGACTGATCAAACCTCTACCTATGCCTAAAACACTGAAGAAGAAAGCCGCCAGGAAAGCGCCTGCCCAGAAACGCGCCGTGGCGAAAAAGCCCGCAACGCCAAAGAAAACACGCTACGTCTACTATTTTGGCGATGGTAAGGCAGACGGGAACGGGTCAATGAAACCTCTGTTGGGCGGTAAGGGTGCGAATCTCCATGAGATGACGCGGATCGGACTGCCGGTTCCTCCGGGGTTCACCATTACCACCGAAGTCTGCACCTATTTTTACGACAACAAAA
>Ga0209647_1001372_pt1 | contig 20858 bp, 14 predicted proteins | sample GraSoi_2013_60cm_FD_185827 | JGI IMG/M metagenome (GOLD analysis project Ga0209647, IMG submission 185827) | Grasslands soil microbial communities from the Angelo Coastal Reserve, California, USA - Sample 9_17_2013_60cm (SPAdes) (version 2) | ecosystem: Environmental > Terrestrial > Soil >... | reverse complement strand
GTAAAGCTCTCCATGGCAAAACAAGCAGCCGATAAACAGCATAACGCAGAAAAGCGGCACGGAAATCTTGATGGGCACGTCTTTGTCGGTGTCGACAATCAGGTAGGCCACCGATCCCAGCGCTACCGCCAGCAGGCGCGCCATCACCCACCGCGAATACAGTCTGCCACCGTTGAATGCGATCACAAAGGTCAACAGGTACACAGTGAGCGGAACAATCCACAAAAGCGGGATTGCCGCTATGTTTTGGCTCAAGTGGCTGGTCACGGCCGAAAGCAGCAAAGATCCACAGGCGGCCATCGGCAGCCACAGCGCTTGATCTCTTGGAGGCGACGGCTGGTCTGCCCCGGCAAGGCCTGGATCAGGAGCCGCACTGTCACGCGGAGACTCGGCAGAAAGCTTTCCGCTCAAACTGATGGCGCCGCAAACTACCGCGAAAACCAGGAATCCCATTGACCACGTCAATGTCTGCGCGCGCAGGCTGAAATATGGTTCCACCAACACGGGATAAATCACCAGCGCCAGCAGTGAACCGAAGTTCGAAAGCGCAAACAGCCGGTAAGGAGGCGCAGGCGCTGCAATTGTTCCCGTTGCATCGCTACTCCGGCCGGCATCGCGCGCGTACCACGCCTGCAACAGAGAGTTGGTGGCTGAGAGCACCAGAAACGGTAGTCCTATGAGAGTGCTCAGCACCATAAGCACGCTGAAAATCGGCCGCAGCGTGGACGCATGCGGATGCGGGTTCAGGTTCAACGCGACCTGCGCCAGGCTCACGATGAGAAGCAAGCTGTACACTGCGGCTTGCGTTCGCGGCCGCAACCGCGTAGCGATTCCGTGCGCGCACAAATACCCGAGAAGCAACGCGGTCTGAAAGAAAACCAGGCAGGTGGTCCACACCGCTGCAGATCCTCCCAGAAGCGGCAGCAGGCGCTTCCCCGCGATGGGTTCAACCAGAAAAAGGAGGCTGCTGCTGAGAAAGATTGCGGCAGCATAAAGAAAGGCACGTGGGCGCATGAGCGAACTAAGATAGCAAATCGCCGTGATCGCCGCCATCGCCGTGATCGCGCGTGATCGGAAAACCAAATCTCACCACAGAGACACAGAGATTTCAAAATTTTCAGATCAGCCTGATCTTCCTATGTGTTCCTTCGTGTCCTTTGCGGTAAATGGTTCTGATTTTCCGATCAGGCGCGATCACGACGATTCTTCACTCTCCTTTGCCTAGTTTGCGGCACAGATCGCCCAACTGCTCCTGCTCCTCAGGCCCGAGTCGCGCCATGATTTCCGTGATTCGCCGGGCGTGGTCAGGGAAAATCCGGTCGATCAGTTTGGCGCCGGCCGGAGTGATGGTGGCCAAGATAAAGCGCTTGTCCTTGCCCTGCTGTTCGCGTTTTACCAATCCCCGCTTTTGCAGGTTATCGATGACCAATGTCAGATTGCCGCTGCTGGTCAGAATGCGCCGCGCCAAATCGCCCAGATACTGCGGCCCCACGTGATAGAGCGCTTCCAGGACGGCAAACTGGCTCAGCGTGAGCCCTTCTTCTTCCAGGCCGACCCGGGCATAGGCGAACGCCGCGCTGGCCGCGCGTTCCAGCTTTACGTACGCGCTCAGAGCGCGCTCCTGCGCGGGCGTGCCTTTGAATTTGTTGGACATTTGTTTCCTGAAAACCGGATGGGGGAAATTTACCGCAAAGGACGGGATGGGCGCAAAGGCAATTCACCGCAGAGAACGCAGAGCGCGCAGAGGAAGAACGGAAGGCTGGCTCCTCCGTACGCTTCTTGTACTGCCTCCTGCATCGCTTTTTGCGATAAAAAATGTTTTACGGTCTCAGAAATTTACCGGAGGAAGAACGCCACGGAAATTTTCTTTCCTCTGCGTTCTCTGCGGTGAATTTCTCTGCGTTCTCCGCGTTCTCTGCGGTGAATCATTCTTACTGAATATCGAACTGTTCCGGATGCAACAGTGGATCAGACTTCACCAGCACCGTGCGCTTCACCAGTTCTTCCATCTCCTGCAGCCAGCGCCCGTTGTTTCCCTTGAGCGCCTTGGCCACTTCAGGATTCACTCGGATCATCACGTCACGGTCAAAGTGCCGCGCCATCTTGCGCATCTCCACGTAGATTTCGTTGCACACCGTGGTCACAGACTTGATCATGCCCGTCGCCTGGCAGGTTGGGCATGGCTGTCCCAGCGTGCGCTCCAGCGATTGCTTGACGCGTTTGCGCGTGATCGCCACCAGACCAAAGTCATTGAACTGCAGTACCTTCGAAGGCGCGCGGTCGGCCTTCAATGCTTCCTCTAGCGCCTGCATCACCTTGGCACGGTTACGGCGTTCGTCCATGTCAATGAAGTCGATCACGATAATGCCGCCCAGGTCGCGCAGCCGGATCTGCCGCACAATTTCCTTGATAGCGTCAATATTGGTCTTGACGATGGTGTCCTCAAGCCGCGCGGTTTTGCCCACGTACTTACCGGTATTGATGTCGATCGCCACCAGCGCTTCCGTCTGGTTGATGACAATGTAGCCGCCGCTGCGCAGCCACACCTTTGACTTGAGCGCCTTGTTGATCTCGTCGGTGATGTTGAACTGCTCGAACAGCGGCGTGTCTTTGCTGTAAAGCTTCACCCGCTTCACCAGCGAGGGCTGGAAGCGGCTGACGAAACGCAGAACGCGCTCGTATTCCTGCTCGGTATCGGCCCAGATGGCGGAAAAGCTTCCGCTGACCTGATCGCGCAGAATGCGTTCAACCAGGTTCAGATCGTGGTAGATCAGCGCCGGCGCCTTGGAGGTCTCCGCGCGGCCCTTGATCTCGTTCCACAAATTGATCAGGAAGCGGATATCGTTGCGCAGGTCCTGCTCTTCGGCGCCTGCTGCGGCCGTTCGGACAATGAACCCGCCCTGTGCGTCGCCGCGCTCGCTCAGTGCAATCCTTTTCAGGCGGTGCCGCTCTTCTTCTGAAGCGATCTTGCGCGAAACTCCGGTGTGATGCACCGTTGGCATGTAGACCAGGTAGCGTCCGGGCAACGCGATGTGGCTGGTAATGCGCGCGCCTTTCTTGGCGATGGGCTCTTTGGCAATCTGCACCAGAATTTCCTGGCCTTCCTTGAGCAGATCACTGATGGCCGGCATTTGCCGTGATGACTGATGACGCGGGCGTCCGCGCATAGGGCGCCGTCCCGGAGGGCCGCGGCGTCCGCCACGACGGTCCTGCGGTCTGCGCTCGGTGCGCTGCTGGTATCCCGCCGTCGCCGGAGCGCGCTGCTCTGCGCTCGCGCCTTCCAACTCCTCGGCTTCTTCCTCGCCTTCTTCGCCCCCCTCAGGCCCTTCGTCCGCCAGCCCCAATGCTTCTTCGACCTCTTCCAGTTCTTCGGGTTCCAGCCCTTCGGCTTCATACTTACCGGTGGCACGTTCGTTGACGTGAGCGTCTCGCACCGCTTCCATCAGCTCATTGCCCATGGGGACCAACTGGTCGCCGGACTGGCCCAGCACTTCTTCTTCCATCTCTTCGAACTCGGCCATGTCCATATCTTCTTCAAAGCCTGGAATTTCGCTCTCTTCTTCTTCGATCTCTTCTTCTTCAATCACCCCGCGAGCTTGCGGGCCGCGATTCTCAGAAGCGTCACCTGTGGGAAACCATGATTGCTTTTCCTGCGCCGGTGACTCAAGCGACGAATCCAAATGCGTAGCTTCCTCAGCTTGTTCTTCCTCTTCCACTTCTGTTTCGCCGCCAAAGACGCTGGCCACGTTCATGCTTTCAAATCGCTGCTCGTCTTTCGCGCTCGGCGCGGGCTCGGCTTCGCGGATGACCGGGCGCGATGCCTCGTGTTCGGCAGGCTCTCCCTGAGCCGAAGTTTCTGGCGCAGGCTCTCGCCGATGAAAGACGCTTGGCGCTTCAACCCGCGCCTCTTCGCGCTCTTCTGACTGGCGCGGAACAGGCCCCGCCGACTCTGGATCCTGATGGAAGCCGTGTTCCTGGGGCTCAGCCGTGGCAGCCTCAGGTTCTACCGTCTCAGTGGCCGCATGTGTTCGCGGGCTTTGTTTGCCGTACTTGGCCAGCGATTCTCCCGGCAGCACCATGGAGCCCGCGGAAAACTGCGCCGGGTTCAGCGAATATTCAGTAGATGGCCTCGGGCGCGGCGTAGCTTCAGTCCTTGCCGGGACCGGCGTAACTCCAGCTGCCGGTTGAGAGCCCGATGGCTGGTATTTGGAAATCGATTCGCCCGGCAGCAGCACCGGCTCAGGTCTCTGGTAATCGGATCTTGCTTCGGGGCGGCCCTCAAAGCGAGGTTCCGGACGGCTTTCTGGCCGCGGCTCGCCGCGATCTTCCGATGCGGCCTCGGTGGGACGTTCACGCTCTGGACGGTCACTGCCGCGCTCCGCCGGTCCACGGTCATTGGCGCCGCGATCACCAAAGCGATCACGGCCGCCTCTTCCGCGACGGCGACGTCCGCGCCACCGGCGCGCGCCTTCGCGCTCGGGTTCCTGCCGGCCATCGTTTTCGGCCGGCGCAGCTTCCGCCGGCTCTTCTTCGGCCTCGTCGTCTTCCGTTCCAGCCTCGACCGGCGGCAGGATCTGTTCGGCTTCAATTGGTCCCTGATGGGCTTCCGTGCTGCGTACCTCAATCACGGGCGATTCATTGCGCGATCGCGAGACCACCTCGCCGATCGCGTCAGCGTCTTCGTCCTCTTCCATCAGGAAGTCGGAAACATAGAGAAAAGCGTCGCGTTCCAGCCCGATGTTGACAAAGGCCGACTGCATTCCCGGAAGCACGCGCGTGACCCGGCCCTTATAAATGGAGCCGGCCAGCGTGTATTCGTTTTCTCGTTCGTAATAAATTTCTGCCAGTTGGTCGTCTTCCACCACCGCCACCTTGGTTTCGTGGGGTGTGGAAGAGACAAATAGTTCTTTCGCCATGGATATTTCTCCGCTGTCTACCGGCGGGAAGAAGAAGGAGGGTTCAGAAACGTCAGGATGCCGGCGTTTGCGACGCGGGCTGACTGGCTTTAAGTGCTCGGAGATTCAATCTGATCTTATGCAGGAAATACACTTCGGCTGCGGTGAGTAAACCTCTCCGGCCAACCTCTGCAATCTGCTTATGACTTTTTTGAAAAATCTGTGCACCTTTGCACTCCAGGGTTGTGGCCACCCAGCGTTTCGGCGGGGCCGTTACCTGCCCGGCAATGCTTTCTGATACTCTCCGGCCCTCTTCAAAGTGCCGGCGCCCTCTTTAACGTAAGGGCGTCACGTTCAATTCTTAAAAGATCTCGTTGCTTTTCGCCCCTCGGGGCGGTCCTCAATTCCTTTAGTTCACGAAACGGCGCATCCTGATATTCATCACAATTCCCAGCGCCAGAAACATGAACAACACTGACGAGCCACCGTAGCTCATCAGCGGCAAAGGAATTCCGGTGACGGGCATAAACCCAACCACCATTCCCGCGTTCACCAGGATATGGAAAAGTAAAACTGCCACCACACCCATTACCACAAAGCCGCCCGCGCTGTCAGGCGCGGTCTGAGCATTATGGATCAAACGCATTAACACCATGAAGTATAACAGTAGTAAGGCCACCGCGCCCACAAAGCCGTGCTCTTCTGACCAGGCGGCAAAAATAAAATCGGTGTGCGGCTCGGGAAGGAAAGACCCCTGTGTTTGCGAGCCTTTACGCACACCCTTGCCCCAAATTCCGCCCGAACCAACGGCAATCTTGGATTGCTCAAGTTGATACCCCGTCTTCTGGGAATCGGCTTCCGGATGCAAAAAGCTGGTCAGCCTGCTTTTTTGATAGGGCTTGAGGCCGTAATGCCAGACCGCCGGCATCAGCACCCCGGCAACCACCAGGATGATGGCCGCATGGCGGAACTGTATGCCTCCCAGGAACAGGCCCATCAGGGCAACCGGAACGTACGTCAGAGCGGTGCCGAGATCGGGCTGCTTGAGCACCAGAAGCATAGGCACGCCGGCGATCAGGGCGGCCTTCACCACGTCAGAAAGTGAGGCTTCACGTTCGCCTTCGCCGCTGAAATATTTGGCCAGCATCAGGATCAGCACCAGCTTGACCCACTCAGAAGGCTGGAAGTGCTGTCCGCCGGGAAGCTGGATCCATCGCCGTGCGCCCAGGTATTTTTTGCCAAAGATGGATACCGCCAGCAGAGAAACCACAGAAGCAATGTATAGCCAGTGGGCGTTTTCGAGCAGGACCTGGTAGTTGATCATGCTTACGGCCAGCATCACCGCCAAGCCAAACATGATCCAGTAGATCTGGCGGATGTGCGCTCCGGCAAACTTGGTTCCGTAGGTGGTGCTGTAAATCTCCAGAACTCCCAGAGAGCAGATGATCAGCACGAAGGTCAGCAGCAGCCAGTCAAAATCACGAAACGAGATCATCCGCCGCATCAGTCTGCTCCCGCCGACCCTATTGCCGTCTGCCGGAGCCTGGGTTTGCCGATGTGAACCAGCACCGTGCCCCCTTGCAGGTGATCGACTTCTGCCGTTTCCTCATGTACGTGATGTACGTGGTTCTGTGTTGCGGGACCCTGGCGGAATGTGTCCGGCTGGTTCCACAGCCCGGCAATCGGCACAGAACCAGGATCAGCCTTATCACTGAACAACATGGGATTATTGCGAATTCGGCGCTGCTTCTCTACATATGCCTTGATAATCTGCGAAGTCAGGCGCGCCGCCAGCAAACCGTGCTCGCCGCCTTCAAACAGCACGGCGACAACGATCTCAGGGTTCCGCCGGGGTGTAACACCGACAAACCAGCTGTTGTCGTTGAATTGTTTGGCGCTCCCGCCTCTGCTCTTGCGAAACGTATTGCTCACTACTTGTGCGCTGCCGGTCTTCCCGGCAAAATCCACACCCTGAATGTGGGCGCTGGGCGCCGTCCCTCCCGGGTCCAATACCCCGGCCATCGCGTTCGTGATGGTGATCCAGTTCTGAGGATCAATGGGTACGTGGACCACATCCGGCTCGGATGAAGCACCAATGTTCTTGAATTGTGACGGCAGCTGGTCCGTATTGACCACATGCGGGCGATAGAAGGTCCCGCCCATGGTAATTCCGCCGATGGTGCGCGCCAGCTGGATCGGACTCACCGTTACTGCGCCCTGCCCAATACCGACCGAAATGACCTCGCCCGCGTACCATTTCTGGCGGAAGGTTTTCATCTTCCATTCTTCTGACGGCATGAGCCCGCTGACTTCGTTGGGCAGATCAATGCCCGTCTTCTTGCCGAGCCCCATAGCGGTTGCCCACTTGGCGATCTTTTCAATTCCTAGCCGCTCAGCCAGGGTATAAAAGAAAACGTCACACGACTGGGTGATGCCCTTGGAGATGTCCGTACTGCCATGCACAGGTTTGTGCGCCGATTTTACCCAGCAATTGAAGTAGCGGCCGTAAAACACTCCGCCTCCGGCACAGTTGACGCGCAGGTTCTGGGCCACGCCTTCCTGCATCCCGGCAACGGACATTACGATTTTGAAAACTGAACCAGGCGCCAGCTGCGCCTGAATCGCTTTGTTCAGGAGCGGATGGTCAGGATCGTTGGCCAACTGGCTCCACTCTTTGGCGGAGATATGCACGGCGAAATCATTGGGATCGAAGGTTGGCCGGCTCACCATGGCCAGGATCTCGCCGGTGCGCGGATCCATCGCCACCACAGCGCCGTTCTTGCCTTCCAGCGCCTGCTCCGCCGCTTTCTGAACATCAAGATCGATCGTAAGCTTCAGGTTCTCTCCGCGGACCGCGGGTATGTTCGCGTTGGGAGGCCGCCCCACTTCCTTGCCTTTGCTGTTGACCAGCACGCGCCGCGAACCGTCCTGACCTTTCAGCAGATCGTTGTACTGAAATTCCACTCCGGCTTTGCCAACGATGTCTCCGCGCTGATAAGTCTCAAATTTGGGCGAGTTGAGATCTTCTTCGCTCACTTCGCCCACGTAGCCGATCAGATGGGCCATGAAACCGTCTTTGGGATAGAGCCGCCGGTGGATCATCAGGGTTTCCAGCTCGGGAAACTCGTCGCGGTGCGACTCGATAAAGGCGCGCTCGTCAGGCGTGATGTCGTCCTTGATGAAAATCGGTTCGAAGGCCGGTTTGTGCGAGAGCTGATTGCGCCGGATCTTTTCGAGCACGTCTTCCACCGGAAGGTGCAAACCGTCGGCGATCTTCTGCGCGTCGGCATTGAGATCGCGCATCTGGTCGCGCAGCAGCAGCGCGGAAAACGACGGATAATTATCGACAATCAACTGGCCGTTGCGGTCATAGAGTTTGCCGCGCGGCGCCAGGATTGGGACCTGGCGTATGCGGTTCTGCTCAGAGCGCGTTACATACTCGTCACTCTTGCGGATCTGCAGACTCCACAGTCCGTAAGCGAGCACCACGAATACTGCCAGGATGAAGTACTGGACAGCTGAGAACTTGGGTTGCGGGATTTTTTCGTCGCGACCGATCATACCTGTTACGGTCTGTCGCCTGTACAACAGAGCACGGGGTAAAAATTTCCTTTGTCGGGGTCCCTATTTAGAGTACCGCATTTTCGTCCACCGCGGTGTAGGACAAAGCCCTGAGCGCAGTTACCGAAGGATTAAGGATTAATGTACATCTAATCGGCCGAGGCCGACTTGCGCGCCGAGGCCGCTGCCACGGGGCCTGGAGATCGATCGGGAAGAGTTGGCAAGTAAGCGGTTTGGAGCGAAGCGACAGAACAACTAGTTCCTCTGCTTGAGCCTGTCCAGCACGGCAAACAGCACCACCGCCGCCAGCCCATTGGCCAGGGCTGAGAACAGGGTATGGCCCCAGTTCCAGGCCTCGCTTCCGCCCACCAACTGAAGATCGATCACCATATAGATGAACTTGTGGATCAGGACGAAGGCGAAGGTCATCAGGAAGCGCGAGCCGGGATTATCCACATCCAGCTTGACCCCAATCGACGAGCCCAGATAGCCGACGATGGTCTTGGCGATTCCAAACAGCCCGATGGGATGCCCGGTCCACGCATCTTGCAGCGTACCGATTAGCGCGCCGGTAATCATGCCGGGAACGGGACGACGGCGGGCCACGGCAAAGAAGATTGTCACCAGCAAGGGCAGGTCCAGGAAATTCAGGAGCCCTATCCGCAGAAACACTTGCAAAAAGACGGCCAGCAGCGGAATCCCGATGGACGCGGGCCAACTAAATCGGTGGACCTCAATCTCTTCGCGTGATGTAAGGGAAACGCCGGCGTTCATCGCGGGGGCTTCTCCTGGTTTGCGGAGGGTGTAGCTGCGGGCGTTGCCCCCGGGGCCGGTACAGTCTCCTGCTGCCCCGCGTTGGTATTATCGGTGCTGCCTGGGGAAGCGTCAGGAGTCTTGGCCGGAGCTTTCGGCTTCTTGGGTGGAGTCGCTTTCGGTTTGGAGGTCGGCGTAGGAGTTGGCGATTCGCCGGCGCCTGCCGCGGCCGGCTGTGCCGTACCCAGGCTCGTCGGCTTCTTGGTATCCGCGCCGGTCTTCGGCGAGGCCGAGTTCACGCTTCCCCCAGCCGCTGTCTTTCCCGCTGGCACTGGCGCTTTCACGCCTCCAGCTTCTGCCGATGGTGTCTTGACTGCCGCGGTGGTCCCGGCGCCTTCTTTTTTTTGTCCGGCATCTGAGACGGCCTTCTTTTGTCCGGCATCGGGAACAGCAGGTTTCTTTGTCTTATCGGAACCCGCTGCCGGTCCAGCAGGCGTGGGTGTTGCGGTAGCACCCGGTATCTTCGGGGCATTCGCATCCTGCTTGGGTATGCTGGGCAGGCGCTGAGAAAGAATGTCCGCGGCGCGCACCGGGGACGCACTGGAAGCCGCACGCTGCGCCTCCGCCGTTTCAGTAATGACCAGGACTTCTTCCAGCCGGTTGAGATCAGCGGCCGGTTTTATTTTGATGACCAGAAATGGATCGTTGTCGCGGTCGGCTACGGCGTTGCTTACCGTGCCGACGGAGAGTCCTTTGGGAAAGATACGGTCGCCGCCGCTGGTAATCACGTGCTCGCCAGCTTCAACTTTTTCGTCGGACATCACGTCACTGATCTGCAGCTCGCCCAGGCTGGTGCCCTTCAGAATGCCTTGCAGGCGCGAGCTCTCCAGGATCACACCGGCGCCGCTTTCGTGATCGTTCACGAGCAGGACCTGGGAGCTCAAAGGATAAACCTCTTTGATCTTGCCAACGATTCCGTTGGGCGTGATTACTGCCATGTCCGGTTTAAGACCGTCACGCTTGCCTTTATCGATCGTAATCACTTTTGACTGCTCGGTCCCACTGGTGCCAATCACTTGCGCCGCCACCGTCTTAGAGACAAATTTTTCCTTGAAGTCCATCAGGGCCTGCAGGCGCCGTGCCTGGTCCGCGTCCTGCTTCAGGCGCACCTGCTCCATCTGCAAACGCGCGACTTCATCCTGCAATTGGCGGTTCTGCTGGCGCACACCGCGAAGATCGGCGTAGTTGTGCCAGCTGTTGCTGAAGAAATGGCCGGTAGAGACAAACATCTTCTCAATGGGAGTGAATGCGGTCACCGTCCAGACGCGAATCAATCGCGTACCCCCGCTGCTGGCCGCTTTGGAATTTTCCGAACGCTTGACCTGCGTAGCCAGGGCGACTACCTGAATAAAAAGCACCGCCATCAGCACGAGCGGGTTCTTGTACCGGGCAAAGAAATTTTCCATGTTGCTGCGCTAGGAGGGCCAGAAGGAGACGGACTTACCAGGTCCGCCCCCGTTTGTTACTCGATCGAAATCTTTCTCAAGAGTTTAAAGTCGCTGAGCATTTTTCCCGTGCCCAGCACCACGCTGGCCAGCGGATCGTCGGCGATGGAAACCGGCAGTCCGGTTTCTTCCCGTATGCGCTTGTCCAGGTTTTTCAACAGCGCGCCGCCGCCCGTCAGTACAATGCCGCGATCGCTGATGTCCGCGCTCAACTCCGGCGGCGTCCGTTCCAGGGCAACGCGAATGGCATTCATGATGGTGCTGATGCACTCGCTCAAAGCTTCACGAATTTCGCTGTCATCAATCGTAATGGTCTTGGGCACGCCCTCAATCAGGTTGCGGCCTTTGATTTCCATGGTCAGCGGCTTATCCAGCGGGTACGCTGAGCCAATTTCAATCTTGATGGTTTCCGCGGTGCGCTCGCCGATCAGCAAATTATATTTGCGCTTGAGGTAATTCATGATGGCTTCATCCATCTGGTTACCCGCCATGCGCACAGAGCGTGAATAAACGATGCCGCTCAAAGAAATTACGGCGATGTCCGTGGTGCCGCCGCCTATGTCCACAACCATGTTGCCGCTGGGTTCGGTGATGGGAAGTCCGGCCCCGATGGCCGCCACCATGGCCTGCTCCACCAGGTGCACTTCGCTGGCCTTGGCGCGATACGCCGAATCCATGACCGCGCGCTTTTCCACCTGCGTGATCTCTGAAGGCACGCCGATCACGATCCGCGGATGCACCAGCATCTTGCGGTTATGCGCCTTCTGGATGAAGTAGTTCAGCATCTTCTCCGTGACCTTGAAGTCGGCGATCACGCCGTCTTTCATAGGCTTGATGGCCACGATGTTCCCCGGAGTGCGGCCCAGCATCTCTTTCGCTTCTTTGCCTACGGCCTCCACTTCACCGGTGTTTTTGTTGATGGCCACGATGGATGGCTCGTTGACCACAATGCCCTTGCCTTTGGCATACACCAGGGTATTGGCCGTTCCCAGATCGATGGCGAGATCGCTGGAGAACATGCTGAAGAGCGAGCGCAAATTGTGGATGCGCGAATTTTCTGATTTGAAACCGTTTTTCGACATACCAGATTCTTTCCGTCTTTATGTTTACATCGGCAAAAAGCGTGGCCGGTTTAAACTGCGCCCAGTCCCGATCGGCACTAAGCTTTCTTGCCCAAACTGTTCTGGGAACCCCATACTCTTACTCAAAAATCAAAACAGAGCAATAAGCGATTCTACTGTATAACCACCGACTTCGTTGCGGTATTCACGCCGCCTTTTGCGTTCTGTGCCGTAACAGTAATGATGTTTTCCCCCGTGGGCAGCGGATTGGTGAAGTGATGGAACGAGCCATCGCCGCCGACCACCGCTTCCTGCCCGTTCACCATTACACGGGCATTGGGTTCGGTCCTTCCTTTGACTTCGATCACATGGCCCAGTTGGACGTAATCCAGGTCAAGCGCAATCGTCCCGTTCCCCCTGGGCGCCACGGTAAACCTTGAGGTTTCGCTCTCACTTGATTCCTTGCCATTCATGCCAATGGACAGCACCTGCCAGTAATAGACCCCCTCCGGCAGGTTGGTAACCAGCACCTGTGTGGTCGGCTTCTTGTCGTCTACTATCAGCTCCGTGAAAGACGCGTTTTTGCTGATTTTCAGGTGGTATTCCCGCACATTGTCCACTGGTGTCCAGGTAAAATTCACGCCTTTGGTCGCTGGATCCAGAAAGACGCTCTGCATCGGCGGAGGGGACATCAAAATTGGCGGCCTGAGTTCCCTGGTTTTGACCATGTCCGGCGATTTTTGGCTGAATGAAACCTTGGTGTAGTCCTCCAGAGGCACGGTTCTGCCGTCACGGCTGACCTCGCCCGAGCCCTTCTTTACCAGGATTTCATGCTGATCAGCCCGCGGATCATTCACGATCTGGGCCGCGCTGTCAGAGGCGATGGTGGCTACCGCGCCGGCAACGCTCACCTGCGACTTGGAGCCGCTGCCCAGGGTGGGCGTGGCCAGGTCAACCGTGCCGGTGGTTACCTGGACTGAAACCTTGGTCTGCTGCGCGGCATTGACTGAGTTTTCCTGGATCGCAATCAACGAATCCGGCTTGACCGTGTAATTGGTGCCATCGGTAAAGACTACCTTGGCGATCCCTTCCGCCGAGGTCTGCACGTAGTCGCCCTTATCCAGTACCAGGCTGTAGTCAGCCACTACCCAGGTGTTGGTGCTGGCTTTGCGCACGCGCACGTTGCCATCAATGTTGGTGAAATGGGCTTGTTGCGGTCCCGGCTCAGGCGCGCTTCCGTTGCCGCCTGCACCGTTGGAAACCCCCATCTTGGCCAGCACCTTTTCCAGTCCGATCTGGCTTGATGCAATCAGCTTGTTCGCTGTCTCAGGAAAAGCGAAATACATCACTACGCCGGCAAGCAAGAGCACGGCAAACATCCCCATGAGCACACTGCGATAGGTGATGGTGACGTAAGAAATCTGAAATGCGGATTTTCGCTTTTGCGCCACTGCCTTTGAACTGTGGGGGAGTCTCAGTGGCTACAGAGTACCACAAATACTGTTGCCTAAAGAGATGTCCCGATTCGCCCCTGACTAAGGTGTTCTGAGTAGACTCTCGCGTCAAAACTCCTTGTTTAATCAGCCATTAAAGCAGAAACCGGGCCCGGTGGCAGTAGCCATATTGGTTCCCGGAGTCGCCACAAGTGCATGCACCAGTAACCACGCGCAACGTACAATGTCACGTAGGCCAAAAAATAAACATGTCATCGCCGGCACAACCTCGCTCACAAACTCTTGAGCAGTTGCGCGGCCGCATTCAGGCACGCACTGCAAAAATCGGAATCATCGGGCTCGGCTATGTGGGATTGCCGCTGGCCCTGCTCTTCAATGAAACGGGCTTCCCTGTCACCGGCTTCGATATCGACCCGGAAAAGGTCAAGGCCCTGAACAACGGCCGGTCTTATATCTATCGCATCCCGCAAACGGAGATCGCGGCCGCCGCCGCCAAAGGCTTCTGGGCCACCGACGAGTACGCTCACGCCAAAGAGATCGACGCGCTCATCATCTGCGTGCCCACGCCTCTGAACGAATATCACGAGCCCGATCTGAGCTACATCCGCGACACAGCCAAAGCTATTGCGCCGCACCTGCGCGCCGGACAGTTGATTGTGCTGGAGAGCACCACCTATCCCGGAACAACCGAAGAAGTGCTGGTGCCGCTGCTTGAAGCCGGCAACAAGGCAGGACTCAAAGCCGCGCGCGGCGAGCAGGACGATCCGGCGAACACGTTCCTGGTGGCCTTTTCGCCCGAACGCGAGGACCCCGGTAACGATACCGTCGCGCGCAAGGACATTCCCAAGGTGATCGGTGGAATGAGCCCGGCTTCGTCGGAGATTGCCGGCGCCGTTTACAACGCCATCTTCAATCGCGTAGTGCCTGTCTCCAGCCCGGCCGTAGCCGAAATGACCAAGCTGCTGGAGAACATCTATCGCTGCGTGAATATCGCGCTGGTCAATGAATTGAAAATGCTCTCCTTGCGCATGGGGATCGACATCTGGGAGGTCATCCGCGCGGCGTCCACCAAGCCGTTCGGCTTCCAGCCGTTCTATCCCGGACCCGGGCTCGGCGGACACTGTATCCCGGTGGATCCGTTCTATCTTTCCTGGAAGGCAAAAGAATGGGACTTTCATACCCGCTTTATCGAATTGGCCGGAGAGATCAACTCCGCCATGCCGTATAACGTCGTCGACGCCGTTACTGCCGCGCTCAACCGCCACAAGAAAGCCCTGAACGGCGCGAAAGTTTTGGTGCTGGGCGTGGCGTACAAGCGGGACATCGACGACCTGCGCGAATCGCCCGCCCTGACCATTATTGAAGAGTTGCAGCGGCGCGGCGCCGAAGTCGCTTACAACGATCCTTATTTCCCCAACGTCGGCCGCGGCCGCAAATACAACCTGCAGATGACCTGCGCGCCGCTGGAAAAACTTGGCCAGTACGATTGCGTGCTGATTGTCACCGACCACTCCGATTACGATTACAAGAAAATCGTGGATGAGGCTAAGCTGGTGGTGGATACGCGCAACGCCACGAACGGCATCAAGTCAGAGAAGATCGTGCATTGCTAAAGAGAGCAGTCAGCACTCAGCAATCAGCCAAAACAATATGGCCGCAGAGTTGCGCACTTGAAACGTAGATTGGGGATAAAAAAATAGCCGCGAATTTCACGAATGAACACGAAGCAAATTAAGAATTGATTCGCGTATTTCGCGTTGACTCGCGGCTGATTTGCTTGATCTGCGTTTATCAGCGCAAATCTGCGGCCATATTGTTTTGGCTGATTGCTGAGTGCTGACTGCTAAATTGAACTCATGTTCGACAAGAACTGGCCGTTCGAGGGCGTCTTGCCCAGCTTGTCGATCAACAACTCCATAGCTTCCACCGGTGACAGCGGGTTCAACACCTTGCGCAGCACCCAGATGCGCGCCAGGTCTTCCTTGGGAATCAGCAACTCTTCCTTACGCGTGCCGGAGCGCTGAATGTCGATCGCCGGGAAGACGCGCTTGTCCACCAGCTTGCGATCGAGGATGATTTCGCAGTTGCCCGTGCCTTTGAACTCTTCAAAGATCACGTCGTCCATGCGGGAGCCGGTGTCAATCAGGGCAGTGGCAACAATGGTGAGCGATCCGCCTTCTTCAATGTTGCGGGCCGCGCCGAAGAAACGCTTCGGGCGCTGCAGTGCGTTCGAATCCACGCCGCCGGAGAGCACCTTGCCCGAAGGCGGAACAATGGTGTTGTACGCGCGTGCCAGGCGGGTAATGGAGTCCAGCAGAATGACCACGTCGCGCTTGTGTTCGACCAGACGCTTGGCTTTTTCGATCACCATCTCGGCCACTTGAACGTGGCGGGCGGCAGGTTCGTCGAAGGTCGAAGAAATAACTTCGCCTTTAACCGAACGCTGCATGTCCGTGACTTCTTCCGGACGCTCATCAATCAGCAGAACGATCAGCACCACTTCCGGATGGTTGGTGGTGATGGAGTTGGCGATGTTCTGCAGCAGCATGGTTTTGCCGGTGCGGGGCGGAGCGACGATCAGTCCGCGCTGGCCTTTCCCGAGGGGAGTGAGCAGGTCCATCACGCGCGCGCTCACGTTTTCCTTCACCGTTTCCAGCTTCAGGCGCTCTTGCGGATACAGCGGCGTAAGGTTGTCAAACAGGATCTTGTTGCGCGCTTCTTCCGGCGATTCAAAGTTGACCGCTTCAATCTTTACCAGCGCAAAATATTTCTCGCCTTCGTGCGGAGGGCGTACCTGGCCGCTGATGGTGTCGCCGGTTTTCAGGTCGAACTTGCGGATCTGCGAGGGAGAAACGTAAATGTCGTCAGGGCCGGGCAGGTAGTTGTAATCGGGGGAGCGGAGAAAGCCATAGCCGTCAGGCAGGATTTCCAGCACGCCTTCGGCGAAGATATGCCCTTCTTTTTCACTCTGGGCTTGCAGGATTTTGAAGATGAGGTCCTGCTTGCGCAGACCGCTGGCGCCAGGAAGGTCGAGTGTGCGCGCGATCTTGGTAAGCTCGGTGATATTTTTTTCTTTGAGTTCAGCGATTGTCATTTGTCACCTACGGGAGTTTTCTGCTTGAGGAAGGATTGCCGGTGAAATCAGAGGCGAGAACCACGCCCTCAGAAAACCTGAGGGCCCGCCAAGCGGCCTGGCCTGGCGGGATTTTTCAGGAAAGCCTATTATGCAGCGCGGCGCTGTGGTTGTGCAAGCGGTACGTTTACCAGTTCAATCACGGCATCCGGTTTATTGGCCTTACCAACGCGCACGAGCACGTCATTCATGGTCTCCTGGACGCGGGTGTTCGGCTTGTGAAACTTCCGCGTCGCCTTGGAGAGCAACTGGCACAAAAGATAGCGGTTCCGCACGGTATCAAGTGCGTCATAAATCAAGTCAGAGCGCATGACTATTTTTTCTCCTTATACAAGTTCGTTATATGAATTGGATTTCTTTCAAATGCGAATAAATTCAAAACTTTACAAGCTGATCGATCTGGGCACAGAAAAACGCCAAACTTTTATTGCCTCGCTTTGAAGGCAAGAAACATCTGATGTCGTGGAGAGGAACCAGAGACCCTTGTGCCATTATTAGACGCAAATGTTGGTATCTGAGTTGCCAAATTTTTCGACTTGAGTGGCGATACTCGGAACCAGCCTTGTCCGAGCCCAGTCGATCCGTCAAGACGTTATACGGTAAACGGCAATGAGACAAACGTCAAGAGTTTTTTACAGGTGCGATATGCCCGTAAGTCTTTTTTTTCTTATAGTTTACTTAACGAAGGCGCTTTAATTCCGTTATTTGTTGAAAATTATAAACCCACCTTAAGAGGTTCTTATGACCGATCCGCGCTACCCCATTGGACGCTTTGCGGCAGACGCAAATCCCACCCCGGAAACCCGGGCCCGACACATTGAAGCCATTGCCGGCCTGCCACCCCGGATGCGCCAAGCCGTTGCCAGCCTAACCAGTTGGATACTCCCTATCGAGACGGCGGCTGGAGCGTCCGAAAGGTGGTGCATCACGTTCCTGACAGCCACCTGAATGCCTATATCCGCTTTAAATGGGCGATGACGGAAAATGCCCCCACCATCAAACCTTACGATGAAGTCGCCTGGGCCACGCTCAAGGACTCTGAATTGACTCCGGTGGAAGTATCGCTCACATTGCTTGAGTCTTTACACGCACGCTGGACGGTGCTGCTGCGGTCGCTCAAAGCCGAAGATTTCCAGCGTAAATTCAATCATCCCGAGTCCGGCCCACACGACGTGGACTGGCTCCTGTCCCTTTATAGCTGGCATGGGAACCACCACGTAGCGCACATCACGAGTTTGCGGGAACGGATGGGCTGGTGAGCCAGAGGGTTGCCGCAGATTTACGCAGATAAAGCGCAGATCAAAACAAGTTAGCCGCGAATCAACGCGAAAAACGCGAATCTAATTTTTTGATTCGTGTTCATTCGCGAAAATTCGCGGCTCAATTTTGTCCGCAATCAGCGTTCATCAGCGTTGATCTGCGGCTAACTGGGTTTGCGTCTACGGAATAAAGCCTAGGTCCTCCGGTAACGCTCCCGCGATCGGCACTTCAAACAGCGGTCCCGGCCCATCCGGATCGATGGTCAGGGCGCCGTTGCTGGTAAAGAAGATCGCGATCTGTGTTTGCGCACCCACGGCAACCAGTCCTGGCGCGCCCACAAGATTCGTCAAGAACGTGTGCGGGTTCTTGGGGAACGTGGGATTCGCGAGGAATGCCAGGTCATTGCGGAAGAACGTGGCCCGGTTCTTGAGATCGCCGGAACGAATCAGCGCTGTGGCCGTCGGGTTGGGCACGGTCTTATCGCCGCGGGCAAACTGGATGATCACCGGTTTCGCCAAGTCTCCCGGCAGGGGTGACTTGTTCATGAACGGCGCCCAGGCTACCGGATCTCCGGCTTGTCCCAGCCAGCGGCTCGTGTCTTCCACCGTCTGAATGGCAATCGCGCCGGGTACGGCGTTGATTACCGGAGGCAAGTTTCGCAGCGGGCTGTTGTCATTGAAGAATATTGGCGGACCGGCGTTCAGCAATGACGGAACACGCACCGCGAGCGCCTGCGTAAGCAAGAGCTGGAATGACGGGCTCAAACGGACAATATCAATAATCGAACCGCCCGGCACATTAGGCACTCCGGCCTGGACATCAGGCTCAATGCCAAGGAAGATCGTCCCGTAGATTCCGCCAAAGGATTGGCCGGCATAGTAGATGCGGTTGGGATCCAGGTCCTGCAGGCCATCGCCGTCGGCGTCAATGCCGCCCTGGATTGCGCGCACCAGTTGCATGAGATCGGCAGTTGTCTGCTGCAGGGCATCGCGGGAACCGATGGTGCCTTGCGGGCTCAGCACAAAGGTAGAGGAGCCCTCGGCGCTGGTGATCTGTCCGTTGCCATCCTGGTCAAAGCCGCGGCCGCCTTCCGGGAAAGTCACAGACGTAGTGCCTTGCTTCACCGTCAGAGTGCTGTTGGGCCCAAAACCGTGGCCCACCACATTGATGGAAATGCTGGCAATGCCGTTGTGCGCCAGCGTGGAAGCTACCGCGAACGGCGCTCCCTGCTTGCTGTCAGTAAATCCGTGACCGAAGATTGCTACCGGCCATCCGTTGGTTGGACGCGGTCCAGAGGGAATGAACAGATTGAAGAACAGCTCTTCTGTCCCTTGCGATGGGACGCTTTGTCGCGTTGGCACCTGGGGAATGAAAACGCCGGCATTTTGCCAGTGCTGGCCTGTAAATTTGCCGAATGCCATTTTGCTGATGGAGCCAGGAAATACCTGTAAAGCAGCCAGGTTTCCATTCAGGCTCGTCGGGACCAGCGGGCCCACGGTGAGCGCTTGTACGTTCCAGGTGAGCCCGGTGACCGTATTCAGCGCAAAGACCGTCTTTTCTCCGCCGCTGCCCAGATTAAAGTTCACCGTCGGCGCTGCGGCGGCCTTGATCTGCTCGCGAATGCTGCGCAGCGTGGCGGTAGCGCTTTCAGTGGTAAACACGCTGGCCGCAGCCACGTCGTCCCGCGAAAGCCCGAGCAGCGGTATCTCGGCATTCAGTGCGTGTTTAACCGCCTGTTGATAACGCTTGAGCAGTTCGTCCGCGTTCTTGCCGTCTATGCCGCCATCGCCATGGACGAACTGGGCGAAGTCAGACGAAACCGCAATGGGATTGCCGCCGGCATCGAGCACTCCGGTAGTGACTACCAGCAGATAATTGGAGTCCTCATTCAGATGGTCATTTGATTCGGCAAAGAGCGTCAGGCTTGCCGGGTCCCACACGATCTGGTTGATGCCGATCACCTGCGGCGTAAAGTTGTCAAAATCAAGCCCGAGCAGCCCCGGTCCGGGGAGCGTTACCAGAAATACGGTGTTGCTGTTGACCGTGCTCACGTCGATCGCGCCGTCAAACGCGATGGAAAGGCGCGGCTGCAGGTTGAAGCCATCCAGCTGGTTCAGCAGCGTCAGATCAGCGCAATCCGACGGGCGGGTAGCACAGTTGGGCAGAGGCATATTCACGCGCAGGCCGGTGAGCTGCTGGGAGTCAAACGCGGTGAAGCGATCGCTGGGGAAAGGCGACTGCGTGGTGGACTGCAGGTTGAAGAGCGGGTGCGTGGCGGCTGCGGCCAACGCGGGCGTAAGAAGCACTGCCGCAACCAGCAAAACAACAGTGCGGCGCAGGAATGAATATTTTTCAGTGAGGGTTGTATGCATGGCGGTAGAACACCTCCAGGGGGAGTCGCATAGGGGCGTCGGAAACCTTAGACCTTGGGCGAAGGCTTGTCAAGGCTTGTCAATGGTAGTGTTGACGAATTTTCATTTGCTACCGCTTGATTTCCGTCAACGGATGTGAATGTTTACCAGATACGGGCTGCTGAACTCGGTCATCTCGCCCGCTTTTTTACCCATGACCGGCAGCAGCCGGGCCGATAACGGCTTGTGCCACTTCACCGCCAGGCTGGCCATATCGGCAATGATGTTTTCCAGTTCCTGGACGGAAATATCGCCCGGCAGCGGCACCGCATCTAGGCCAGTGCTACATACTGACGAGTACGACATGAGCGAATCACGGCTGATGTCGCCTGACTCCCAGCGTTTGGCTAAAACGGAATCCTCCAGCACCGGCAGCATCAACCCGCTGTAGCCTGCTTGCTGCACCGGCACTCGTTTCACCGCGGTGGTTATGGTGTAAGCCGCACTCAGGCTTCCGGGCGAGCCGGTGGGGCCGTGCACCAGCGACTCGAGCGCCGCGCCGATGGAAATTTCCTTGAGCGGCACGGGCGTCAAATCAATTCCCTGATACTTCCAGCCTGTGCTTGTCGCCACGCGCTGCGCGATCGCTTCCACTTTCCTTGTCTGCTCTCCCAGGGCCACGGTCAGTTGCTCGCCCACGGCATTAGAGTCGCCTTTCGCGCCGGCAAAAACCTGCTGCACGATGTTGGCCGACTCCAGCCCGATAGCGAATCCGTGTCCGCCATCCGATGTGTGCGAAACAGGAAAAAATGGCGCTACAGCGGGCGGAAAGGCGCCTGCAGCAAAATGAAAATTGCCTTCGCTGTGCGCGGTGTGCTCTTCCAG
>Ga0209647_1001368_pt1 | contig 20887 bp, 19 predicted proteins | sample GraSoi_2013_60cm_FD_185827 | JGI IMG/M metagenome (GOLD analysis project Ga0209647, IMG submission 185827) | Grasslands soil microbial communities from the Angelo Coastal Reserve, California, USA - Sample 9_17_2013_60cm (SPAdes) (version 2) | ecosystem: Environmental > Terrestrial > Soil >... | reverse complement strand
TCACCTCGAAAAGCTATGCGCAGCGCCTGATCAAACCCAGGTCCCTGGTGCCGTTCAAGATCACCCGCCAGCAGGCGCAGAACAAATGGCGCGACTGGATCAAGGGACTGTGGCTGGCCCCGTCAGTGCTGAAGAAATACGCGCAGGGCGATGCCGGCATCAAGGGCATCTATGTGCCGTACTGGACCTATGACGCCAACACCTGGACGGCGTACCGCGGCCAGCGCGGCGAGGATTACCAGGAAAGCTACCAGACCACCAACTCGAATGGCGAACGCATCACGCAAACGCGCACCCTGACGCGCTGGTTCCCGGTGTCGGGCACGGTGTCGTTTTTTCATGACGATGTGCTGGTCGCCGCCAGCAAAACTGCCTGGGGTGCCGCCACGCCGCGCGGCAGCAATATTCCCATGCTGAATGCATTCGGCGCCGGCAATTTACGCCTCTGGAACACCGGCGAACTGGTGCCTTATCAGGACGAATACATCGTCGGCTTCCAGGCCGAGGCCTACCAAGTCAGTCTCAAGGAAGGCTTCGTCGAAGCCAAACAGCTGATCGACAGCAAGGTGCAGTCACTGGTTCGTGCCGATATCGGCGGCGACCACCAACGTATCGACAGCCTCAACACCCAATACAGCCATCTCACCTTCAAGCACATCCTGCTGCCGATGTGGGTGTCCGCCTATCTGTTCGGCGGCAAGACTTACCGCTTCGTGGTCAATGGCCAGAGCGGCGAAGTGCAGGGGGAATCGCCGAAGTCGGGGTGGAAGATTTTCTTCCTGGTGATGGGCGCGTTGATTTTGTTGTTCTTGTTTTTGCTAATCTCGGGCAAGCGTTAGCCGATTGGTGTCTGTTGGCACCTTAAATGTCAATTGCAACAGTAAAATTAGACAGGTTGTTTGTCGCGAGTGCTAGTTTTAACCCATCGTTAATGCGTTTGCTTGGCCGCGATATTCGAGGCGTACGTTTATCGAAGAATCGTAGATAGATTGGCCAAACTTGCTTGGTCTTTTGCCTCCGCTACCTCGACGTTGTTTCAATCCTCGCCCGCACTTGAGAGTGCGGGTGACATGCCTGGAACCAGAATTTCGACAACGGAAACCAGTTTCAATCCTCACCTGTTCGTCACGCAGGCGTAATCACAAATTTTAGCTTACCCACTAAATGCTCGACTTTATTTAAATCCTTGCCCACGCGCAGGCAAGTGCGCAACGGCTGCATCGGTTCGGTTGCCATCGGTGTTGCGTAAGCTCCCTCTTCGGCACAGTACGTTTCGCTAGCGTGTTCTATGAAGGCTTCGTACCGACTTCACGGCGAAAGCGTTCTGTTGTTAACGTGCGAATGCTACCGCAGCCTCAGGAAACGCTTGCAATAGCGCTTTATCGGCCGTGAGCAGTGAACATCTCAACGTCTTGGCCGTTGAGATAAATTCACAGTCGTTGACGATGCAGCCGCTTTGTTTGGCAAGCGTCAGTACATCTTTTGCCAATGGTTGATGCTCATATTCGATAAGGCGGATTGCAGCTTGTCGCTGTATTGCAATGGCCTGTTTCAGGGATAGCAATTCCCTTCGCATATACAGAGCAAGAATATTCATGAATCCGCTTCGCCATAGCAGAGGAACATACCACTCGCTATCGACTACCAGCCATTGTCTGGCTTTCTCTGTATGTTCGCTCTCCAGAAAAAGGTAGGCGATGATATTGGTGTCGGCGACGATCATGGCTGATTACTTGCGTCCAACGCGCTTGAAACGATCAATATCACCAGCCTTGAATTTTTTGCCGATTGACTGACGCAATGCATCTACCCCGGCAAGCCATTCTTCGGCCGATTGCTTAGGTTGCTTGAGCGCGCCATCAAGGCTGACAATCGCCTGGCCGTTCATGCTGCGGTGATTTGACTCTGCGACCTGCTTCAGCCGCTGGTAGAGATCGTCGGGGATATTCTTGATGGTGAGTGAGACGGGCATGGCTTTTCTCAATAATCTAAATGCCTCTAATTTGCAACCAAAATGGTTGTACGTCAATCCTCGCCCACGCGTGAGCGCGGGCGCAACCACCCTGGCCGAGACGGAGATTTTCCAGCAGTACCTGTTTCAATCCTCGCCCACGCGTGAGCGCGGGCGCAACGCGCCAATCTTTCGCGGTGAAGCGATACGGCTTCGGTTTCAATCCTCGCCCACGCGTGAGCGCGGGCGCAACTTCCACCAATGCAAATAATCGCCGACATTGAAGCAGTTTCAATCCTCGCCCACGCGTGAGCGCGGGCGCAACCCGCTGCGATTGTCCCGACTACCAAAGCCGCTACCGGTTTCAATCCTCGCCCACGCGTGAGCGCGGGCGCAACCTACGCGGCAGGCGGCACTGGTGTTGCGCAAGACAGTTTCAATCCTCGCCCACGCGTGAGCGCGGGCGCAACGTGCAGCAGGTGGCGCCGTGGCCGGCGCGGGGATAGTTTCAATCCTCGCCCACGCGTGAGCGCGGGCGCAACAAATCTGTTTATGCAACCACTTTTATCTGTTGGAAGTTTCAATCCTCGCCCACGCGTGAGCGCGGGCGCAACGATGCAGAATCTGTTGCGTATGCCGAAAAAATAGAAGTTTCAATCCTCGCCCACGCGTGAGCGCGGGCGCAACGGAGCCCCGAAGGACTCCCCGCCATCAACTTACGAGTTTCAATCCTCGCCCACGCGTGAGCGCGGGCGCAACGCAGGGAAGAATCGCACCGACACAACGGGAAACAGTTTCAATCCTCGCCCACGCGTGAGCGCGGGCGCAACGGGCGGCTTTGCACCGCTGTCAGCGTGGATATCGAGTTTCAATCCTCGCCCACGCGTGAGCGCGGGCGCAACAAAAAACTACCGGAAATAAAAGAGTTCCAAGTTTGTTTCAATCCTCGCCCACGCGTGAGCGCGGGCGCAACATGCACGATCTACTTCAACCGCGCCGGCTTGCTGCAGTTTCAATCCTCGCCCACGCGTGAGCGCGGGCGCAACCAAGGGCAGCACCTGCGTGCCGGAATCGTCCCTGGTTTCAATCCTCGCCCACGCGTGAGCGCGGGCGCAACAAAAGTCAGCCAGAAGGTGATGTCCTGGCGCTTGAAGTTTCAATCCTCGCCCACGCGTGAGCGCGGGCGCAACCTTTCGCTGCGATAGATGGTTTGAATCGTGTAGGTGTTTCAATCCTCGCCCACGCGTGAGCGCGGGCGCAACATGTTGCGGATGACGTCGGCCTGCTTGGCAGGCAGTTTCAATCCTCGCCCACGCGTGAGCGCGGGCGCAACGTAGTGGCACACGCCGACGATATTGATCGACTCCTGTTTCAATCCTCGCCCACGCGTGAGCGCGGGCGCAACGAAATGTCGTCCGCGCGAGCGACATAGGTGAAGCGGTTTCAATCCTCGCCCACGCGTGAGCGCGGGCGCAACTTTCGCTATGGTCGAACCAGGCGGCACCATCATTGTTTCAATCCTCGCCCACGCGTGAGCGCGGGCGCAACGTGGTTGATCCCGGGCATGAGCCCATCGCCGGATCTGTTTCAATCCTCGCCCACGCGTGAGCGCGGGCGCAACCGCGATACTGGCGATGACGGCTTTCCAATCAAAAGTTTCAATCCTCGCCCACGCGTGAGCGCGGGCGCAACCTGATTGATTGATGGCGTCTATTGCGCCGCATAATGTTTCAATCCTCGCCCACGCGTGAGCGCGGGCGCAACATGTTGCCCTTGCCATCATTCGTGACTTTCATGTCGTTTCAATCCTCGCCCACGCGTGAGCGCGGGCGCAACCAAAAAAGACCGACCAGGAAAAATTCTGCGAACAGTTTCAATCCTCGCCCACGCGTGAGCGCGGGCGCAACCACCGCATTCCACCATGTACCACTGGTGTGCGCAATGTTTCAATCCTCGCCCACGCGTGAGCGCGGGCGCAACAGGAACAGGTGAGGCCGCGCGTAAGGCATGAACAGTTTCAATCCTCGCCCACGCGTGAGCGCGGGCGCAACAAGATCTCCGAAGAGCTGCTCGCCATCGTGCAAGGTTTCAATCCTCGCCCACGCGTGAGCGCGGGCGCAACTGTCGGTTGCTCGATGCGCTCAAGCATCAAATACGTTTCAATCCTCGCCCACGCGTGAGCGCGGGCGCAACTTTACGGATTTGGTAATCATGGTCGTTCCTTTATGTTTCAATCCTCGCCCACGCGTGAGCGCGGGCGCAACGCCAGGCACGGCGGTCGTGCTCGCATCATTTTACGTTTCAATCCTCGCCCACGCGTGAGCGCAGGCGCAACATACGAACCATCATCGCGCACCGCAATGACGTAATGTTTCAATCCTCGCCCACGCGTGAGCGCGGGCGCAACGCAGGAGGACTCGTGGGCGAGTTGCCCAATAAGTTTCAATCCTCGCCCACGCGTGAGCGCGGGCGCAACGCACGGTTTTTAAGGGCATTGTTGCTAATTTGATGTTTCAATCCTCGCCCACGCGTGAGCGCGGGCGCAACCCTTCGTACTCTTTCAGGTTGCCATCCTGGTAGCAGTTTCAATCCTCGCCCACGCGTGAGCGCGGGCGCAACAACAGTTTTTCGGCAGTGGTGGGGCTGATCAATTTGTTTCAATCCTCGCCCACGCGTGAGCGCGGGCGCAACCTTTTGCTCGTTGGTGACGGGCGGGCTCCAAAGTGTTTCAATCCTCGCCCACGCGTGAGCGCGGGCGCAACCAGAGTGACGCAGCAGCTCGCGCGCTTTCTCATAGAGTTTCAATCCTCGCCCACGCGTGAGCGCGGGCGCAACGTGCCCGCCTTGGCCCCAAGGATGAGGCCAATATCGTTTCAATCCTCGCCCACGCGTGAGCGCGGGCGCAACCAACTTGCCACGCAGCCGATGGTTCCGGCGATGGTGTTTCAATCCTCGCCCACGCGTGAGCGCGGGCGCAACTCACTTCCAGTCCGGTTGCCTGGTTATCGATGTTGTTTCAATCCTCGCCCACGCGTGAGCGCGGGCGCAACCCAGATCGGTCATGTGCCGCCCTTGTCAGCGTGTGGTTTCAATCCTCGCCCACGCGTGAGCGCGGGCGCAACCCAGGTAACGCCGGCATTGATCAGCCCGACCGCACAGTTTCAATCCTCGCCCACGCGTGAGCGCGGGCGCAACGCGAGGATCTCCTGGTGCTTTTGATCCTGTTCGCGTTTCAATCCTCGCCCACGCGTGAGCGCGGGCGCAACCGGGAATCTGCCGGAACACTTTCAGCTTCACGCAGTTTCAATCCTCGCCCACGCGTGAGCGCGGGCGCAACTGAGAATCGCCGCGACAAAGTGCTTCGACAACTCGTTTCAATCCTCGCCCACGCGTGAGCGCGGGCGCAACGCGATCTCCGATGCCCATCAAGAACAAGAGCATTAGTTTCAATCCTCGCCCACGCGTGAGCGCGGGCGCAACGACCCGACCGTGGGAACGAACCTGGGCCTGATGCTGTTTCAATCCTCGCCCACGCGTGAGCGCGGGCGCAACTTGCGGCGGTGAGCAATCGCGCGACGCAGATGCTGTTTCAATCCTCGCCCACGCGTGAGCGCGGGCGCAACCAAAGTCGCGAGGATCCAAATCGAGGCGCTGATGTGTTTCAATCCTCGCCCACGCGTGAGCGCGGGCGCAACGATATCAAGCTGAGTTGGAGCGCCAACCAGAAGGTGTTTCAATCCTCGCCCACGCGTGAGCGCGGGCGCAACCCGCATCGCCGTTGGTGCCGATGCTGAGGAAATTGTTTCAATCCTCGCCCACGCGTGAGCGCGGGCGCAACATCTGGCTGCGCAGGACCCTTTCTGCGTGAAGCTGTTTCAATCCTCGCCCACGCGTGAGCGCGGGCGCAACAAGTGAACGGCCACAGGCCGTTGCAAGATGGCTGGTTTCAATCCTCGCCCACGCGTGAGCGCGGGCGCAACCGGCAGCGTCGGCAAAGACATCCAGCTCGAAATCCTGTTTCAATCCTCGCCCACGCGTGAGCGCGGGCGCAACACCGCCGGCAATCTGTTCACCTATATCGGCAGCCTGTTTCAATCCTCGCCCACGCGTGAGCGCGGGCGCAACGTCCCGAGGGCGGTTTTACCTATCAAATCAATGGCGGTTTCAATCCTCGCCCACGCGTGAGCGCGGGCGCAACCGAGCGGAACACCAACCTTGAGCAAAACGGAATTGTTTCAATCCTCGCCCACGCGTGAGCGCGGGCGCAACAACTCACCAAGCTTGTCCGGCTCGGCACCATTGGGTTTCAATCCTCGCCCACGCGTGAGCGCGGGCGCAACGGCCACAAGTCGGTGACCACCACGGAGCGATACGTGTTTCAATCCTCGCCCACGCGTGAGCGCGGGCGCAACGCGACAACAAGATCCTCATTACCGGCCAGAATCTGTTTCAATCCTCGCCCACGCGTGAGCGCGGGCGCAACTCAAGCCGATCGATTGAGTGCTCGATGGAATCAATGTTTCAATCCTCGCCCACGCGTGAGCGCGGGCGCAACTGCGGCGAAGATCGCGCGTCAATCCGCTTTTGATGTTTCAATCCTCGCCCACGCGTGAGCGCGGGCGCAACCCTGATGGATCAACAACAACGACTACTACTATCGTGTTTCAATCCTCGCCCACGCGTGAGCGCGGGCGCAACTGACGCTGCGCTAGATGCTGCGCAGTTGCAAGCGGTGTTTCAATCCTCGCCCACGCGTGAGCGCGGGCGCAACCGATTTAATGACCTGCCTTATTGCTGCTTACGATGTTTCAATCCTCGCCCACGCGTGAGCGCGGGCGCAACCAAAATTTCGATCAGCTTGGGATCGACGAAAGTTGTTTCAATCCTCGCCCACGCGTGAGCGCGGGCGCAACATGGCGCTCACAAACGCTGGCGGGGTCGATCACCTGGTTTCAATCCTCGCCCACGCGTGAGCGCGGGCGCAACGGGGTCCGGATCGTTGAGGGCGACACCGTTGTACTTGTTTCAATCCTCGCCCACGCGTGAGCGCGGGCGCAACATGGCCTGCAACGCACGGCCAATGGCAGCATCAAGTTTCAATCCTCGCCCACGCGTGAGCGCGGGCGCAACAAATGGCTGGATGCGTTCGTCAATCAGGTGTATTTGTTTCAATCCTCGCCCACGCGTGAGCGCGGGCGCAACCTGTGCAGACGGCTTCACCGCCGCTTGGGTAGTTCGTTTCAATCCTCGCCCACGCGTGAGCGCGGGCGCAACTCGAACGCCGATTTGCCATTGACGACGAGATCGCCGTTTCAATCCTCGCCCACGCGTGAGCGCGGGCGCAACAACTTGCCACGCAGCCGATGGTTCCGGCGATGGTGTTTCAATCCTCGCCCACGCGTGAGCGCGGGCGCAACCTAGCCCTTGATGTTCTCTTGCTAGTACATCTTTGTTTCAATCCTCGCCCACGCGTGAGCGCGGGCGCAACGATCTTCTGGATTTCGTCGTCATATTGAATGGATTGTTTCAATCCTCGCCCACGCGTGAGCGCGGGCGCAACTTGGCTTCGGCAAGTTGTTTGTCGGTATAGATTTGGTTTCAATCCTCGCCCACGCGTGAGCGCGGGCGCAACTTGGCAGCAATAATGCTATGTCCGGTGACAACAAGTTTCAATCCTCGCCCACGCGTGAGCGCGGGCGCAACTTCCTCCATTTATTTGATAAGCTTTGCTTGTTTTGTTTCAATCCTCGCCCACGCGTGAGCGCGGGCGCAACTTTGATGCACACTGCCGGCTGAAAACGCTTGGATGGTTTCAATCCTCGCCCACGCGTGAGCGCGGGCGCAACCCGCAGATTGCCGGCATCGAAGGCTGCAAAGACCGGTTTCAATCCTCGCCCACGCGTGAGCGCGGGCGCAACATCGGCTACAACGAACTTCCGCAGGTGATGCCATGTTTCAATCCTCGCCCACGCGTGAGCGCGGGCGCAACCGAAGCCGAGTGCGCCGAGCAAGGCCGCGATTGGGTTTCAATCCTCGCCCACGCGTGAGCGCGGGCGCAACCGCTCTTGCAAAGTTCGTCGTGGCTCGGGTGCGTGTTTCAATCCTCGCCCACGCGTGAGCGCGGGCGCAACCAGCTGCTCGACGGCACCGTCACGCGGGCCGAGCTGTTTCAATCCTCGCCCACGCGTGAGCGCGGGCGCAACGGCGCTGTCCCGCTGGCGCCATCATCGTTATCGATGTTTCAATCCTCGCCCACGCGTGAGCGCGGGCGCAACTTCCGCAAACCATTCAGCATCGTTATGGCAATATGTTTCAATCCTCGCCCACGCGTGAGCGCGGGCGCAACGCGCGATGCTGGCGATGACGGCTTTCCAATCGAATGTTTCAATCCTCGCCCACGCGTGAGCGCGGGCGCAACTTGTTCGGCGTCGTTGCGCCATTGCCAATCATCTTGTTTCAATCCTCGCCCACGCGTGAGCGCGGGCGCAACGTCTTAAATCGCGTTGTAGCGCGTCGCCGTTTGGGTTTCAATCCTCGCCCACGCGTGAGCGCGGGCGCAACCGCGTTGCAGGGAACGCTAAAGACAGTTCCAATCGGTTTCAATCCTCGCCCACGCGTGAGCGCGGGCGCAACATATTGAGCCGGTCAAGATCGCGACATTTCAGAACGTTTCAATCCTCGCCCACGCGTGAGCGCGGGCGCAACAGCTTGGAAAACGGAATCGTGATGACCTGACCCTGTTTCAATCCTCGCCCACGCGTGAGCGCGGGCGCAACGAACCACATCGACGACATTTCCAGTTGAATCAATTGGTTTCAATCCTCGCCCACGCGTGAGCGCGGGCGCAACGGGCATTACTTGCCCATCGCGCCACGGATCAGATGTTTCAATCCTCGCCCACGCGTGAGCGCGGGCGCAACATGTTGTTCCGGGCAATTTCGCCTACTAAGTCAGATGTTTCAATCCTCGCCCACGCGTGAGCGCGGGCGCAACCAAATGTCGTACTATGCAACCGTCCGGTATTAGCGGTTTCAATCCTCGCCCACGCGTGAGCGCGGGCGCAACTGAGGAAGTCGTCCGCGCAATAAATCATGAGGATGTTTCAATCCTCGCCCACGCGTGAGCGCGGGCGCAACCTTCTCCGCGAACAGGTAGCGGGCCAGCAGCATCCAGTTTCAATCCTCGCCCACGCGTGAGCGCGGGCGCAACATTTCAGCGATCCGGACAAGCAGTGCCCTTATGTGTTTCAATCCTCGCCCACGCGTGAGCGCGGGCGCAACACCTGCGGCCTCGATTGCACCAATAATAATTTCCTGTTTCAATCCTCGCCCACGCGTGAGCGCGGGCGCAACTCCAAGCAAGCCGCAGATTGTTCGATCACTATTCGTTTCAATCCTCGCCCACGCGTGAGCGCGGGCGCAACTTAACTTCATCGGCGGTGCTGGGGTTCATCAGTATGTTTCAATCCTCGCCCACGCGTGAGCGCGGGCGCAACTCCAGCCGAGGGCTTCAATCTCGCGGCAAATCTTGTTTCAATCCTCGCCCACGCGTGAGCGCGGGCGCAACCACGTCAGCGATGTTCGATGCCTCGGTGTTGTTAAGTTTCAATCCTCGCCCACGCGTGAGCGCGGGCGCAACATGAAGTTGTCGAGAACGTCATTCTCCCTGGACTGTTTCAATCCTCGCCCACGCGTGAGCGCGGGCGCAACGCCGCCGGCATCCAACTGAATCACCCTGGACTCAAAGTTTCAATCCTCGCCCACGCGTGAGCGCGGGCGCAACTAGCGGATGTTTTCGCCATCGTTGGTGATAGTGTGTTTCAATCCTCGCCCACGCGTGAGCGCGGGCGCAACTTGTTCACGGTCGAGTTCGCCGCCCAGCCGGTAGTGTTTCAATCCTCGCCCACGCGTGAGCGCGGGCGCAACCCAGCGCGACCAGGAAGGCCTGCAGGCTAGTCTTGTTTCAATCCTCGCCCACGCGTGAGCGCGGGCGCAACACCGAAACCGAAGACCGAGCTTGAGTATTACCAGGTTTCAATCCTCGCCCACGCGTGAGCGCGGGCGCAACGCCGTTCAAGCCGTTCGGCTGAGGCGAAGATGCGGTTTCAATCCTCGCCCACGCGTGAGCGCGGGCGCAACTCGACAACGCCATAGCGATCATGGCGAACAACATGGCGTTTCAATCCTCGCCCACGCGTGAGCGCGGGCGCAACGCGCTGTCCTGCTGGCGCCATCATCGTCATTGATGTTTCAATCCTCGCCCACGCGTGAGCGCGGGCGCAACCGATCGTTACCACTCCGGTCGACAGATTGTATGAGTTTCAATCCTCGCCCACGCGTGAGCGCGGGCGCAACCATGCCAACGGCGGCAATGGTTTGCAGCACCTTTTGTTTCAATCCTCGCCCACGCGTGAGCGCGGGCGCAACTCGAAAGTCTAATAAACAAAGAGAGGTAAATATGGTTTCAATCCTCGCCCACGCGTGAGCGCGGGCGCAACGTTTTCTTTTCACTGCCGAGCGAGCCGCCATAGATGTTTCAATCCTCGCCCACGCGTGAGCGCGGGCGCAACGTTCATTTTTCTCTCCAATTGGTTTGCTCGTAAGCCGTTTCAATCCTCGCCCACGCGTGAGCGCGGGCGCAACGTGATTGAATACCATGTGCCCAAGCTAGCAAGGCATGTTTCAATCCTCGCCCACGCGTGAGCGCGGGCGCAACCAGGTACTCCCCGTGGATGGACTAATCTATTGGGAGTTTCAATCCTCGCCCACGCGTGAGCGCGGGCGCAACGCAAAGCTACTCCGTTCTTTACCATTCCGCTGCTGTTTCAATCCTCGCCCACGCGTGAGCGCGGGCGCAACTGCGTCGGTTATTGCAACTCCTTCACCCTTTTTAGTTTCAATCCTCGCCCACGCGTGAGCGCGGGCGCAACTAAATCGTCCATCCTATTGCGTCAAGCATCATTTGTTTCAATCCTCGCCCACGCGTGAGCGCGGGCGCAACGTTGGTTCGATGCCGACTTCTGCGAACAAGGGGTAGTTTCAATCCTCGCCCACGCGTGAGCGCGGGCGCAACAAAGATCAAGAATAGTTACGGCTCTCTTAGACTGTTTCAATCCTCGCCCACGCGTGAGCGCGGGCGCAACACACCGGGAACATTTACGGACGCACAATTTAATTGTTTCAATCCTCGCCCACGCGTGAGCGCGGGCGCAACTCTGCCCCCATGTAATACCCGCAACAGGAAGTCTGTTTCAATCCTCGCCCACGCGTGAGCGCGGGCGCAACTCCGATATTCTAACCGTGCCCAGCATAATTACAAGTGTTTCAATCCTCGCCCACGCGTGAGCGCGGGCGCAACTAGGCATAAGCGCTGGCACATCGCCCCACAAATGGTTTCAATCCTCGCCCACGCGTGAGCGCGGGCGCAACGTTTTGCCGTGGTGTTGACCGCTCTGAAATTATTTATGTTTCAATCCTCGCCCACGCGTGAGCGCGGGCGCAACATAGAACCAATTGCGCGGCGGTTGGAGCAATTCTTGTTTCAATCCTCGCCCACGCGTGAGCGCGGGCGCAACAAAGGAGCGACACTGTTGATTGTTGAAATTAGTCTGTTTCAATCCTCGCCCACGCGTGAGCGCGGGCGCAACCGGGCGGAAGTGTGGAAATTGCACACGGGTTTTTTGTTTCAATCCTCGCCCACGCGTGAGCGCGGGCGCAACGTCGGTACGAATACCAATTTGGCGATATCGAGTTTGTTTCAATCCTCGCCCACGCGTGAGCGCGGGCGCAACTTCATTTCTGCAACGTGATGATATACAACATCATTACTCGTGCGTTGCGCGAACCGTGCACTGGACGCTGCTACTGGCAGCGCGCTGGTTGTCAGTTTTGGATGTTTTTCTATTTTTTTCATCGAGTTAACGCGTGCGCGAACAGGTGCCGATGGGAGACGTCGCTATATGTCCGCGCTAAATAACGAGCGGCCCACCGAAATCGACCGAGCGAAAGTTGCCATACTGTTTAACGCGATGTTCAAGCGGCTCGGTCAAACGATATAGTCGCAGGCAATCTTCGTTTTCATCGATTTCCGCCAGCAGCCTGCGTTCCAATTCTTCATATTGCATTTGGTCGACCTGGCATTCGAATACCGAATTCTGTACCCGTTGACCGGTGCTTTCGCACACTTTGGCAACACGGCGCAGGCGGCGAGCGCCCTGTTTGGTGACTGTCGATACATCATAGGCAACGATAATCATCATATTCAATAATCCTAACGAACCAGGTACGGTATATAGCCTTCCATTTCACCGCGCAATGTCCGCGCGATAAATCGGGCTTGCAGAAGCGGAACCAATCCGAGCGGCATTTTTTGTTCGAGCAGAGGATGGGTAATTTCTTCTTGCTTGCGTTCTTGGTAGGCAACGACAACGGCCCGTCGGCCATCGCCTTCAAGTTGTACTGCCCCGCCTTCGCGTACGGCAAAATCCTTTGCGGTGATTTGCGCGCGATTGATGAGCGAAAGTGCCAGGCGATCGGCGAGATAGGCGCGGAACTCTTCCACCAGATCCAATGCAAGCGCCGCGCGGCCGGGCCGAACCGCATGCAGAAAGCCCAGCTGTGGGTCGAGCCCAACGGTCTCCAACGCTGAGCGACAATCGTTGGTCAACATGGAGTAGAGAAAGGAGATCAGCGCATTCATGCGATCGCGCGGTGGCCGCTTGGTGCGCCCATCCATTTGGAAATCATTTCGAAAATCCTTCCGTACCAGCAGATTGAGTGCGCCGAAGTAGCCGCGGGCAGCTTCGCCCTCGATGCCGCGAAGCGTATCGAGATCGGCCGCTTGCGGCAATGCCCGCAATGACGCGTTGAGATTGTCGGCGACGCGGCTTAGGACGGATTGCTCGTCGGTGTTTGTCGATTCGCGTGCGCCACGCAGCAATATCTGGCGGCTGTTGCGCAGCTTGCCCGCGATGAAGCTCTGCGCCAGGGTCAGTGTCTGGGCCGATTCAGTGGCAATTTTATGCTGCGCTTGCCGCAGCAGAATATTGCCGGACACCGGGCCTTCGAGCCTTGCCTTGAAGCGGCCGTTGCCATCAAGCAGCACCAGCGATTTACCGTCCTCCGCCAGGCGGTGCATCAACGCCGGCGAAACCATGATGTTGCCAAAGCACACCACGCTGCCCAGATGATGAAGCGGCACGGCGAATTTCTTTTCGCGCTCCACGTCGATGCGTAACGTATCGTTTTCCAGATGAGCGTAGGACTGGGGTGTGGTGATGTAGAGCGTATTCAGTAGTTGGTGCATGGCTTTGGCGGTATCGGGAATTAACTGAACGGCAATTTGCGAACCTGTGATTTGAATGCAGGGTCACGCCAATCGGCAATATGTCGTATTGGATATCTATCGACGTTGGTGGCTTTGACACTCGGCTCGGCGAAAATAAGGCAAGCCCACCCCGCTAATTGGCCGGACATCGGCTGTACCGCTGCGCGATGGGCGCAGCGGCGTTGCGATCGACTCAAATCGGACCTAAAGTTCCGCGCGTTGCTATGGAGCGATTTCATTTTTGAAACTCCAGCATTGGTGCGGCTTCCAGAGCATTTTTTCTCCAAACGCCGCGCCAAATGGCGTTCTACGGTTTTCACAAGCATGAAGGCTCGCATGCGGCGCCGTCGCCTCTCAGGATGCATCCGGCTCAAACAACACACGATGTGCGCTTACTATTGCGGCCGCATTGCCTACGGCGGCAGGCTGGCAGATTTCCTTGAGCGAACAATGGTCGCAGCGCTTGTCATTGACCGGCTTCGGTAACATTCCAGCGCGGACCACTTCGCGAATGGCGGCAATGGTCTGTACAACGCTTTCCCGCAAGGCGGCGGTAATCTGTACCTCGCGCCGCCTTCGGGAAGTGAAATGATAGATGGCCCCTTCAGGCACGGGCTTGCCGGTCATTTCCTCAAGGCATAGTGCCTGTGCGGCGAGTTGGAGATCGTCATGCTCTTTCACGCGCCTGGGGCCATGTTTGTATTCGACAGGATAGGGCGTGCCATCGGTCTCAAATTCCACAACATCGCATTTGCCGATCAATCCATATCGCTCCGACCATACCGGCAGCGCCCGCTCGATACGAACCCCCTCGCGCAGCTCCAGGCCGGGTTCGTCGACGCGCTTATGCACTGCATCGCCGCGCTTGGTATGGACGCTGTGATCGAACGCTTGCTCGATATGAATCAATGCATACTGGCGCGGACAATAACTGAAGTGCTCAAGGGCGGAGAGCATGATGGGGTCGGACGTTTCCATTGCTTCATATTATTGGTAGAAGAGACCAGCTGCGCAGAGATACGCCGTCGTAAAACGCGAACATTCCAATCGACACAGGTCGGCGAACGGATGGGGTCGGGAAATCCTCGTTCAGCAGCAAAAGAATGTTCAAGCCGCAAGCTTCCCGATGGCGACGAAGGTTTCTTCCTTGAACAGCTCGGCCGCAAACAAATGTGCGGCGAGCACGTCCTCGCGCGTGAGATGTGGGTAAAATTTCTGGATATCCTCCAGCGATCAGTCGTCCGCCATGCGGTCCAGAATGAGTTCAACCGAAAAGCGCGTGCCCTTGACGACCGGTTTGCCGGCCAGAATGTCGGGATCGACAACGATGTGTTGTTTCCGGTCCATGGTCATGTCTACCTCTTGGGATGATTCGCGCTTATCCGAATGTCATGCCTTTCGCATCAGCGTGACGCCGGTTGCTGCCGGTGTTGATGCACCAACTGCCAGCGGCTTCCCATCGAATCCTACGGTATAGGTATCGAAGCTGCGGGCGGCTTGCGTCGTGTTTGTTGTGGCGACGGTCAGGCGGTCAAATAGTGCATGGGCGTGGGCATTGCCGAGTTTGCTTTCATGCTGAAATATATAAAGTCCGCGAGTGGACATTTCGCCGCGCGCTGCAGACCGATCATGCTCCAACATGTTGCCGAGCGCCTCGAAGAAAAGCACCAGATCGTCTTCAGAGAAACCTGTTTGATCGGCCAGATGGGCGGAGATAAAGCCATGCGCACGATAGAGACCGTAAGGCACCGTATGTTTGCGGCCCATGGTTCGGTTATCGCCGCCTTGCTTTTCTGCTTCCGCTTCGGTAGCAACCGCCATACGCGTAATGGAATGTTCAAGTGCAATGATGGGCTGTACTGACCGCGCGAACGTCAGCTGAACTGGGCCACGTACCTGACCGCAGTTGACACCGGTAGACATGACGGCACCGAAACTGCGAACGTCAAAAAAATTCTTGCACATCCACATTTTGGCTTCATCTACTTTGTCGCCGCCCTTTCTCTTCTTGTCATCGCCCTTAAGCATATCTTCCGCACCGATGCCGATATAGGCGCGCTCGTGCTGCTTGTTCAGGATCGCTTTTTCTTTCACATAGATTTCATATGGTGGCTTTTCTTCCTTGACTAGGCCCACATAGTTGCGCACCTTACGTTTTATACAAACGTCTGTGACTAGTCCGTGGCCGGTTTCCGCATCGATGCGCGGCAGGTTACCCGCATCCGGGTCGCCATTGGGGTTGCCATCTTTTACGTCAAACAGCAAAACGAAGTCGTAGCGGTGATTGAGTGCCATGGTGATATTCCTTATTCGGGATTGGTCGTTGAGTTGAATTTTGTGTAAAACGCCTGGCGCTGATGGTAGTAGCCAATGGCGAATCGTCCTTGGTCCGCCAGTGCCATATGCGCTGGAAAATCATTGATGCCATCCATCACCTCGGCGATCAGCTTTTCAAGATTGACTGCCTCGCCCTTGTTGTCCAGCTTGGCAATGTGATGGTTTTTCAGCTTCATCAAATTTGAAAAAACGGCGACAGGCGTGCTGGAGGCTGCGCCGTAAAAGCGGTCCCGAATCGTTGCGTTGAGGCCTTGATTAGCGCGCTCTTGTGCGCGTTCGAGTACGGCAAACAATCGTCCGAGGCGATAGCCGGCATTGGTATTAGTCAGGTCGAGCGACACGGTAAGCTCCTTGGCAGATTGAGTTTGCGGTTGTAAGCGTTGCTGGCGATTCAAAATGGCTTTAATTAGTGCGGCACGGGGATAGGTGATTTCGTGTTCTGCGCGTATGCGGCGAATCGCGGCTTGCAGCAGGGTAATGGGGTACGGTGACGCGGTCAGGATGGCGCGTGCGAAATCGCCCGCTAAATTGGGTGGGATGTTGTCAGCCTTGCCGAGTGATGCGATGCTCACCAACAGGCGGAAGATCGAGAGGTGAGGTTTATCAAATGTGGCTCGTTCGATGTCGATATCATCAAAGTGCTGTTTGATATTTGTCGCCATCTCGGCTACGGTGCCGGAATGAAAAAAACGTACCGCGATTCTTGCTGCGTTCGGCGCTAACCCCAAAACATAGAAACGATTGTTGCTTTTACCTTCAACATAAACCCCATTCTTTATAGCGGCGTAAAGGTTCGCCACGGCCTGTGCGCCTTCGTCAGGATTGTCCTTTCCTGATTCACCAAATAGCGCGACCAATTCGTCTTCCAGTGTGCATTTGTCGCGTGACCAAAATACAGTGGATGCGTCACCGACTTGGATACGCTGGCGCGAATTGCGGCCCAGCAGATGATTGAGCGCAGTGGTGTACGCGAAAGCCGCATCTTGCCCGACGGGCGCATTATTGCCCTGCGCCTTACCGAATGAGTTGAATGCATCGAGGTTGAAGGAAACGATATTGGCGCCGGAGGACTGTGCACCCCATACACCTTTGATCGACGTGTGCAACCGCTCGATCTCATCCGCTTTGCCATTGACGAGACAAAATCCGGACGCTGCTGCAGGCGCAGCTTCCGGGTTGTCACTGGCGTCAATTGATGCCTGAATGCAAGGCCTTTCCGCGATCAGGTTTGGTTCTCCGACAAGACGAAATGAGACGACTGGATTGGTTTCCTTAAACTCGGCAAATCGTTCCGGGAATTTTTGTTCGATGTTGGAAACGCTCTCGACCTTGTCAAGAAATTCCAGCAGGGCAACGAGACCCTCGTCTTTCTTCGCTTTGATCGGTAGTGATTTGATTCGCTGAACGAATGCGTCGCGCTGCAGTTTTGCGCGCTCCGGATTGCCTTTGCGATCAAGCCCGAACACATACTCTGCCGTCTCCCAAAGCAGATTTGCGGCAACACCGGAAGTCTTCTTGACCGCTTGCGGCACAAGGAAGCGGTGTGCGATCAGTTTTTTGCCTTGCAACTCGCGCGTATCGACAATCTGACCGACGCTTCCATCAGGCGTCAGTTCAAGAACAAACGGAATTTCTTTCCATTCAAAACCTGCGGGCGCAAGCGCGCTGTCCGGGTCGGCAGCTTTGCGGTTGTAATATTCAACCAGTGCTTGCAGGATCATCCACGTACCTCGTCGCTTTCCCAAACAGGCACTTGAACCACACCCGCATGCATTTTTGCGTTGAAAAAGCGTGGCGAAGGGTCATTGACCTGGCTGAAATCCATGTCGTACAACATCCAACCCAAGTCGCGTGATTCTGCTATTGGCGGCTTTGGTTCAACTGCACTCGCAATATCGTCAACCAGATTGAAAGCACATGCGAATTCACGTGTACCTAGGTAGGGTTGATTGATGCATTGGCCCGCGCGCGCGCGGCGTTCAAACATGTCCATGAATTTCGGCAAGGTGTTGTTCTCGCCAGCGTTTGGCTGAATTTCCAATGTGGCGTGCAGCCGATACGAAACATCGCGCAGAAACAGCCCCGCACGTTGCTGTCGCTCGTCTTCGATGTAGAGCGCCAAATGCCCCATGCCTGCGTGCATCGCAGATTCCGCATTGCGCGTAGAGGCAACGGCACCCACTTCGTTACGGCGTACCGATACCCAATTGATCGGTTTCAATACCTCGATCTTGTTTATGCGCCAACGAATCGCAGGCTTCCAAAGAATTGCTTCAAAAATGGACCGTGCCGCAGAAGGCGTGATGATGTCATAGCTAACGCGCTCGACTTTCATTTCGGGACGTGTGAAACAAGCGTAGTCGCCGTTGACTTCAAGTGTGTATGACTTCATCGGAAGTTCCTATCCTTTGCCATGATTCATCCATATCCAACCGCATAGCGCAATCATTGCTAAAAGCCATAATCCCCAGTAACGAGACTCGCGTTTGTCGATTACCTGTATGAGGGTTAGTCTTAACTTACGCAGTATTTCTTTGAGAAACATGGAGATCTCCAAAATCGAATTTGGAGAAATAATATCATTGTTTACTGAATTGCAATAGTTATGGTAGTCTTCGTTTGCGCTTTAGGGCGAGGATTGAAACACTGAATTGCAATAGTATGTTGCTGCAACAGCAGGGCGTTGACTTGTCAACGCCCTGTTTTATATAAATAAATTGTCAGGCGATAATAATTTGTCACTCGATAAAATTAGGCCGTTTTGTCCGTAAAGTGCACTCGAAGCTATCGCAAAGTAACTGCCATGATATGTAGGGTATATACTGCCGTCGGCTAGAATTCGGTCGAAATCGCGTACTGAAATGCTGACCGAATATCGCTGGAGCTTGCGCAATAGCCACCGTTCCGGCCCTTTGCTCGCCAAGATGTTCAGCCATTCTTCGCTCTTGCCGTATCGCACGTAAACAGCGCGCTGGACGTCATCGTCGATTAATCTGAACGCCTCAGCGGCGCTACGAAACGCACAACCAAGGGTTTTCTTATCTACGGCAAGCAACGTCTGAATTTCGTCGGCCTTTTGCGGATTGATGTCTGCAAAATAGATCTGAAAATATTGTTTGAATACCTCCGGCGGCAGCGTTGCGGGAATGCCGGATGCGAGAACGCTCTTTGTCGCCTGCGCGGCCTTTCTCAACATTCCGAGCGGCGCGGATTTAGGCGGCACGAAGACTTTGACCAAGCCGCTCGCCAGCTTGCCTTCGCGGTTGCAACGTCCGCCCGCTTGTGCGATTGAGTCGAGCCCTGCAAGCGCACGATAGACGACTGGAAAATCGATATCGACACCAGCTTCGACGAGCTGCGTACTGATGACGCGCAAGGGCCCATCCAACTTGAGGCGTGCCTTGATACTGGCAATGACCTCTGATCGATGTTGTCCGCACATCAGCGCGGATAAGCAGATCGTGTCTTTGGGCATCAGGGCATGAAGGTCAAGACAGTCTTTGCGGGAATTGACGATACAGAGTGCGCGCGGATGACTGACCAATTCATCAGCGATGGTTTGCCATGCAGTCGGTGTTTCCGTATCCGCAGGCAGGTTGTAGCAAACGCGTTCGAGCTGCGCGAACAGTCCGGCGGGTTTCTTGATAATGTCGCGGACGTTGCTCATTGCCGTAACTTGTTTGGAGGGTTTCTGGCCGATCAAAACAGGCTGCGTAGCGGTGGAGAGAACAAAGGTGACGCCATAGAACGTCGCCAACAAATCCATCGTCTCAAGGATCGGTATGCGCAACTCGGCAGGAATCAATTGAGCCTCGTCGAGTACGACGATGCTTTCCACGATGTTGTGCAATTTGCGACAACGGCTGGGCCGTGCCGCGAATAGCGACTCAAAGAACTGGACGCTGGTGGTCACAATAATCGGCGCATCCCAGTTTTCGCAGGCGAGTCGGCTTTTGTGGTTTTCGTTTATTGATTCATCTGTATTGCTGTGATGTTCAATGACAGCGTCACCAAAAATATCGCGAAAGACATCCGCAGTCTGCTCGATGATGCTGGTAAACGGGATAACGTAAATGATGCGGCGCTTTTTGTAGGTGAGGGCATGCTCAAGCGCGAAGGCCATGCTGGAAAGTGTCTTGCCGCCGCCGGTCGGCACGGTGAGTGTGAATACCCCTGGAGGCTCCTTGCCTGCGATGCGGCATTGCGCCAGTACATTTGCGCGCACAACATCGATTGGACCCTTCGCTGCCATCTGCTTGGCCGCCATGAAGGCGTCAAACAGCGGCTTGAGTTCTTCCAAATTTGAAAATGTTCCGCGCAAGCCCTGACGGGCTTCATTCATGAATGCTTCGGTATCCAGAAAGTCGGCGTCAACCAAAGCGGAGAACAGCATGCGTACCCAGAGTGCAAATCCATCGATTCCACCCGGAATAGACGACTTCGGCAATTCACAGCTCAGCAATTCGTGAGGCGGATTTGCCAGTATCGCCTCTTCAAGCAATTCATGCTGTTCCAATCGCGTTGCGAGAGCGCCTCCGCCCCCGTCTGCAGAATTCCAATCGGGCAAGCCAGCGTGGTGTCCGGCGATCAGGTACGCTAATATCGGCCCGCGAACGCCAAGCTGCTTCATGGCGTGAATGGCGCCTGCTGTTGAATGATCGACTCGACCGGTACCTTCGATATGCGCGTCTTCGCGCTCATATCCGCTCGCGTTGCGAATGTAAGTTTGAAATTTCGCGCGATATTTCCCCAAGTCGTGCCAGTAACCGGCCGCCTTGGCCCAATCCGAGGCGCCAAATGCTTGCGCAAAACCAGCAGCGATATCGCCGACACATCGAAGGTGATCGTCGAGCGCGTGTTCCACCCAGCTACCGTCAGGCGTGGTCTTCACGTGGGCGATGAATCGAATTTCTGTGCTGTTATCGCTCATAGAAGCAGTGGGTTCCCATCCCGATGAACTGTGATACGCGGACTTCTTTTGCTCACGCGCATACGCGGCTTTCCCATGAACAATTCCGATTGACGTAATTGAGGCCGCAAATTTGTAGCCCAGCATAATGAACTCCAGAGTTGGACGTACTGTATCCCAGCAGGTAGCTCAATCCCCGACCCCGCCAAGCTCCTTATCTGGCGCGGCTTCCCGGGCATTCGTATATTGTTCCAGGCTAGCGGCGAGTTTCGCACTGACTTCCTCCCGCAGCGCCGGCGGCGAAATGACTTCGACATCAGGCCCATTCTTGAGGATGTCCATCGCCAGCTCGCGCGTATCGGAGT
>Ga0209647_1001366_pt1 | contig 20916 bp, 22 predicted proteins | sample GraSoi_2013_60cm_FD_185827 | JGI IMG/M metagenome (GOLD analysis project Ga0209647, IMG submission 185827) | Grasslands soil microbial communities from the Angelo Coastal Reserve, California, USA - Sample 9_17_2013_60cm (SPAdes) (version 2) | ecosystem: Environmental > Terrestrial > Soil >... | reverse complement strand
AATATCGGTGTGTGCTACATCAGAAGCGCCAGCTCAAACCCGCCAGCGCCGACCAGCGCGCAGTCAATTGCACCCCGTTGACCGCTTGATACAGCGGGACCTGAACGAATCCATAGAGCTGCGCATCGCGCGAGAAGTTCCACGACATGCCCGGGCTCAAGAACACCTGCCGCTGGCCGCTGTCGTCGGGCTCGGCGTTGACGCCCGAGTCACGCCCCTTCGCGAGGTAGTTGAGCTGCACCATGGCGCCCAGGTCGCGCCCCACGGCGTATCGCAGCCCCACGTCGAGGCCGAGCTGCCTGCCTGGCTTGTAGCCATCGCGTGTATTCATAGGGACTACTCCCTGGGCGCGGGCGAACCACGAATACCCGGCAAGGGGTGCCGCGCCGTGACAGTAAGCGCCGAGGATGAAATCGGTGGTTCCCGTTCCGGGTTGCAGCGTGCGCTCGGCCTCCTCGCCTTCGTCGTTGGCGACGTCGTGCTTGCCCGTGGGAAGCTTCAAGCCGAGCGTCACGCCGGCCGAGCGCGGCGCGGCGGGGTCCGCGCGCGAAGCGAAGAGCTCGTAGCGTCCCTGCACGCGGACATCGCCCAGCTCGCGGAAATCCCACGTCTCGGGAAGCTTCGCGCCTTGATGATTGTGGATGTGGAGGTGGTAGCGATCGACGTAGGGAATCGAGAGCGACACGCCCCACTCGGGCTCCGGGCTCCAGTCGAACGCGGCGACCCAGTTGTGGTTCTTCGTCTCGACTTCATCGTGGTGGCGCGCAATCTCGCCCACGGCGACGCGGTCGCGCCCATGGCGCGGCTGGTCGAGGTCGATCGTCTCGTAGCGCAGGTCGAAGCGCGCGCCGGACTCGGCCCAGGCGCCTTGCGCCGACCAGTCGGTATTGACGAGGCAAAACGCCGCGCCGCAGCTCGCCGCGGCATCGGTGGCGAGGAGCGCAAGCGCGGCCCCGCAAAATGCCAATCGAAGGTTCTTCATGACTCTCCCGGATGCGAATACATGGTCGTCGCCGGCGTCATTGGAGGCGCGGGCGGCGGCGTGTCAGCGATCGATCAGGAGAGCGGCGGTGCGCGGCTTGGCGGAGGTCGGGCTTCGAAACACGCGCGTGGAGCGGTGGCGGCGACCGCCTCGGGCGGCGCGCTCGACACCAGGGACCACGAGGGTGCGGCGGGCAGTACCGGCAGCGTCGCTTCGACCGTGACGACACAGAGCGGGCAATGGAACTTGTCCTGCGAGTCGCCGGGCGTGGCGGGAACCGCATGGCCGCCGGTAAAGCCGGACTGCGAGCAGATGAAGTTGGGAATTGCCGGTGATTTCGGCAGCGCCACGGAGACGAGCGGCCAGAGCGCGCCGAACGCGACCGCGAAGGTGGCGAGAAGCGCGACGAGGCGGCGCGAGGTCATGCGCGGCATTCTAGCAGGGCTCCTCAACGTGCCTCGCGCGCGGCGTAGGCGCAATGTGGCGCGAGCGGGCAAGCGTCGCATAGCGGATTCGAGCGGCGGCAAAGCGTCTGGCCATGACGTAGTAACAGGAGATGCGCCTCCTGCATTCCCGCGATCGTGTGCGGCAGCTCCTCGGCCGCGAGGCGCGCGGCCGCGTAGGTCCGCGAATACGACTTCTCCTCGCGGATCACGCCGAGCCGCGCCATCACTCGCAAGCCGTTGGACTCCGGCGCGAGGAGCGCATGCGCGCCGCTGAAGAGGAGGACCTTTTCCGCGCCGGGCTCGCCGACGCCCGGAAACGCCTGCAGCGCGCGCTTCGCTTCCGCGAGCGGCGCCTTGATCGCCTTCGGGAGGCTTCCGCCGAAGCGCTCGGTGACGATGCGCGCGCACTCGCGCAGCTTGTCGGCAAAAGTGCTCTTGAGGATTCCCAGGCCCGTCACCGCCTCGAGCGCCTTCTTCTTCGCGGCGAGGATTTCGGGCGGGCGCGTGCCGACCGTGCGGCGCAGCTCCTCGAAGGCGACGCGCCGCCGCTCGGGCGTGGCGAGATAGGCGACGTTCTCGAGCAGCACCAGCTCGAAAGGATCCGAGGTCGGCGGGCCCTCGGGGGCGCCATGGTGCCGGCGCAGCGCGGCGATCGCCCCGGCGAACGTGAGAGTCCCTTTCTTCATGACCCGCAGATTACAACTTCGTCAGCCTGGCGAAGGCACGAGCGGTTAAACTGCCCACGCGGGCGAAGCCGCGAGTCCCGATCGTGTCCCAGACCAAACCGCATCGAAAACCCATCCTCCAGCGCCTCGGCCCCGGCCTCATCACCGGCGCGGCCGACGACGATCCGAGCGGCATCGCGACCTATTCGCAGGCGGGCGCGCAGTACGGCTTCGGGTTGCTGTGGTCGATCCTGCTCACGACACCCCTGATGGCGGCGATCCAGGTCGTCTCGGCGCGTATCGGGCGCGTCACCGGCCACGGGCTCGCGGCCAACATCCGCGACCACTTTCCCGCATGGCTGCTCTATTCGGTCGTCGGGCTGCTGCTCTTCGCCAACACGCTCAACATCGCCGCGGACCTCGCCGCGATGGGCGCCGCGGCCGAAATGGCGGTGGGCGGCCCGCGGCAGTTCTGGACGGTGCTCTTCGCGGGGATCTCGCTCGGCCTGCAGGTCTTCATTCCCTTCCCGCGCTACGCGCCGATCCTCAAGTGGCTCACCCTCTCCCTCCTCTCGTACGTCGCCACGGTGTTCGTCGTGCACATGCCGTGGGAGGAGGCATTCAAATCCGCCCTGTGGCCGAACTTCGAGTGGGACGCGCGCTACACCTCGACGCTGGTGGCGGTGCTCGGCACGACGATCAGCCCCTACTTATTCTTCTGGCAGGCCTCGCAGGAGGTCGAGGAGCAACGCGCCGCTCCCGGCGAGGAGCCGCTCAACGTTGCGCCCGAGCAGGCCGACGAGCACCTGAAGCGCATCCGCTTCGACACCTGGCTGGGGATGACCTTCTCCAACCTGATCGCGCTTTGCATCATGCTCACGACCGCGGCGACGCTCAACGCGCACGGCATCCTCACCATCGACAGCGCCGAGCAGGCCGCCCAGGCGCTGCGCCCGATCGCGGGCGACTTCGCCTTCGCGCTCTTCAGCGCGGGAATCGTCGGCACGGGCATGCTCGCGGTCCCGGTTCTCGCGGGCTCCGCCGCCTATGCCGTGGCCGAGTCCTTCCGCTGGCCGATCGGGCTCGGGCTGCCGCTGCTCGAGGCGCGCGGCTTCTACGCCATCCTCTGCGGCGCGACGCTCGTCGGAGTCGGCCTCGGCTTCACACACGTCGACCCGATCGCGGCGCTGATATGGAGCGCGGTGGCCAACGGCGTGATCGCGGTGCCCATCATGGTGGTGATGATGCTGCTCGCCGCCAAGCGCGAGGTGATGGGGCAGTTCGTCGCGCGGCCGCGGCTGAGGGCGCTCGGGTGGCTCTCGACTACGGTGATGGGCGTCGCCGTGGTGGCGATGTTCGCCACCATGTGATCAGCGCCCCGTTCTCACTTCTGCGCTACGGGAATGCTGCCCGAAGGTCCCACGCCGCTCACCTGGATCACGACCTCTTCCTTGGTCCAGTTGAAGTGCGGCGCCTTCATGGGCTCGGTCCAGATACTGCCCGCGGGAAGCGCTTTCGCCACGCCCTCGTCGAATTTCTCGCCGTAGCCCATGTAGATCGTGCCACTGAGGACCACCACTACGCGGTCGTCCGGATGGTAGTGGGGGGCGTTCTTGTAGTTGGCCGGAAACTTCACGCGATAGACATAGAGGCCCGCCTTCTTGTCGTCGCCGGCGATGTTCGCACGCTGGTACCCCGCGGGCGTGGGTGCCCACTTGAGGTCGCCGGCGACAATCCTCGCCGGCTCGAAGGCGCTGCCCTGCGCCCATGCGAAGCCGGCCACGACACATAGCGTGGCGGCCAGTGCAATACCGCGAGTCGTTGTGTTCATTTCCCCTCCCCTTGTACTCACATGTAGCGACGGGAGGCGATTATAGGCTCACGTGACGACGAGTTGCCCCGACATGCCCTCGTGCCCGTCGCCGCAGAAGATGTCGCAGAGGAACGGGAACGTGCCCGCCTTGTCGGGCGTGAAACGCAGCCGCGAAACCGTGCCGGGAATGATGTCGGTGCGGATCTTGAAGTCGGGCGCGTTGAAGCCCATCACGACTTCGGGGCTGGTGAACTCCAGCGTCACCGGCTCGCCCTTCTTCAGCTCGAGCGTGCCCGGCAGGAACACGAACTTGCGCGCGACCACCTTGATCACGCGTTCCTTCGACTGGGCGAGCACGATCGAGCCCGCCGCCGCGCCGGCGACGAGCGCCGCGCCCCCGAACAACATGCGCCGCCGTGAAGGCTTCATCGCCCTACGCCTTCGTCACCGGCAATTCGGTGATTGCGTACTTCTTCTCGCGCACCTCGGCCTCGACTTCGCGGAAGCCCAACCCCCGATAGGGATTCGCCGCGTCCCACTTGATCGGGTCCCGCTTGGGCTGAGAGCCAGGTGCGGGCAACGGGAAAATGAGCGACTTCGCCGAGTGGTGCGCGATGTGGCCCGTCATGTGGTGATGCTCCTGGTGGATGTGGCCATAGAACACCGTCACGTTGGCAAAAGGCATCAACAGGTCGACCGCCTGCGCGCCATCGCGAGTCGCCCAGTCCCACGCCGGGGCTAGGTCGAAGAGCGGCCGGTGGGTGAGCACCACGATGCGCGCGTCCTTCGGCTGCTTCGCGAGGTCGGCGGCGAGCCAAGCGAGCTGCGCCTCGCCCAGGCGCGCCGCGGGATCGGAGACGTTGTCGAGGGCGATGAAGTGCACGCCCTTGTGCTCGAAGGTGTAGTGGGTCTCTCCGAAGAATTCCTTCCACGCCGCACCGTTGTCGAGCGCGGCATCGTGCTCGCCCGCCATGAAACGGATGTTGCGGTTCTTCAGGCCCTTCACCACGTCGCGGAATTCGCCCATGCGCTTGCGCCGCTCCGCCGGATCGTCGGTGGTGTGCGTGAGGTCGCCGGTGAAGACGATGAAGTCGGGCTGCTGGGCGAGCGCGTTCACCGCCTCGATCGCCTTGGGCAGCGTGCCGCGCGCGTCGGGGTTTACCATCGGGCCGTTGAAGCCCCAATGGGTGTCGGAAAGCTGGACGAAGTAGAAGTCGTCCCCGCCTCCCGCGCCCATCGCGGCGCATCCTGGCAGCGAAGAGGCGAAAACGGCGCCCCCTCCGAGCGCGCTGAGCTTCAGGAAATCGCGACGGTCGATCTTCATGGTCATCCTTCCTTTGGGGGTCGATGACTGCTATACCGCCCGGGGCGCCCGGATATTCCCGGAAACTAGAGGGAATAAACTGGCTGCTGCGCCGGTCTGCCCCATGGGAGCGACAGAAGAATGACCCGTCTCGCGCGGTTCCAGAGGAGCGTGCTTCCGCACCTCGACGCCGCTTATAACCTCGCGCGGTGGCTCACGCGCAACGACCACGACGCCGAGGATGTCGTGCAGGAGGCGTTCGTGCGCGCGCTGCGCTACTTCGACTCGCTGCGCCAGGACGACTCCCGCGCGTGGCTGCTCGCGATCGTGCGCAACACCTGCTTTACGTGGCTGGAGAAGAACCGCCCGGCGGATATGGTCGCGATCGAGGACGAGGGGCTCATCTCGGCGGACGCCGAGTCCCTGGGGCACGCCGCTCCCGGGGAATCGAATCCCGAGGTGATCGTGCTGCAGAGCGCGCAGAAGAAGCTCGTGAACCAGGCGCTCGAGGAACTGCCGGTGGCCTATCGCGAGGTGCTGGTGATGCGCGAGCTCGAGGACCTGAGCTACAAGGAGATCGCCCAGGCGGCCGGGGTTCCGATCGGTACCGTGATGTCGCGCCTCGCGCGCGGCCGCGAGCTCCTGAGGCGGACAATCGAGGTACGCATGAGAAAGGCGTCATGAGATGAATTCCGGACCCGGCGATTCTGCCGAGATGATCGCGCGCGACGCGACCTACCACCGCGCGAGCGAAGACCTGCGCAAGCGCGTGGGCGCCGCGCTCGCGCGCGAGGCGGGCGAGAGCCGCAAGCCCTTCCTGTGGCACCTGTTCGGCACGGCGCTCGCCTGCGCGGCGGTTGCGGTGCTCACGTGGAGTCTCGCACTGACGATGCTGCTTCCCGGCGGCGACGAGCGCATCGCGCAGGAGATCGTCACGGCGCACGTGCGCTCCCTCATGGCGCCCAACCACCTCGCCGACGTGGTCTCCACCGACCAGCACACGGTGAAGCCCTGGTTCACCGGAAAACTCGACTTCGCGCCGCCGGTGGCCGATTACGCCGCGTCAGGCTTCACGCTCACCGGCGGCCGGCTCGACTACGTCGACGGCCGCGCCGCCGCCGCGATCACCTATCGCCACCGCCTTCACGTGGTGAACGTCTTCGTCTGGCCGGCGACGGGCGAGGCCGACCGCGCGCCGCACACCCACGCGCGCCAGGGCTATTCACTCGTCGGCTGGACGCGGGGAGGCTTGCGTTTCTGCGCCGTGGGCGACGTCGCCGCGGCCGACCTCGGCGTTCTCGCCGATCTTTTGCGCGACAAGACCTGAGCCTGCGTCCCCCGCGCGCCTCCAGGCGATGAGCCCGATCGCGTAGCGAACGTAGTACCCGGCGAGCGTGCCGAAGATGACGAGCGTGATCGGCGAGCGGGCGAAGTCGATCGACGTTCCTCCCGCGGAGACGCCGAGGTAGACCTGCCCCAGGCGATAGAGGATGCGCCCCGCGAGCAGCAGCGACAGCGCGATGCCGAGGTGCATATTGGGCGTATAGAAAAGCCCCTCGGGCGTGCGTTCGAACCTGGTGAGCTTGAGGCCCCACGTGCCGAGGGCGGCTCCCGCGACGAGGCCGGCGGCGAGCGCCGCGATCCCCTCGGGATTCGCGAGCGCCGCAAACCCGAGAAGCAGCACCAGTGCCGGGAAAAGGGTCACGCTCAACCACGGCCGAACCTTCGACAGGCGCTGCCGGCCTATCAGCCGGCGCATGCGCGAATACATTCGCCACGCGATGAGCGCCGCGATGCCGACCACCACGAGCGCCGAGGGATTCACGGGAACAGCCACTGGTTGGCCTCCTTAGCGGCGCACGCCGGGCGCATCGGAGACGAGCCCCGAGGCGCGGCGCGCAAGGTAGAGCTCGAGGGCGACCATGTCGCTCGAGCCGTAAGCCGGCATTTCCGCGCGCACGCCGAAATAGCATGCGCGCAGCCGCCGGCCGAGCGATCCGATCGACTGCCACTCGAGGCGATAGGCGGGCCAGTCCGCGGGATGGCCCTGGCTGATTCTCTCGGCGAGCAGCGTCTTGCCCCAGCTCGCGTCGTGGCACTGGGTGCAGGCGAGGTTGAGCTGGCCCTGGCGGCGGAAATAGATCTGCCGCCCGCGCTCGTAGGTCTCGGCGGAGCGCGCGTCGATCTCGACCGCGATCGGCATGTCGCGCGACTGGCGCGCGACGAGCGCGGAAAGCGCGAGCATCTCCTGCGATTCCATCGCGAGCGGCGCGCCGCGCTGGTTCTCGGTCACGCAGGCGTTGATGCGCCGCTCGAGGTCGACGACCTGCCCAAGGGACGCCGCATATGCCGGATAGCGCGCCGACACGCCCCTCATCGATCGCGTGGGATCGCCGTGGCAGGCGGCGCAAGCGATTGCGCGCTCGCCGCGCGCGGCACTCCACAACGCAGCGCCGCGCTCGACCCACAGCAGGCCCGGATTGGCGAACGCATCGGCCTGCAGCGCGCGCACGTCGGTGCTCTGGAATTCGACGCCGGCCATGAGCGGCGAGGACCGCGGCGGATCGGCGGCGAGCACCGTTGCGGCCAAGGCGGCGCACGCGGCGGCGGCGAGCCTCATCGCACCTCGATCTTCGCCGACGAGCGCCCGCGCTCGCCGCGATCGTCGCTCCACTCCACCACCAGCTCGCCGCTCGCATCCGCCGTCACGAAGAAGGCGAGGTAGGGGTTCGCGGCGATCCCCGAGCCCAGCTCCGCGCTGAACACCTCGATGCCGGCGAAGCGGCAGGTGACCTTGTCGATGATATTCATCGGGATCGCCTTGCCGTTCAGGTCGCGCCTGAAGCCGGTCTCCATCGTGTGCTGCATGAGCACGCGGACTTCGAAGGCCTCGCCGTGGCGTACGCTGGCCGGCGCCTGGAGTCTGCCGATCATCACGTTCCCATCGTCGATTCGTCGAGGCACGCCGCGGACGTGACCAGCACGTCCGCGACGCCGTGCACGAAGCGGCCCCCGGAGAGCTCCGCGAGCACCGTGACGCGCTGCGTTCCCGCAAGGCGCACGCGCGTCGCGATCTCGGCGCGCCCCGAATGGGACCCAAGGTGAAAGGTCGCGAGCAGCGGCCGCGGGTTGCGTTCGGCGAGGATGTATATCGCCTTCACGTGATCCGCATCGCTCATCGGGCTCGCCACCTTGATGCGCATCGGCACCGAGTTGCCGTTCTCCGCGAGCGCCGGCAGCTCGATCTCGACGCCCGAACGCACCGACGTCGCTCCGCCGGTGATCTTCGCGATCAGTGGCGCGATGTCCTGTGGCGGCTGGAAGGTCTGCGGCCACGCGTCGAGCGCCGCGCCCGTGAGCGCCGCGCCTGCCACGGAAAGGAAATGGCGGCGCCTCATTTCAGCGTCGCGAGCCATGCGACGACATCCTCGACCTGCTGGCCGGAGAGCACCGGACGACCGCGATACTCGCGCGCGACCTCACGCAGATCATCGACGCGATGGAACGTCGGCATGGTCGCGTCGGGCTTGACGCGCGTGATGTCGGCGACGCGAAGGCGGATCTGCGCCGGGAGGAGCCGGGAACCCACGCCGCCGAGCGGCGGCCCGACGTTACCCGCTAGATCGATCCCCGGGGCGGCATGGCACAGCACGCAGTGCCCGCCGTCGCGGGAAATGAAGACTTCGCGCCCGCGCGCGGCATCGGCCGACGGCGCGAAAGGGGCCACGAGCGCATCGCTCGGAGGGCCGGGCGAGGCGCAAGCCGCCGTCGCGAGCGCGAGCGCCAGCGTGAGTCGGCGCGGACCGGCGACGCTCATGCCTTGCGCAGGTCTCCCTCGGGAAGCGGCAGCGAGCGCACGCGCTTGCCGGTGACCGCGAAGACCGCGTTCAGCACCGCGGGAACCACGCACAGGGCGCCGGGCTCGCCGTGGCCGCCCCAGAATCCGCCGGTCGGCACCAGCACCGTCTCGACCTTCGGCATTTCGGTCATCCGCGGCAGCGGGAAATCGTGGAAGTTGGATTCCACGATCCGGCCGTCCTTCACGGTGTGTCCTTCGACAAGCTGGCCGAGGTTGAAGATCACGTTGCCCTCGGCCTGCGCGCGGCACTGGTCCGGGTTGACGACGTATCCCGAATCGATCGCGAACACCACGCGGTGCACCTTGATGCGACCGTCGACCACCGAGGCCTCGGCGACCATCGCGGTGAAGCTGCCGAAGCCGTCCGAGAGCGCGATGCCGCGCCCGACGCCCGCGGGCAATGGCGAACCCCAGCCGGCCGCCTTGGCCACCGCCTCGAGCACGCCCTTGTTCTTGTCGCCGTCCTTGAGCATCGCCAGGCGCAAGGCGAGCGGGTCCTTGCCCGCGGCGTGCGCCACCTCGTCGATGAAGCACTCGCGATAGAAGGAATTCTGCAATCCCGGCGCGCGCCAGAAGCCGACCGGCACGTGGCCGTTGCGCATCGCGTAGTCGACCTGCTGGTTCGGTATCTGGTAAGGGCTGTCCCCGAACGTGCGCGTCGCGGTCGTATCGATGCCCTTGTCGATGGCCTCAGGGCGAAGGAGCGCGAGGATCGAGGGGCACGCGATGCGCGAGTGCAACGCCACCAGGTTGCCGTTCGCATCGAGCGCCGCCTTCATGCGCACGAGCGAAGCCGGCCGGTAGAAGCCGTGCTGCATGTCCTCCTCGCGCGACCAGATGAGCTTGACCGGCTTGCCCTTGAACTCCTTGGCGATCAGCACGCCCTGGCGCACGTAGTCCTGTGGCGCGCCGCGGCGCCCGAAGCCGCCGCCGTTGATCATCTTGTGCACCTCGACCTGCTCGAGCGGCAACCCGGCGGCCTCGGCGGCCGCCGCGAGCGACGCTTCGCCGTTCTGCGTCGAGGTCCACACCTCGAGCGTGCCGTTGTCGCGGAACCACGCGGTCGCGGTCATCGGCTCCATCGTCGCGTGGCTGAGGTAAGGAGAGTAGTACTCCGCCTCGACCACCTTCGCGCCAGCCTTGATCGCCGCGTCGACGTCGCCGATCTTGCGGGCGGCGGGAAGCTCGGGCGCGTCGAGACCTTCCTTGAACATCGCGCGAATAGTGTCGTTGGAGGCGGCGCCGTTGGCGCCGTTGTCCCAGTCGATCCGCAGCTTCTTCGCCGCCTGGTTGGCGCGCCACCAGTTGTCGGCGACCACGGCAACCCACGCGTCGTGCTTCACCACGCCCTTGACGCCGCGCATCTTCTCCGCCTCGCGGCTGTCGACGGACTTGACCTTGCCGAGGAACACCGGGCATTGGACGATGGAGGCGTGCAGCATGCCCGGCAGGCTCACGTCGACCCCGTAGAGCGGCTTGCCCACCACCTTCGGCGGCGTATCGAGACGCGCGACCGACTGGCCCGCGATCTTCCACTCCTTCGGATCCTTCACCTTCACGTCCTTGGGCACGTCGAGCTTCGAGGCGCGCACGGCGACCTGGCCGTAGGTCACGCGGCGATTGGAAGGCCCGTGGGTGATGACGCTCTTCGCGGCGCTGCATTCGGATGCGGGAACGTTCCACTCGGAGGCGGCCGCCGTGACCAGCATCTCGCGCGCCGCGGCGCCCGACTTCCTCAGGTATTCCTGCGAAGTGCGGATGCCGGCGCTGCCGCCGGTCGACATCGAGCCCCAGATGCGCTTCCTCTTCACGTGCTCGTTGGGCGAGGCGAATTCGGTGGAAACCTTGCTCCAGTCGCACTCGAGGTCCTCGGCGACGAGCTGCGCAAGCCCGGTGAGGCTCCCTTGGCCCATCTCGGAGCGCGCGATGCGGATCACGATGCGGTCGTCGGAATGGATCACGACCCAGTGCGTCACCTCGACAGGCGCGCCGGCCGACTGCGCGAGCGCCGGGGAGGCGATGGAAAACTCGATGGCGAGGCCGCCGCCGATCGCGGTGGAGGCCTTGAGGAATTCGCGGCGGGAGACAGGCAGCGCGCTCATGTCGTCTTCTCCCCGGCGGCGGCGTGGATGGCCTTGCGCACGCGCGCGTAGGTGCCGCAGCGGCAAAGGTTGGTCATCGCGGCGTCGATGTCGGCGTCGCTCGGCTTGGGATTCTTCGCCAGCAGCGCGCTCGCCGCCATGATCATGCCCGTCTGGCAGTAGCCGCATTGCGGCACCTCGTGCTCGACCCACGCCTGCTGGATCTTGTTCAGGCCCTTGGCCCCCAGCCCTTCGATTGTGACGACCTTCTTGCCCGCGACGGTCGACACCGGGGTCACGCAGGAGCGCACCGGCGCGCCGTCGACGTGCACCGTGCACGCGCCGCACTGCGAGATGCCGCAGCCGTACTTGGTCCCCGGCAGGTCGAGCACGTCGCGCAATACCCACAGCAATGGCATTTCGGGTTCGACGTCCACGCTCTGGGCGCGGCCGTTGACATTGAGATTGATCATCGAGGGCTCCTTGGGGGAGAGGAGGAGAGGGATTGCTCGCGGAAGTTGAGCGGCGGCTTGGCCGTCGGCTCCAACGCCCTTCCCGCGGTCATTCTCAAGACACCGCCAATTATATTCCGGCTTATCCGCCCGGACGCAGCGGGAACGGGCGCGTTCCCGGCGGAGCGGGACCGCGGACCACGTTGAGCTGCGACCAGTTTCCGCTTTCGACGGCATTGCGCAGCACCTCGCGGTACTGGGCGAGCAACTGCGAATCGTAGGGCGAGGCGCCGTAGTAGAACATGTAGTCGGGAAGGCTCGACGCGCTGCAATGCCCCTGGTAGGCGCAGGCGGAGAGCACGCGCGCGTTGTCCTCGCCGCACGGATAGCCGTAATCGCACGCGAGCAGCTGCCATGCCTGGTTGAACGCGCGCTGCTCGACTACCTGGTTGTCGGCGCCGATGCGCAGGGAGTAGTCGGCCCAGGCGTTGGCGAGGATGCGCCCGGCGATCTGCATCGCCTCGGGATCGCGGGAGGCGGCGATCTGGCGCAGGCTGTCCACCTGCGCGTCGGTGAGCGTGACCGTGTCGCGCCCCCAGCGGCCCTCGGGGCCGGAGGCGCGCCGCGCGGACCACAGGTCCTGCTCGATCGCGAGCGCCTGCGCCTTGGGATCGCCGCCGGCGGCGGCGTTGGCGAGGAGCTTGTTCAAGTCGGCCTGCGCAATGGTCACGCCTTCCATTCCGGCGCAGCGGTTGATCGCCACCTCATCGTAGGCCGCGATGCGCTTGTCGCGCTGCGGATCGGTCGCGGGGATGGAGGCGAGGAACTCGTCGCGCTTTTGCTCGGTGGAGCGCACGATCGGGCGGCGAGAGGTGCGGTCGGTGACGGTCGCGCACTTGATCAGCATCTCGTAGAGGACGAACTGCCCTTCGGGCGTATTGGCCTGCGCCGAGGCGCGCAGCCGGTCGTAGAGCGCCTTGTAGGACTTCGCGCCGAGATACTCATTGAAGAGCGAGGCGCGCGGTTTGCCGGCGCCGCGCGGAGCGCTGGATCGCGGGTCGATGGCGAGGACGGAGGCGGCGGCGAGGCGGGGTGGTCCCGAGCTCGCAGCTGCCCGCGCTTCGACGGCCACTTCCCGCGCCGGGGCGCTCGCAAGCTCGGGCAAGTCGGGCGGGCGCAAGGCCATCCAGGCGCCGGCGGCGATGCCGGCGGCGAGACCGAAGCCCAGGACGAGTTGCTTTTTCATCGTTCGTTGGCGAGCAGGAAGTCGGCGCCCCGCTCGGCGATCATGTAGGTGGGCGCGTTGGTGTTGCCCGAGGTGATGCGCGGCATCACGGAGGCATCGATAACGCGCAGCCCTTCGATTCCGTGCACGCGCAAGCGATCGTCCACCACGGCGAGCGCGTCCGCGCCCATGCGGCAGGTCCCGACCGGATGGAAGATGGTCGTGCCGAGGTCGCCGGCCGCCTTCACGAGCGCGTCATCGGATTGCGTGGCCCCTCCCGGGCGCCATTCCTGCGGCGAATATCTCGCGAGCGCGCGGGCGGCCATGATGCGGCGCGTGAAGCGCATCGAGCGCGCGGCGACCGCCTGGTCCTCGGGGGTCGAGAGATAGTTCAGCCGGATTTCGGGGGCGGCGAAGGGGTCGGTGGATCGAATGCGCACGTGCCCGCGCGAGGTGGGGCGCAGGTTGCAGACCGACGGGGTGATCGCCGGAAACGGGTGCAGCGGTTCGCCGAACTTCTCGAGCGAGAGCGGCTGCACGTGCCACTCGATGTCGGGCGTCGCCTCCGAGGCATCGCTCTTCGCGAAGGCGCCGAGCTGCGAGGGCGGCATCGTAAGGGGCCCGGTCTTGAAGAACAGGTATTCGAGCGCCATGGCGGCCTTGCCCGCCCAGCGGTTCGCGCGCTCGTTCAGCGTCGGTCCGTTCACCTTCCACACCATCCGGATCTGCAAGTGGTCATGGAGATTCTCGCCTACTCCCGCGAGCTCGTGCACGACCGGCAGGCCAAAATTTTGTAACAGACCGCCCCGCCCGATGCCCGAGAGCTGCAGGATCTGCGGCGAACCGATCGAGCCGGCGGCGAGCACCACGGCCTTGCGCGCCTGCGCCACGCCCTCGCCCCGTCCTTGCACCACCAGCTCCACCCCGGTCGCTCGCTTTACGCCGTCCTTCGTCTCAACCACCACCTTGCGCGCGTGGCCATGCGTGATCAGCGTCAGGTTGGGACGGCCGAGCGCCGGGCGCAGGAACGCCTTGGTCGCTCCCCAGCGCCGTCCGTCGTGCTGGTTCATGTGGAAATAGGCGTTGCCGAAGTTGTCGCCGCGGTTGAATTCGTCGACCTTCGGAATGCCGCATTCGGCGGCCGCCTCGCGCCATGCGTCGAGGATCTCCCAGCGTACTCGCGGCTCCTCGACGCAGAGCTCGCCGTCGCAGCCGTGGTGCTCGGTCGCGCCGCCGAAATGGCGCTCGGCGCGCTTGAAGGATGGCAGGACCTCGTCCCACGTCCAGCCGCGGTTGCCGAGCGAGGCCCAGTAGTCGTAATCGACCTTCTGGCCGCGCATGTACACCATGGCGTTGATCGACGAGCAGCCGCCCAGCACCTTGCCGCGAGCGTAGCCGAGGCTGCGCCCGTTGAGGCCCGGGTCGGCCTCGGTGCGGAAGCACCAGTCGGTGCGCGGATTGCCGATCGTGTAGAGGTATCCGACCGGGATGTCGATCCAGAACCAGTCGTCCTTGCCGCCGGCTTCGACGAGGAGGACGCTCGATTTGCCGTCCTTCGTGAGGCGGTTGGCGAGCACGCATCCCGCGCTACCCGCCCCGATCACGACGTAGTCATATTCCCCGAACGAATTCATCGTCCCATGCTAGCAAGAACTCTCCCTCCCCTTTGGGGCAGGGTCGGGGAGAGGGTCAGCCTACGCGCGCCCGGCGGCGCGCCGCGCCTCGTAGGCCTTGAGGTGGGTATAGGCGAGCGACAGGACGGTGTCGTCGATGCCGTGCCGGCGTGCGCGCTCGAGCATCCAGCCGACGATGTGGTCGCCTTCGACCTGGCCGCCGCCTTCGAGGTCGCGCAACATCGAAGCGCTCCACAGCCCCTCGGGATCGGTGAGGCGGTCGCGTGAGAAGTCGATCGTAATTTTACGCGGCGGATGGCCCTCGGCGGTCGCAGTCGCGATGTTGGCGGCGAACAAGCGTTCCACCGCTTCGCGGCCACCGGATGCGGCCATGATCTCGCGCACGTTGGCCCGGAAGAGGCACGTGGCCGCCGCCAGCGTGCAGAGAAACACGAGCTTTTCCCACATCTCCTGCTCGATGCCGGGCGAGAGCTTCCATTCGACCTTCGTTTTGGCGAAAGCGTCAGCGAGAGCCTGCGCGCGCGCGCTTACCTGCTTGTCGCGCTCACCGAAGACGATCCGCGCGAGCGGATCCATGTGCGCAACCGTGCCGTCGCGCTTGAGCGTCACGTTGATCTGCGCAATACCGCCCATCACCTGCGGCTTGCCGAAGCGCGCATCGAGGCGCTCGAGGTGCGCGATGCCATTGAGTTGCGGCACGACGCCACACTTGCCGTCCATCACAGGGGCGATCGCGTCGGTGGCCGAATCCAGGTCGTAGGCCTTGCAGGTGAAGAGGACCAGGTCGTAGCCGGGACGCACTTCGCCGGCGACCACCGTTTTCGCGGCGATCGTCGCGTTGCCGAGCGGGCTCTCGATGCGCAGTCCGTCGCGCGCGATCTGCTCGCGGCGCTTGGGTCGCACGAGGAAGGTGACATCCGCCGCGCCCGCTTCCGCAAGCCGGCCGCCGAAATAGCCGCCGATGCCTCCGGCGCCGAGGACGAGTAGTTTCATGGGGTGGTTTGTCGCGGCATCCGTGCGGGCCTTACATCGACGGGCATTGTAGTACGCTCCCGCCAGGCTACTGACACAACGCTGTCAGGAGGGGTGGGGAAGAATAGGCTCCGTGCATGTCGCACACCCACTGGAGAGATGACGATGAGCGCAACGTCGAAGCCGCAGAATGTCGCCGTGTGGTTCGAGATCCCGGCCGCCGATTTCGAGCGCGCCGTGGGCTTCTACGAGAAGGTGTTCGCCACCCGCCTGATCCGCGACAAGTTCGGCCCTGCCGACATGGCCGTGTTCCCCTACGAGGGCCAGAGCGTCTCGGGCGCGGTGATGAAGGGCGAGGGCTACAAGCCGGCGGTCGAGGGGAGCGTCGTGTACCTGAGCGCCGGTGAAGACCTCGCCGCGCCGCTCGCGCGCGTTCCCATCGCCGGAGGCCGCATCGCCGTCCCCAAGACCGCGCTTCCCGACGGTATGGGCTTCTTCGCGCAGCTGATCGACAGCGAGGGCAATCGTGTGGGCCTTCATTCGATGCGATGACGTGGTCGCGAAGCGCCGTCAAGAGATGATGAAAAGGGCGCGATCCTCTTCCGAGCTGCAAGCGATTCCCGGCGTCGGGCCTTCGATCGCCGCGGATCTCAACGAGATCGGCATCACCCGCATGGCGCAGTTGAAGCGCGCTGATCCGGAGGAGCTATACCGGCGATCGAATGAGCAGAAAGGCGTACTGCAGGATCGCTGCCTGCTCTACGTCTTCCGCTGCGCGGTGTACTACGCATCGCGCCCGGTGCACGAGCCGGAGAAGCTCAAGTGGTGGAACTGGAAAGATAGGAGCTGAGTGAGGCGCGCCGACCGCCTCTTCCGGTTGGTCCAGGTGCTGCGGGCGCGGCGCTTCGCCACCGCCCGCAGCCTCGCCGAGGCGCTGGAAGTCTCGGAGCGCACCGTCTACCGCGACGTGCGCGACCTGTCGCTCTCGGGCGTGCCGATCGAGGGCGAGGCGGGCGTGGGCTACGCGCTTCGACGCGATTTCGACCTGCCGCCGCTCATGTTCGACTACGAAGAGATCGAGGCCCTCACCGCCGGAGCGCGCATGGTGCAGGCGTGGTCGAGTCCGAAGCTCGCGCGGGCCGCGCAGTCCGCGCTCGACAAGATCGCCGCGGCGCTGCCGAACGACAAGCGCGTCGCGATGGAGCGCACGCGCCTCTTCGCGCCCTCCTTCCATGTCGACCGCGAGCTCGGCAAAACCCTCGACACCATGCGCGAGGCGATCGTCGCGGGCCGGCGGCTCGCGTTTGCCTACAAGGACCAGGGCGGCCAGGCGAGCGAGCGCACGGTGCGGCCGCTGGGACTCTACTTCTGGGGCGAGCGCTGGACGCTCGCCGCGTGGTGCGAGATGCGCCTCGGCTTCCGCAACTTCCGCCTCGATCGCGTCTCGGGTGTGAGTGTCGGCTCGCGCTTTCCCGAGGAGGCCGGCAAGCGGCTGGAGGATTTCCTGCGCAGCGTGAGGGGCGATTAGCCTGGTCGAGCACGGATTCTTGCGGCACCCAAACCGGGAATCTTCCGTAGTGGACGAGCCATTGAGGCGCGGAAGATGCTTGAGCTTGCATATCGCATCGCGACGCCGCGCGGGCCTCCTGCGCAGGGTCGAAAAGTGACGTTTTACGTCCGCACCCAAGAGTGCGGGTGTCATAAAGACATTGGCGGGCGCACGTTTTTTCATAGGGCAATCCACGGCGTACGGGATGGCCCAGGAAAGGCGTTCAAATGCGCGGGCACGGCAGCACTGCTTTCTCCGGGATCCTCGGGCGCCTCGCGCTCTTCGCGGCGCTGGTCGCGATCGTCCTCGTGGCGCCGACCGCGGCCGCGGGGACCATAAAGCCCGATCTCGAGGCTCGCCTCGCGACGCTCCCGCCGGATGGCTTGTTGCCGATCATCGTCGAGCTCACGGCACAAGCCGATGTGCGAGGTGTATCCCAGGGGCTGCAGCACGCCAACCGCCACGCCCGCGGACAGGCCGTCGTCGCGGCGCTGCGCGACACCGCCAACCGCAGCCAGGGCGCGATCCGCGCGCAGCTCGCGCAGGACGAAGCCAAGGGCAACGCCCGCAAGGTGAAGCAGTTCTGGGTCTTCAACGGCCTCTCGCTGTCGGCGAAGGAGAGCGTGATCCGCAAGCTCGCCGCACGCGATGACGTGCGAGTCGTGCGCTACGACCGCGCGATGCCGCCGCCGAAGCCCAAGCCCAGCTCCATTTCGACGACTTCGTCCGCCGATCCGGCGTGGAATATCGACATGATCGAGGCCCCCCGGGCGTGGGCGCTCGGGCCCAACTACGACGGCACGGGCGTGGTGATCGGGAGTTTCGACACCGGCGTCGACGGCACGCATCCGGATCTCGCGCCGCGCTATCGCGGCAACGACGCGATCAGCTGGTTCGATCCCTATGGCGAGCACGCATCGCCCTACGACAACAACGGGCATGGCACGCACACGACCGGTACCGTCGTCGGCGGCGACCTGAGCGGCAACCGGATCGGAGTGGCACCCGGCGCGAAGTGGATCGCGGCCAAGGGCTGGGACGACACCGACAACGCGACCGTCTCCAGCTTCCACGAGATCTTCCAGTGGTTCCTCGCGCCGGGCGGCGATCCGGCCAACGCGCCGCAGGTCGTCAACAACTCCTGGGGCGACGACACGACTTCGTGCGACTTCGAATTCCGTCCCGACGTGCAGGCGTTTCGCGCGGCCGGAATCCTGCCGGTGTTCGCCGCGGGCAACAGCGGCCCCGATCCCGAGACGGTGCTCTCTCCCGGCGCGTATGCGGAGTCGTACGCGGTCGGCGCGACCGACTTCGACGACAACTCCTCCTTCTTCAGCAGCGAAGGTCCCTCCCCCTGCACCGGCGCGGTGAAGCCCAACATCAGCGCGCCGGGCGAATTCATCCTCTCGACCTGGCTCGGTGGGGACTACCAGTACCTCGACGGCACCTCGATGGCGACGCCGCACGTGACCGGCGCCGCGGCAGTGCTGCTCTCGATCGATCCCACCCTCACGGTCGACGAGCTCGAAGCGATGCTCTCGCTCGGCTCGGTCGATCTCGGCGATCCGGGCCCTGACAACGCCTACGGCGACGGACGACTCGACGTTTTCGTATCGGCGGAAATCGCGCTGGGCCTCCAGATCGTGCGCGTCGTCGCGACCACGCCGACGGCCTATGAGGCCGGCACGGTTCCTGGCGTCATCACCGTGAGCCGCTTCGGCGGCGACAACACCGCCCCGCTCACCCTCACCTACACCGTGGGCGGCAACGCCACGTCCGGCGCCGACTACGTCGCGCTTCCCGGCAGCGTCACCATTCCCTCGGGCGCTTCCAGCGCGACCATCGTCGTCACGCCGGTCGACGACAACATCTACGAGCTCGACGAGACCGTCGTCGTGACACTCGACGCGAGTCCCGCCTACGCGACGTCGCAGCCGACCGCGATCGTGACGATCGTGAGCGACGACCTGCCGCCCGACCTTATCATCTCCGCCATGAGCGCCCCGGCCACCGGCGGCGCGGGCGCCACGATCAGCGTCACCGACACCACCAAGAACCAGGGCACCGGCTTCGCGCAGGCGACGACGACGCGCTACTACCTCTCGACCAACAACGTCCTCGACGCTTCCGACGTGATGCTCGGCGGCCGCGCGGTTCCCGCGCTCGCCCCGGGCGCGAGCAATACCGGCACGGTCACGCTCACCATTCCCGCGAGCACCGCGGGCGGGACGTACTACCTCTTCAGCAAGGCCGATGCCGACGACGTGGTGCTCGAGAACCACGAGACCAACAACCTCTACGCGACCAACATCACCATCGGCGCCGATCTGGTCATCTCCGCGATGAGCGTGCCCACCGACGCAGGCGCCGGGTTCGCCATCACGGTGAGCGATACGACGAAGAACCAGGGCTCCGGAATCGCAGGGGCTTCGACGACGACGTACTACCTGTCGGCGGACGGCGCGCTCGATCCTTCCGATGTCGTGCTCGGAAGCCGCGCGGTCGGTGCCCTCGCCTCGGGCGCGAGCGACTCGGGCTCGATCAGCGTCACCATTCCTTCCGGAACCGCCGCGGGCACGTACTACGTGTACGCCAAGGCGGACGCGGCGAACGTCGTGGGCGAGGTCGCGGAGAACAACAACACGGCATCCCGCCTGCTTCGCATCGGTCCCGACCTCCTCGTCACGACTCTCAGCGCGCCGTCCGCGGCGGGCACGGGCGCCACGATCACCGTGACCGACACCACCAAGAACCAGGGGGCGGGTGCCGCACCGGCGTCGACCACGCGCTACTACCTCTCGACCAACAACCTCTTCGACGCGGGCGACGTCCTCCTCGGCTCGCGTTCCGTGGGCGCGCTTGCACCCGGCGCCTCGAGCACGGGCTCGGCAACCTTCACCATTCCGGCCTCGACGGCCGGCGGCGCCTACTACTTGTTTGCGAAAGCGGATGGCGACGACACCATCGCCGAGACGCAGGAAGGCAACAACCTCTACGCGACGACGATCACGATCGGTGCCGACCTCGTCATCTCGGCGCTGACCGTTCCGAGCGACATCGGCGCCGGGACCACCATCACGATCACCGATACGACGAAGAACCAGGGCGCGGGGGCGGCAGCCGCGACGACGACGGCCTATTACCTTTCGACCGACGCCACGCTCGATGCCGCCGATGTCGTTCTCGGCAGCCGCGCGGTCGCGGCGCTCGCCGCCGGAGCATCCGACACGGGCTCGCTCACGCTCACCATTCCTGCGGGCACGGCGACCGGAACCTACTATGTCTTCGCCAAGGCCGACTCCGCAGGCGTCGTGAGCGAAGTGGCCGAGACCAACAACACCACGTTCCGCACGTTGCGCATCGGTCCCGACCTCTACATCGCGGCCTTCAGTGCCCCGCCGACTTCGGGCGCGGGCGCCACGATCACGGTCAACGAGACCACGAAGAACCAGGGCGGCGGCGCTGCTCCGGCGACGATCACGCGCTTTTACCTTTCGACCAACAACGTGATCGATGCCGGCGATGTCGTTCTCGGCAGCCGTGCCGTCGCGGCGCTCGCGCCCGGCGCATCGGACGCGGCCGCGACGACGCTCACCATTCCCGCGGGGACGCCGAGCGGCACCTACTATCTGTTTGCGAAGGCCGACGGCGACGACGCGCTCCCCGAGACCATCGAGAGCAACAACCTCTACGCGACCACGATCACGCTCGGCGCGGACCTGGTCATCTCCTCGTTCTCCGTGCCGGTCAGCGGCGGGGCGGGATTGCCGATCACCTTCACCGACACGACCAAGAACCAGGGTGCGGGCGCCGCGGTAGCGTCGACCACCGCGTATTACCTCTCGACCAACTCCGTGCTCGACGCGGGCGACGTGGCGCTCGGCAGCCGCAGTGTCGCCGCGCTCGCTCCCGGCGCGACCGACACGGGCTCCGTC
>Ga0209647_1001365_pt1 | contig 20918 bp, 24 predicted proteins | sample GraSoi_2013_60cm_FD_185827 | JGI IMG/M metagenome (GOLD analysis project Ga0209647, IMG submission 185827) | Grasslands soil microbial communities from the Angelo Coastal Reserve, California, USA - Sample 9_17_2013_60cm (SPAdes) (version 2) | ecosystem: Environmental > Terrestrial > Soil >... | reverse complement strand
CACAGTATCTTATTCCGGGTCGCACCCTGCCGTTGTCGTTTGTGGCCCCGCCAAACCGTGATCCACCACAGGAGCGGAGGGCCATTCTACAACGATAAGACGCGACGGCGTATCACATGAGGATGCTGTGCGGCTCCGTGAGCAGCTCCGCGTATTGCACGGCAAGGGAGGTGACGCTTGAGCGCTACGAGTTCTGTGCCGCCAAACACATCACCGGCTCTTGCCTCCTCTCAGGCAGAGGTGCCAGAAGCGTGCCACACTTTGGACTACGTGCTTAGTACCTCGCGAAGCCGGAGAGGCGTGACAGCCCTGTCCTTGCCCTGGCCCGAAGAGAAACACCCCCTCCAGCAACGGAGAGGGCGTTTCTGTCATCCCGGCATCAGTTCTACGGCGGCTCTGGCGGCGGCGTCGCGCTGCAAATCGCGATCCGACACCCGGAGGTCGTGCGCAAGGTGGTGCTGGCCTCGACCGCCTTCAAGGTCGACGGCTGGTATCCTGACGTGGTCGCCACGATTCGCGCCCAGGGTGTCGAAGGCTACGCCAATACGCCGTTGCCCGACGAATACTGCGCAATCTCGCCGCGGCCGGAGGCCTGGCCCACGGTAGTGGCCAAGACGCGGGAACTGGTGACCTCCGACTACGACTGGGCGGACGACGTGGCGGCGCTCAAGGCTCCGGTGCTGCTCCTGGTCGGGAACGGCGACGGCGTGCGCCTGGAGCATGCGGTGGAGTTCTTCGGCCTGTTGGGCGGGGGCAAGGGAGATGCCGACATGCGCGGGCTGCCACCGTCGGCGCTCGCGGTGCTCCCGGCCACCACGCATGTCGACTGGGCGCCGCCGTTCCACGGGATCATGACCCGGACCCAGCTGATCGTCCCGATCATCACCGAATTCCTCGATCCGCCCCTGGGCAGCGGCGAGGTGAGCGATCGGCCGAGCTACGAGCGGGCATGAATGCGGCCGGCGGCGGGCGCCGTGTCGAGCCTGTACAGCCGTAACTGAGTGTCCGATGTGGCGAGGCGCTTCGCCACATCGGGCACTCTCTCTCGCGATGCATACGAAGGACCCGGCCTCCTAGAACCTGTCACGGGCTAACGTACGGGGATCAGCTGATGCAGCCACGCACGGCGGATCTGGGCCGACCAGGGCTCCACCGGCGCGCCGCGGCGCTGCAGCAGGACCCGCGCCACCTTCACGGCGCCGGGATCCCCCGCTGACCGCCTCGATGCTGCGCGATATCGAACGCGGGGCGCCGATCGAGGCCGAGCAGATCATCGGCGATCTGCTGCGCCGCGACCGCCGTGGTGCGGGGCAAGGTGAGGCCAGTCCGCTGCTGCGCATCGCCTACGCCCACCTGAAGAGCTACGAAGCTTATCGCACGCGCGAGTCGGGGCAGGCGTGGTCGCCAACGGATAGGGGATGCCGCCCAGCACGTGATACAGTGAAGCAAATGGCTCACTTATCTGGACACAGCCTGACCCACCTAGTGCGCAGTGCAACGAGAGGGAGAAGGAGCAGAGACATGTCCGCGATCGACACCTTGCTGCAGCGGAACGCCGTCTTCGCCGAGCAGCGGTTCACCCCCAACCTCCCGCTCGCGACAACCTTGGGCATCACCGTGATCGGCTGCGTCGACCCCCGCGTCGACCCCGCCCACGTGCTGGGCCTTGAGCTCGGAGAGGCGGCCATGCTCCGCAACATCGGCGGGCGCGTCACGCCGGCGACCCTGCAGATGCTGACCTTGCTCGGCATGCTCCCGCGGCTCCTGGGCACACCTCGGCCCACGGGCGGGATGCACCTCGTGGTCCTGCAGCACACCGATTGCGGGATCACGCGGCTGGCGCGCGAACCCGACCGCCTGGCCCCCTACTTCGGTGTCGCGCCGGACGAGCTCGACGCCAAGGCGGTGCTGAATCCCTATGCGGCGGTCCAGGTCGATGTCGCCGCCCTGAAGCAGGCCGTCTCCGCACTCCCCGAGGGATCCACCGTCACCGGGCTTGTCTACGACGTCGCGACCGGGCGGGTCGAGATCGTCGCACCGACGACGCCCCTGGGCGACGCCGGGCGCTCGGCTGGAGAGACCATGGTCTTACGTGCCGGTGCCGACACGCCGTCACGTGCCACCGAGTGACACGTACCGCTTGAAAGCAAGGTAGAGAAAGGACAGGCCACCATGCGGTTTGGGACCTACCCGCTCGGTCACATGGGGCTCCGGGTCAGCGATCTGGCCCAGGCCAAGCGCTTCTACGTCGACCTGCTCGGGTTCAGGCTCGTGCGGGAGTCGCCAGCGGCAGTGATCATCGACGCGCACGGCCTGGCTATCGCCCTCCTCGGCCCGGGCGAGCAGACAGATGGTGCTGATCGGTTCAACCCGTTCCGCGTCGGGCTCGATCACCTTGCGCTGGCCATCGCGGACGCGGGGGAGCTGGAAGGCTTGTGGGAGCAGCTCGACGCGGCTGGGGTGCCCAACCACGGCATCGAGCGGGACCCCGCCTCGGGTGCCAGCTACATCAGTTTCTACGACCCCGACGGCATCGCCTGGGAGCTGTACGCCATGCCGCCGAGGTAAGCGCCGAGGCCTCATGTCGCTGGCTAACGCGTTGGAGACATGACACACTACGGCATGGTGCGTCAGCTCTCAGCTGGCGGCTTTCCAGCCAGCGACACGATCTCGGCGCGGGCGGCGGCGACCAACTCTTCGTTGGTGTTGGCGTGTCCATTCAGCCCCCAACCGCCGTCGGGCGCCTCGGTGAGCAGCACCCACGTCCGCTCGGCGAGCGTCGAGTCCCCGGCAGCCTGCGCGATGAGCTGGGTCAGTTGACTGACCACCGCCAACTGCTTGTCGCGGTTGAGTGCTCCGGCGTTGGTCAGTACTTGCACCCGCACGTGGGTCATGTCGCCATCGACGTTCGCAAGTGCCTCGGCGGGCAGCTCATGCACGAACGCCGCCGTGTTCTTGCGGAACATGGGGATGTTGGGCACCTGCTCGATGGTCATGACGGCGGTAGCCAGGTCCACGGCGAGCTGGTGCGTATCGGGGAACGTTCCCGCTTGTGCATACACATCGATCATGGGCATGGCGTGGTCCTCCTCCGACAAGATCAGGCGCGCACGCCAATCTGAGCCGCCGCGAAGATCAGCTCGGCGATCTCGCGTGGGTGGGAAACCGGTGAGGCGTGACTGGATGCCACTTCGATCGTCGAGGCGCCCATGCGCCCGGCCATGAACCGCTCGAGGTCCGGTGCGATCGCTCGATCCTCGGTTGAGACGAAATACCACGAGGGCAGTGTGCGCCAGGCCGCAGGGCCCGCCGGCTCCCCAAAGATGGCACCCGCCAAAGGACCTTGCACCGCGGCCATGATGCCTGCTTGTGTCGCGTCCACGTCCTGGCAGAACACATCGGCAAACGCAGTCGGATCGATCCACAACTTGCCGCGGGAGTCCGGCTGCAGGTGCTCGCCCAGCGGCGCCGCCGGATACCTCCCGCTCAGCTCGCCGAGCGATTCGCCCTCATCGGGCGCAAATGCCGAGGCGTAGACGAGCGCGAGCGCGTTCGGTTGGCCGGCCGCGGCGCCGGAGATCACCGCGCCGCCATAGGAGTGGCCGACGAGCACCGTTGGCCCCTGCAGGCGGTCCGCCAGGACCTGACGGGTGTGCGCCACGTCGTCGGCGAGCGAGTTGAGCACCAGCTGCACGGCCACCATGTGGTGGCCGCGCGCGCGCAAGAGCGGGATGACTCCGCCCCAGCTCGAGCTGTCGGCCCACGCACCGTGCACCAGCAGCACATTGGGTGGCTGTGGTGCCCCTTCATCTGACTGAGCATGCTGCGGCGGTGTTTGATCAGTGTTCATGATGTTGTCCTCTGCTTCCTGTGCCAGGTCTGCCTGACGACCAAACGTGTTGCGCATGGCCAATAGCCATGCTGCGTGGATGGTCTCGCGACGTGCTACGAGGATTGACTACGAGGATCGAAGGAAGGCGAGCAGGTCGGCGTTGAATTGGTCCTTGTGCGTCGCGAACAGACCGTGCGGGGCCCCGGGATAGACCTGCAAGGTCGCGCCCGGCACCAGCTTCGCCTGCAGCAGGCCCGAATTGGCGATCGGCACGATCTGATCGTCATCCCCCTGCACGATCACGGTCGGCACGTCAAACCGCTTGAGGTCCTCGGTGAGGTCCGTCTCGGAGAACGCCTTGATGCAGTCGTAGGCGGCTTTCAGCCCCACCTGCATGCCCCACCGCCAGAAGGCGTCACGCAGGCCCTGCGAGACCTGCGCGCCCGGCCGGTTGGCGCCGTAGAAGGGCCTGCTCAGGTCCTGGTAGAACTGCGAGCGGTCCTCAGCCACGCCCGCGCGCAGTTGTTCAAACACCTCTATGGGCGTGCCGCCAGGATTGGCCGCCGTCTTGAGCATCAGCGGCGGCACTGCTCCCACGAGTACCGACTGGGCGACGCGGGCGGTGCCATAGCGGCCGATGTAGCGCGTCACCTCGCCACCGCCGGTCGAGTGGCCCACCAGGACCGCGTCGCGCAGGTCGAGCGCCTCAATGAGCACGGCGAGGTCGTCGGCGTAGGTGTCCATGTCGTTGCCAGTCCAGGTCTGGCTGGACCGGCCGTGGCCGCGGCGGTCGTGGGCAATCGCACGATAGCTGTTGGCGGCCACGGCCATCAGCTGGTCGTCCCAGGCGTCGGCGTTGAGCGGCCAACCGTGGCTGAAGACGACCGGTTGCCCGCTGCCCCAGTCTTTGTAGAAGATCTCCGCACTTTCGACCTTCCCGCGTGTGGGCACGGTGACGTACCCGCCCACCGTCCTGGTCACCGCGATGTTGGCCACGAGCGTCTCCTCTCCCTGCTTGCCGTAGCGTCCAACGTGCACACGCCGGGTGTGCGACGGCTGTCAGGGGTAACCCTCGACGCGCGACCGATGCGCTCCCGCAGGTCGCTCCTCCAGTGTGGCCTACATACCCCCGCTCGCCCAGTGACAGGACCGTGACATCAGCGTGACACCTGCCGTCGACACACCCGCCCATCCGATCGGGCCGCGGGGCACACCATGTCCGCACGGGCATCCGCGCCCGTGCTATCATGCCCCCGTGGCCGGCGCTTCGTTGGCCCCCTCAGTCGGGCGGCGACGGCCGCGGGACCCCCGCCCGGTAATTGGCAAGCCTGCGGAGGGTCGGCGATGGGGCACCACGCGCAGGAGCCTTTCGGGGCCCTGCTTAAGCACTACCGGGCGGCCGCGCTGCTCACACAGGAGCAACTCGCCGCGCGCGCCCAGCTCAGCTCCGACACCATCCGGGCGCTGGAGCGGGGCAGGCGGCACCTTCCACGTCCGGACTCTGTCCGCCTGCTCGCGGACGCCCTGACGCTGTCCGGCGAGGACCGGGAGGCCTTCCTAGCAGCCGCGGTGGCGCCGGGTGCCGCCACGTCAGTGGACCGATGGAGCACTCCTAACCATGCCGTACTCCCAGGGCTCGCTGCACCGACTCCGCTGGTCGGGCGAGAGCGCGAGCTAGAGCGGATCCGCCAGCGCCTGACGGGCACTGTAGGCGAGGGCAATCGGTCGGGCGAGCGAGTGCGCTTGCTGACGCTCACCGGTCCGGCAGGCGTGGGCAAGACGCGCCTCGCGCTCACCGCGGCCGGCCAGCTCGCCGACACCTTTCCGGACGGCATCGTCCTGGTGGACCTCACCCCAGTCCGCGATCCGTCGCTGGTGGTGCCGACCATCGCGCGCGTCCTCGGCCTCAGCGAGCTGGGCACCGTGCCCTTGCAGGAGCGGCTGAGCAACGTGCTCGGCGAGCAGAGGGCCCTGTTGGTGCTCGACAACTTCGAGCAGGTCTTACCGGCGGCCGGCGCGCTCGCCGCGCTGCTCGCGAGCTGTCGGGAGCTCGCGCTGTTGGTGACCAGCCGCGTCCCGCTGCGCCTGCGGTGGGAGCGGCAGCTCCACGTGCCGCCGCTGGCTGTGCCCGATCTCTCGGCCAGCCTGCCGCCCCCTGACGTGTTAGCGCGGATTCCAGCAGTGGCACTGTTCCTCGAGCGGTTACGGGCGCGGCGCGCAGACTTCGTCCTGACCGCGGCGCAGGCGCCACTCGTCGCCCAACTGGTGGTGGAGCTGGATGGGTTGCCACTCGCGCTCGAGTTGGCGGCGGCCCGCCTGGGGACCCTCTCGCTGCCGACCGTGGCGCGGCGCCTCGCGGACCGCCTGCGCCTCCTGCGCTGGGCTGCGCCGGACGTACCCGAGCGCCAACAGAGTCTGGAAGCGGCGGTGGGCTGGAGCTACGATCTCTTGAACGTACAGGAGCAGCGCCTCTTCCGCTGCCTGGGCGTCTTCTTCGGTCGTGTCACCCTCGATACGATCGCCGCCGTCGCCCAGGCCGTCGCGGGACCGGCCGGCGAGACCGACGCGGCCGGGGGGGCGGATGCCGGGCGGACGCTGGATGGGCTGCTCGCGCTGGCCGAGCACAGTCTGATCCTGCCCACGCGCTCCGCTGAACTGGACGGGTGGCGGGGGGACGACCTGGACCTGGAGAGCGCGGAGGATGACGCCGAGCCGGCATTCGGCATGCTGGAGACGGTGCGGGCGTACGCCGAGGAGCAACTGGCCGCCGCGGGCGAGTCGACGGCGGCACGCCGGGCACATGCGCACTCCCTCCTAGCGCTCGCCGAGCGGGCGGATGCGTCCTTGCGTGGCCCGGAGCAGCGCACCTGGTTGTTCCGGCTGGAGCACGAGCACGACAACGTGCGCGCGGCGCTGCGCTGGCTGCTCGACCAGGACGACCCGGTCGAGCGAGAGCGGGCGCTGCGGCTGGCTGGGGCACTCGGCTACTTCTGGTTCGTCCGCGGCTCCTACGCGGCGGGGTCGCTGTGGCTCGAGGAGGCGTTGGCCCGCGCGCCCGGCGCCGATGCGGCGGTGCGCACGCGGGCGCTGCTCGGCATGGCGCGGGTGCTCACGGCCCCACCTGATCTCGAGCGGGCGCGGGCCGCGCTCGAGGAGGCCCTGGCCCTCGCCCGGCAGCGGGATGATCGCGCCAGCATCGCGCAAGCCCTCGCCCGCCTGGGTGCACGCGCCGTGTTTGCCCGGGACCTGACGGAGGGGATCCGCTTGGGACGCGAAGCGCTCACCCACTGGGAGGCCCTGGGCGATGCCTATGGCAGCGGACTCGCGCTCCACCTCCTCGGCAATATCGCCTTTGTGCAGGGCCACGTCGCGGATGCCGTTGCGCTCCAGGAGGACGCCTTGCAGCGGTTCGAGACGGCGGGTGATCTGCGTCAAGCGGGTACCGTCCGCTTCAATCTGACAGCGAGCGTGGCCCAACTCAGCGATCTGCCGCGTGCGGTGGGCTATGCGCAGGCGGGCCTCGAGGCGAGTCTCGTCCTGCAAGATCGTTGGCTCCTCGCGATTGGGGCGCAGGCGGCGGTGGCGGTGGCTGGCGAGCGTATAGCATCCTCGCGGCGGGCACAACTCTTGGGGGCGGCAGATGCGCTCAGCCAGGCCACGGGCGCCAGGTTCGCGTGGGAGCGGCTGCCGAGTTGGGCAAGCGTGGTGCGGCTGCGTGAGCGGATTGAGCAAGCCGACGAGGGTAAGGAAGGCGTGGCGTACCAAAAAGGGCGGTCGCTACGGCTTGGAGAGGTGGCTACCCTGGCGCTGACACTGCTGCAGGAGGTCGCCCGGGCGCAGTCCCGCCTGGAGACAGCACCGGCCGGCGCCCGGCCGACGACGCGGCCACCCTCGCAATCTGACTGGATCCCTTGACCTCTCCCCATGCCTAAAGGCAGGGGATTCCTGGGCTGAACACAGCGGACCAGGCATGCTCGCCCGAAGGCAAAACGCTGTGACCGGCTTACACGTTCATTGGGGCCTTGGTTGTCGGCCCCGCTCCACAGGCGTAGATTCCCGCAGGCCCTGCGGTAGGCAGGCAGTGTAGCACACGGCGAGCTAGAGCGCCAGTCATCCCCAGCCCTGAAGGGCGGGGTCTTCTGGCGGAGAAAGATAAAGCGCATGAGGAAGCTACAGCTAGTGGCCCAAGGCCACTCCAGCAAGGCCATCGTGCACCAGCTGTTCATCTCCGAATGTGCCGTCGCCCTTCACCTCACCGCTATCTTCAACAAGCTTGGCGTCAACACGCGCGCCCAGGTGGCGGCTGTGGGGGTGGCGGAGCTCCTGGCGGCGGGAGTGTGGCGCTGCTCAAGGACGGCACCGCCTGGAATCGAACTGGACTGACGGCGTCCTGGGAGCCTCTGCTGGAATTGCCCTCTGAGGCATTGGCGCACTCTCTTACAACCAGGCGTGATACCATGTCGCGCCGTAGTGTTGTCGTGTGTCGCCTCGTGAATTCGCGAGCCACCACAATAGCATGAGGCCCGCATCCCCTATGCACGGTAGATGTGGGCCTCAGTGTGTCAATTCTATGCGCCGGGCAGGAGCCCGGCCAGATAGGCGAGCGGCACGATGGTGGATGCGGCACCATCCAGCCGCTCTAAGGACGATGCATCACGCGGTGTCACCTCCCTTGCCAAGCAACGGGCGCAGCAGCAGGGACGCAGCTGCCGGGGTGCGCTGGACCTCGATCGGGTCAAGGGTCACGCCGCTACTGACGGCTTCCAGGCGCCCGGCGGCATGCGCGTAGGCGCGCGACACGCGGCGAAAGTGACGGGCGACGTCCGCCAGGCCCTCAGCCTCACGCGCGGAAGTAGAGGGACAAGCGATCGCGGTCTTCGCGGTCTTCGCGGGACGTGTGCGGGTTGTGGTCGTTCTGGTCATGGCGTGTACCTCCTTGGCTGCAGTTGCATGAACGCTGGCCGGTGGGGAGTCCCCGCCGGCCAGCCCGTAGGTGGCGCTACCAGTTGCCGGCCTCGATCAGTTCCCACCGGTCCGCGTCGCGGCGGTCGTTCTGCCAGTCCCGCGCTGCTTTCTCAGCGTCCAGCTCGAGAAAATCGGGTGATGGTATCTCGCTCGTGAGCGCAGCCTCGACCAGCTCGGCGACGCGCTGCCGCTCGCTGGCCTCAGCGACCAGCGCCATTAAGACAGCCCCCACGTGGTCGCAGACCGGCCGGCTGCAGTCGCAGTGCGGGTGCCGCGTGTGATGCATCTCGACTACATGCAGCCGCCCTGGCTCGGCCTCATCCGCGCTGCTCGGCACCAGGAAGCAGCGCCGGCCGTCGCGCATGCGCCCCTGGCCTACCACGTCGAGTTGCGCGAGCGTCGCGCGCTCACACGCCCGCTCCACTGCTGACAATCCATGAAGTGCCATCGCCATAGTCTCGTACCTCCCTTTGCTCATCCGGCCTAGACGGGTTGCAAGCGCCTAAGTCGGGCATTAATAGGTCATTCCAGATACTATAATGATACCAAGTAAGTACCATAGTCAAACACTAGTCGTACTTTTGTGGTACAATTAGGAAGGTGGCAGGCCGATCAATAAAGGGGGCGATATGGCAGACAAGCAGCGCGGACTGACGGTGCCGCGGATGGAGAAGTGGCGGCTTGAGCGGGCGCTCACGCAGCGCGAACTGGCAGACGCCGCCGATGTTGCGCGCAGCACGATTGCGCGGGCCGAGGCAGGCGAGCCGATCAGCCTAGCAAACGTGCGCAAGTTGGCCACGGCGCTCGGGCTCTCTGTGAGCGAGCTGCTGCACAATGATCCCGGCGACAGTAAGGCCAGGGGGGCAGCCTAGTCGTTCGTGGCGGCTAGACTATCCCCCCTGTTGCAACCGACCGGGATACGCCGCAAAGGCCAGCATATCCCGGCACAGTCAAGTCTAGCATGGAGGGCAGCACGAATGACCAACCCACGTGAGCATGATCCAGCGACGATGCCCGACTCGTCGCTGGAGGATTGGGCACTCACTATCGCCGAGGCGGGCGTGTCCGGGGGCGCATCATTCGTTCCTGGTGTTGGCGGCATCATCGCGGCGGCCGCCATTGTCCTGGCGAAGGCGCTAAGAGCTCCGATCGAGAAGCGTGAACGAGCGTACGTGGCCTCGATCGGAGCCGGCGTTGACATCTTACGAGAGCGGATCGACGGCGTTGAGGAGCGTATAACCGGCGATGCCTTCGTGAAAGCGTTCTTACAGGCAGGCCACATCTACATGCGCAGCCACCAGCGCGAGAAGCTCCAGGCACTCCGTAACGCGGTGCTCAATGTGGCAGCTGGAACGGCGCCGGATGAAACTCTCCAACTCGTGTTTCTGAATTACCTCGACACGTTGACACCACTTCATCTCACGCTCCTGGAGTGTGTCGCCGATCCGCGCGGATGGTCCGTTCGGCGCAACCACCCGCTGGCCCAAGGATGGAATCCAGACGCCGGTGTGATCTTCGAGGCCGTCTACCGTGGCCAACTGCCAGCCGAGAACTTTCATGTGCAGTTGCTCCAGGACCTATATACGCGGGGCCTGATCGGCAATGATGCCAATCCAAACGCGTTTCTGAGTCCGCCACCTGAGGCCTTGATACCCTGGATTACCGACCTCGGCCGCCAGTTCCTCACGTTCATTACGTCGCCGATGCCAGAGCTCGACAACGCGGACGTCGACGAGCAGAAAAAGTAGGGAGGGCAGACATGGTATCCGTTACACAGCAGACGACCACGACCTTGCCACACGGCCGGCCGCGCTATCAGACGGCGACGTTGCCGCGGATCGCTGCGCTCTACTGCCGCGTCAGCAGCCAACGCCAGGCGGAAGACGATCGCACGAGCTTGCAGACGCAGCTCGCCGCACTCCGGGCCAAGGCAGCCGAGTTGGGCTATGCGACGGCAGACGACTACACCTTTATGGAGGCGCTCAATGGCGAAGAGCTGATCGAGCGGCCCATGCTCTCGCGCCTCCGTGAAGATGCCAGGGCGCGCAAGTTCGCGATCGTGCTCGCCTACAACGTCTATGCCCTCGCCAAGAATCAGGCGCATCTGGCAATCCTGCACGATGAATGGGAGCGCAGCGGCGTGGCGCTGGACTTCGTGACCGAGCAGCTTGAGGACACGCCCATCGGACGGGTGATCCTGGCGCTGCGTGCCTTCGCCGCGGAGGTGGAAGGCGAGCGCCGCAAGGATCGCATCACGCGCGCTCGCGTGGCACGCGTGCAGAGTGGCAAGCCCGCCGTCGGCCATCGGCCCAACTATGGGTATCGGTGGGCCGACGTGCGGCTCGCCGACGGGCGGCTCTCGCGCGAGCGCCTGGAGGTGGACCCGGTGACGGCGCCCATCGTCGTGCGCATGTATGAGCTGGTGGACGCCGGCCACACGCTGCGCGGGATCGCCGCGCTCTTTACCCGTGAGGGCATCCCCACACCGACCGGCAGGTGGGCCGGGTGGGATCCCACCAGCATACGCATGCTGCTACTCAATCCCCTCTACTGCGGCCGGCCGATCGCGCTACGCCGCAAGTCGATCCCGGTCGACAAGAGCGTGCGCCATCTGTATGCCCGTCGCAGCCGTGCGGTGGTGCGCCCGGCTGAGGAGCAGGTGACACTGCCGGCGACCTATGCGCCCCGCTTGTCTCGGCCGAGCTCTTCGCACGTGTCGGCGAGCGGCTGCGGCTCAATCAAGTCCTGGCGCCGCGCAACAACCGTCAGCCGCTCGCCACGCTCCTGTGTGGCCTCGTGCGCTGCGCCTACTGCGGCCACCGGATGGTGGTGGTCAACAGCAGCGCCTACGGCGTGCTTTATCGCTGCCAGAAGGCCACCCAGCAGCGGGGACCCGCGCGCTGCCCGAGCGGCGGGGCGCTCATCATGAGCCATAAGCTCGACGCCGCGGTGTGGGCGAAGATCTCCGAGGTGCTGACCCACCCTGAGCTCATCGAGCGCGAAGTGGCGCGCATGCGCGAGACGGAAGATCCCGGCGCCGAGATGCTGGCGAACCTGGACCGGCAGCTCGCCGAGGTGGATCGCCGGATCGCCAATAAGCGCAAGTTCGCCGAGCTGGTCGACGATGACCAGGAACGCGCCGAGCTGGCGGCAGATGTCGCCGAGCAGCGCAAGGGGCGGCGTACGCTGGAGGCTGAGCGCGTCGCCATCGAGGCACGTACCGGTGGCTGGCGCGAGAAACAGCACGGCCTGGAGCGCACGCTCGACTGGTGCGCGCGAGTGGCGGGCAATCTCGACACGTTCACCGCTGAGGAGCGCCGGCAGACGGTGTTGACCTTGCGGGCCGAGGCGACACTCTACCGCGCCGATCACACCCCGCGTGCCGAGCTCGCGATCCACTTGCCACTCTCGGGCGCCGTGGCATTGCCCCTCGGTGATTGTGATGATCGCATCAAAGACTCGGTGACTACCTAGCGTCTGGCGATCTCGTCGCTCCTCGCTCGCACCTCCACCCCACGCGAGCGTACTATATCCCCATGGACCGAGTAGCTATGAACATCGAAGACATGGGGCTGGAGCGCGTCCTCGTAACCGGCGTCGTGCTAGCTGGCGGCGCCAGTGCGCGCATGGGACGCAGCAAAGCGGCGATGGAGCTGCGCGGGGAGCCGCTGCTGCGCCGGGTGGTGCGCCGCCTATGGCTCGCGCTGCCGAACGTGCTCGTCGTTGGTCCGCCCGACCTAGCGACGCTCGTGCCGGACGCAACCGTGCTGCCTGATCTCACGCTGGGGACCGGTCCACTCGGCGGCCTTCACACCGCGCTGCGCGCTGTCACGACACCATGGGCCTTCGTCATTGCCTGCGATATGCCCTTTGTAGCGCCTGCGCTCGTGTGCGCGATGGCGCGGCTGGCCACCAAGCATGGCGATGCCGACGCTGTCGCCCTGCGCACGACGCACGGCGTCGAGCCTCTGCACGCGGTCTACCACCGGTCCTGCTTGGCCGCGGTGGAGCAACGTATCGGGACCGCCGACCATTCGATGGCAGGGCTGCTGAGCACCTTGACGGTCCACGTGGTGGAGGGCGCCGAGGCAGCGCGCTACGACCCTTCTGGACGCTCGGCCTTCAACACCAACACCCCCGCAGAATGGCGAGAGGCGCAGGCGCTGGCCGCGACCGAAGACCCATACTGAGGCCAGACCCTGCGCGCATGCCGCCGGCGTGCGTGCTTTGGGTATTTGGCGACGCATCAGCTATACTCGCAGAGGCGGAATCGTTTGGCCGATGCTTCGCCTTCGAGTAGCGGCTCGTGAATACGGCAGAGATGCGCGCCGCGGCGAGGTTCATGCCGTTCTCGCGTGCACACTCCCAGGAGACGGGCTCATGGCATCCATTCGCCAGGAAATCTTGATCGAGGCCACGCCTGAGCAGGTGTGGGCAGCGGTACGCGATGTCGGTGCGGTGCATCTGCGCCTCGTGCCGGGCCAGGTCGTCGACACACGCCTGGAGGGAGACAGCAGAACCCTCACTTTCGCCAACGGCGCAGTGGTCCGTGAGCTGATTGTCGCTGTGGATGACGAGTCGCGACGGCTGGCCTATGCGGTGGTCGAGGGGCGCATGCCGCTCCTGCATCACCACGCCTCGTTCCAGGTGTTTGCCGACGGCGCGGGCCGCAGCCGGCTCGTCTGGATCACCGATGTGCTCCCGCACGCGCTTGCCGGGGAAGTCCGCCTGCGTGTCGAGCGGGGAGCAGGCATCATGAAGCAGGCGCTGGAGGACGCGGTCGCGCGCGGCTCGCCGACCAAACATAGTGGCGCGGACTCCTAGCGAAGGCGAAAGAGGTTTATGCAACACAAGCCCTCCTCAGCACCACCACCCCGCGAGCTGAATCCCGCCCGCCTGGAAGCCTTCAGCGACGGGGTGCTCGCCGTGATCATCACCATCATGGTGCTGGAGCTCCGACCCCCGAAAGGCGCCGACCTCGGCGCGCTCCAGTCGCTGATTCCGGGGCTACTGATCTACGTGCTCAGCTTCACGGCCATCAGCATTTTCTGGGTCAATCACCATCACCTACTGCGGGCCACCCGCCGCATCAGCGGCGCCGCCATGTGGGCTAACCTCCACCGGCTATTCTGGCTCTCGCTGGTGCCCGTGGTCACTGCCTGGGTCGGCGAACGGCATGCGAGCAAGTGGCCCACTGCCATCTACGGCGCGGTGGTCTTCCTGGCGAGCATCGCCTATGTGCTCCTGACGCTGACCCTGCGCGCCGCGAACCCCGATACGCGCCTCAACGCGCTGTTGGGGCGGGATACCAAGGCGACGGTGTCGCTGGCGCTGTACCTGCTGGGCATCTCCCTCGCCCTCGTCTTCGTCGGGCCGCTGGGGCCGCTGCTGGCGTTTGGCACCTACGCGCTGAACTCGCTCATCTGGTTCATCCCCGATCGCCGGTTCGCCACATCGGGCAACGAACCGGACTGAAGTCGGACTGAGCAACTGAGCATGAGTCGGCGGCTGTCCACCCTCCTCCATAGAAGCACCCCGGACCAGCAAATAAGCTGCTTGCCATCCACAGCGAACATGAGCTGTAACTCTTGACCCGCCAGGTAAGGTAATGCTAATATCCGAGTGGTTAGGTCGGATATAGGAGCGAAGGTCGCTGCTCCCCCGGTAGCGACTCGCATGAGGAAAGAGCACTCGGATGATTGCGGCGTTCGTTCTCTTTTTGCGCGAAGGGCTTGAGGCCAGTCTGATCGTCAGCATTCTCTTTGCCGCACTGCGCCAGCTTGGCCAGACCCAGCACATGCGCGCCGTGTGGACAGGCGTGGCGCTGGCGGTGCTGGGCTCGCTGGTGGGTGGCATCGTTGTCTATGCCACCGTGCGCGAGTTCGGCAACCTCTCCTTCGAGCCGATCTTCGAGGCCGCGACATTCCTGGCCGCGGTAGTGTTGCTGACGACGATGACGTTCTGGATGCAACAGCACAGCCGCACGCTCAAGAAAGAGATCACCAGCAAGGCGGCCACTGCGGGATCAGGGGTGGCGCTCGGGCTGCTCGCATTCACGACCGTCGGGCGCGAGGGCATCGAGACGTCCGTCTTCATGGTCGCGTTCGCCTTCCAGACCAACGCCGTGCTGCTGCTCCTGGGGGCAGCGCTGGGGCTGCTCGCCGCTGTCGGCCTGTGCGTGATGATCTATCGCCTGGGCTACCGCCTCGATTTCCGCGTGTTCTTCCGCGTCATGGGCATCCTGCTGCTGTTCTTCGCGGCTGGCCTACTCGGCAACGCAGTCCACGAGCTACAGGAAGTAGGGTGGCTCCCGTTTGGCTCGGCCCACCTCTGGAATACCTCCGCGCTCCTCAGCGACGAGACTTCCAACCTGGGCGCGCTGCTGCACGGACTCATCGGCTACTCTGCTCAGCCGACGGTGCTCCAGGGCATTTGCTACCTTACCTACCTGGCGGTTGCCGGCTGGCTGTTTTGGCGCATCACGCGCAAGCCGGCGGCGGTGGATCGCGCCGCTCCCTCTACATCGAGCGCCGCCCTGCCCGGGCACGCCTAGACGAAGAGCTAGGCCATATCCCCTCTCCTAACTCGCGTAAGTCGCGTGATGAATGTGTTCCTGCGCGCGTCACACTGAGCATGAGGCCGTGCGACTCGCGGGTGCGCCGGCACGAGCCCTCGCGAGGGGTGCGCGGAACAGGCAGGCGACGCGATGGAGGGGGGAGCACAGCTTGTGACAGGCTCGGCTCCGTCGGGTACGCCCGGCGAGCCACCGCAATCCACAGTTGAAGACTCCGCGGACACTAGCGCACTGGTGCGGCTCGCACGCGACGGCGATGCCGTCGCGTTCGAACACCTGGTGTGGCGCTACCAGACGCCCTTGCGCATCTATCTCGCGCGGCTCACGGGCGATGAGGAGCAGGCGCGCGACCTGGCGCAAGATGTGTTTTGGCAGGCGTGGCGGCGCCTGCACGGGCTGCGCGATCCCGCACTGTTTCGCGCCTGGCTGTACCGCATCGCCACCAATCAGGGCCGCTCCTGGCTGCGGCGAAAGCGCTTGATCGCCATGGTTTCGCTGGAATGGCTCAGCAGTGAGCCGGACGAATCCTCACTACAATGCGAGCCGAGCGCACGCGACCTAGCGGCGCTGCGCGCCCCCGAGTCGGGCTTCGAAGAGCGCATGGCGGACACGCAAATGGTAGAGCGAGCGCTGCGACGCGTGCCCGTCGACTACCGCACCGCCCTGTTGCTGCACGTGAGCCTTGGGTTCACCGTCGCCGAGGTGGCCGAGCAGCTGGGCATCACGCCAGGCGCCGTCCGCATGCGGCTATGTCGCGGGCTGGCGTTCCTGCGCGCGTCGTACCGGGAGGAGCGGGCATGAAGCGTAGGCTGGGCGCGCAGCGCGCGTCAAATAGACCCACCCCACTCTGCGGCCACGACGACGAGTTGATCGAGGCGGCGGCGCTGGACCTCTTGGAGCCAGCAGACCGAGGCCTGCTGGCCGAGCGGCTGGCGGAGTGCGCAGAGTGCCGCGCGCGATTCGCGGATGCGTCGTCGCTCGCCGGCGCGCTGCGGCAGCTGATACCTGCCGAGGCGGGCGACGTGGCCCACGCGACGGAGGAGAGCGCGTTTGTCGCCGACTTTCGCGCGCGACGCGCGGCCGACGAGCAAAGACATGGCGGGGAGGAAGCCGTGGCGCCCAGCGGTCCACAGCCCGCCAGGCTCGGCAGCCGCCCACGCGCGCCGGTAGGTGCGGTGCGCCTGGTAAACGTAGTGAACGGGCTGGCAGCTGCACTGCTGTTGCTTGTGCTGGTCGGCGGCTTCTGGTTCCTCGGTCCCGGTCGCGGGCACGTTGGCTCAGTAGGGGGCATACGGCCCAGGCCAACAGCAACTGCCACCCCAGCTTTTCCGCACATTCCCTATCTCCCAGGCGGCATCCCGACAACCTGCGCCAATCTCGCCACCACGTCGTCGCTTGGGCCGCTGAGCGGCGCGGTCGGCCAGTCACCGTTTATGGTCGGCGGCTTTCAGCGCCCGCAGGCCACCATCTTCCTCGCCGACGCAAGCACGCTCCACGTGCCGTATGGGTGGCCCGGTCATCTGACCTGGGCGGCGCAGTCGGGCCTCACGGAGAAGATCACCGTGACCGGCGTCAACCTGAGTCGCGGGGAGCAACTGTGGCTTCAGGGAGCCCATGGCACGGCGCGCTCGGTGGTCCTCGATCCCCTCACGGCCTCCTCCCGCTCGGCGGGAGGCGAGACCTGGGCCACCGGCACCTTCACGGTCTTCGTGCCGCGCGGCGGCTGCTACGCCCTGCAAGCCACCTGGCCTGGCGGCGGCTTGCACATTACGTTTGCCGCGGGGAACAAAGACGAGGCCCCGGCCACGGTGCAACCCACTCCGTAGCGCGGCCTCAGGCGTCGAGCACGGCGGCGGCACCCTCACCCGCGAGCAGCCCCGCGACACCAGCCTGGATCACGCCCTGGCTCTGCCCCGGCCCGTCACCCGCAACGAAGAGGCCAGGGACCGACGTTTGCAGGTGCTCGTCGGTCGGGAAGTGCCAAAATCGCTCTTCCGCCGGCGCATAGATCAGCGTGTCCGCCGCGCTCGTGCCCGGCGCCAGCTGCTCGATCCGCGACAACAGCTCCGTCACGGCGTCCCAAAATTGCGCGGAATACAACTCGTGCACTGGGGCTGGCTGCGCCTCCGCATCCGTCGGCTGGATGCTGTTCGACAGCAGCGCCGGTGCGGTAGTCGCGCGCCCGGCGCGCATGTCGCCAAGTCGCTGCAGCGCCAGCCGGCCCGGGATCCGCTCATTGACATGGCGCGCCGCCGCCGCGCCGTCGCGCCAGATGCCGGCGGCCGCCTCGGCATCTGGCTGCACCAGCACCGCGAACGTGGTAGCAGGGCCTCGCTGACCCACCGGCCGCGGTACGCCGCTGGCCACCAGCCGCCCGTAGCGTGTCACACCGGCCACTCGCCCGCCCGGGCACGTGGCGTAGGTCTTCACGAGAGCGTCGCCGCGTTGGAGCTGCAGCCGTGGATCGGGGTTGATGTCAGTCAGCGGCGCGTACGCTGCCGCAGATACCTCGAGCCGCACGCCAAATGCGCTCGGCAGCTCGATCATGCGCGCACCTAGCGCGCTTGCCACACCCACCAGCCACTCCAGACCATAGCGGCCCGGCGCGAGCACGAGCGTGCGTGACCACACCGTGCGCGGCTCCGTGCCCGCGTCCCCGGATGGGAACAGCGCGAGGCGGAAGCCGTCTCCATCACTGACCACCGTGCCGACCCGTGTCCCAAACGCCAGTTGTACACCTGCCGTCTCCAATGCTGTCAACAGCCCGCGCAGCACCGCCTCGCGCTCAGCCGGCGGCAACAGCCGCGCAGGATAACTGGTGACGTAGTCGAGGCCGGCGCTGCCGGCGGCCGCAACGGCAGCAGCCAGCGCACTCGATGGCGCCGCCTGCGGAGCGACGTGGGCGCCGAGCCGGGTAAAGAGGGAATCGACCTGCGCCATGCGGTCGGTGTATGCTGACCCCTGCAACACCGCTCCCACGCCCGCCGGCAGCGTGAGCGGTGGAAACACCGGTATGGTGGTGGGACCAACGTACAGTCTGCCGCCAAGGTAGAGGCCGGCGCCGCCGTAGCCGACCATCTGGCTGACGCCGGCCTGTTGACGCGCGCCCAATGCCAGACCCACGTCGACTAGTAGGACGCGCCTCCTTCGCCTCGTTGTGCCTGCCGTATGTGCGGCGAGCAGCCCAGCGGCGCCGCCGCCAACGACGACGACGTCGAACCGGTCGCGCGGGGGCACAGCGCGGGGGCCGCTGTCGGCACCCAGGTGGATGCGGGCGAGCTCATGGTCGGACATACAAGAGATTGTGGCAAGTCCAGAAGTTTCCCGTCAAGTAGTGACAGAACGGCTAGTTATAGCCGGCCTGTTATCGCGCGCTTTTGCGTACGCAAATTGGGGGCTTGCAAGGGGAGTGGGTGTCCGCTATACTGGCGACGCTCAATCGCCTCGCAACGTGAGGCACTGTCTCCGGTTGTCGTCCGCTAGAACAGGAGTGGATACCCATGTTGGAGCATCTCTTCAACCGGCGTTCCGGCCAGGGCCTCGTGGAGTACGCCCTGATCATCGCGCTCGTCGCCATCGTCGTGATCGCCACGCTCATCCTGCTTGGGCCGCAAATCGCCAGCATTTTCCAGAATATTTCCAACAATCTCTAATGCGTCCAGCGTCTGGCTCGACACACGTGCACTGTCTGCGTATGCTGCGCGCTGTCGAGCCAGCCTACTACTTGGCACGCTCACGCCACTTCACGCCTCTTCATCTCGCCTCACTGTACTTCATCTCACTTCACCTCACCAAAACGGCGCGGCGAGCAGCAGCGCAAGCACCGCTCCGACCGCGAGAAAGACGCCGTACGGGATGAAGGTGCGGCGCGTCGCGCTGCCCAGTCCCAGCAGAAGCACGGCGACAGCGGCGCCGAACAGCGCGGCGAACACGAGCGTCTGGATGACCGCCGGCCATCCCACGAGCAGACCAATGAACGCCGCAAGCTTGACGTCGCCGAAACCAAGCGCCTCCTGCCGATAGAGCAAGTACCCAAGGCCATAGAACAGGAGAAACAGCCCGCCGCAGAGCACGACGCCAAACAGCATGCCCGCGAAGGCCTTGTGATCGAAGAACAGCGCTACCAGCAGCAGCAGCAGCGCGGCGGGATAGAGCGCCACATCTAGTATCAGGTGATGCTCCAGATCCACCGCGAACACGAAAGCGAGCACTGCGCAGCCGGCCGCGTCGATCGCGAAGAGTGCCCAGGGGTTCAGTCGGACAGCGCTTGCCGGCTCCCACAGGTGCGCCAGCAACAGGGGGAACACGATCGCCAGCGCGATCTCGAGCGCTGGGCGGCGAAGAGAGGCAGGCTGCCCACAGCTCGCGCAGGCGCGGCGCGACCGGCTGAGGCTCAGGAATGGCATGCGTCGCGCGGCGAGCAGCGGCTTCCCACATTTGCGACATGTGGAGGCCCGCCAGGGCGGCTCCTCGTCGCCAGCCACCTGGTCCGCCAATGCGTTGACCGCCACGCCGCAGACGAGGCCCAGCAGCGTGACGGCCAGATAGATCGCGACTTGAACGAAGGGACTGAGCGCGGGCAAGGCAACTCCACCATTTCCGTGCGGCGTTATGCGGGCGGCGCCTCTTCCGCAGCAGACTCCGCGGCCTCCTTCTGCGCCGCCTCGGTCGCGGCGACGGGCACCTCGACCGCCTCGACCACACGTGGCGGCTCGACCTTGGCTAGGAGTTCCGCTTCGCCCGTCAATACCTTAACGCCGGGAGGTGCATGCAAGTCACTGACGTGGACGGCATCATTGAGGTGTTCAAGATGCGAGACATCCACCGTGAGCACGTCTGGCAGAGCGTTAGGAAGCGCCTCAACCTCCACCGTGTCGGCAAGCTGTAGCAGCACACCATCGCTGAGCTTCACGGCCGGTGCTTCGCCTTCGAGACGCACGGGAATGCGCGCGCGAATCGGCTCGTTCATTTCGATATGCATGAAGTCTACGTGCACGATGTCACCGGTGCGCGGATCATGCTCGACGTGACGCACCAACGCGGTGTCGACCACGCCATCGCTCAGCGTGAGCCGGATCAGCGTCGTAGGCGCGTGCCGCCGCAGAAAACGGTTGAACTCCAGCCCGTTGATCTGAATCGGCAGTGACGCTCGATGGCGCCCGAAAATGTTGGCCGGGATCAACCCTTGTTGGCGCAATCGCTTGACCTTCTTGCGCATCACCGTGCGCCGTTCTGCGGCGAACGGTACTTGCTCCGGCATCTCTTCTCGCTCCCTTCAACACATTGCCCCGGCATGCGCGCCCGCGCTCGGCAAACCAGGGCGCGCGGCCAGCGGTGATGGCTCCCATTCAGCGGCACGGTGCGCGCCGCATCCCCTGTCTGCCGAACAGCGGACGCCGTGGCGGACGCCTGGGTGCGCTGCGGCACGATTGCCCGGCGGTCGCAGTGGACAGTACGTAACACTCAATGAGCCTATCACATTCACGGCGACGGCAACACGCTCGCCGCCGGAAGTTGACACCGCCGCGTTCCCAGTGTCGAGGCGGG
>Ga0209647_1001357_pt1 | contig 20979 bp, 18 predicted proteins | sample GraSoi_2013_60cm_FD_185827 | JGI IMG/M metagenome (GOLD analysis project Ga0209647, IMG submission 185827) | Grasslands soil microbial communities from the Angelo Coastal Reserve, California, USA - Sample 9_17_2013_60cm (SPAdes) (version 2) | ecosystem: Environmental > Terrestrial > Soil >... | reverse complement strand
AATTTATCGATTTAACGAGTAAATGTATGCAAAATTACATAAAAATTACTAAAATTTAGATGTATATGAATCATACCTATCTTATAGATATAAATTATATCTTATTTATAATTTATTAGAAATTTATGTAAATTATTAGAAATTTATGTAAATTATTAGAAATTTATGTAAATTATTAGAAATTTATATAAATTATTAGAAATTTATGTAAATTATTAGAAATTTATAAATTCCTATCTATCTTATAGATGTAATATATGTAAAAATATCAAATTTATCGATTTAACGAGTAAATGTATGCAAAATTACATAAAAATTACTAACATTTAGATATATATGAATTATACCTATCTTATAGATGTAAATTATATCTTATTTATAATTTATTAGAAATTTATGTAAATTATTAGAAATTTATAAATTCCTATCTATCTTATAAATTTAGCTGACCCCTCCGCTGTGAGGGACACAACAGCCTTAAGGAGAGAGAGAGATCTATCTTATAAATGTAATTTATAAAATTGAATTTATAATATATATATTTGTACAAAAAAATATAACATATACAATGAATCGATTAAATAAAAAACAACTGACATTAAATCTGAATAATACTATGTTGAATGAAGATTCAATCGATATTGATAAAGAAAAAGAGGATATTACTATCATCTCAGATACAATATATCTGTCATCTGGATATAGAGTAAAAACTAAAGAAGGAATAGAAGAATTAAAATCTATGGGAGTCACAATTATCGTTTCTGTTGTAGAAGAAATTGATGAAAAAGAATATAAAATAGATGATTCTTTTAATATTGTTCAAAAATTTATATTCATACCTGATAAACCTACTGAAGATGTAGATTTAGAAAAAGGATTATATGATTTTTTTGATGTTATAGATCATATGAAAGATAATGATAAAATATACATTCATTGTAAAGAAGGAATATCTAGATCCCCTACATTTGTAGCAGGATATTATATTCATTATTTTAAAATGACAGATAGAGATGCAGTACACAAATTACGTCATATGAGAAGAGTAACTAATATTATACCTATGTATTTATTCAAATTATATAACTTTTACAACAAAAACCATTAATTAAATTAATTAATATATATGTATTTCATATATATTTTATAACAAAAATGACTTTTTTTAGGTGTATATATAAAACAATACAAAATATATCATGGATGAAAACGAATCTAGTTTATCTGAATCAGATATATATATATCTGAATCAGAAAAATATGATGAATATGAAGATTATACAATTACAAAAGGAAATAGAGTACAAAAATATACAAAAAAAGTAAAACGTTTTCATAAACAACATAAAAAAGAAAATATGATGTACACGAAAAAAATAATTAAAAAACAATATAGGAAAAAAACTACTAAACAATTATCTCTCATTTATGAAAGACAAAATGAAGAATACAAAAATATACATATAAATTTATTATCAAATGAAATATATAAAGAATATTATACCGAATTTATATTATCTGTAGCATTAGAAGTATGTGATGAATATATCAATATTGATATGTTGTCTGTTATAGGTGAACTAATAAATGAAAATTTAAATGTACTGGAAGTTGTCAATTTATCTCTTATAGAATTATATATTGAACAAGAAGATGATGAAAATATGAAATGTATAAAAGTACTGGATGAAGTGGTAATAGAAATTATATTTGATGACGTAGTGGAAATTGTAGGAAAATTAATAAATGAAGAAATATATACTGTTATATTTCTAAATATATTAGATGAATTGATATATGAATTTTCAGAAGAATTATTAGAATATATTTACACCGAAGAAGAAATAATGAAAGAAATTGTAAATGAAGAGATTGACGATATTATTTATTATGAATGTGATTTTGTATATGCAAAGGCAGAAAGTAATGAATATTTAGATAAAATATTAAACGAAGAATATTAAATATATAAAACTGAAAATATACAGATATAATTATATAAATCTATTATACTACAATGGGGACTAATAATGATTCTGTAATTGTATTAGATTTATTAAATAAATCTAAAATAAATATAGATTTATTTAAAAAAGAATTACAAGGAAAACATGATATATTAAATTATGACGATATAGCTATGAAAATAAATAATTTAACAGAAAGAATAAAATCGATTGAGAAAGATTATAACAATACGATAAAACTTGTACATGATAATCATATAATTATATCTGAAAGATTATATGTTTTATATAAAAATTCTACGATGTTATTTGAAAAATATAAAAACACTATAACTATGTTGAATGAATTTATGGATAATATACATGGATCTTTAGAAATTAGTGATTATACTACTGAAATATTACAATCTCATTTACCCGATGCTATATCAAATATATTATCAAATTACCAATGTGTAATACGGGGAAAATTTAAATATTATATGAACGAAGCATCTTATATTTTTAAATCTGTTGTAAAATTAATACACGATTCAAGTACTTTAAATGTTATAGAATAAAAATGATATATTATTTTTATATAGATATTTTATATCTATATATAAATGGCAACGTCTGATGAACAAGATATAGAAGAGAAATTAAGTAAAATAAATATAAACAAAAACGATGTTCTTACATGTGTACAAGAATGTATGAAATTTTTCATATCTACTTATGTTGTACAATCAATATTTATATCAGATTCTGATAATGTAGATATATCAAAAATATCTCATGTACAACAACAATATAAAAAATATCCAATTATGGATGATTTATTAGAAGTAAATCATGTGATAAATTTTTCCATTTTATCAGAAAAACTTAAAATAGGAAATGAAATAAGACAAAAAAGTTACGAATCAATAAAAAAAATACAACATAATATATCTAAATGTAAAAATAAAATCATTTGTGATGATGATCATTCAATACCATATAATATATTTAAAATTAAAGAATTGTCAAATTCGATGTGTACTTTTGTTCATAATTACATAAGACAACTAGCTATATATCATGAATTTATATTAAATTTAAGATATAAAGTAATGGATATTGATGATTATTCACAACTAAGATATTCTATATCAAATATATTGAAGTATGTAGACGATGAAACTGTATTATATAATTTATATATATTAGAATTATATGGGGAAAAAAGCATGTCATCACAATTATCAAAATCTGTACCAGAAAATATTGAAGAATATTTATCATTTATGAAATATTTATTAAATATTTTACCTATGGTAAACTATTATCTAAATATATGTTATATAGTATATATAACTGATTAGATATAGTATTAAATAGATTTGATTTTTTTTCTTTGAAATAAAATGATATTTGTATTACGAGAACTAGTTCTCGTAATACAAATATGATACGAGTATTATGTGTAGGAGATATCCATCTGAAATATAATGATATAACTATGGGAAATAAATTTATAGAATCTATAATTTCTAAATGTGAATTTATAAAACCTGATATAACAGTAATATTAGGTGATACATTACACACACATGAAACCGTTAAAGTAGACGTATATAATCAAGTATATAATTTATTTTCGAGAATAAGTGAAATATGTAAATTATTTGTATTAATTGGAAATCACGATATGAAAAATCAAACATTATTTTTATCTGAGTCTCATTTTTTTAATGTGTTCAAAAGATATAAAAATATATATATTATAGATAGACCTAGGGTGTATACTATACACGATATAGATTTTATTTTTTGTCCCTACGTATCTAATGGTAGATTTGTAGAAATGTTAAATACTATAAATGAAGGAAAATATGATTGGAAAACTATTCCTACTACTATATTTGCTCATCAAGAATTTATGGGATGTAAAATGAATTATATATACAGCGATACAGGTGATATATGGAATTTAGAATGGCCTACTATAATATCGGGTCATATTCATGAATCACAAATAATTAATAATATATATTATCCTGGTACTCCTAGACAATGTAATTTCGGAGATACAACAAAAAAATATGTATGGATATTATCATATTCAGAAAGTAAAGAAATGAATATAAACAAGATAAGTCTTCATTTAACTAGACGTAAAAATATAATAGTATCAACAGAATATATTAAAGAAAATATAATTGAAATTCAGAGATTATCTGCTAAATATATTTTACAAATAACTATTTTAGATACTATGAATAAAATAAAATTGTTTAAAAATAGTAATATTCTAGGAAATATGAAAGTAATATGTAAATATAAATATATAAATTGTTATCATGTTGAATCTGATGAGATAAAATTTATTACATATAAAGAATCATTAAAAGTTATAATAGATTCAGGTTCTGATAATTTACGTAAATGTTATACAAATATGATAACCGAAAATTGAAATATATATAAATATAATTATATATTCATTAATAACAATTATGGGTGCTCAATGCTGCAAACGACGTAGTCAGTCGTACAATGTTGAAAAAATGGAAAAGGAATATAACAATATATATAAAAAAAAACATCCAAATATTACTATAAAAATATCAGAAAATGAAAATATATTATCAGATTTTCCTCCTCCGCTTCCTGTTACTCCAGCTCCTTCAACAGTAGAAATATACGAACATGAAATCATGGAATTAAAATAATAAACATTTTTATTATTTTTTATTAGTTATATATAACTAATAAAAAGAAAAATGATATATGTATGAACATATATAGAAAAAAATAAGTAATCATGAATTTAAAAATTTATCATTTTAATGTTCATGATGCGGTATTATATTACGGAGCGAAAGAAACAGATAATATACATGATGTTATGCTAAGAATAGCTAATAAAACTTTATTAAATGTGAAAGATATACGATTAAAAATTAGATATCAGGATAAATGTATAATGTACGATGATATATTTTTTTCTAAAATGAGAATGAGAAAATTATGTACAACAATATTTATAATTAGACCATATTCTATATTTCCTCCATATACAAAAAGTTGTTGTGAACGTCATTATAAAGAACTTTTATATAGAACTAGGGAGGTTCCACTCAATGAATTAGAAATATCGATATGTGCATTTGATTCAGTACGGAATTTAAAAGTTGTAATGAGTAGTATATTGAATATAGATATTAAAGATATAACTATAACATCTAAATCAGGTAAAGAATATACATGTGATAAAAGGATATATGATTTTATATACGTTTCTTTTTTATATGTATTAATTCTTGGTAAAATACAATATATACTATAGAACAAAAATATATAATATGATATAAAAATGAGATATTTATATATATATATATATAAATATATATATAAAAAATGATAATCGATTATACATTTAAAGTAGATATGCATCCATATGATATAATGTTATCAGAATCTAATGAAATATTATCAGAAGATAATGAAATATTATCAGAATCTAATGAAATAGAAATTTCCGAAATGTCTGTAGGAGATGATGTAGAAATTAATATATTATTTAAAGGAGATGATGTAGAATTTTATGGAGAATTATTTGTTTTCCATGGTATTTTATCATCAATTGATGATAATGAATATGAAATATTATTATACGAAAATAAAGAAGAAAACGACGAAGAAATAGGAATTTTACATGATAATAATTATGATAATATAAACGATAATAATATTGAAGAATACATAGATAGATAGAATATAAATATAATTATATCTATATATAAAATGATATCTTTATTTCAATTTATATATAGATATATATTCAATATAGAAACATTATTATTTATATCATTGATTATAGTGATGTTATATTTTTATTTTTTCAATAAAGTACAAGGAGTAAAAATGTTATCTCATATAAAATCTATATTAATATCATCTGAAAGTATCAAGAATAAGGAAAAAATTAAAAAGAAATATGGAAAATATGAACAAAAATGTAGAGATGTATTTGAGTCTATATTTCAGAAAAAATTCCCATGTGTACGACCTACTTTTCTTCGTAATCCTAAAACAGGTAATAAATTAGAATTAGATGGATATAATAGTTCTATAATAACACCTATTGGAATGGGACTAGCATTTGAATATGATGGATTACAACATTTTCAATATGTGAAAAAATTTCATAATAACAAATCGGATTTAACCAAACAAATATATAATGATAATGTAAAAAATATATGTCTACGTAATAAAAAAATAGTACTGATAAGAATACCATATACTATAAAGTATAATGATATTAAATCATATATCACATCCAAATTACAAAAATTACATTTTACCAATATCTAAATTATTTACTATAGGTATATCCATATTATATTTACAATTTAAAAACATATCTATATTTGCATTTAATATACTTAGAACTTTATTTACATCTTCATAATTAACATAATGTAATCCATTATACGTACAATTTTTTAATAATATCCATTCTATTTTTTTCTCATATTTGTCTAATTGGTGATAAAATATGAAATACGGTTGTAAGGGAGGAGTAACTATTATATTTTTCTTTATAGATTCGAGTATAACAGCATTTGTTACTTGTTTAAATTTATTAGTTATAAAATTTATAGTATCAATGTATGTTATTCTATGTTTATACACAACTGAATTTAACATTATTTTATTATAAATATTCATTATAAACTTAGTAGGATTTTTCTTTGTAATATAATCCATAGAATATGATATAAAAAGTTCTATACTTAGATCTATATGTTGAACGTAAGAATATAAAAACCATATAGTCCATAATAAACATGTTCCTAATTTATTACTACTCGATTCAACCATCGTTTGATATGCATCATAAGGCATATATTCTGATGGAAGATATATACGCCAATTATATATTCTTGTAGGTATATGTAATATATCTAGTAAATTATTTACTACTACATTTTGATTATATGTAGTATGTCCTCCCCACGGATCAAATAACATTACTGTTTTACGTTGTTTATTAACTATTATTGCAATAGAATGTACAGCATTTAACCACATATAACTTATAGCAATAGGTAAACATACTATATTTATATTAGGATTTAATAGAGCTAATATTAATTGTTCATCATATTCTTTTACTATATAAGTATAATATATACCTAAATTAGTATCGGATAATGTATCGTAAGATATAAAAGAAGAATATATAAAGTTTATGTTATTTACAAAATAAATCATATCATCATGATCTCCTATATATCCTATAGGAATATATACATCTGATGAAGATTTAATATTATATAATAAAAAGAAGAAAAAAACATCTAGTTTGCGAAGACTAGTTTCTTTATATATTTCAATATTTTCATCTCCTAATATATCAAAACTTATTTTAGGTGAAAAATTTATATTATATGATATATTATCTATGGTTACATTTTCCAATTTATATGATATATAATCTAATAGTAACTGAGATATAGGATCATGTTCTATATCTATTGTTATTATTTTATCATTTTTCTTTATCTGATATATTTTTGGATAATAAAATATAAACATACATTTTCTAGCATTTAGAGATAAAAAATAATATTGATAAATAGGATGATATATAATTTTTGTTATATTTCCTGGATGTAATTCGTATGGAATCATTACTAATTTATCATTTTCTAATGGTTCCATTGTAGTGTTATCTGTGGAACGTAAATAGAATCTTGCAATGAAATTATTAGATAATTTTATTTCTAGATACGGATAATTATTACATGTTATAATCTGTGTCATTATTATTATAATATTATAATAATAATGGGAGTTCCGAGATTATTTTTATGGATAGAAAAAATGTTCAAAAAATCTGTAAATGGATATAGAATGGAAATGTTAATTAAAAATCCTAGATATACAGATTATTTATTATTAGATTCAAATGGAATGTTACATAATGCATCACAGTTAGTTTTTAAATATGGTAAATATAAAGATGACACATCTGAAACTTATAAATATATGACTTATGATGAAAAGATAACATCTATATATTATTTATTTTTACAATCTGTCATAAATATAACTAAAATGATAATACCTAGAAAGATATTATATATTGTATTAGATGGACCTGCTCCATTATCTAAGCAATTACAACAGAGACAAAGAAGATTTATGGCAGCAAAAGAAAACTACGATAACGTATTCGATTCAAATTGTATTACACCTGGAACACTATTTATGTATAATTTAACTAGATTTTTAACTTGTAAACTTAGGGAATATATAACTAGATATACTAATTTAAGAAATATATATGTAATATTATCTTCGTCTAATGTTCCAGGAGAAGGTGAACATAAAATAATGGATTATATTAGACTTTTAACAGAAGAAGAAAAACAGCTAGAAATTACTGTATATGGAATGGATGCAGATTTAATAATGTTAACTATGATATCAGGAATAAATAATATATATATATTTAGAGATTCACAGTTTATAAATAATATATATATCGTAGTAAATATATTACCTATAAAAAATGAACTAATGAAATATATGAATAGAACCGAAGAAAATAATTATATACACGAATTTATAGTTGTAGGATTTTTTATAGGAAATGATTTTTCTCCTAAAATATCGATGTTTTATATGTTAGATGAAGGATTAACAAAAATGATAGATATATTAAAAACTAGCTATTATCCCATAGTTAAAAATAAACAAATAAATTTAATAGGATTAAAGGAATTTGTTTATAATTTATCACTTATAGAAGAAGTATATTTAAAAGATCAGATATATAAAAATGTACAAGATAAATTTAAGAATAAATTATTAGAAGATTATTATTTTTCTCCTAATTTAGATTTTGAAGGATATCGGCATGCATTTTATGATAAAGCTGGTGTTAAAAATGAAATAGATATAACAAATATGTGTAAAGATTATATATCTACTATATTATGGATGTATGATTATTATTGTATAGGATTAAGTTCATGGGATTGGTATTATAAATGGAATTATGCACCATTTATGATAGATCTATATAATTATTTATCATCTATAAGTAAATTTCCAGAATCTAAACATTTAGGTTCTCCATCTTATCCTATAATTCAATTACTAAATGTTTTACCTCGGAAAAGCAAAGATTTAGTTCCTATAGAATATAGATCTATATTCGATAATGAATATTTATATCCATCTAATTTTGAAATAGATTATGAAGGTAAAATACATGATTATCAAGGTATAGTATTACTACAATTTATAGATCAATCTATAATTAAAAAAGAATACGATTTTCATCATGATACAGAAAGAAAACGGAATATGTTTATGAATAATATACTATTTTTATACAATTCACAATTATCATATACATATATATCTGATTATGGTATAATATTAGATTGTAAAACTGATGTAATGATAATATAGAAAAATTGATTTTTATTTTTCTAGATGAATATGAATATAACAACGGTTATTTTAAAGAAAGTAATATGGAAACCTCTACTCTGACATCAGAATATGAACACCATGAATTACATGGTATTAAAGATTTATATTTAGATGATGAACTTACTATACCTGCTTCTTCTTTGGAAGAAGAAGTAATACAGAAACCTGATGAAAAAGATATATCATCAGAAGAAGTATATCATCCACATTTATCTTTAGGAAAATACATGTCAAATAATGAAAATCCATGTATTATAGATGAATTAATGAATTTAATTAATATATATGGATTAAAAAATGGTGATCCAGTAATGATGAGAGTTGCAATTATTAAAAATGTATTGATGCAATATGTTTGTTCTCAAACTTTTATAGATCATATTGTATTTTTTGTTAAAAATTCAATCTCTTCCAATTTGAGAGAACAAGTAAAATGTATGCTTGATAATGATTATAAATTAAGAGGTTCAACAGAAGATGTATATTTAGCATCTTCTAATGAATTCAAATTATTAACCGCTGAAATAATGGCTATGATACAAGAACATGCTACGTAAGTAATAAATATATATTTTTAAAAACGAATAAATTCGTTTTTAAAAATATATTCCTAAGAATATAATGTTTAATTCCTAAGAATATAATGTTTAATTCCTAAAAATATAATGTTTAATTCCTAAAAATATAATGTTTAATTCCTAAAAATATAATGTTTAATTCCTAAAAATATAATGTTTAATTCCTAAAAATATAATGTTTAATTCCTAAAAATATAATGTTTAATTCCTAAAAATATAATGTTTAATTCCTAAAAATATAATGTTTAATTCCTAAAAATATAATGTTTAATTCCTAAAAATATATTTTTTTCCAATTCATATAAATATATTTTTTTTCAATTCATATAAATGAATTGAAAATTAATGGAAAATATATCTACCTTGTTCCATACGATTGTATGATATATTTGGATATTTCTTGTAATATTTCAAATGTTAATAATATACGTAAATTGGGTAACCCATTCAGATATATTTTACAATAATCACTTATATACATATTACAAATTGTACATAATGAATATAGAGTTATATTATTATTTTCAGATAATATATTTGCTAATAATGTATCAGAATATAATTTGAATACTGGATTGCATGGAGAATGATGTAATGCATATCTTTGACGTATAATTTCTAATATTTCTGTTCTAGCACATATACAAAAATCCGTAATTTTCCATCTACATACTCTGATGTTTTTTTTCATACATTGAAATGTATCAGTAGCTAATTTTACAGTTTCATCTGTGTCATATATATTTGTTATTATTTCCATCATGTTCTCTGTAAATATATCTCTAGTTAAATTATATACAAGTTGTTGTCTTTCCATATTCGGTGTATTCATTTTTACATTAATATTAATGGTATAAAAAAGTATTATATGAAAAAAAAATCATTTTTAATATGAATATATTTATATTTATATTTGAATTATGTCTAGAAATATAACGAGTAATCAACAGATAAATACAATATCTAGTCCTTTTATGTCTAAATATGAATATACGATTATTTTATCAGAATGCATAGAGATGTTGAAAATGAAAAATTATTCTGCTTTGCAGACAGATTATTTAGAATTAGCTTCTAATATGATAAAAAATAAAGAAATAGAAATGTATATAGAAAGAATATATATTGATGGAAGAAAAGAGATATGGGATATAAGAAAATTAGATATATTGTTTTTATAAATAAAAATGATATAGATTGTTAAAGTGTATTATTTATACTAATGGAAATATGAAACAAGTAGATCATATTAGATATACTGTGTTATCTGCTGATCAATGGAGAATGATTACATCATGTGTAGTATGTAATCCTATAAATCAATCTTCTAATTATGATGGTACGGTATATGATACTAGAATGGGATCATTAGAAAGAACTATTTTATGTAAAACATGTGGAATGAATAATGTAAAATGTGTAGGACATTTTGGAATAATAGAATTACCTGAACCTATGTGGAATCCTCTTATGATATCATATATACACATGATATTATCATGTATATGCGATAAATGTTTTAATATAAGAATAAAAAATATAGATCAATATAAGAATAAAAATGGATATATTAGATTGAAATTAATATATAAACAATGTATATTTATCAGAGTTTGTTTTCATTGTAGTACAGATGAAATACAGACACCTTTATATAAATATTCCATTACTCAAGATAAGAAACATATAACCGAAGTCTATCCTGATGGAAATTTGGAATATAAATATGGTTATCCTGTTATAGTAAGTGCTAAACGTGTGTATTCTATATTTTTAGGAATATCTGATGAAACTATGATAAATTTAGGATTTAATAATGGAATAGATAATCCTTATCATATAAATAGACCAGAATCGTTTCTTTTTACAGTATTTCCTGTTATTCCTCCAATTATAAGATCATACGTCATAAGAGAAGAAGAACAATACGAGGATTATATAACTACTAATTATAATAATATAGTTAAATTAATATGTAAAATATCTGGAAAAGATAAAAAGAAAAATAAGATATCGGATGTAGATAAGCAAAAATATATTAAATCTATACAAGAATTTATAAATATAATATGTGATAACACAAAAAATATCTCTATATCTCATAATAATAATACAGCTAAGAAAGGATTAGTAGATAGATTTTCTGGTAAACACGGTCATATAAAAAATAATGTTGTAAGTAAAAGAGTAAATTTTTCAGCTAGAACTGTTATAGATGCTGGACCTTCATTATTTATAGATGAAATAGGTATACCTGGATATATAAGTAAAAAATTAACAGTTCCTGTAGAAGTTACAAAGTATAATATAGAAGAATTATGTGATGCTATAATGAATCGGAAAATAAATTATGTTAAACGCAAGACGAAAAACGGATCCGATCAAATTTTTGATGTATATTTTTCAACTAAATGTTATACATCTAAATTCAATCTTGAAGTAGGAGATATAGTAGAGAGACATTTAATAGATGGTGATTATGTAATATTTAATAGACAACCTACTTTACGAAAAGAATCTATGTTAGGATTTAAAGTGAAAATATATCCTCTCGATTTATGTATAAGAATATCATTAGCTTGTACTATTCCTTTTAATGCTGATTTCGATGGAGATGAAAGTAACATACATCTACCTCAATCGGAAAAAGCATCGACGGAAGTGAAAGTATTATTAAATATAAAAAATCATATTTTATCCGAACAACATAATTCTCCTATTATAGGAATAAAACAAGATGGATTAATCGGTGCATATATATTAACTAATATACATTCTGATGGAAATTGTGTAATGATTCCTTGGACGTTATTGATGGATTGTGCAATATTAATAAATATAAATTGGATAGAATTTATCGACAGAGTAATGATATATTATCCTGAATATATAGATAAGTATAAAAATAAAATAGGTATATTATGTCCTGGAAAAATATTATTGAGTATGGTATTTCCTTCTTTTTTATTTTATAAAAAATATACAGATGTAAATAAATCGTACCCCGATGTAATTATAGAACGTGGAATAATTATTCCTAATTCTGGACCATTATGTAATAGTTGTATAGGACCTAAACATAATTCTATACAACACAAATTATGGTTAATATCTCCTACATATGCCTCAAATACTTTATCGTATATTCAATTTATAACTGATAAATTTTTATGTTATTATTCATTCACTATGAATTTATCATCTTGTTTAATACCTATCGGAGAAGATAAATATATAATTGATGATGATATACGTACAATAATACAAAATAATACTGATGAAAATATTATAAATATCAAATTGAATAAAATTATTTCAGTAGGTATAATATCTACTGAAAAACATATATCTACTAATGAATATAATTTTTTAAATATTATGATGAAAAGTGGATCAAAAGGAAATGTAATAAATTGTACTCAGATAACAAATTTTATCGGACAACAGAATGTAGAAGGATGTAGAATAAAACCTACTTTATGTGGAATGAAAAGAACTTTACCATATTTTATCAGTGAAGATAAAAATGTAGAATCACGAGGATTTATAAAAAGTAGTTTTATATCTGGATTAAATTTAACAGAACAATTCTTTCAAGCATGTGGAGGAAGAGAAGGTATAATAAATACTGCATTGAAAACATCTGAAACAGGATATATACAGAAAAGAATGGGAGAGAAAACAAAGAATTACATATATGTTTATGATGGATCTGTAAGAGATATTACGAACGGACGAATAATTCAATTTCTCTATGGTGGAGATGGATATGATCCTAAATATATATTTAAGATTAAAAATAATAAGTACATGTTCTTCGTAGACATATATTTATTATCTATTATGTTAAACGATACATCAACTGATATACCTATTAAATTAATAGAACATGAATATTATAATGATATATTTGATATTATTACATCTAAATTAATAGTTGGATCTCCAGGATTACAATCAGATGTTACCATATTAAAAACGAATATTATACGAGATCAACTGAAAGATAATATGAAAGAAGTTAAGATATCTGCAGATAAAATACCTTTATTATGTAAACATATTTACATGTCTTTCATTAAATCTCAATGTACGAATGGTGAAATGGTAGGATTAAATTCTACTACTGCATTAGGTGAACCTACTACACAGATGACTCTTAATACTTTTCATATGGCTGGAAATTCTGCAAAAGATGTAACATTAGGAGTTCCTAGATTAAATGAACTTCTTAATGCGACTAAATCGGAAAAACAGAAAACACCTAGTATAACTATTTATTTCAATTCACCTAAAATAAATTATTTAAAATGTTTAGGAAATGATGATGAAATCATGAGATGTATGATGTTATTAGATGATTTCGGATATTGTAAAATATCAGATGTTGTAACGAATATAAAATTAAAATGGGTAGATAAATTAATAGATAATCCAATAAATTTTATTAAATATGAAAAATACGAAATATCTGAATGGGAAAACATATATTACAATTTATATGGTAAACCTGCAATTCCCAGTTATTGGATAATAGAATTGAGTATAGATATAAGTAATATAATGAAGATAGGATTAGATTTAAAAAAAATATCTAAAATTATAGAAAATGAATCGAATGGGCATATAAAATGTGTATATAGTCCTATTATATATGGTAAAATCATATGTATATATGATTTTTACAATTTATCTACTGTGAAATATAATAAGTTAAAATCTATGTATACACAGGATAATTTACCATATTTTTTAATTCGAGAATCGATAGTTAAATATATAGAAAATATTCATTTAAAAGGTATAAATGGAATTAAATCTGTAAATATAAGAAAAGTAATAGATTCTAATGAATGGGTATTCGATACGATATCCGATAAGAAAAATTACAAAAAGAATAATCTCATTACTATATTAGGTCATAAATTAGTAAACTACGCTAAAACTATATCTAATAATGCGCATGAAATGTATGAAACATTTGGAATAGAAGCAGCGAGATATACTCTTATTAATGAAATTATAAAAAGTATATCATTCGATGGAACTTATGTAGATCCTAGACATATTAGTTTATTAGTAGATGGAATGACTCAATCAGGTATAATAACTAGTGTAACTGATTATGGAATAGATAGAACTATAGGACCTATTGCAAAAGCTACATTCGAAAGACAAACAACAAATTATACTATATCTTCTTTATTCGGTGAAAAAGATAATTTAAATGGATTATCTGCTAATATAACTATGGGACATATAGGTAAATTTGGAACAGGAACGGTAAATATAGAAAAATGATTTTTTAATTTATATTATTACAATATTCATTAATTCTAATTATTAATTTATATAATAAACATAAAGATGAGTAATACACAACACGTATTATATAATCTAGAAGAAAGATTACAAAAACTAAATATTCTTATAACATTTTCAACTAATAACGATGTAAAAGAAACATATAAAAAAGAACGTGATATGATTCTTAAAATGATATCAGAAGTAAAAAATACTACGGGAATGACATAGATAACATGATACTTTTTTTTATACCTATAAAAGGTATAAAAAATCAATATAATTATTCGTACCATATTAAATTATTTTTCACAAACCAATCGTATAATATTTGACACATATATTCTCTAGAAGTAGTAAACATATAAAGTATAATTTTTAACTCATTATCAGATTTTATGTCAATATTTATTTTATATTCTTTAAATTTAGATATTCCATATATATTAGTCAATAATGTATTTCTATCCATATTATTTATTACATCACCTACATCTATATTAATATGTAAAGATATTATTAAATCAATTAGATTTTTTTTCTGTGTTTCAATGCATACAAATCCTCTACGTTTTCCTTTGATAAATTGTTTTATATGTATTCTAAATTTATTATCGTCTTTATTTATAGTAGCATATACAGAGTGATTATGTTGAGTTTTAATTTTTGAAAGAATTTGATATTTTAGTTCTTTTGTATATATTTCATCTTCTACAGGTGATACAAACATCCATTTATTATTTTTATACATTCTAATTGCTCCAGTTTTTACAATATTTTGAGTAGTTACTGCATATGATAATCCAGTATATTTATTAGAATATTTATTATGAATTACAACTTTATCTGGCATAATATATAAATCATATTTATTATATTCGAGTATAGTTTGTACGAATTTTTGTTGATTAATATTTATATTTAGATATTCTGGAGTATGAATAAATTCATAACATTTCTCCATTAATATTATTTTTGTATTTCTAGATAATGTTTTATATATATCTATCATATTAATAGAGTTTATCATTTGTTTTATTTTTGGTATATCTTTATCTGTTAAAAATATAGTTATATAATCATCTAAATCTAATACTTTCATAAATAATAATTTATCTAGATAATATATATTATCTATAAAATCAGATGAACCAATAGAGTTAATAGATCCAGTTAAATAATAAAAATTATTAGTTTCATATAAATAACATATAAATCCATACCTATTTATAATAGGTATTTTATTAGATATTATGAGATATAGGGATTTTATTATATATATAAATTTAACATTTTTTAAATGTGATAAAATATCGGATATATAAACATAAAAATTTATAGCAAAATATAATTTTAATTTATGTATAATACTTCGTATTATATCAGATGAATAATAATAATCATATGTAGTTTCATCAGATATAGCATATTTTTCTGCATCACATTTTAAAGGATACATTTTATAATCGTATTCTCGTGATCCTGGTATATCTATATCTAATACATTCTTATCATAATTTACTAAACAATCAACTGCTACTTCTTTCATCAATCTATATATTTGAACATTTTTATTATCTTTTTCTTCCGCTATTTTATACATTAAAATATCTATAGTTTCTGATTCAGATGGTGTACCATCAAAATTACCTATTACAGATATATATTTAAAAACTAAGCAATATTGTTCGTGTTTCGGTAAATCGTTAAATGAACCATATCGTATATTTCTTCCTTTAGGTTGTTCCATAGATGGAATATTGAAATGAGGTGATACTAAATGAACAATTCTAGAATTACGAGTTGATATTCCTTCTGAAACTTTTTTACTTACTATGAGAACTTGACAATAATCACCATATTTATTTCTAGGATCATTATATAAATCTAATGTTCTTCTTACGGATTTATTATCATATGATGCCCATTTATTAGATGTTATTATACCGAATCTTCTCATTTTCGGAGTTTTATCCGTCAATATAATATTAGATGCTTTTTTGTATCCATATTCTTGTAATATTAATCCAAATAATATTACACCTCCTCCAGTTACGAATGATCCGAAATAAACAAAATTTAAATGATCAGGTTTTTCCATGATAGTTTTTATAACTTCTGCAAATTTAGTACTATATATCCATAAATCTCCATTTCGAATAGATTTTCTAAATTCAGGAATTAATGTATAATTGTTACCTGTTTTTATTACATATTTTTTAAATCCTTTTATTCCATATGATCCATCAGGAAAAACAAATTCTGATGAATCTCTCGCATTTATGAATACCACACCCCCTTTTACTTTTCGTTCCTGAATATAATCTTTATTATTTATATTTACTTTTATCTTCTGTATTACCAATTCATTTTTAGCATCATCAGAAATTTGTGCCTGAAAATCACTCATAATACAGGGCCAAACTTTAATATTTTTAAACCAAGGTTTTGTTACTCCCATATCTATAACTACAGTATCAGATGTTAATTGTCTTAGATGAAATATTTTACCTCTACATTTTTCTTTAAAATATTCTATTGAACTTTCTTTTATGTTATCATCAGAATCAAACATAAAATTATTAAATGTATTATCTATATACATTTGATTGTCTAGAGGTAATAATAAATTCATAAGAGATGCTATTTCATGAGATTTATCTTTTATAGGTGTTGCCGTTAATATGATAAATCTATCATAGTTTACAGTATGAACGAATTCATGCATCATATCGTATATTTTTTCTTCATTATCAGTAGTTTTTGTGTGACGTTTTTTCAAATTATGCCCTTCATCTATTATAATGATACAATGATCATATTCACGTTTTACAGACTCTACATCTTTCTTCATCATCATTTTCAATCTGTCTAATCCTTTTTTAAAAGTTAATAATTGATATTTCCTTTTAACCTTCTTATTTATTATATCATATATTCCTTCTTTTTTCCTGATATATCCTTTTTCGTGTATATCATCTATAGACAATGTATATTTATTTTTAGTACAAACTAATGCAATTTCCCTTACAATATTTTGAAGTATATCTTCACCAGGTGCAAATATAAGTATTTTATGAAATTGATGGAAATTAATATCCATTTCAGATATATATTCTTCTGCGACACATACAGCTGAACAAGTTTTCCCTGTTCCAACTCCATACCATAATAATCCATTTTTATAAGGAGTATTAGGAGAAAACATACGTTTTATATATTCTTGATGAAGTAATAAATTATCATCATTACGTAAATATAGAAATTCTTTTTTATTAGATACTTCATTTAAAAAATTATGGGAATATATTTGAGGATAAGTAGGTATGAAATTTGATATTTCTTCATTTACATTTAATATATCTCTCATGTTATATATTACCGATTTAAAATAAAAAGACGATTAATAAATGGATTTACGTAGTGTAAAATTTAAAAACAATTTTAATTTATACGAGCATCAAATAAAGGTTATAAAATGGATGGATGAATTAGAATTTAAAACAAATAAATATGGAATGACAGGAGGGATATTACATCTAGAAATGGGATTAGGGAAAACATTAATATCGTTGACATTTTCTTTAATTTCCGATAAAGAAATGATTATAGAATCTTATTCTAGATTCTATAAGAAAAAAACTAGATCTTATCCTACTTTGATATTATGTTCTAAAATTATATTAAATATATGGAAATATCATATAGATACTTTTTTTGGACCGGAAATAAAATATATAATATATCATAGAGATTATATTACAGAATATGAATTTAATAACATAAATAGAGAAGATATATTACAAAATGATTTTATAATAACTACATATGATATATGTTCTAGAAATTGTAAACCATATATTAAAGATATATTGATAACAGATATTTATAGATCTCATAAAATATATGGATATGATAATAGAAATAAATTTCAAGCTGATAACTATAAAACAGTAGGACCAGATATATTGTTTAAAACACCATGGAGAAGAATAATATTTGATGAATCTCAAAAATTTAATAATTCTTCTACTATGTATTTTAAATCTGTTATGTGTTTATATGGCGATAATAAATTTGCTCTTTCTGGAACACCTATCATAAATAATAGTTTAGATATTTGGTCGGAATTTAAAGTTATAGGATATAATTATATAAAATTTCCAAATATATGGAAAAAAATATGTAAAGAAATATATAAAACTCAACGATTAGATTTATTTATATACACCATGACAATAGCTGATTCTGGTGTTCCTCCTCCTAAACAAATTTCATACGATATTAAAGTTTATATGGATAAAAATACCGAGAAATTATATGATATAATTAAACAATATTATGTTAAAATTGTAAATGGAAATACAAATATAAGCGGTGTATTATTATTATCTATTTTTTTAGATATGAGATATGTATGTACTATACCATATCTTAAAATAAAAAGCTATATTCATCAATATGATATAGATATATATAATGATAAATCATTATATAATTGGTATACGGATATAAATAGTTCATCAGGTTATAATGCACCTAAATTATTAGAAATAGTTAAAATATGTACATATATTATAAATAATACAGATGATAAAATTGTAATATTTTCAACATTCGTAGAATGTTTGAATATGATACATGATGTATTAACGGATAACATTCCACATATATATATTTCTATTATAACTGGAAAAACATCGATGAATGATAGAATAGAAATTTTAAATAGATTCGATGTAGATGTTAATAATAGAATATTCTTGTTAACATATAAAATAGGATCGGAAGGATTAAATTTAACAATCGCAAACCATGTAATTTGTGTAGATAGATGGTGGAATAATGCTACATTAAATCAAGCGAAAGCTAGAGTAATAAGAATAGGACAAAGAAAAATATGTTATATATATAATTTATATATTTACTACGAAAATGAATCAAAACCTACAATAGAATATAGAATCAAAGAAATATGTGAGCAGAAAGATGATATAAATGATTATTTTTTGAATGTAGATAAAAGACAATTAATAAATGTACTTTAATTTTTTTATTCTCATATAATATCGAGGAATATATTTATTGAATAGATACACATTAAATATTTTTATATTAAATGTGTATTTATTATTTAAGGTGGACTATACTAATCGTATATATATACGATTAGTATAATGCACATTAAATATTTTTTATATTAAATGTGCATTTATTATTTAATGTGCGCCCTATTTACAGAAATATATATATTCTATGAATATGATGCACATTAAATATTTTTATATTAAATGTGCATTTATTATTTAATGTGGACCATATTTACAGAAATATATATATTCTATGAATATGATGCACATTAAATATTTTTATATTAAATGTGCATTTATTATTTAAGGTGTCCCCATACTTACAGAAATATATATATTCTATGAATATAGTACACATTAAATATTAAAAATATATAATGTGTATTTTGTTATTTAAGGTGTCCCCATACTTACAGAAATATATATATTCTATGAATATAGTACACATTAAATATTTTTATATTAAATGTGCATTTATTATTTAGTGTGCATGATATATATCTCATATATATATATATATATATATGTTGAATATGGTGCACATTAAATATTTTT
>Ga0209647_1001356_pt1 | contig 20992 bp, 20 predicted proteins | sample GraSoi_2013_60cm_FD_185827 | JGI IMG/M metagenome (GOLD analysis project Ga0209647, IMG submission 185827) | Grasslands soil microbial communities from the Angelo Coastal Reserve, California, USA - Sample 9_17_2013_60cm (SPAdes) (version 2) | ecosystem: Environmental > Terrestrial > Soil >... | reverse complement strand
AAGATGTTTCGACCGCCGCGGTGAGGGCGGCGATTGAAAAGAATAAACTTGCGATCCTTGGCCTCAATACACCGCCCGGCGGCCGCGACGGCGAGTTCGGTCTTGCCGCAGTGCCGGGGCGCGAGAAGGACTGGCAAGTGCTTTTTACGCGTGCGCTCGATTATGCAAACGCGATTGGCGCCAGTGCGATCCATTGTCTTGCGGGCAAGGTTGCGCCCGAGCAACGCCCGGCGGCCGACCGCGTCTTCATTGACAATCTGGCGCGCGCTGCCGATCTGGCGGCAGAGAAGAAGATCACGCTGCTGATCGAGCCGATCAACGGGCGCGACCGTCCCAATTATTTCCTCAATCACGTCGAACACGCAGCCGACATCATCGCCAAAGTTGCCAAGCCGAATATTCGCGTGCAGTTCGATTTCTATCATGTGCAGATTGTTGGTGGCGATTTGATCCACCGCCTTGAGAAATTTCTACCCGTCATCGGCCATCTGCAGTGTGCGGCGGTGCCATCCCGGCACGAGCCCGACGAAGGCGAAATCAACTACCCGGCGGTATTCGAAGCTGTGGACAATCTCGGCTACCAAGGCTGGATAGGCGCCGAATATCGGCCGCGCACTCGGACCGAGGAAGGTTTGGGCTGGGCGCGCAAATATGGCGTGGTTCCCGCCCATTAACCGCGGGTTAGCTATCAAACTTCTTGAAAACTAATACATTTCGGCTTTGCGCTTCGGGCCGCCGTTGCTAGATTGGCGACATGTGGGGAAACAAAAAACCCGAGACGGAAGGTGCGGAAACGCCACGCCCGCTCAAAGATGCTGTGCGCGAAGCGCGTATCGAAGCGGCCGAGCGCTCCGGTGTCGTTGTCGACTTACGCGACGCTGCAGTGGCGCGTCTTGAGCTTCTCGACGAAGCACTCGACCCTCTGTTTAACGAAATTCCCAACGACGTCGAACTGTTCGACCGCGGTGTGAGTAAGGGCGACATTCCGCGGTTGTGGATCGACGTCGTTACGCATGTCGAGATGGGCCGCGACAAGCGGCAATACCGTTTCGTGCAGGACACGCGCTATGGACGCGCCGTGCTCGCTGAATCATACGAAGCGTCCGAACTGGTCGAAGCGATTACCCGCTACGTCGCACGCAGGCTGGTCGAACGAGAGCGCGCACTCACTGACGATGCTGGACGTGGCGTGGCGCAGACAGTGTTGCGGCACGACCGGCAACACCGGCGTTGGCGCACCGTCCGCACGTTCCTGTTCGGGCTGGTCATCGGTGTGGTCGCGCTGTTTGCGCTGGCCTTGCTCAGTACTCCGCATCCCTAGGATTGCAGCATGAGCCTTTTCTGCTGCACGACTTCGCCGGACGTGGTGAGGCCGCGCGATATCAGCTCACATTGCCAGGCATCGCGCGTACCTTCGATCCGGTACAAATTGTATCCAGCGGCATCCTTGTCGCGCCCGGGCGCGGCTGAGGCCGATGGCACGCCGACCGCGGGAACGCGCGTGCCATTCGGGCCGTGCAGCCAATTGACCATGTGAATGTGGTCGTGTCCGTGAAGCAACAAATCGGCGCCGTGCGCGGCGATCACGCGCTTGAATATGGGGGCGTCGAGGAGGTGCTTTTGGCGCGCGGTTTCGCTCACCGGCGGATGATGAATTAATATCACCCGGAACAGGCCTTCGCCTTTGAGTTCGTTGAGCGTTGCCGCCAGTTCGGTGAGCTGTTTCGTGCCCAGCCAGCCGGTTGCCAGGAAAGGTGCGGTTGGCACTCCGCTTGAAAGCCCAATCAGCGCGATATTGCCGCGCCGGCGCACGAAGGGGAATCCGCCAACGCCTTCATCGTCGCACATATAAGCGCCCCATTGGCGAGCGGCGAAGACGGCGGCCTCGCGCACATAGATGTCATGATTGCCAGGCACCAAGGTCACGTCGCGCGCGGAGCCCAGGCTTTCCAGCCAATCGCGCCCCGGCGGAAATTCCGCCGCCAGTGCGATATTTGCGATGTCTCCAGTGACCGCAATGTGATCGGGCCCCTGCGCCTTGATATCGGTAACGACCGCGGCCAACGCGGCGGGATCGTGGATGAAGCGCCGTTTTTGCTGCCAATTGATATAGCCGGTCACCCGTTTGCCGATGAGCTCGCCCCATCGGGGCCGCGGCAACGGAGCCAGGTGCGGGTCGGAAAGATGGGCGAGCGTAAACATCGACCCGGGAGTAGCCCGCTACGAACTGCCGATCAATATGCCGGCAATGAACACCAGCACACCGCCGATGACGACCTGGAAGGCTGCCTGCAGGAATGGTGTGTCCATGAAGCGCGTCCGGATCCAGGAGATCACGGCGAGCTCGATCGCTACCACGATCACGGCGACGGCGGTCGCGGTTGCGAAGTGCGGGATAAGATAAGGCAATGTGTGGCCAAGCCCGCCAATAGCCGTCATCACGCCGCACACTGCGCCGCGCAGCCAGGGCGTGCCGCGGCCGGTGAGCGAGCCGTCGTCCGACAGCGCTTCGGCAAAGCCCATCGAGATGCCGGCGCCGACCGATGCCGCCATGCCGACCAGGAATGTCGCCCACGTGTTATGCGTAGCGAATGCGGCCGCAAACAGCGGCGCCAGTGTGGATACCGAGCCGTCCATCAGGCCGGCGAGGCCGGGCTGCACGTATTGCAGCACGAACATGCGCCGCGCGGTCTCATCTTCAGTTGCGCGCGCACCTGTGGTGAGAATTTGTTGGCTTAACTTGTGCGCAAGGTTCTCGTGCCCGGCCTCGGCTTCGGCAAGTTCGATCAACAATTGCCGCACCGAAGCGTCGCGCGCCGTTTCCGCTGCCTTGCGGTAATAGCGCTCAGCCTGAAACTCCATGTTTTCGGCAAATTTCCGAACGTCTTCGAGCCCAAGCGGCCGCGTCAGCCAAAGCGGTTGTTTCGGGTGGAGGAAGCCTTTCACGTCCTGGCGGCGGATGAGCGGCAGATATTCGCCGAACTTCTTGCGGTAGAGATCGAACAGCATTGTGCGGTGGTGCACTTCTTCTTCCGCCATCTCGTCGAATACCTTGGCGGAGGAGGGAAATTTCTCGCGCAGGCCTTCGGCAAACCCCCGATAAATTCGGCTGTCTTCTTCTTCGTTGGTAATGGCAAGCGCCAGCACTTCCTGTTCAGTCAAGTCAGAAAATCGTTTCACGAGTTATCCTCTGATCGCCGGGTGGCCGGTTTATGCCATATAGTCAAACCATTCTAAATGGTGCGCCGTACTTTAAAAGCGTCCGTGCGGTTTTTTGGGAACACGCTGCCGGCATGGCGGGCGGCAAAGAGGAGGGTGCGATTGCAACGCCTACGCCGCGCGGTTGAACCGGTCATTCGCCGGGTACTGCACTTTTACTGGCGGTTCTCGCGCGGGACCACGCTGGGTGCGCGCGCCATGGTCATTGACGGGACCGGCCGGATTTTCCTTGTCAAACACTCATACGTGGGCGGGTGGCATCTGCCGGGCGGCGGTGTGGAAACAGGTGAGACGCTTCTCGAAGCATTGACGCGTGAGCTGGCCGAGGAAGGCAACATTCAGATCGCTGCTGCGCCGCAGCTTTATGGGGTCTACTTCAACAAGCGGACATCGCGGCGCGATCACGTCGCGTTGTTCATCGTCCGGGATTTTCGGCAGGACGGCAATCCGCGACCCAATCATGAAATCATCGCGCACGGATTTTTTGCGCCGGATGCCCTGCCGAACGACACCAGCCGCGCCACACGCGCCCGTATTGCAGAAGTCATAAGCGGCACGACGATCAGCGAATTATGGTGAGCTTTATCCGAATTGTGCGCGGTCATGCGGCGCAGCGAAATCGAGCTGCGGTCCAACGGGAACGATGCCGGTCGGATTCACCTGCCGTTGGCTGCCGTAGTAGTGCCGCTTGATTTGCTCGATGCTCACGGTCCCGGCGACGCCCGGTACCTGGTAGAGATCGCGCAGATAATTTGAAAGGTTCGGAAATTCGTAGATGTGGCGCCAATTGCATTTGAAGTGAGAATAATAAACCGCATCGAAGCGGATGAGTGTGCAGAACAGGCGCCAGTCAGCCTCCGTAATGGTGTTGCCAACCAGATAACGGTGTTGCGACAGGATCTGTTCGATCTCCTCAAGCGCATCGAAGACATTACGAAATGCGTCTTCGTAAGCAGCTTGCGAGCTGGCGAAGCCGGCGCGATAGACGCCGTTGTTGATGTTTGGATAGATCAGATCGTTGAGGCGATCGATCTCCGAGCGCAGGCTTTCAGGATAGTAGTCGGTGTGCACATTGGTGAATGCGTCGAAAGCCGAATTGAGCATGCGGATAATTTCGGACGACTCGTTATTGACGATAGTTTTGCGTTTCTTGTCCCACAGCACCGGCACACTGACGCGCCCAGAATACCGCGCATCGGCGAGCAGATAGATTTCCGACAGCTTGCTCTTGCCGTTCACATCGTCGCCGCTGGAGCCCTCGGCCTTGTTGAAGGTCCAGCCGTCTTTGAGCATGTCTGGCGAGACAATCGACATCGAGACGACTTTCTCGAGCGCCTTCAGTTTGCGGAAAATGATGGTGCGATGCGCCCACGGACAGGACAGCGAAACATAGAGATGATAGCGGCCTGCCTCGGCCGCAAAGCCGCCGTCGCCGGAAGGGCCGGGGCCGCCGTCGGGCGTGACCCAATTGCGGAATCGCGTTGTTGGCCGAATAAAATGGCCGTCTTTGGTGCGCGAAACGTCATCTTGCCACACGCCGTCGACCAGAAGTCCCATGCCGCTCTCCTTAACCTCGTCGGCCTTCATTTAGGCTGTTGGCGCGTCGAATGCCACGGGCGATGGACCGGAATCCGCCCAAATGCTAAGCGGCAGCGCCTGATACGGATATTTGAATGCCATGAGTGAGCTCGCGCTGACCATATTGCCGGAGATCGCCGCCGACGAGCCGGCGATCGAACGACTGCACGAGCGCACCTTCGGCCCGGGGCGTTTTGCGCGCACGGCGTTTCGCATCCGCGAGGGCAGAGCTCATGTGCTCGATCTGTCATTCACCGCACGGATCGGGACGTTGATGGTGGGTTCGGTGCGGCTGACGCCGATCTGCATCGGCGACACGCCGGCGCTGCTGCTGGGGCCGCTCACGATCGAGCCACCTTTCCGCTCGCATGGGGTCGGCACGGCGCTGGTCAAGCGCGCGTTGAAAGAGGCCCAGGCAACCGGCCACAAACTGGTGGTGCTGGTGGGCGACGAGCCGATCTATGCCAAATCCGGGTTCAAACGAATTCCAAAAGGCCAAGTCAAAATGCCGGGGCCAGTCGATCCGGCGCGACTTCTGGTGGCCGAACTTTCAGCCGGCGCCTTCGAGGGGGTGGCAGGCTTGATACGGCCTGCTTGGGAGACGGCTTAGCGGCCTTCTCTGGCCCAGGTTACCGCCAGCGAGCCAACCAGCAGCAGCAGTCCTATCAGGCCGGCGAAGACCGGCAGCACGCCGATGCCGCGCACGACGCTGACGTCCCGCATCTTCAGCCCGATCCAGTCATCACCCTTGAAGGTGCTGCTGGTGCGAACCGGGACCACACGCGGGATCGCGAGGCTGTGGTCCTCTGCAAGCCGCCTTGTGTCTCCGCCTGTGGCATTGCTCAGTGCGTGCAAGACGTCGGTGGTGGATGTCACCTCGGCGAATTCGCGTGGATTGGCAGGGCCGACGTTGGCGAGCGCAGTTAGTTTTCCGTCCGTCGCACGCCATAGTCCAAGCTCGTTTGCGGTGAACGATGTGCGCCACAGTCCCGGTTCGACAGCCTTGAGATCCAGCGTGCGCGTTGCGCCGGTGGGCGAGGTCAGCGTGACCTGATTGACCGTGTCGGCCATGGTTTGCCGTTGCACGGTGATGTCGCGGCCACGCACGACCAGTCGCAAGGCCTCTTCTTCGAGGTCGGGCTGCTTCATCAGCCAGTGCGACAGCCGCCGCAAAAGATCCAGGTGCGGCCCACCGCCTTCATAGCCGCGTGCCCAGAGCCAGATGTGATCAGACAGCAACAGCGCGACACGTCCTTCACCCTCGCGCGCGAGCACCAGCAGCGGCTTGCCGTCCGGGCCTTGCATCACGTTGGTGCCGGTGCTGCGTTTGATGTCGACCAGCCGGAACCAATGGCTCCAATGCGGCGGGTCGGTATCCGAGCCTTCGAGATCGCGCGTCACCGGATGACGGTGGCCGGCTTCAGTCAGTTGTGGCTGAAAGCTGCGCTCGGTTACGTCGCCGGTCGGCTCGGCTGGCAAAATGCCGTCAAGCGGCGTGCGCCAGATGCTGGTGGCGCTCGCATAGTCGGGTCCTGCCGCTATCAGCACTGCGCCGCCGTCACGCACATATTTCGCGATGTTGTCGAAATAAATGAGCGGCAGCACGCCTTGTCGCGCGTAGCGATCAAAAATAATGAGCTGGAATTCTCCGATCTTCTGCTGAAACAGCTCGCGTGTGGGGAATGCGATCAGCGACAGCTCGTTGATCGGCGTGCCGTCCTGTTTTTCCGGCGGGCGCAGAATCGTGAAATGCACCAGATCGACAGAGGCATCCGACTTCAGCAGATTGCGCCAAGTGCGCTCGCCGGCGTGCGGTTCGCCGGACACCAGCAGAACGCGCAGTTTATCACGCACGCCGTCGATCGAGACGACTGCGCGATTGTTTACTTGCGTTAGTTCGCCCTCCAGAGGAGAGGCCTCGACCTCGACAATGTTCGGCCCTGCATGCGGGATCGGCACATTGATCTTGGTCTCTGCGTGGACTGTGACAGTAAGTTTTTCCAAGACCTCGCCGTCGCGCCGAATAGTGACTTCGGCGGCGCCAGCATTGGCACTTTGATCCTCAATGCGGAAGCCGACGGTCTGCGATTGCCCGACAATGCCAAACCGCGGCGTTTGCGTGAGCACGACGCGGCGGTCGATCTCATCTTTGTGCCCGGTGATCAGCGCATGCAACGGCGCGGCAAAACCAAGTGCGGATGCATCGGGCGGCACGTCGTGCACGCGGCCGTCGGTAATCAGAATGGCGCCGGCAACCCGATCGGGCGGCACGTCGGCGAGTGTCGACGATAAGGCCGAAAACAGCTTGGTACCGTCGGTTTCGCCGTCGGCGGCGCCAGCCTCGGCGACGCGAACCTCCAGGCCCGGGATGCGCTTGAGCCGTTCGACCAGTGCGGCACGTGCAGCCTCGGTCTGCTGGTTGCGGTCGCCGAAATCTTGACTCGGGCTTTTGTCGACGATGACCGCGGCGACAGAAGGAATTGGGTCACGATCCTCGCGCGTCAGCGAGGGGTTTGCGAGCGCGAGCACCATCAAACCCAATGCGAGCGCGCGCAACGGCGCGCCACGGCTGCGCGCGACGAGCAGCAGTATGGAAATCAGCGCTGCGACGCCGAATGCGGCCCACACCACGTAGGAGGGCACCAAGGGAGCAAATGAGACGCCGAGGTTCACAAGCCGTCTCCTACTGCCCCAGCCGTTCGAGCAGTGCCGGGATATGCACTTGATCGGCCTTGTAGTTGCCGGTCAGCGCGTACATCACGATGTTGACGCCGGCACGGAACGCGAATTCGCGCTGCCGCGCTTCGCCAGGCACGAGCGGCAGCATGGGTTGGCCGTCCGGCCGCATCGCCCAGGCCCCGGCGAGGTCATTCGAGGTGATTAGGATCGAAGACACGCCATCGCCAGCGCGCGCCGGGCGATTGGGTTCTTCATCTTCGTTTTCAGCCGGCAGCGCCTCGACCCAAAGCTGGCCGTTTGTGAAACGTCCCGGGAAATCGCGCAACAAGAAGAAGGTCTTGGTCAGTACATGGTCGTGCGGTACTGGCTCGAGTTCTGGAATATCAAGCGATGACAGGATCGCGCGCAGTGCGACCATGCCCGGCCCGCGCATCTCTCCTCCGGGGCCCGGAGGTGCGTCGACTGCATCGCGGGTATCGAATAGCACCGTGCCGCCTCGTTTCATGTAGCTGTCGATTTTTTCGAGCGCAGCCTGCGATGGCTTCGGCGCGTTCGGCGACACTGGCCAATAAATCAGCGGAAAGAAGGCGAGCTCGTCGCGCGCCGGATCGAGTCCAATCGGATCGCCGGCCTCCAGCGCTGTGCGCTGTGCGAGGAACAACGTGAGGCCTTGCAGGCCGGATTTGCTCACTTCGTCGACACTCGGATCTCCGGTGATGATGTAAGCAAGGTGCGTTTGCAGAGTCGCCTTCATGGCGAAGTCTTCCTGCTGCGCAGTCAGCGGCGGCGTCTGCTGTTGCGGTGGCGCAGGCTGCGCATGTGCCGGGTCATGCAGGGTCAACCCGCCAAGCAGACCGGCCGCCAACAATGCCGCAGCCGCACGTCGGCGCGGACGCAAGTTGCCGAAGCCGCCTGAGAGTGAAATCACCACCAGCGCGTCGACCACGAGCAACGCGAGCGCAGCCAGGAATATTGGTCCCCGCAGATCGAGCGGCTCTCCGTGCCGGTAGGCATCAATGCGCGCATTGAGCGGAGAGACATCGAGCACAGCGGGACGGTCGGCAGGCGCCAGTGTGTTGACCGCGACCAAGCCCTCAGGCGGCCCGTAAAAACCCGGCGGGTGATCGAGGCTCGCGCGTCCGGTGTAATTGCTTGGAATGGGACGCGCGGTTGGCGGCGGCGCCGAGAACGCCCCGAAGCCGTCGAGCACGCGCGTCGGCGGCACAACTTGTGCGGCGCGGCCGTTGGCGGTCGCGGTGACGACGTTATCGCCTTCCCCCGTAGCGCTCGATCCCGCAACTGCCACCAGGCGCCGGAGCATATCGACGAAGGTGCCCGAAAGCGGCAGATCGGACCAACGGCTGTCGGCGGTCACATGGAACAACACGAGGAGGCCTTTGCCCCGACGCTCGGCAGTGACGAGCGGCGTGCCGTCGGCCAGTGTCGCCCATGTGCGGTCGGTGAGCTGCGAGTCCGGCTCGGCCAGCACCTGGCGAGTCACCGTCACGTCATTCGGAATGGCCATGCCGTTGAAGGGACTTTCGCGTGAGAAGCCGGCGAGCTGCTGTGGCTTATCCCAGCTCAGACTGCCGCCGAGGATGCGGCCGCCACGTCGCAGCTTTACCGGCACGAGGCTGTCATCTGCGCCGGCAAGATGCGGCCCCGCGAACCGCACAAGCACGCCGCCGTTGTCGATCCATTTGTTGAGGCGATCGAGCGCTTCGGTGACGTTCCCGACGTCGGCGAGGATCAGCATCGGCAAATGGCGGTCGAGGAAACGAGCAATCGCTTCTGTCGGTGCCAAGCCCTCAGAAAGGCTGACGTCGGCGAACGGATTGAGCGCGCGAGAAAGATAATAAGTCGCCCCGATCAGCGGCTGTGAGCGGTCGGCGGTCGACCCGGATACAACGCCGATAGTGCGCCGCCGCCAGCGCTTGTCGAGCAGTTGCACAGCACCCGCTGAGCGTTCACCGACGATCTCAAGCCGCGCGACGTCATTGCGGATTTCCACCGGCAAATCGATAACAGCTTCGGCTTCGCCGCCGCCGGATTTGAAGTTGAAAGGTGCCTCCCCAAGCGAGAGACCTTTGAGATCAATAGCATTCACCACGCCGGTGTCGCCCGGGCTGGTCTGCGCACGAAGCACTTTCACCGTCAGCGCGCCGGCTGCGTTATCGGCGGCGGCGAGCGCGTGCGGAATGGGGATGCCGCCTTCGACAACGGTGAGGGAATGATTGCCGATGACTCGCTTCAGGCCCTCGACGAAAGCGCTTCCCTTGCCGAGATCGACACCGTCCGAGAGCCAGGCGACCTCGATATCCGGCGCGGTTGCGAGAAACCGTTCGATCAGCGGCAGCGCTTCCGTGCGGTCGATGCCATAAGGCTTTGGCACGACTTGCTTGATCTGCACACGGGTCGCCCCGGCAAGCTGCAGGGAAATATCACGCGCGGTTTCCGATAGGGGAAGTACGGCGACGGCACGATTGTCGGCCTCAGCGCGCGCGATCATCTCGTCCGCGTTGCGCAGCCGTGCATCCCATGATGCTGCCGCGGGCCAGCCATCGTCGAGCAAGATCAATAACGGAGCGGCTCTATTCGCGGTCGCGAGAGGAGGATTCCAAAGCGGTCCGGCCGCAGCCACGATGACGAGTGCCGCCAATGCCAGCCGCAGCAGAGTGAGCCACCACGGTGTACGCGCCGGCGTTTCCTCCTTCGGCGCAATTTCGAACAGAAGGCGTGTCGGCGGAAAATCGATGCGGCGTGGGCGTGGCGGCACCAGCCGCAAAAGCCACCACAGGACCGGCAAACTCAGCAGGCCGAGCAGGACCAGCGGTTGCGCAAAACCGAGCGGGAGGGAACCGATCATGCGGCGCTTACCGGATTTGCCGGCGCATGCCGGCTGTTAACGACAACAGGCTGCGCGTTGTCGCCCATACGCGAATGCAGCACCAACAAGAGCTCGCTCGCCGGACGATCGGTACGGTGGATGGCGAAGGTCCAGCCCCGCAAATCGGTCTCGGCGCGGACCGCAGCGCGGTGGCGCGCGACGATGCCCTGATAGTCGTTGCGCCATGTCTCGGCACGCCCGGCTGTGACACTGCCGGCCCCTTCCGGCTCTATGAATTCGACGCGGCCCGAATAGGGGAAGCTCTCTTCGGCCGGGTCGACGACCTGGACCACGTGGCCATGTGCGCCGGTCGCGGAAAGCTGGGCGATGGTTTGCTCAATGTCGCTGATCGGGGCCCACAGGTCGGCCAACACAACGACCTCGGATAACGGAGACGGGGCAAATGAGGGCGGCAGGCTGGCGCGCTCGGTCAGGTCGTGCAGGATCGCTTCCGCGATCTTCTCGATCACGTTGCGGCTCGCGGTCGGGCGCAAGAGACCGGGAATGCCGACCCGCTCGCCGCCCTGCACCAGCACCTCGGCCAAGGCGAAAGCGACAACCAGGGCGCGCTCCAACTTACTGTCGGTGCTCAATGCCGACGCGAAAGCCATTGACGGAGAGCGGTCTGGCCAGATCCAAACGGTATGCGAGGCCTCCCATTCCCGCTCGCGCACATACAGATGGTCGTCGCGTGCGGAACGCCGCCAGTCGACATTCTGCGCAGGCTCGCCCGATACGAAGCGGCGATATTGCCAGAAGTTCTCACCCGGTCCGGCCCGACGCCGCCCATGCAGACCGTGAATGACGGTCGATGCGACGCGCCGCGCCTCTAGAATGAGTCTCGGCATGGTGTCCGCCAGCTTGCGGGCGCCAACCGTCGCCTGCCGTACCGTACTGGTCTCGGTGTCGTTCGGCTTTACATCCGCCATCGCGACTACCCGATCCGCGCCTTTAGCCGCCGGATCACGTTGGGGATGGTTTCGCCTTCGGCGCGCGCAGCAAAGGTCAATGCCATGCGGTGCTTGAGCACGGGTTCGGCCAGTTCGAGCACGTCGTCGACCGAAGGTGCGAAGCGGCCGTCCAGAAGCGCGCGCGCGCGGACTGCAAGCATCAGGGCCTGGCTGGCGCGGGGCCCGGGTCCCCACGAAATCAATTTCCCGAGGTCGCCCGCATCCGGGCCTGGGCGCGCCGAGCGCACCAGCGCCAGGATCGCCTCGACGACCGACTCGCCCACCGGCAACCGGCGAACGAGACGCTGTGCGGACAGAAGGTCTTCCGCTGTCATGGCAGCCTTTGCGCGTGTCTCTTCCGCGCCGGTCGTGTCGAACAGAATTTTGCGCTCGGCCTCCAGGTCAGGGTAGTCGACGTCGACTTCCATCAGAAACCGGTCGAGCTGCGCTTCCGGCAACGGATAGGTGCCTTCCTGTTCGAGCGGGTTTTGCGTCGCAAGCACAAGGAACGGCTTGGGCAGGTCGTGACGCGCACCGGCGACCGTGACGTGCTGCTCCTGCATCGCTTGCAGCAGCGCCGATTGGGTCCGCGGTGACGCACGGTTAATTTCGTCCGCCATCAGCAATTGGGCGAACACCGGACCGGCGATGAAGCGGAAGCTGCGCTTTCCGCCGGGGCTTTCTTCCAGCACCTCGGTGCCGAGAATGTCGGACGGCATCAGGTCGGGGGTGAATTGCACGCGGCGGGCATCGAGACCGAGCGCGGTACCCATGGTGTCGACCAATTTGGTTTTGGCCAGTCCGGGCACGCCGACCAAAAGCGCATGGCCTCCCGAAAGCACAGTGACCAGTGCCCGCTCGACCACAACGTCCTGGCCAAAGATGACCGAGCCGATAGCGGCTTTCGCAGCGCGTACGTGCGCGGCCGTGGATTCTGCTGCGCGCACGATCATGTCTTCCAATTTTTCAAGGCTCTCGCCGCTGGCCTTCGCCATGATGCCGGTTCCTTTCATCGCCCGAATGGAGCCTCGCTGGGTGCTATGCAACAAACACACCAGTGTCTATTTCGATGCGCTATTCGGGCCGAATCTGCCTCATTCTGTGACCAAGCTTACGCTATCTTCAGTTCGCGGGCCGGTTGAATCACGAAGATGCGAACAGGCCCGCGGCGTTCCAATTATCGAAGGAAAACAATGGCGAAGGCAGGGCAGGGCGGGTTGGAAGCGCTGACGGCATCGCTGCCGCGCGAAAACAAGGGTCTGCCGCCCGTGGAGCGCTGGAATCCGCCGTTTTGCGGCGATATCGATATGCGGATCGCGGCCGACGGGACATGGTTTTACCAGAAGACCCCGATCGGCCGGCCGGCTTTGGTCAAATTGTTTGCATCTGTCCTTAAACGGGAAAGCGACAAGTATTTCCTCGTCACGCCTGTGGAGAAGGTCGGCATTGTCGTCGAAGATGCGCCGTTTCTTGCCGTGGAAATGAACACCTCGGCCGGCGACGTTTCGGCCATTCTTCAATTTCGCACCAATGTCGATGACTGGGTTGCCGCGGGGCCTGGTCATACGTTGCGCTTCGAGCAGCAACCCGCGAACGGGGGCCTCAAGCCCTATTTGCATGTCCGACGCGACTTGTGGGCCAAGGTCACGCGCGCGCTGTTCTACGACCTTGTCGCCTTGGGCGAAGAACGCGACGTTGATGGCAAGGCGATGTTCGGTGTTGTGTCTGGTGGCGAGTTTTTCGCTATGGCGGAAGCAAGTGCCTTGCGGGAGTTCGCTTGATGCAGGAGGCGGTGGCGAGCTCGCTGACGGCGGCCGAATTTTTCTCGCGTGTGCGTCAGCGCCTGACGCTCGAGGTGCCGCCGGGCTTGACCGATCCGAGCGTGACGCCGGCACGTGGCGACCACGATGCCGATCCGGTGATGCGCAAGATTGCCGAAGTCCGGCCGATCCGTCCAGCGGCAGTCTTGGTGCCGGTCGTGGACCAGCCCGAGCCGACAGTGCTGCTCACGCAGCGTGCGCAGCATCTGCCCGATCACGCTGGCCAGATCTCCTTTCCTGGCGGCAAGATAGACAAAGGCGATGCAGACCCGCGCGCTTCGGCCTTGCGTGAGACGAAAGAAGAGATCGGCCTCGATCGCGCGAATATCGAGCCACTGGGTTATCTCGATCTCTATATGACCACACTCGGCTATCGCATCGTCCCGATGATCGCGCGCGTGAAGCCTGGCTTCACGCTCAAGCTCAACACCAGTGAGGTCGACAATACCTTCGAGGTGCCGCTCGCCTTTCTGATGGATCAGGCCAATGTGCAGCGTCATTCGCGTGATTGGCAGGGCATGACACGGCACTACTATGCGATCACATTCGGCGAGCACTACATTTGGGGCGTGACGGCTGGTATTCTCCGGAACCTCTACGATCGGATTTATCGATGATCCGCCCGGTCTTCACCGAGATCGTCTTGTTCCTGGCGCCGTTCGTGCTCTACGCAGTGTTTCTGTGGACGACGAATGCGGGCGTCATGGATTTCAAATCCTGGCCGCTCGCGCACGTGGCGACGCTGGCCATCGCCGCGCTGGCGCTCGTGCTCGGCAGCTTTATCTTTTTCGCACATTTTTCCGGCGCGCCGCCCGGTTCGACTTACGTACCGGCGCATATCGAGAACGGCAAATTCGTGCCGGGGACCACGAAGTAATGGCATCGCAAGCCGGCCGCACCGATCGCAAGTTGGGCGACGCTGCCTGGCTCACCACGGGCGCGCTGCCGCGTTTGCTCGGCGTGCTCGATTGCGATGGCGAGGAGGCGCGCGTGGTTGGCGGTGCGGTGCGCAATGCGCTGCTCGGCATGCCGATCGCGGAAGTTGACGTGGCGACCACGGCAGTGCCCGAAGAGGTCGTGAAGCGCGTCACCGCCGCCGGTTTCAAGCCGGTGCCGACAGGAATCGAGCACGGCACTGTCACCGTCGTGATCGACAAGCATCCGTTCGAGGTGACGACGCTGCGAAAAGACGTCGAAACTTACGGCCGCCACGCCAAGGTCGAGTTTGGCCGCGACTGGAAGGCCGACGCCGAGCGGCGCGATTTCACGATCAATGCACTTTCGGCGACGCGTGATGGCACGGTTTACGACTATGCCGGCGGACTGGATGACCTCGAGCGCCGCCGCGTGCGCTTCATCGGCGATCCGGCTAAACGCATTGCCGAGGATTATTTGCGCATCCTGCGCTTTTTCCGCTTCCATGCGGCCTACGGCACCAGTGATCACCCGGATGCGGCTGGCCTTGCCGCCTGCATTGCCGGCCGTGACGGGCTCGACCAGCTCTCGCGTGAGCGCCTGCGCATGGAAATGATGAAACTCGTCGTCGCGCCGCACGCAGTGCCGACGCTGATTTCGATGACGGACGCCGGGTTGCTGCTGCGCGTGCTCGGAGGGGTGAGTTACCTGGCAAGCTTCGAGAACATGGCCAAGGTGGAGGCAGCGACTGGAGCGGAGCCGAATGCGGTGCGTCGGCTGGGTGCGCTCGCCGTCGCTATCCCCGAAGATGCCGAGCGGTTGTGGCAAAAGCTGCGCCTTGCCAATAACGAGCGTGAGCGTCTTGCATCGATGGGAGAGGCTTGGGGCCGTATTTCTCCAATATACGGCGAGAAGGCGGCGAAGGCGCTGCTATATCACCTGCGGCCGCAACAGTTCACGGATCGTGTGCTGCTCGGTTGGGCACGTTCGCAAGCCACCGCGCACGATGCAGACTGGCATGCGCTTGCCACGTTGCCCCAGCGCTGGACAGCGCCGGTTTTTCCGCTCAAGGCGGCCGACTTCATGAAGCGCGGCGTCGAGAAAGGGCCCGCGCTCGGCGCGGCCATGCGCGCGGCCGAAGACGCGTGGATCGTGGCGGGGTTTCCGAGGGATCAAGCCGCGCTTGATGCGATTGCGGCGGGGACGGTGCGCGCCATAGCATCGCAGAAATGAAAAGCTCGAACGCGGGTTTGGGACCAAACAACGTTGTCAGAATTTGTAGTTCACGCCGAGCCGGACCTCGTGAATCTGGAGGTCGCTCCAATGGAAGTTCGCGCCTGGTCCGCCACCCACGATGTCGGGAAAGAAACCGACGGAGGATTCGCCGCCAAAATGGTAGTAGAGATATTCGGCACGCACGATCCAGTTATTCGTGACTGCATAGTCCACTCCGCCGCCGAGAACATAGCCGGTCTTGGTGTGACTGAACGACGTCGGGGCGCAGTTCGGGCAGCCGCGCAAAAAAGCGTCCACGGCTGCGTAATCCACTTTCGCCCAAGCGGCACCGCCAGTGAAATAGACGAGGGTGTTCGGCATGGCGACCCAGCCGACCCGTCCCCGGATCGATGCCAGCCACTTTGTGTCGGCTGAGAAGGCTGCACCCCCGCCCGAGGTGGGCAAACCGTTTTGGTTAAAGGTTGGAACGCTCGCGTTGGCATTGAGCTTGGTCCAACTCCAGTCGCCTTCTCCCCCAATTACCCAGTGCGGATCAAACTGATAGTTACACCCGGCGTTGACGCCGCCAATTACGCTCGATGCGTTCTGATTGACCAATGTCGGCAATTGGCCGCTGGTGATGCTTGTAGTATCGGCTTTTTCGCGACTCCAAGCGCCCCCGAGATTGCCGCCGATATAGCAACCGGTCCAACTGAAGGTGGCCGCCACCGGCGCGTTGTAGGCCGACGCTTTGGTTGGCAGGTCGGCGGCATTTACGGTGGGATTCGTGACGGTCAGAACCGTCAAAATCGATCCTGCCGCGATGAGAAGCTTTTTCATTATTCCGGCCCTTAGGTTCAACTTGGTGCGCATGGTTCGCACGTGGTTTTTTCGAGCGCGTCCTTCGTTCGCGGGATGGGCGCCCGTTTTCCACGGACATGTGGCGCAGGGGCAACGTCATCCGATCGAAGGAGACGGAGCAGTAGAAGCGCGCCGCCACTCCGGCTATGACCTGGGCGATCATGAATCTCTTCGCCGGTTTCCACGACATTTCGTTCTGGCAGCTGATCCCGGTGGCGGCGGTCGCGCTGTTTGCGTCCATCGTCGGCGGCGTTTCGGGCTATGGCACCGGCGCGCTGATGCCGCTGGTGCTGGTCCCGCTCGTAGGCGCCGAGCCGGTGGTGCCGATTATCGCCATCTCGGCGATGTTCAGCAATTCGAGCCGTGTCTTCGCATTCCTGAAATTTGCCGACTGGCGCCGCGCCGCGATTGTGCTGGTCTGCGCGGTGCCAACCTGCGTGCTCGGCGCCTGGGGCTATACCCACCTCTCAAGCGCGGGCGCTGCGCTGGTGATCGGCAGCATGCTGATCCTGAGCGTGCCATTGCGTCGTCTGTTGAAATACCACGGGGTCAAGTTCGGCGACGCCGGGCTGGCGTTCGGTTCAGTCGGCTATGGCGTGGTCGTCGGTGGCACTGCGGGCTCAGGCGTGATCCTGCTGTCGCTGCTGATGGCCGCGGGTGTCGAAGGCGCCGGCGTCATCGCGACCGATGCGGCCATTTCCGTCGTGATCGGCATTGTGAAGGTTTCGGTATTCGGGCTCGCGGGAGTTATCACCGCTCAAGTGCTCGCGTTCGCGCTGTTGATCGGCATCGTCGCATTGCCCGGCGCATTCCTCGCCAAGGCCTTCGTCGAACGCATGCCGGTGCACGTACACACGGCGATCCTCGATGTCGTGGTGCTATTTGGCGGCGTGTTTTTGGTGTGGGGTGCGCTGCGCTGAACAGGATCAGCTCGGCCGCAGCGGCACATTCAGCTCGCCGAACTTGCGGATCAGTTCCGGCACGCTCTTGCAGCCTGTCTTCTCGCGAATTTTTTTGAGATGTGAATAGACGGTGTTGAGGCTCACGCCACGCTCGGCGGCGTAAGCACCGGTCGTGGTGCCGGTGCACAAGGCCTGCGCCAGATGCGCCTCGGCATTGGTGAGGCTGAACAGTTCCTGCAAAATTTGGCTTGTCGCGGCGTTTCGCCAGAGCGGATCGTGCACAAGCACCATGATCGTTGCATCCGCATGCTGCGTAGCGCGACTTCTCCCGCGCATGAGCGGGCGCACCGACACCATATATGCGGGCATTCCGCCGCTTCGCGGCACCGGGAATCGGTCATTTGCGCGTCGCTGGCGGGATCGCCGATGCGCTCCACTGCACCGAGCGCGGCGTCAAAACAGCGGCGCGCGCCCGGCTCCGTGAATTCGAGCGAGCTGTCGAGAATACGGAAACCATCCCCTCGTTGCGCAAGCGCACGCAGAGTTTCGTTGGCGTAGACAATTTCGCCGTCCGCGCGCAGCAGAACGACGCCATAGGTCAACAACTCGAGTGCGTTTTCCAATATTCCGGTGTGATCGCAGTCGCATCTCAGGTGCGTCGCAACATCGTAAGCGCGTCGGTAATGCGGGTAGAGACGTCGCAGCAACGCGATCTCGCGTTTGTCCACATGGCCCTGCTTGCCGGTCCGTTGCACAGCAACAACGACCAATTTGTCGGGCGTCTGTTCGAGCACGACCGAAATGAAATAACGCAACCCAAGTCCGGGCAAGAATTCAGCATAAAACGGGTCGCGCGCCATTTGCGTTTCATCGAAGAGCTGACCATCCCAAGCCACATCACCTGCGCGTTGGCGAAGCGTGTGCGGAATACGAGGGTTAAGCGCGGCAAAATGTTCGACATATTGCGTACCGCTGATTGCGGGCAAACCGGCCGACCAAAACTCGATAGGCCGCCCGGCCGGTTTGCTGATGACTTCAAAAGTCGCGCCAAGGCCGCCAAGCAGCGAGCTGGTCGCCTCCAACGCCTCCGGCACGCGCGCGCTATCGAGGCTGCTCGCATAGATAGCTTTGATCGTCTGTAGGAACAGATCGTTTTCCTGCATAAGTCGGCAACTAGCTCGGGCGCAGCGGAACGTTGCACTCGCCGTATTTACGGATTAACTCGGGAATACTCCTGCAGCCGGTCTTCTCGCGAATCCGTTTGAGATGCGAATAGACGGTGTTGAGGCTCACGCCACGCTCGGCGGCGTAGGCACCGGTCGTTACGCCGGTAGACAATGCTTGCGCCAGATGCGCCTCGGCATTGGTGAGGCTGAACAGTTCCTGCAAAATTTGGCTTGTCGCGGTGTTGCGCCAGACCGGATCGCGCATCAGCAGCATAACATCGGCCTGGGCATGCTGCGTGGCGCGATTCCTCCCACGCATGAGTGGGCGCATCGACACGATATATGCCGGCATCCCGCCGCTGCGGGGAACGGGAAAATCTGTCGGGCACGCGTCACTCGCCGGATCGCCGATCCGCTGCATCGCGCCGAGTGCGGTTTCGAATCGACTTCGCGCAATCGGGGCCGCGAATTCAATGGTGCGGTCGTTCATGCGGAATCCGTCGCCGCGATTTGCAAGCACGTGCAATGTATCGTTGGCGTAAACAATATTTCCATCGGCGCGCAGCAAGGCGACGCCATCGGCGAGCCACTCCAGCGTATTTTCCAGCACGCCGCGGCGATCACCGACGACCCCCAAACGCGTCGCAACGTCGTGCGCCCGCTGGTAATGTGGGGTCAAACGTTCCATGAGCGCGATTTCGCGTTTGTTGACGTGGCCCTGCTTGCGTGTGCGCTGGAAGCTGACGCCCGCAAACGTCTCCGGAGTGTGTTCGAGCACTGCCGCCACGAAATAGCGCAAACCCACGTGCGGCAGGAACTCCGCATAGAATGGATCGCGCGCCATGGCGGCTTCGTCCAAAATCAGGTGATCCCATGCCAGGCGGCCGGGCTGCAGGCGCGAAATAAAGGGAAAGCGAGGGTTGAGAGCCGCGAACTCTTCAAGATACGGAGCGCGCGCGACGTCAGCTAAGCCTGCTGCATAGAATGCACGATGCCGCTGCGTCGCTTTGTCCAGCACTTCAAGCGTTGCGCCGGCAGCCCCGAGCAAGCGGCTGGTCGCATCCAACGCCTCCGGCAAGCGGTCGCTCTCGAGCCCGCTTGCATAGACGGCTTCGATCGCTTGCAGGAACAGATTGTTGTCCGGCATCGCCCCCTCCGCAAGAATGAATCCGCGGACCGGTCGCTCAATTCCAAGTGGAAAGCGGCAGCCTTTTGCCACCTAGCGGCTAGCGATGCAAGGAGTTCCGGGAAATTGGTCGGTGGAACTTCAACGATGCGAAATTCGCACCGTCACGGCTTATTGCGCAACGCCAAAAATCCCTTGGTCGCAACGACATAAGTAAATGAACGAATGGAATCACGTTGCTGCGATCACGGCCATTTTACTACAGGTGGCATAGACGAGAGGATGGACTCTACGTTGCCGCCCGTCTTGAGCCCGAAAATAGTGCCGCGATCATAAAGCAAATTGAATTCGACGTAGCGGCCGCGGCGGATCAGTTGCTCCTCGCGATCGGCTTCGCTCCATGGCGTCGCGAAATTTTTTCGTACCAATCCGGGATAAACGCGAAGGAAGGCGCGGCCAACATCCTGCGTGAAGGCAAAAGTCTCGTCCCAGTCGGTTTCGAGATAGTCGTAAAAAATGCCGCCGATACCGCGCGTTTCGTTGCGGTGCTTGAGGAAAAAGTAATCGTCGCACCATTTCTTGTATTTATCATAAGGCGCGATCTCGGCGTAAGAGTCGCAGGCCGTTTTCATCGCCGCATGAAAAGCGATGCTGTCAGGGTCGTTCTGTACGCGACGCCTGTCGAGCACCGGCGTGAGGTCAGCACCGCCGCCGAACCAGGACTTGCTGGTCACAACAAAGCGCGTGTTCATGTGCACGGCGGGAATGTTCGGATTGTGCAGATGCGCGATCAATGAAATGCCCGACGCCCAGAAGCGCGGGTCTTTCTCGGCGCCCGGGATCTCCTTTCGGAATTCCGGTGCGAATTCACCGTGCACGGTCGAACAGTGCACGCCGACTTTCTCGAACACGCGTCCGCGCATCAACGCCATAACGCCACCGCCGCCGGGTGCGCCTATGTGGTCGGTGCGTTGCCATGGTGTACGAACGAAACGGCCGGCATCGCGGTCGCCGTAAGGTGCGTTCGCGGGCAGTGCGCCTTCGATCGTCTCGAAGTTCGCGCAGATATCGTCGCGCAGTGCTTCGAACCATGTTCGCGCGCGCGCCTTGCGGGTTTCCAATTGTCCTGCGTCCATTATCCACTCCGGGCCACGATTATATCCCCTGAAGGCCCGGAGCGCACGCGCGGTCAAAGCTGTCAGCCTGGCAGCAGCCGCGCTATCTCAGGTCAAGTTTGTTTTTGATCGCTTCGAGATCATCACGGTTATATCGGTTCGTGCAAATGACATGCTCGAATTCGTCGACCGCGACATCATAGGCTTTTTGTTTTTTCTGATAGAGCGGAAATTCTGTCTGGAATTTTTTTGCCAGTTCTTCATGGCGGATGACCCGGCGTTGGAACTCGTTGAGCGCGGGCTCGCCGTAGTTGCCGACCGTCGGCAGTTCCATGTTGATCTGCTTTTGCAAGAACAGTGCTTCTGCCGCCTCGCGGTCGATGGCCGCTATTTCATAGTCGATGGCTGTGCCGGTTCGATCGAGTTCTAACGCACGGCGCACGCAGGCTTCCAGCGCGAGCGTCGACATGGCCGGTTGATTTGCTTCGGCGGGAGGGCGCGCCATGAATTCAGCGAGCAACGCGCGCGCCGCGCTGGCCTCGCGTGTGGCGAGGCTGAC
>Ga0209647_1001354_pt1 | contig 21018 bp, 19 predicted proteins | sample GraSoi_2013_60cm_FD_185827 | JGI IMG/M metagenome (GOLD analysis project Ga0209647, IMG submission 185827) | Grasslands soil microbial communities from the Angelo Coastal Reserve, California, USA - Sample 9_17_2013_60cm (SPAdes) (version 2) | ecosystem: Environmental > Terrestrial > Soil >... | reverse complement strand
CCGGGACCTGCTTCTCCCAGGAGTGCCCGTTCAGGGGGTAGCCGTGGATCAGCACTATCGGCCGGCCGCTGCCGTGGTCCTCGTAGTAGATGTCGATGCTGCCCGAGTTTTCCTCGCCGACGGTGACATACGGCATGAGCTTCCTCCTCTGGGGTCGACTGTCCCGGAGCCCAGTCGCCGACGCCCTACCCCGTGGCGCGCCAGCTAAATGGCCTTGGACCGCAATTTTCGTCACGTATCGCCGCGCGAAGGCCGCAGGTGGACGGCCACCACCCGGGTGATCTGCTCGGGATCGTCGCCAAGCTGCGCCGGAAGGTTCCCGTTGAGCCACAGCGTGGCGAGCCCGTGCACGATGGACCAGGCCGCTACCCCGGCGGCCAGGCCCTCCGGGTCGACGGCCCCGGTGCCGTAGAGCAGGGTGGCGGCCGCCGCGCGGGCGCGTCCGAGCTCGGCGTCGTGGCGGTGATAGAGCTCGGGCCGGTACATGACCTCGAAATGGGCGCGACGAGTCACCGCGAACCGCACGTAGGCCACGCCGACCTCCAGGAAGCTGCCGCGCGTCTCCTCGGCCTCGCGCAGCGCGTCGGCCAGCAGCCGGTAGCCCTCCGTCGCCACGGCGGTGAGCACGCCGGCCCGGTCGCCGAAGTGATAGGTGGCGGCGGCGTGGGTGACCCCGGCCCGGCGCGCCACGGCGCGCAGGCTCATCGCCGCAGGCCCGGACTGCTCGATTTCCTGGACGGCGGCTGACACGAGGGCCGGGCGGAGGTTGCCGTGATGGTAGGGACGGCTGGGCGGCGGCACGTCAGAAATCATATTGAAATCTTACCGCTGGATAGATAGTCTTTCCAGTGGACAGATCCAGTCGACAACCCCATCGACCCGAGGAGGCTCCCATGCCCGCCCTGCCCTGGCTTGAGCGCCAGCCGATCGATCCGGAGCGCCAGTACGTCGCGATGGCGTCGCGCCTTCCGCTGCGGTCATACCGGTTCATTCCCGGCTTCCTGCGCAACACCCTGCAGATCCGCCGCCAGCTCGCGCAGACCCCGGGGCTGGTCGGCTACGCCCTGAACGCCGGCCTGGTCCGCAAGACGTTCTGGACCTTCTCGGTCTGGGACGATCAGGCCAGCCTCGACAAGTTCGCCGCCAGCGACCCCCACAAGCGCATCATCGGGCGCCTGAGGCCGCGCATGGGCCAGACCCGGTTCGAGTTCCTTCCCGTCTCGGGCTCCGATCTGCCCCTGACGTGGGATCAGATGACCGGGCCGGTCCGCTGAGGCCGGGAGCCGCCATCCCGGCTATCCCGGCTATCCCGGCTATCCCGGGGCGGCCGGGAGGCCCAGGCAGTCTCGCAGCGTGGCTTCCAGCGCGTCGATCCGGTCGAAGCTGCCGACGGTGCCGGTCACGAACCCGATCGAGTAGCCGCCGGCCGTGCTCGTGCCCCCGTAGCTTCCGCCCAGCCCGCCCATCCCGTAGCCGTGGCCGTCGATCCCGAAGCCGAGCCCCCAGGAGTTGTCGTCGCCGAACACCCGGTCCGGGCCGGCGCACTGCGGGGTGACCGCCTCGGCGAGCATGCCCGGGCTCAGCAGGCGCCCCGCCGCCAGGGCTTGGTAGAAGTCCGCCACCGCCCGGGCGGTCCCGTGGCCGTTGACGGCGGGGATCTCCGCGGCCCGCCAGCCGGCGCTGTTGACGACGCCGGCGTCCTGCGCGCCGGGCGGGTTGGTAATGGCCAGCCGGTACAGCGGCGGCCGGCCCGCGGCGGCGGCCGCCCGGAACGCGTCGTCGAGGCCGGTGAGGTCGACCGCCCGGGCCTGCTGCGACGGGCTCAGCCCGAAGGCGAAGTCCAGCCCGGACGGCCCGCATACCTCCTCGCGCAGGAACCGGCCGACGTTACGTCCGTCGACCCTGCGCACCAGCTCACCGACCAGGTGCCCGTAGAACAGCGCCGATTCCCCGTGCGCGGTGCCGGGCGGCCACGACGGTTCCTGCGCCGCGAGCAGGCGGCACCGTGGCGCACCGTGGCCGGGGCGCGGAACTCCGGCCAGTACCGCTGCACCGGCGCGTCCAGCTCCAGCCGCCCGGCCTCGACCAGGCGCAGGGCGCACACCGCCGCGAACGGCTTGCTCACCGAGTAGGGCTGGACCACGCTGGCGGCCACCCAGGGGCGGCGCCGTCCCCGGTCGGCGTGACCGCCCCACAGGTCAACCACCCGTCGGCCGCCGCACCACGCGGCGAAGGCCGCGCCGGTGCCGGTCTGCGCCGCGAGAATGCCGGCCAAGCAGTCGCGCACCGGGCCGAACCGCGCGTCGGCAAATCCCTGAACCTCCATGCCGTCATCATGACCGCCCGGGGAGTGCAGTTCGAGCGCTATGCGGGCGCGGCGCAGGACGAGAAGGGCATCAGCCGTGGTGGAGGGCCGTACATCGCCTGGTTCAAGGACCCGGCCGGCAACATCTTGTCGGTACTGCAGGAGCGGTAGCCCGCCTCCCCACGGCGGGTGTGAGACAGAAATGTAGGAGTGTTTGATCGTCCCTGGTCACGTGCCTGACCTGAGTGAGATTGAAACTCAGGTCAGGCGCGGCTGCTTTACGACGGTCAGTTGAATCTGCCCAGGCGCGGCCATGCCGAGATGCCCGGTGGCGGACAGCGCGATTACTTAGTGTGACTGCTGTCCATGGAGGAGGCGCGCACGTAGCCGCCGATCTGCATGGCTCCGGCGGACCGAGTGTGGATAGACCCGCACCGCTCATATCGGCTTGATCTGCGTGCCAGAGGGTGCGGGCCAGGGTGCGAAGTTTGGTCCCACTCGGCGCGGAAGGCGTCTTTCATATGCTCCGTCCTGAAGGGCGCCGCGGAGTTCACGCGTCGCGCTGGCGGACAAGCCACGTGGCTGCGGCCAGGGCCACTGCGGTGTAGGCGGCGAGCACGGCGAGGCCGGCCCAGGGGCTGATCGGGAAGTAGCCGTTGGGTGGTGTGTAGGCGCTGGTTACCAGGTTGGAGCGGGGCAGGGTGGCCTGGATGGCGAAGGCCGCGGTCGGGGTGAACCGCATCAGCCAGTTCCCGGATTCAGAGCCGAGAACGCCCGGCAGCACCAGGAGCACGATGCCTGCGGCGACGGCCGCGGCGCTGCGCCGCAGCATCGTGCCTAGCGCGACGGCCAGTGCCGCGGCGAGCCCCAGGAGGAGTCCGGTGCCGATGATGACCCGGGCCAGGGCAGGCCCGCCTTGCGGGAAGAGATAGCTCCCGTTGGCGGCCAGGACGTGACGGGTGATCACTTCGGCGATCGCGGTCGCGATGGCTCCGGCGGCGAAGGCCAGCGATCCGGCGACGACGGCCTTGACGGCCAGGACGCGGCCGCGGCGCGGGCTGGCGGCGAGGGTGGTACCGATGAGCCCGCGGCGGTACTCGGAGGTGGCGAACAAGGTGGCGAGCACGATCACGAACAGGAGCGCGGCGATTGTCCCGTTGACGATGCTCGCGCCTGCCCACTGGGCGGAGATGATGTCCCCCACGAGCGGCGCGATGTCCCCCGACCCGCTGATCGTGAACGCCCCGGCGGATCGCTGTTGCCAGGTGGAAGCTGACGGCACGGTGGGGTAGAAACCGGCGACCGGGTCTGGAGTCCAGGAGCGGCGGGGAAGGTCACCCTGGGCGGAGACCTGGTCGAAGGTGGCGGTGGCGACGCTGGAGGTCGGGGCACCGGCCCCGGCAGGGAAGTACATCGGGGAGGTGACGAACAGCCCGATCTGGACCGTGCGGGGAAGGCGGGCCAGGCGGGCGGTGCCGATCTCGGTCCAGCGGGCGCCGTCGGTGGAGTCGTAGCCGGTGATGACGTCTCCGGCTCGGGTGAGCCGCAGCCACCGGGGGGAGGACGGCCCGACGGGGCCTGCGATCCCCGGGCTGTCGTGGGTGTAGTCGTACTGCATCTGGACACCATGGGAGCCGGTGACCATCACGGCCGCATAGGCGGTTCCCTGGTTCGTGTCCGGTTCGAGGATGATTCCCGCTTTGGCCCACGGCGCCAGCCCAGGCTCTAGCTGCGAGCCCAGGTGACCCTTCGATGACACTCCGAAGGCGTTGCCCGAGGTGGGCGAAAGCGGGGTGTGCGCTCCCGAAAGCGCGGCGACCCTGGCGGTGAGGGCGCCGTCGCCGGCGAGCGTCCGGTGCACGAACATGTAGGTGTCGGAGACGCCTTCGCCACCCGGGCCGGTGGGTGCGGCGGGGACGGGCGCGCGGCTTTCGAAGGCGCTGAGGAACGACAGCAGCACAAACGCGATCGCGGCCGCGCAGAGGGCGATCATCCAGGCCCGGACCGTGCGGAACTTGGTGAACTCGGCCCACAGCAGCCGGGTGAACCCGGCACGGTCCCATGCCGCTAGGCGATAACGCAGGTCATCACCACGATCGTGGATGCGAGCCCAGCGGGTTGGCTTCATGCGTCACGGCTCCGGAGCAGCATTCCGCCGAGGACCAGCGCGCCGGCGGCCCAGGCGGCGAGCACGCCGAGCCCTGCCCAGGGGCTGATGGGCAGGGTGTTCAGTCCGGTGGTGGCCTGGATGGCCAGCCCGGCTGTCATCGGCGCGATCTGCTCGAGGTGCCGCGATAGGCTCGCGTTGCCGGTGAAGACGGCGATGATCGGGAATAGGTAGAGCAGCCCGAGGACGGCCCCGATGGCGGCGGCGGCTTCCCGCAGAGCGGTGGCGGCGCCGAGGCTGAGCAGGGCGATCAGCGCGAGGTACAGCACTGACCCGGCCGCGGCGCGGAGCACCGGCCCGTCACTGGCGGAGATGGCGGGGTAGCCGTGGGACGGGCCGATGCCGTGGCCGGGCAGGATGAGCGCCCCGGCCAGCAGCGAGGCGAAGACGGCGATCGTGCCGGTGACCAGGATTAGGCCGGTGAGGACGGCTGCCTTGGCAGCCAGGGCGATGAGCCTGCGGGGCGTGGCTGCCAGCGTGAGGCGGATCATGCCGGTGCCGTATTCGCCACTGACGGCCATCACGGCCAGGACCGCGACGACGGCCTGGCCGAGGTAGATCCCGGTCAGGCTGATCTTGGCCGGGTCGTCGGCGCAGCCCCCGGAGGGGCACCGGACGGCCGCGGCCGCCGCGGCGCTGACGGCGACGGTCAGCGCGGCGGTGGCGAGCAGCAGCCAGCAGGTGCTCGCGAGGGTGCGCAGTTTCGTCCATTCCGCGTACAGAGATCCCCTCACGCGTCCCTCCTTCGCAGGAAGTGGGCGGCCAGGGCCAGGGCGAGTGCGGCCCATGCGCAGGACACGGCGAAGCCGGCCCACGGCGCGAGCGGGAAGTAGTCGCTGGACGGCGTGTAGCTGGCGGCGACCTGGGGGTAGGCCGGGATGACCTGCCTGATGGCGAAGCCGGCGGCCGGGGTGACCCGCAGCACCCAGTCCGCGGCCCCTGCGGGCAGCACGGGGATGGCGGCGGTGAGCAGGTAGGGCAGGATGACCGCGGTGATGACGACGGTGACCGCGCCGGCGCCGTGCCGCAGGATGGCTCCCAGGGCGAGGGCGAGGACGGCGAAGACGGCGGCCAGCGCCGCGGTCCCGGCGATGACCCGTACCTCGGTGAGCGCCGTCGCCGGGTAGACGGGGTTGCCGCTGGCACGCAGCAGCGGGATCCCGATCAAGACCGCGGCCGCCGCGCCGGCCAGCCCGGCGGCGAAGGTGACAGCGCCGAGGACGATGGCCTTGGCGGCCAGGGCCCGGCCGCGCCGCGGGCTGGCGGCGAGCGTGACGCGGATAAGGCCCGGCCGGTACTCGGCGGTCATGAACTGCGCGCCGACCACCAGCACCGTGATCAGCGCGATGAACAGGCCCGCGAGCAGCACATCGATGGGCACGCCGTCGGTGACGTCTGGTGCTATGTCCCCGGAGCCGGTGACGGTGAAGGCGCTGCCGGCCTGGCGGTATCCGGCTTCATGCCCGGTGACGTACGGGGAGTCGGGGCCGCCGTGGACGGAGGTGCCGGTCCAGGAACTGCCGGGCCAGCCGCCGTGCATGCCGACGCGGCCGAAGGTGGCGGTGGCGTCGGTGGGAGCAGCGGTCCCGGATGCACTGGTGATCTGCTGGCTGGTCTGCTGCGCGTATCCCGGGGAGGTGGCGAACAGCCCTGCCTGCACCGTCGGCGCCAGCCCGGGCAGGGTGACGGCGCCGATCTTGGTCCAGCTCGTGCCGCCGGCGGAGTCGTAGCCGGTGATGACGTCACCGGCGCGGGTCAGGCGCAGCCAGCGCGGCGACGCCGCGGACACCCGGCCCGCCAGGCCCGCGGTGTCGCCGGTGTAGTTCCACTGCATCCGGGTGCCGTGGCTGCCGGTGACCAGGACCGCCGCGTACGCCGAGCCCTGGCCGGAGCCCGCAGTGATGATCAGCCCGGCCTTCGACCACGGCACCACCGCGGGCTTGGTGCTGACCGGCCGTCCGTTCAGGGTCTGGCTGCTTTCGGCCACCTCGGTCAGCGAGGTCACCCGCACCGTGATGGTGCCGTCGCCGGCCAGCGGGCGGTGCACGAAGTAAAAGGTGTCGGTCACCGACTCGCCGCCGGGGCCGGCCGGGATGACGTAATGACACGCCGGGCCGTTCGGGCCGGTGGTGCAGGGTGCTACGTGGCTGTGACTGCCTTGAAACAGGCCGAGCAGGACGGTCACCAGCACCGCGACGATGACGGCGATGACCCAGCCGCGAACAGTCCTGAACTTGGTCCACTCGGCGTGCAGCAGGTGCGCGAAGCCGGCCCGGGCCGGCGGGGCCGCCGACCGGGAGGGCGTGATCGTGTTCATGACGCCGCCCGCCCTGCCAGCCTGGCCGGGCCCCCGGACTGATACTCGACCGCGTCCTTGGTGAGCTCCAGGTAGGCCTGCTCCAGGGTCGCGCGGTGGGCGGTCACCTCCGCGAACGGGACGGAGCGTTCCGACAGCAGCGCCACGACCCGTTCGGCAGGCAGGCCGGAAATCACGAGCGCGTCCGGGCCGGTGACGGCCACGGTCGCCCCCGCGCGCTCCAGCACAGCCGCCGCCTGGGTGCCGGCGGCGGTCCGCAGCATGACCCGGTTCCCGGACACGGACGCGAGCAGGTCCGCGACGCTGGTGTCGGCGATGACCTTGCCGCGGCCGACGATCACCACATGGCCGGCGGAGTCCTGCAGTTCGCTCATCAGGTGGCTGGACACCAGCACCGCCCGGCCCTCGGCGGCCAGCGAGGCCAAAAAGCCGCGCATCCACACGATGCCCTCGGGGTCCATGCCGTTGAACGGCTCGTCGAACATCAGCGCCGGCGGGAGCCGCTGCCGCATGCCCAGCGAGTAGCCGCCCGCTTTCCGCCGGGCCGCGGTCTGCAGCCCGGCCAGCGCGATGACCTCATCGACCAGGCGGGCGCCAAGCCCCTGGGAATGGGCCAGCCACAGCAGGTGGTTGCGCCCGGTGCGGCTCGGCTGCAGCGCCGCGGCGTCCAGCAGCGCCCCGACCTGGGTCAGCGGGTCCCGCAGGCTGGCATAGGGCCGGCCGCCGATCAGCGCGTGCCCCGCGTCGGGGGCGTCCAGGCCGAGGATCACCCGCATCGTGGTGGATTTCCCCGCCCCGTTCGGGCCGATGAAGCCGGTGACCTGACCGGGCGAGACGGTGAACGTCATCCCGTCCAGTGCCACCGTCGGGCCGAACCGCTTGCGCAGCCCGGCGACCTCGATTGTCGTTTCCATAGTCGTGGTTGTACGCCGGGGCCGGTATCAGCACGGCGCCAGCGGCTGAAACCTGGCTGATACCGGCGGCCTGGCATGCTGAAAGCACTGGCCAGTACGCCGCGGGAAGGGAACATGCGCGGTCATGAGGGTGCTAGTGGTCGAGGATTTCGAGCCGACGGCCCGGGCGATCGTGACCGGGCTGCGCCGGGAAGGCATGGCGGTCGACGTCGCCTACGACGGGGACGAGGCGCTCGGCCACCTGGCCCTGACCCGCTACGACGTCGTGGTGCTGGACCGGGACCTGCCGGGAGTGCATGGCGACGAGATCTGCCGGCGCCTGGCGGCCGGGCGGTCACCAAGCCGGATCCTGATGCTCACCGCGGCCGGCAGCCTCACCGACAGGGTCGACGGCCTGGGCATGGGCGCCGACGACTACCTCGCCAAGCCCTTCGACTTCCCCGAGCTGACCGCCCGCGTCCGCGCGCTCGGCCGCCGCGCCGCCGTGCCCCTGCCCCCGGTGCTGACCCATGGCGATATCAGGCTCGACCCGGCCAGCCGCACCGCGTCCCGCGCCGGTCAGCGGCTGGCGCTCAGCGCTAAGGAGTTCGCCTTGCTTGAGTACCTGCTCGCCTGCGCGGGCCGGGTGGTTCCGGCCGAGGAACTGCTGGAGCGGGTCTGGGACGAAGCCGCCGACCCGTTCACCACCGCGGTCAAGCAGACCATGCGCCGACTGCGAGCCAAGCTCGGCGACCCGCCCGTCATCGCCACCGTCCGCGAGGGCGGATACCAGATCGGAGAACCCTGATGCCTGAGCTCTGCCACCCGGGTTCAACGCGCGCTTTCCGCCGCCCCACCCTGCGGGCACGGATGACTCTGCTGTATGGCGCCGTCATCTGCGCGTCGGGTGTCGCGCTGCTCGGTATCACGACCCTCCTGGCACCGGGCCTATTCCAGCACGAGGTACAGAAAGCCGGGGGGCCAGGTCAGCCGGGGCTGGGCACCTTCGCGGCCGGGCACCCAACCCGCATCCCCATCGGCTCGGAGCTGTTCTGGGCCGATGTGGTCACGCTGGTGATCATGGCGGTGTTCTCCCTCGCGGCCGGCTGGCTGATCGCGGGCCGTTTCGTCCGGCCCCTGCGCGCGATCATCACGACCGCCAGGGACATCTCCGCCAGCAACCTGCACCAGCGGCTTGGCGTGCGCGGCCGTGGCGACGAGTTCACCGAGCTCGGCCAGACGATGGACGACCTGTTCGGGCGGCTGGAGGCGTCGTTCCAGGCGCAGCGGCACTTCATCGCCAACGCCTCCCACGAGCTGCGGACCCCGCTCACCGCCGGGCGGGCGCTGCTCCAGGTCGCGCTCGCCGACCCCGAGCCCACCATGGAGACGCTGCAGGCGACCTGCCAGGAACTGGTCGAGCTCGGCGATCAGCAGGAACGCCTGATCGCGGCGCTGCTCACCCTGGCCAGCAGCCAGCGCGGGATCGGGCAGCTAGGATGCCTGGACCTCGCCGACATCGCCGGAGATGCGCTCCTGGCCCGTCAGGAGGAAGCCGAGCGCCATGGCATCCGCCTGCGCGCGGCACTCGCCGCAGCCCCGGTAACCGCTGACCCGAGCCTGGCGGAAAGCCTGATCGCCAACCTCATCGACAACGCCATCCGGCACAACCTGCCCGGCGGCCAGGCAGAGGTCTCAACGGCACTGACCACCGCGGGCGCCGTCGTCTCGGTCAGCAACACCGGCACACTCGTCCCGCCAGACGCGGTACAGGACCTGTTCCAGCCGTTCCGGCAGCTCGGCACCCAGCGGACCCGGCACGGCGCGGGACACGGGCTCGGCCTGGCCGTCGTCCGCGCCATCGCCGACGCCCACGGCGCCGCCCTCACCACCCGCGCTCGCCCCGCAGGCGGCCTCGACATAGAAGTGACATTCCCCCTGAAATCCGCTGCCCAGTGGGCCAATGCCCCGGACGTGACAGCGCAGTTCACGAAAGCGCCGTACATCCAGGACGCCAACCCTGTCCCATAGGCCCGCATCTCCCCCGGCCGCCCCGGGAAACCACCGGGCCTCCAGGCGGGACATAGCTGCGAGCGCGTCCTCGGCTCCGACCAAATCGAGACCCTGACCACCTGCCACAACCTCGCCCGATGAACGGGCATGACGGGCGAAAGCAACCCGAGGAAAGGCAAACGCCGGTTGCGTTGGCGGAACTGATGGTCTTGCAGACCGCTCCCTTGTGCAGTCCTAGAAGGGAATGCACGGCCAGGCTTCCCGAAGCGTTGCGTGAGACGAAGCGGACACCGAACTGGACGATCTGTACACGTCTGCACACCACGGATAACTGATCATCTTGCGCATGGAATCGGCGTTCGGAGCAGACTCGCGGCGCGACGACCAGCAAATCCGATCACTGTCTGTGACGGCCATGGCCTCGACTTCGTGACCGTCACTGGGCAGATCCTGATGGCCGTCCAGAGCTGCTTACCTGGTGACCCCTGACATGGCCGGATCGGAGGCCGAGCGTGCTCACCCCTGCCGCAGCCTAAGCCGACTCGGTGATTTCTGCCCGTGGGAGGAGATCTGGCAACAGCCGCGCATCCAAACAGGCGGGGCCTGACCTGCATCTGAGAACGCCACCACACTCAGACCGCCATGGCCAGGCTGTGTTACCGGCCAGTCACCTACATTCGTGTCCCACACCCCCCCACGGCGGGGCCGGCCAGGACTGTCGGACCCCCACGATAAAATATGGATCATCTGGCCCCGGTTCGCGGCCGGCGCCAGCACAGAGGACGGCTGCAGTTCGGTCGCCCCCGCACCGACCCGCGGCGGACAGTGTCAGTCCGCCGGCCCGGACCTGGAGGGGGTCGTAATGACCGTCCCGCACGCTGTAGCTCACGACGCCGTTGATCAGTCGGAGCCGCTCACCGTCGACGCCGCCTACGCCCGATCGCACCAGGCGGCGCTCACGCCTTCGGCGGTCGGAGCGGTGGGGCTGGAGATCGAGACCCACCTCGTGGACCTCGAAGCGGTGGCCGATCCCGTGGCCTGGGACCGGGTCGACCCGATGCCGGGCGCCGTCTGCGCCGCCGCGGGGCGCAGCACGGTCACGCTGGAGCCCGGCGGCCAGCTGGAGCTGTCCGGCCCGCCGGCGTCGGACATCGTGACCACCGTGACCGAGCTGCGCCGCGACGGGCAGCGCGCCCGGCTGGCGCTCGCCGAGCTCGGCCTCGGTGTCGCTCATGCGGGCGCCGATCCGCTCCGGCCGCCCCGGAGGGTCAACCCGCGCCCGCGCTACCGCGCCATGGAGGCGCACTTCGCCGCCACCGGCCGGGCCGAGCCGGGAGCAGTGATGATGAACTCCACCGCGGCCATGCAGGTCAACCTGGAGGCGGGGCCGGAACGCGGATGGCCGGAGCGGGTCGCCCGGGCGCACCGGCTCGGGCCGACGCTGGTGGCGATCTCGGCGAGCTCGCCCTGGCTGCGCGGGCGCGACACCGGGTGGAAGTCGGCGCGGCAGCGGACGTGGGGCCGTCTCGACGCCCGAGCGTGCGGCCGGGTGCCCGGCTGCGTGGCGCCGGACGCGGCCTCCGACGCCGGCCTCGACCCCGCGTCGGCCTGGGCCCGTTATGCGCTCGGTGCCCCGGTGGCCTTCGTCCGGACGGGCTGCGGCGACATGACAGCCGTGCGGACGTCGGTCCCGTTCGAGCAGTGGGCGAGCGGCGAGGTCCGCCTGGGCGGGAGGGCCCCGACCACGGCCGACCTTGATACCCACCTGACCACGCTGTTCCCGCCGGTCCGGCTGCGCGGCTACCTCGAGCTGCGCTACCTCGACATGACCCCGCCGCGATGGTGGCCGGCCATCGCCGCGGTCGTCACGACGCTGATGGACGACCCGGTCGCGGCCGACCTGGCCACCGAGGCCACGGAACGAACCGCCCTGCTCTGGACGAAAGCGGCCCGCCAGGGCCTGGGTGACGCCGTGCTCGCCGATTCCGCCCGCCGCTGCCTGCACATCGCGGCCGGGCGGGTTCCCGCCCCGCTCGGGCCCGCCGTGGCCGACCTGGCCGAGCTTGTCGATTCCGGCCGGTGTCCGGGCGACCTGCTGGCCGAGCGCATCGCCGAGATCGGGCCGCACGCCGCTTTTGAGGAGCTAGCTCATGCATGACGACGTTGTCCGCGACCTCGAGCGAGCCCGCGCCCGCACGCTGCAGCTCACCGACCTGGACGAGGCGACGCTGCTGGCCCAGCACGATCCGCTGATGAGCCCGCTGGTCTGGGATCTCGCGCACATCGGCCAGCAGGAGGAGCTGTGGCTGCTGCGCAGCGGCGATCCCGCCCGGCCGGGGATGCTGGCCCCGGACGTGGACTCGCTGTACGACGCGTTCAAGCACCGGCGCGCCGACCGCCCTTCGCTGCCCCTGCTGCCGCCCGTCGAGGCACGCGCCTACGACTATGAGGTCCGCGGCCGGGTCCTCGACCTGCTGGAACGCACGCCCGAGGACGATCTCTTCACCGCCGGGATGGTCGTCCAGCACGAGGAAATGCACGACGAGACGATGCTCGCGACGCTGCAGCTGCGGCAGGGACCGCCGGTTCTCATCGGCCGAAGGAAGCTTCCTGGCGGCCGCCCGGTCGCCGGCAACGAGCGCGTCTTCGTCGCTGGCGGGCCGTTCGTGCTCGGCGTTGACGCGGCCAGCGAGCCCTTCTCGCTGGACAATGAGCGGCCCGCGCACACCGTCGACGTGGCGCCTTTCTGGCTCGGGCGGGTGCCGGTGACCAACCGGCAGTGGAGCGACTTCATCGCCGACGACGGCTACCGCCGGCCGGGCCTGTGGTCGGCGCGCGGCTGGGAGCACCGGATCGACGCCGGGCTGGAGCGGCCGAAGTTCTGGACGGCCGACGGCACCCGGCGGCGGTTCGGCGTCGTGGAGGACGTGCAGCCCGACGAACCAGTCCAGCACGTCTGCTACTTCGAGGCGGAGGCGTTCGCGCGGTGGTCCGGTGCCCGGCTGCCGACCGAGATCGAGTGGGAGAAGGCCTGCGCCTGGGACCCCGCCGCCCGGGCCCGGCGCGCCTGGCCGTGGGGCTCGGCGGCGCCCGCCGCGGACCTGGCCAACCTGGGCGGGCTGGGCCTGCGGCCGGCTCCGATCGGGGCCTACCCGGCGGGCGCGTCGGCCTACGGCGCCGAGCAGATGATCGGTGACGTGTGGGAGTGGACCTCGTCGGACTTCACCCCGTGGCCCGGCTTCGTCCCGATGATCTACCGCAACTACAGCGAGCCGTTCTTCGGCGGGGACTACAAGGTGCTCCGCGGCGGGTCGTGGGCGGTGGCCCCGTCCACCGTCCGGCCCTCGTTCCGGAACTGGGACCGCCCGATCAGGCGGCAGATCTTCACCGGCCTGCGACTGGCGTGGGACGCCTAGTGCGGAGCGGCAGGTTGCTGATCGCCAGGGCGGGGAGCGCCAGGGCGGGGAGCGCCAGGGCGGGGAGCGCCAGGGTATTGACCCCTAGGGCGCGGAGCGCCTGAGTGTGCCGTCACCTCGCCTGGCTGGGTGCGCCGCGCTCGCTCGGCGAGCTCCTGCTGGAGCCGGAGCACGGCCTGCTCGTGCAGTCCTATGCCCCGCGCCGTCAGCGTCACGGCCTCATGAACGCCGACGGTTGGGGCGTCGGGTTCTACGCGGGCTCCCGCGCGGAGCCCGCGCGCTGGCGCTCGAACCGGCCGCTATGGGGTGACGCGTCCTTCGCGTCCGTGGCGCCGGTGATCACCTCGGGCTGCGTGCTGGCGGCGGTGCGCTCGGCCACGGCGGGGATGCCGGCCGACGAGACCGTTCCAGTCGGGACGGTGGCTGCTGTCGCATAACGGCGTCGTCGACCGGGCCGTGCTCGGCCCGCACCCCGCGGCGGAGTCAGCCTGCGACTCAGCGCTCCTCGCGGCCCACCTGTTCGAGTTCGGCCCGCAGCGGGTAGGCGAGTTCGTCACCGCGCTCGCCAAACGGGATCCGGCCGCGCGGCTGAACCTCCTGCTCACCGATGGCCAGCGGGTCCTGGCCACCCGGTGGCACGACACGCTGAGCATTCTGCGCTCGGACGACGGCGTCGTCGTCGCGAGCGAGCCCTACGACGACGACCCGCGGTGGGCCGACGTTGCCGAGCACCACCTCGTCGAGGTCACGGCCGACGCCGTGACCTTTACCGATCTGGAGGCATGACTGATGCCAGCGAAGAATCGTGTCCACGCCCATCCCGCGCGGTACCTCGACGCGCTGCGCGCGGACGTGCGGGCCGGCCTCACCACGACCCCCAAGACGCTGCCGCCCAAGTACTTCTATGACGCGCGCGGCAGTGAGCTGTTCGACGAGATCACCCGCCTGCCCGAGTACTACCTGACCCGGGCCGAGACGGCGATCCTGCGGCGGCACGCGGCGGACATCGCCGAGCAGTCGCGGTGCGAGTCGCTGGTCGAGCTCGGCAGCGGCACCTCGGCCAAGACCCGGCTGCTGCTGCGCGCGCTGCTCGACGGCGGAACCCTCCGCGAGTTCGTGCCGTTCGACGTCGACCCCGCGGTGCTCACCGAGGCCAGCGACGCGCTGGGCGCCGAGTACCCGGGCCTGTCGATCAAGCCGTTCCTGGGCGACTTCGAGCGCGACCTCGGCGCGATCCCGGTCACCGGGCGCCGCATGATTGCCTTCCTCGGCTCCACCGTCGGCAACCTCGAGCCGGCGGCGCGGGCCGCGTTCCTGACGCAGGTCGCCGCCGCGCTGCGGCCGGGGGACACGTTCCTGCTCGGAACGGACCTGGTGAAAGATCCCGAACGGCTGCGGCGGGCCTACGACGACGCGGCCGGCGTGACAGCGGAGTTCAACCGCAACATCCTGGTGGTCGTCAACCGGGAACTGGACGCCGACTTCGCGGTCGAGGAGTTCCAGCACGTCGCCGTCTGGGACGCGGCCAACGAGTGGATCGAGATGCGGCTGCGCCCGGCGCGCGAGCAGCACGTCACGATCAACGATCTCGACCTGGAGGTGTTGTTCGCCGCCGGGGAAGAGCTGCGCACCGAGATCTCGGCCAAGTTCCGCCGCGCCAGGATCGAGGCCGAGCTCGCCGCGGCCGGGCTGCGCACGCTGCGGTTCTGGACCGACCCGCACGGCGACTTCGGCCTGACCCTGGCCCAGGCACCCGAGTAAGGGGCCCTGGCGCGGCGTGAGGGCTTTGGCGCGGTCAGTTCCATGCCATGATCCCGGACCGAAACCCACGCATACAGTGGGTTTCGGTCCGGGATCATTGAAACAAGCCCGCGCCCATGATCAAAGCGGCGTGTTGATCATCTGTGCGCGTTACTTGCGGTCAGGAACTCAGGTCATGGAACCGGCGTCACCTACTCGTCGAGGCCGTCGCGGTCGGCCCACTCCAGCAGGGTGTCCAGGCGGTAGGCGTGGTCGTCGATGCCCGCATGCAGGTCGCCGAGCCGGGCGAAGCGTTCGGGCACGGTGGCGATGGTGCAGTCACGCGGGTCGACGTCGTCGATCTCGTCCCAGGTGACCGGCGTGGACACCGTCGCCTCCGGCACCCCGCGCACCGAGTAGGCGCTGGCGATCGTGTGGTCGCGGGCGTTCTGGTTGTAATCGACGAACAGCGCGGTGGGGTCGCGGTCCTTGCGCCACCAGGTGGTGGTCACCTCGCCCGGCGCGCGGCGTTCCACCTCCCGGGCGAAGGCGTGCGCGGCCCGCCGGACGTCGGCGAAGCCCCAGCGCGGCTCAATCCGGACGTAGATATGCAGGCCGCTCCCGCCCGAGGTCTTCGGCCAGCCCTGAACGCCCAGCTCGTCGAGGATCTCGCGGGAGATGCGGGCGACCCGGCGCACCACGTCGAACCCGCAGCGCGGCATCGGGTCCAGGTCGATGCGCCACTCGTCCGGCCGCTCGGTATCAGCCCGCCGCGAGTTCCACGGATGAAACTCCACAGTGGACATCTGGACCGCCCACACCACGCTGGCCAGCTCAGTCACGCACAGCTCGTCCGCGTGCCTGCCGTAGCGCGGGAAGTCCACCCGCACCGTCTCCAGCCACGGGGGAGCGCCGTGCGGAACCCGTTTCTGGTGGACCTTCCCGCCCTCGCCCTTGCCGCCCTCGCCCTTCCCGCCCTCGGTCACCCCGGACGGGAAGCGGTGCATCATGCACGGGCGCTCGCGCAGCGCGCGCACGATCCCGTCGCCGACCGACATGTAGTAGCGGGCCAGGTCGAGCTTGGTCTCGCCGCGAGCCGGGAAGTACACCCGGTCCGGATTCGTGATCCGTACCGTCCGGCCCCCGACCTCGAGTTCCACTGCTTCCGCGGGCATACCCCAGAAACTATCTGGGCCCCAGCACGGCCTGCAGGGAGGACATGCCGGAGGCGATATTGGTGCTCACCGCGCGCGTGCTGGTTCCCATCACCGAGGCGATCCGGGTTTCGGGCAGGTCCGCGTAATAGCGGAGCACCAGGGCTTCACGCTGCGGCGCCGGAAGCGAGCGCAGCGCCGCCACCAGGGTCGGTCCCGGGCCCGTGGAGGCCTGCTGTCCGCCTGCCGGCGGCCCGGGCTGGGTGCTCCGCGGCTGGGTGTTCCGCGGCTGGGTGCCTCGCCGTTGGCCGCCGGACGGAGCGGCCCCGGCGGCGAGGCTGGAGCGGGACCGGCGGACCACCGTTTCCTGTAGGTAGCACAGGGCCCGGTCACTGTCCCGCAGCTGCCGCCACGCGCCGTGCATGGCGACGAACGCATCCTGGACTATCTCCTCCGCGACCGCCTCGTCGCTCGCCAGGAGCGCGGCCAGCCGGGTCAGGGGGCCGTAGTGCGTGTCGTAGAGCACGGCTACGGCCTGGTCGGCATTCACCGCGCCGGCAGTCAGCACCGGCCTCACCTCCTGATCGGCCACCGCGAGCCAGGTTCCGTTGATACAGAGCGATCCGCGGCCCCCCAGATACCAGCCCCTGGCCTGTCCCTCAGGCCGCCGCCCCCAGGGGTAAGCGAGGTGAAGCTGACGAGATGGCTACCGGGGCGTAACTCTCAGATGGCCCGGTCTTTACAGTCTTTACTCAGTCATCATTCGGCAAATTCCCGAAATCCGGTAGGAATATCCCCTTATCACTGCGCGCGGGTCACTATTATGAGGTTCGGGATCAGTCACCCAGGAGGATTTAGCCAGCACGGATGGGCCGGTCCGCGCCTTCGTGGATAAGCCAGGCCCCGGCGCAGAGGTTTACATGCCCCTGTCGCGAGGGCCGGGCTGTCGGCTGGTAATTCACCTGACCACTAAGGCACGAGGAGCAGCCCCATGCTCAGCGCCACCGGAGCGAGTTCCGGCTCGCCCGCGACTGGCCTGGTGGGATCGAGGGCACACCGAACGCGCGTCCTCGCCCGGCTGGCCGTGGCGGGGATCGGGAGCTCAATCCTGATCATGATCGCCATGACGGCGGTCCGTGACAGCTGGATGTATCCGCCCATAGCCGGGTCGGGCTCGGCGCCGCCCTGGGACCTGCGGACCGCGGGAGTATCCGCCGGAGTGGCGACCGTCGCCCTCTGGCTGGCCGTCCTGGTCGGCTTCGGAGGGGTGGTGGCCGGCCTGCTTGCCGTGCAGCGCGGGGCCAGGCCGAGCCTCCGGGCGATGCTCATCGCCGCCGTGCTCGCCGTGGTAGCGCTGACCGTGCTGCCGCCGGCCGGGTCCACGGACGTGTTCGATTATGCGGCCTACGGCCGGATCGCGGTGCTCGGCCACAACCCGTACCTGATAACCCCGTACCACCTGCGCCTGGCTCATGACGCCTTCGCCCCATCCGTGCCCTTCACTTGGCAGCATGCTGTGAGCGTCTACGGGCCGCTCGCGACGATCGAGCAATTCCTGGCGGCCAAGCTCGGCGGCATCTCCGTGGCGCGGGTCGTGTTCTGGCTGAAGGTGTGGGACGCGATCGCCTTCGGCGCCGTCGCGTTCGTCGTGGACCGGCTGCTGCGCTCCGACCCGGCCCGGCGCCTGCGCGCCCATCTGCTCTGGACGATCAACCCGCTGCTGCTCTGGGACATCGTCGCGGCCGGGCACCTCGATGTGCTCGCCGCCGCGGCCGGCCTGCTCGGGCTGATGGCACTGGGTGAGCAATCGGATGCCGCCCGGCCGCGCCTGCTGCGCGTCGTGGCCGCCGGCGCGCTCATCGGGATCGCCGCGGACATCAAGATCAACTATGCCCTCTTCGGCCTGGGCCTGGCCTGGGCCCTGCGCCGATCGCCTGCCAGGCTCGCCGCCGCGGCCGCGGCCGCGATCGCGACGGGAGCGCCCGGCTATGTTTGGTTCGGGCTGCCCGCGGTCAGGGCCCTGGCTGACCGCCGCAACTCGATCAGCGCGGATACCTTCTACCACTTGTTCCTCATCGACACGCACTGGCGATCTCACCTTGCGCTGGTCGCGGCCGTCCTGGTCGCGGCCACGGCGCTGCTGGCCCTGCGGCGCATGCCCGCGGGGGTTTTGGCGCGGCCGGCGGTCCGGCCGGCCCTGGCTCTCTCGGCGGCCTGGGTGTTCTTCTGGCCTTATCAGCTTCCCTGGTACGACGTTATGATCATCTGCCTGCTTGTGCTCTACCCCGCCTCCCGGCTCGACTGGCTGGTGCTGGCGCGGCTCGCGGCGGGCACGATCGCCAATGTTCCGGGGAACCCTCCGAGCATCATGATTTCCGGCACAAGCCACCTACTGATCGTCATCCATAACATCGGCGTGTACGCCCTCGTGCCGCTGGTCTTGTTCAGCGCCGCGGCCGGGCTGGTCGCGCTCTGCCTGTCCGGCCGGTGGCAGCCGCCCGAGCCGGGGGACCCGCCCGGCGCCGCGGTGCCTGCGGCCGCCGCGGTGCCTGCGGCCGCCGCGGTGCCTGCGGCCGCCGCGGTGCCTGCGGCCGCCGCGGTGCCCGAGACCGCCGGGCGGCTGCGCCCGGGCTCAGGGGCACCCGGCCGGGTCGGGGCGGCGGATCGGGCCTGAGCCCCGATCGCGGCGACGCGCGGCTGGGGGGCTCGCCTCCCCTGGCCTAGCCAGCCAGGCTCCACGCCCGCCCGGTATCGGTGTCCTGCTGGGCGGGATGCCGCCGGCTTCGATGACGAACACGGGTCAGACGCACCCGCACCGGGCCAACCTACCGCAACAGATCCCGCCGCGCGGGGGTACCGAGGTGGTCGTCAGCAGCGAGCGCGGCCCCGCGTTCGAATCGGGTCCACGAGCCAGGCAGGGCTCCCGCAGCCCGCCCCAACAACATCAACGGACCGTCGATGTGCATCCAGCCGCATCGATGGCTCGTTGATGCGGTTGGCGAGAGGGCGCGGAGAGGGCACGGCGGGGCGGGTGGGATTGATGTGATCGCGCGGCTCAGGGCCGGGCGACAGCGCCCGGGGCCTGGCTGGCCAACCGGGAGCGCTCAGCGGCCCCGGCGGCGGGCGAGGGCGCGAGCCAGGGCGACGGCGACCAGGCCGATGGCCGCGGTCCGGCTGCCAGGGCTCTGCCGCTGCGGCGATTCAGGCCGACCGCGCCCTGATCTCGCGCGCGAACGCGGGCCGCCGTCCGTCACTCCGGCCAGCGCGATCCCCCCGTGGTCGTGGCGCAGGACCTGGCGGCCCTGCAGGGCGAACAGCAGGGCGAACGAGGGGCCGACCATCAGCACGGCCGCGACGAACAGCACCACCAGCGCGACCAGGGTTTCGTGCGGAGCGCCGGCGTTGCTCAGCGTCACCGGCGTGCCGGGCAGCAGCGCCGGGTACTGGGCCACGCCCCAGCCCCAGATCACCGCGGAGACGCCGAGCGCGGCGAGCACCCGGACGCCGCGCGGGCGCCCAGCGGCCAGCAGGGCCACGACCGCCACGCCGGCCGCCGCCGCGGTGATCACCAGCGGCAGCGCCCGTCCGGTGAGGTTCCGCCACAACGCGGGATCCGCGCCGTGCAGCTCCGCCAGGGTGGCCAGCGACAGTGCCCCGGTCACGAGGCCGGCGGCCTGGGCCCGGCGGGTGAAGTAGGCCTCCATGCGGCGGTCGTCCCGGCCCGCGGCCTCGCCGATGAGGTAGATCGCGGCGAGATAGCCGCACGCGCCGACGAACAGGAAGCCGATCAGCAGCGACGTCGCCCCGGTCCAGGCCGGCAGGCTGGTGCGGCTGGCATCTCCGGGGATCTGGCCAGCCGCCATGGCGCCGACCACCGTGCCCATGAAGAATGGCGTCAGCAGCGAGGAAAAGGCGAACACCGCGCCGAGTTCGCGTTGCAGGGTGATCCCCTGGGCTTCCTTGCGGAACGCGAAGCCAGCGCCGCGCAGCACGATCCCGCCTACCGCGAGCCAGATCGGCAGCGCCGCCGCGTTCATCACCGCGGCGAACGCGACGGGGAATCCGGTCCAGAAGATGACCAGCGCGAAGATCAGCCAGACGTGGTTGGCCTCCCAGACCGGGGTGATCGACTCGTCGATGAGCTGCCGGGGCGCCTGGCCGCGCCGGTCACCGCCGGCCAGCAGGTCCCACAGGCCGCCGCCGAAGTCGGCTCCGCCCAGGACGGCGTACAGGGTGATCGTGGCCAGCAGGATGGCCCCGACCGCGTCCGCGATCACGTCCCGGCCCGGCGCAGCGACCGGTCCTCCGGCCGGGCCGGCGGGCCGTAGGGGACCTCCGGCTCCGGGGTGTCGCCGCGGCGCCAGCGCCGCGACAGCGCCCGCAGGATGATGACGGTCGCCGCGCCGAGGACCGCGTAGAGGGCGATGACGATGCTGAGGCTGGCGATGATGCCGCCGTTGGCCGTGGCCGCCGCCGCGGTGGTCTGCAGCCGGTAGACCACCCAGGGCTGGCGCCCGACCTCGGTCACCACCCAGCCGCACTCCATGGCCACGGTCGCGGCCACCCCGCTCACGGCGCCGAGCAGCCAGAACAGGCGCTGGCGCGGCATCCGGCGGTGCCGCCACCCGCCCCAGGCGGCCCACAGCCCCGCCAGCAGCAGCAGGAACCCCAGGCCCACCATCACGTCGAAGCACAGGTGGATCAGCCACACCACCGGCGGGCGGTCGGCGGCCGGGACGCTGTCCCACCCGATGACCTTCGTCCGGGTGCTGAACCCGACCAGCAGCGAGTCCACCCCCGGGATCCGCAGCCCGGCGTAGACGTGGCCGTTCGCGTAGACGCCTCCCAGGTACTCGGGGACATCGCGGGAGGTGTGCGCCACGTACTCCATGGACGCGAACTTCACCGGCTGGTCGGCGGCGATGGCACGGGCGGCGGTGTCGCCGACGAAGATCTGGAACGGGGTGATCACCGCGGCCAGGACGAACGGGATGGCGAACCCGGTGTAGTGGT
>Ga0209647_1001352_pt1 | contig 21035 bp, 19 predicted proteins | sample GraSoi_2013_60cm_FD_185827 | JGI IMG/M metagenome (GOLD analysis project Ga0209647, IMG submission 185827) | Grasslands soil microbial communities from the Angelo Coastal Reserve, California, USA - Sample 9_17_2013_60cm (SPAdes) (version 2) | ecosystem: Environmental > Terrestrial > Soil >... | reverse complement strand
CGGTGCGTTTCGCGGACCTCGACAAGCCGCTCACCGAGATTGGCGCGGCGCTGGCCGGCAGACCATTTGCAGGAAAGATGGATGCGGGCCAATGCGTGCGCATCATGACTGGTGCCGTGATGCCGGTGGGCAGCGACACCGTCGTGATCCAGGAAGTGGTGAAGCGCGAAGGCAACCGCATCGTCGTGCCGCCGGGGCAGAAGCGCGCGCAGAACGTGCGCTACGCGGGCGAGGACCTGAAGATCGGCGTGCCGGTGCTCGAGCCGGGCAAATGGCTGCGGCCGGCAGAAGTGGGGCTGATCGCATCGCTCGGCATGGGCGAGGTGCGCGTGAAGCGCAAGCTGCGCGTCGCGTTCTTCTCCACCGGCGATGAGCTCGCCTCGATCGGCACGGCGCTCAAGGAGGGCGAGGTCTACGATTCCAACCGCTACACGCTGCACGGCATGCTGGAGCGTCTCGGCGTCGAAATCACCGACCTGGGCGTGGTGCGCGACGACCCCGCGCAACTGGAAGCCGCGTTCCGCAAGGCGGCCGCCGCCGATGCGATCATCACCACCGGCGGCGTCTCGGTGGGCGAGGCCGATTTCGTGAGAGCGCTGATGGCGAAGCTCGGCGAGGTGCTGTTCTGGAAGATTGCCATGCGCCCGGGACGGCCGATGGCCTTCGGCCGCATCGGCGATGCCTTTCTTTTCGGCCTGCCGGGGAACCCCGTCGCGGTGATGGTCACGTTCCACCAGTTCGTGCGCGATGCGCTGCTGCACCTGTCCGGGCGGCGCGACGATTACGCCATTCCACTCTTGCGCGCCACGGCCGCGGAGAACCTGCGCAAGGTGCCGGGACGCACGGAATATCAGCGCGGCGTGCTTTTCCTGGATTCTGGAACCTGGAAAGTCAAAATCACGGGCCAGCAAGGCTCCGGCGTGCTGCGCTCGATGTCGGAAGCGAATTGCTTCATCGTGCTCGAGCACGAGCGCGGCGCGGTCAAAGCCGGCGAGCTGGTGCAGGTACAACTCATGGAGGGACTCGCTTGAATCCGATCCACCCCGCACTTTCGCGCCTCGCGCGCGCCGCGGCGCACCAGGACTTCGCCGAGCTCGAGGAGACGCTGCACGTCGCGCTGCGCAAGCCGACGTGGCTCAGGCCCGAGCACCGCGTGGGCGATCCGACCAGCTACATGCGCCATCTGCTCTACATCGATCCCGCCGACAGCTTCGTCATCACCGCGATCACCTGGCTGCCCGGACAGGTGAGCCCGATGCACGCGCACCAGGTGTGGTGCCTGTACGGCATCGTCGAGGGCGATCTCACCGAGGAGCAGTTCAGCGATTCGCTCGAGCTGCAGCGAAAAGTGGTGTATCGCCCCGGCGAGCTCGCGGAGCGCGACCTCGACCAGAAGATGGTGCACCGGGTGTCGAACCGCGGCATCGCGCGCGTCGTCTCGCTGCACCTCTACGGCGTGAGCTCGGACCAGCTCACCACCGGCATCAATCGGCACGTAGCTTGAACATTCCCCGGCTGGTGGTTTTCGTCGGGCTGGTTGCGGTCGCTGCGTCGTGCGCGTTCGTGCGATCGGAGGCGGAGAGTGCCGGTGCGCGGGAAGCGCTCAAGCGCCATCTCGCGGCCGATGCCGACAGCTATGCATTGGTAACGATCGAAGACCTGCCCGGTGGCGGCAGGGCGACGAAGGGGGCGAGGTTCGAAAGAACGCTGGCGAAAAGCGACGGACCGGTCACGCGCACGCAAATTGCCGTCTGCACGCGCGATGCGACCTCATGGAGATGCGACGGTCCGATGGACGGCGTGCGAATCGCTTTTCGCGGTTCGGTACAGCGCCTCGTCGTCCCGGTCGATCTCGAGGATGCGGCGATCGTCGCCATCGTCGACTTTGTGGGATCCGCCTGCTTTGACCGGCAAGTCACCGGAACACTTCGCGGGCGACAAATCTCGGCGATCGAACGCCACGGCAACGGTTACTTCGTCGGCATGGGCGACCGCGCCGGCATCGACATCCTCACCCTCGAGACGACGGCAGATCCGGGCTCGAAGTGTGCCTTTGAGATCCGGCAGATCCGGCCGCTGAACTAGATTGCCATCACGCGCGCGAGCTCGAGCAGAGCCGCGTCGGCCGGGCGCATCTTGCCGGCAACCTCGGCGAGCGGCGTCGCCACCACGTCGCCTTTCACCATGCCGACCAGCACGCCGTGCTTGCCGCCCGCCAGGGTATCGACCGCCGCCGCACCGAGTCGCGTCGCCAGCACGCGGTCGGCCGCGGTCGGGCTGCCGCCGCGCACCACGTGACCGAGGCGCGTGACGCGCAGGTCGAAGCCGATCGACTTGCGATTCGCGTCGTAGTACTCCATCAGCTCGTGCACGCCGCATTTCGCGCCTTCGGCGATCACGGCGAGCGCATGCGTCTTGCCGCGCTGGCGCGCGGCGCGCAGGCGCTCGGCGACGTCCGCCGGCTTGAGCTCGCCTTCCGGCAGCGCGATCACCTCGGCGCCGCCCGCGATGCCCGCCATCAGCGCGATGTAGCCGCAATTGCGGCCCATGGTCTCGACGGCGAAGGCGCGCTGGTGCGAAGAGGCCGTGGTGCGCAGGCGATCGATCGCCTCCAGCGTGATGTTGATCGCCGTGTCGCAGCCGATGCTGACGTCGTTGCCGTAGAGATCGTTGTCGATGGTCGAAGGCACGCCCACCACCGGGAAACTTTCACGCGCGAGGCTCGCCGAGCCCGACTGCGAGCCGTTGCCGCCGATCACCACCAGCGCGTCCATTCCTTGCTTGCGCAGGTTGGCCAGCGCCTGCGCGCGGCCTGCGGGCTCGGCGAACTCCGGGCAGCGCGCGCTGCCGAGCACCGTGCCGCCCGACTGGATGATGCCGCCGACGTTGCGCGCGGCGAGCGGCTCGAACACGCCGCTCAAGAGCCCGGCATAGCCGTTACGCACGGCGAAGACTTCCCAGCCGCGGGCGAGCGCGCCGCGGGTCACGGCACGTATCGCGGCGTTCATGCCGGGGGCGTCGCCGCCGCTCGTGAGGACTGCAATCTTTTTCAAGCCGGGCATTCTAACGATCCATGGCAAAGAGCCTCAGACAGCTCAGAGAAGAAGCGCGCGCCTGCCAGGCCTGCCCGCTGTGGGCCAATGCGACGCAGACGGTGTTCGGCGCCGGCGACCCGCACGCCCGCGTCATGCTGGTGGGCGAGCAGCCGGGCGACGAGGAGGACAAGAAGGGCCTGCCCTTCGTCGGCCCGGCGGGCAAGCTGCTCGACCGGGCGCTCGAGGCGGCCGGCATCGAGCGCGAGCCCCTGTACGTGACGAACGCCGTCAAGCACTTCAAGTGGCAGCTGCGCGGTAAGCGGCGCCTTCACAAGACGCCGGCGCAGCGCGAGGTCGACGCCTGCCACCAGTGGCTCGAAGCCGAGATCGCGACGGTCAGGCCGCACGTCGTCGTGGCGCTCGGTGCCACCGCGGCGCGCGCAGTGATCGGCAAGGACTTCAAGGTGTCGATCCAGCGCGGGCAATTCGTCGAGAGCCCTTTGGCGCCTTTCGTCTTCGCCACGCTGCACCCATCCGCGCTCCTGCGCCTGCGGGAGGACGAGGAGCGCGAGGTCGCCTTCAAGCAATTCGTAAAGGACCTGTCCCTCATCAAGAAGGCCTTGGCGCGCATCTAGCGCAGCAGTACATTTCCGCCAGGCTGGGCAAGCACGGGAGGCGATATGACGACGTCCTCGATGATCCGGACCTTGGGAGCGCTCGCGACTGCATGGTGCTCGGCGGCGATGGCGCAGGATGAGAGCGTCCAGCTGCCACCGCTCGGCAGCGCCTTCGCCGGCAGGTTCAATCTCGGGGGTCGCGCGATTCCGCTCCCGGAGGGTCAGTTCGTGGTCACGGCGAGGGGCGTGGACGACTCGCGCCTGCTCGGCGGCGACCTCTCCAAGCCGCGCGCCAAACTGGCGCGCGCACTGCTGGTGCAGACCGAGGGGCAGAAGCTGCGCGCCGCCGTCTGGGTGAGCGTGGCGTTGAAGCCACCCAGCTATCGCTTTGACTGGGTCAGCCAGCCGTGCAGAAAGCAGGACACGCTGTTCCGCGCGGACCTCTCCAGCAGCATGGGCACCGATGGCGAAGACTGCCTGCTGGTCGACCACAGGGTCGCCAATTTCACTGTGAAATCGCAAGGCATGTTCAAGGAGGCCACGGACTGGCTCAGCCAGGAGAGGATCCAGGTGCCGGTGCCGGTGCTGATCGTGGCGACGGTCACGCGCATGGAGGGATGGCAATTGGTGACTGCGTCGTACGCTTTCAATCCCGAGGTGTTTGGCTGCGACGCGCGCCGCTACCGGCCATGGGCGGACAGTCCCTGGCACCGCCAGCGCATCAGCGACGATGTCCACAAGGTGCGCTTTGTGGAAAGCGTGACCGCGTGGGGCAAGGTCGTGCAAACTCAATTCAAGCAGCTCTTCATCGGCGGACAACCCTCGATGGAGCGTGCGCTAAGCATCTATCAGTGCTCGGGCTCAGGCGGTCTCCAGGCTCCATAGCATCGCGGCGCCGCGCACGCCGCTCGCGTCGCCGTGCTTGGCGCGCACCAGCGCCGTGGTGACCGTTTGGGAATACACGTAGCGCGACAGCAGGCGCGGCACCGTCGTATACAGGCGCTCGATGTTCGACAGGCCGCCGCCCAGCACGATGACGTCCGGGTCGAGGAAATTCACCACCATCGAGAAGGCGCGCGCGAGGCGATCCTCGTGCAGCTCGTTGGCGAGCTCCTCGCCGCGCGCGCCGATTTCCTTGTTGAGCGCCGGCCCCGAGACGAACTGCTCGATGCAGCCAGCGCGCCCGCAGTAGCACGGCGGGCCGGGATGCTCTTCCTTCGTCATCCACGGCAGCGGCGTGTGACCCCATTCGCCGGCGATGGCGTTGTGCCCGCGCAGCACGCGGCCCGCGACGACGATGCCGCCGCCCGCGCCGGTGCCGAGGATCGCGCCGAACACCACCGCCGCGCCGTGCCCGGCGCCGTCGAAGGCTTCCGATAGCGCGAAGCAGTTGGCGTCGTTCTCGAAACGAATTTCCCTTTGCAATTTCTCCTGAAGATCGTGCTGCAGCCGCCGCCCGTTGAACGGCGTGTTGTAGGCGTTGAACACACGCCCGCTGCGCGGCGAGATCGCGCCGGGCATGCCGATGCCGACGCTGCAACGAGAGCCCACCTCGCGCTCCGCTTCCAGGATGACGCGCGCCAGCTCGTCGAGCGCCTGGTCGTACCCGGTGTGCGGCGTCGGCACGCGCAGGCGAAAGTGTTCCTTGCCCGCCTCGTCGAACACGGCCACCTCGATCTTGGTGCCGCCCAGATCGACTCCCATCCTCATATCAATCCGAGCTGGCGCAGCTCCGCTTTGGCGTAGGCGTAGAAGATCGGCGCCGCGACCAGTCCGGGCAGGCCGAAGGCCGCTTCGAACAGCAGCATCGCGCACAGCAGCTCCCACGCCGAGGCCTTGATCTCGCCGCCGACGATGCGCGCGTTGAGGAAGTACTCGAGCTTGTGCACCACGATCAAAAAGGCGAGCGAGCCGAGCGCCACGGCAAATGACACCGACAGGCTGACCACCACGATCACCGTGTTCGAAATCAGGTTGCCGATCACCGGCAGCAGGCCGGCGATGAAGGTCACCGCGATCATCGCCTTGGCATAAGGCAGGTGGATGCCGAAGAGCGGCAGGACACCGATCAGGTAGATCGCGGTCAGCACCGTATTGACCGCGGAGATCTTGACCTGCGCGAACACCACGCTGCGGAAGGCATGCGCCAGCGTTTTCACGCGCTCGCTCGCTTCGCGCAGCAGCAGGGTCTTGTCGCCTTCGGCGCGCGCTTCGCGGAAGCAGATGATGGCGCCGATCACCATGCCGATGAGGACATGCACGAAGCCGACGCCGAAGAGGCGTCCCATGTGCTGCAGCTCGGCGGCGTGCGTGCGCAGCCACTCGACGATGGCGTGGCGCAGCGTCTCGGTATCGGGCGGCATGCGCTCGGCGATCCACGCCGGCAGGGAAGCGCGCGAGCTCGCCAGGATGTCGGCCATGCGGTCCAGCAGCGCCGCCGGACTCGCGCCTTCACTGCGCAAAAATGCCGCGATGCCGAATCCCGCCGCGACCAGCACGCCGATGACCAGCGCGCCGATCAGGCCGACGCTCGTCAGGCGCGCGCGCGTGACGTTGTGCTTGCCGAACGCGATGCGAGCGGCGAGCAGATGCACCAGCTCGTGCACCAGCAGTCCCGCCAGCAACGCGCCGATCAGGCCAAGGTACAGGCAGAGTGCAAGCCCGACCAGCGTCGCCGCGATCGTGGCATAGCGCGCCTGCCGTTCGGTGAGGGCGGGTTTCGCGGACAAGGCGGCATCATCGCCTACCCGCGCTGTTCAAGCCACTCGTTGAGCCAGGCGCGCGCCGCCGAAGGGTTGGGCAGCCGCCAGCGCGCCACCGTCGGCCCCGCTCCGACCTTGATCGAATGGCCGCCGAGGCGGTCGACCACGCGAAAGCCGTGCTCGTCGGTGAGATCGTCGCCGAGGAACACCGGCACGCGGCGCGCGAACGGCCGCTCCTTCATGAAAGCCTCGATGGCGCGGCCCTTGTCGTGGCCGGCCGGCTTGAGCTCGGCCACCATCTTGCCGCGCTGCACTTCGACGCCGTCGCCGAGCTCGCGCGCCGCCTCGCGCACCACGGCATGCGCGGCGCTCGCCAGCTGCGGCGCGAGGCGATAGTGCAGCGCCATGCTGTAGCCCTTGTGCTCGAACACCAGGCCGGCGTGCTGCTGCGCAAAGGCGCGGATCGGCTCCGCCGCGCGCGCCAGCAGATCGTCCGAAAGGGAGGGCTTGTGCACGCGCCCGCGCGCGTCGCGGCGCTCGACGCCGTGCTGGCCGGCCGCGGGCAGGCGCATCGGCGAGAACAGCTCATCGATCATCGCCAGCGACCGGCCGCTCACCAGCGCGAGCGCGCCGTCGGCCTTGTCATAGAGCGCCGCGACCAGCTTGCAATCGTCCTTGGCCATGTGCACCGCCTTGGGCGTGGCGGCGATCTCGAGCAGCGTGCCGTCGATGTCCAGGAAAAACGCGAAATCCGGTCTGAACGGCGGCATTGCGGTCAGGCAGTGCCCGCTTTTCGTCGCGCCGCACGCGTGCGCGCCAGCACGCGCTTGCGGGTGCGCATGCGTGCCGCGTCGAGCAGCATGCGCCCCGCCCAGCGGAACACGTTGAACTCCTGCACCAGGTTCCTCATGCTGCGCATGCGCGCGCGCTGCTCGTCGGCCGACATGGTGAGCGCGAGGTGCAGCGCCGCGGCGCTCTGCTCGAAGTCGTAGGGATTGACGATCAGCGCTTCGGCGAGCTCGCGCGCCGCGCCGGTGAACTGCGAGAGTATGAGCACGCCCTGCTCGTCGTCGCGCGCGGCGACGAACTCCTTGGCGACCAGGTTCATGCCGTCGTGCAGGCTCGAGACGAAGCACAGCTCGCAGGCCCGGTACAGCTCGTAGACCTGCGCCGCGTCGTGGTGCTCGATCTTGAGGACGATCGGCGTGTACCCCGCCTTGCCGAAGCGCTCGTTGATGCGCGCCGCCTCCGCGCGCACCCGGGCATCGAGGTTCTGGTATTCGTTGATCGAGCTTCTGGAAGGCGCCGCCACCTGGATGAAGGCGAACTGGCCGATCCAGCGCGGCTCGAGCTCGAACAGGCGCTCGATGGCGCTGAAGCGCTCGAGGATGCCTTTCGTGTAGTCCAGCCTGTCGACCCCTACGCCCAGCTTCACGTCCGAGTCGAGCCCGAAGCGCTCGCGCACGCGCGCGCGCGCCTCGGGTACCGGCACCTGCACCTGCAGCGCGGCCGGCGGCCACTCGATCGAGATCGGATAGCGGCGCACCTCGGTGGTGTCGCCGCCGTAGGAGATCGAGAAGGTCTCGCGGTCGACGCGCGCCTCGAGGAAGCGGTCCACCGTGTCGAAAAAGTTGTTGCAGTGGAACTGCGTGTGGAAGCCGAGGATCGACGAGCCCAGCATGCCATCGAGAATTTCCTCGCGCCAGGGCAGGATGCCGAACGCCTCGGGATTGGGCCAGGGGATGTGCCAGAAGGTGATGATGGTGGCGCGCGGCAGGCGCTCGCGCACCATGCGCGGAAGCAGCGCGAAGTGATAGTCCTGCACCAGGATGATCGGGTCCTCGGTGCGCGCTTCATCGGCCACGATCTCGGCGAAGCGCCGGTTGACGTTCTGGTAATGCTCCCAGTCGGCGGCGCGGAACGTCGGCCGCGTGTGGGCGATGTGGCACAGCGGCCAGAGCCCTTCGTTGGCGAAGCCGTAGTAGTAGCCCTGCTCCTCCTCGGGCGACAGCCACACTCTTCGAATGCGGTACGCCGGGTGCTCGGGCGGCACCATGACGTGGTCGTTCTTGTCGACGGTGTCGCGATCGGCGTTGCCCGCGCCGTGCGCGATCCAGGTGCCGGAGCAGGCGCGCACGATCGGCTCCAGCGCAGTCACCAGGCCGCTCGCCGGCCGCTGGATCTCGATCACGTTGTCCTTGCGCCGCACGTGCACGTAGGGCTCGCGGTTCGAGACCACCAGCACCTCGTCGCCTTTGAGGTCCTGTCTCAGTATTCTGCGCAGCGCCTCGGGGCCCCAGGTGGTCTGGCTCTCGTCGCGCCCGGCGCGCTCGGCCTCGAGATCGCGCACCAGCGCCTGCAGGTCGCGCGCGATGGGACGCAATTCGGGCGCGGTGCTGGTGAGGCCGAGCGGCGAGCGCAGCAGCGTCTCGCCCGACATCAGCGCCTTGAGGCCCGCCACCCAGCCGCGCCAGCTGATCTCGGCGATCACCATCGTAATGAGCGCCACCACGGTGGCGATGCCGGCGAACAGCCACAGCACGTACTTCTTCGTGTCGGCGCTGCGCCGCTCGACGAAGCTCATGTCGTGCACGATGATGAGCTGTCCGAGCGGGCCGGCGTCGCCCGCCACCGGGTTGGCCGAGACATGCAGCGGACCGTCGCGCAGCTGCAGCACCCAGCTCCTCGTCTCCCTCTGCTCCGGCGGCGGGCAGCGCAAGGCCTGCGGAAAGGTGGGGCTCGCGATCGCGAGAGTGCCCGTGCGGTCGCACAGGCCGATGGCGAAGATGCGCTCGCCTTGCATGATGCGCTCGAAGTAGCGCTGCACGCGCGCGCGCGAGCCGCGCGGATCGCGCATCAGCTCCGACAGCGGCTCCTGCGCGGTCTGCGCGATCAGCGCGCCGCGCGCGTCGAGGTCGCGCACGAACCACTGGAACGTGAGGCGATCGACGAGCGGCACCACCGCGTAGGCGATCGCCGCGAGCGCGAGAGCAAGGGGTACGACGAAGCGCAGTGATAAGGGCATGTCTGGCGCGGGGAACTGACGGCAAAAGAGGGCCGCCAGCACCCCCCTTCGACAACGATGGTAGCGGAAAGCTCTCTCCGCTAAAAGATGTTTCGATTCAGCGAGATGCTGTCGTGAATCGACTACACGCCGAACGGCTCAGCGACTGAAATCGGGGTCAGACCCCTGTCGATTTCGGCTCTGGACCCGCGCTGCGACGCCAACAGTGCGTGCGGTATGAGAGTGGCCCACGAATGACAGGGGTCTGACCCCGATTCAGTCCTTCGAGGCGCTGCCGATGTCGAGCACCTTGAGCTGCCTGGCCGTCTTCTCGACCGGCTCGAGCATGTCGATTTCCATGGCGGAAGACGCGGCGCCGAGCTCCCGAAAGCGCCGGGCGCTGACCAGGACGCGCGACTCGAGCGAGCCCACGGCGCTGTTGAACGCCTCGACGGTCCTCGACAGGTTGCGGCCGAGATCGATCCAGTGCCCGCCGAGGTCCGCGATCCGCTTGTAGAGCTCGGCGCCGAGCTCGCTGATCTCCTTGGCGTTTACGGCGATCGACTCCTGCCGCCAGCCATAGGCCACCGCCCGGAGCAGTCCGATCAGATTCACCGGCGTGGCGACCAGCACCCGCTGCTCGACGCCGAATTCCAGCAACGAGGGGTCGGCCTCCAGGGCCGCGCTGTAGAAGTGATCACCGGGCAGGAACATCACGACCAGCTCCGGCGTGTCCTTGAACTGGTCCCAGTACGACTTGCGTCCGAGCTCGGTAATGCGATCGCGCACCAGCTTGGCGAACGCCAGCAGCCTGAGCTTGCGCTCGCCTTCGTCGGTCGAGGCCATCGCGTCCAGGTAGCTCGACACCGGCGCCTTGGCGTCGACCACGATGGTCTTGCCCGCGGGCAGCTTCACGATCAGGTCCGGCCGCAATGCCCCGGACTCGGTCCTGAGCGTTTCCTGCTCGACGAAATCGCAGTAGTTCAGCATGCCGGCCATCTCGACCACCCGGCGCAGCTGGATCTCGCCCCATTGGCCGCGGGTGACCGGCGAGCGCAAAGCCTGCACCAGGTTCGAGGTCTCCATCCTGAGCTGCTTGCCCGTGTCCAGGAGCTGGCTCACCTGCTGCACCAGGCCCTGGTAGGCGCCCTCGCGGGCGACTTCGAGCGACTGGATCTTGAGGTCGAACTTGCCGAGCGCTTCCTTGATCGGCGCGACCGACGCCTGGGCGAGCTTCAGGAACTCGTCGGAATTGCTCCGCAGGGCCTGCGATGAAAGCGCGCTGAAGGCGTCGGAGAGCGCCTTCTTGGCGTCCTCGAGTAGCTTCAGCTTCTCCTCGAAGCCCTTCCTTTCGGCCTCGATGGTCGCCGCCAGGCCTTGCTTCTCTTTGGTCACGTCGAGGATCGTGCGCTGCTGCTGCGCGATGCTCATGCTGCGTGCTTCGATCTCGCGCTGCAGGTCCGGGATGCCGGCGGCGAGCGCCTCGAAGGTCGCGCGCCGGCTCGATTCCTCGCGCAGCTGCTCCGCGGCGGCGTCGCGTTGCCGGCTAGCCTGCGCCAAGTGCTCGTGCGCCTGCTCGAGCTGGCTCTCCGCGTTCTTGGCACGCTGCTGCGTCAGAAACCAGCCGGCGACCGCGCCGATAGCGAGGCCGAGAAGAAGAAATGCCGCGACTTCCATGGCCGATTCTATATTTCTAAACCGACTCCCGCAGCGTGAGCGCGGGCGAGGCGCGCAGCACCTTGCGCGAGGAGAGCCACGCGTTCAGCGAGAGGAGCGCCAGCCCCGCGAGCGGGCCGACGATGAGCAGCGCGGCGCTCGGCCGCAGATCGAGCTCGAACACGCGCCGCGCGAGCAGCTGGCCAATGACGGCGGCGCCGATTGTCGCGAGCACGCCGGCTAGCAATCCCATGGCCAGGAATTCCACCCTTTGAGCTCCCGCGACCTGCGCCCGCGAAGCGCCATAGACGCGCATCACCGCGGCCTCGCGCCGGCGCTCGTCCTCGGTGGCGACCAGCGCCGAATAGAGCACCAGCAGGCCTGCGCCGAGCGCGAAGAGGAAGATGAACTGCACCGCAGTGATCAGCTGATCGACCAGCGCCTGCGCCTGGCGCAGCGCCGCGCCGATGTCGACGACGGTGATGTTGGGAAACTGCAGCGCGAGCTGGTTGAGCTCCGGCTCCGCAGTGGGGGCGACGCGAAACGCGCTGATATAGCTCGTCGGAAAGCTGCCGAGCACGCTCGGCGGCGCGATGACGAAGAAGTTCACCTTCATCGAATCCCAGCGCAGCCGGCGCAGCGAACTGATCGGCGCGCGGAAGGTTTCGCCGCCGACGTTGAAGGTGAGCTCATCGCCGAGCTGCCAGCCCAGGCGCTGCGCGATGCCCTCTTCCACCGACAGCCCATCCGGCGTCCACTTCCCCGCCGAGATGGCGTTGTGCGCGGGCAGCGTGTCCATGTACGAGAGATTGAACTCGCGCTCGACCAGGCGCCGTGCGCGCTCCTCGGTGAAATCAGCCTCGGTTACCGGCCGCGCATTCACCGCGACGACGCGCCCGCGCACCATCGGATAGAGCTCGGGCTGTCCCAGGCCATGCATGGCGAGGAATTGCTTTACCGATGCCAGCTGATCGGGCTGCACGCCGAGCAGAAAGCGGTTCGGCGCATCGGCTGGCGCCGAGCGGCGCCACGCCTCGACCAGATCATTGCGCGTGAAGCTCAGGAGCAGCACCGCGGTGAGGCCCAGCGCCAGGCTCGCGACCTGCACCGAATTGCCGCGCGCATGGCGGCGCAGGTTGGCGAAGCCGTAGCGCAATGCGCGGTTGCGGGGCCGCAGCCTACTAAGGAGACGCAGCGCCCCCCACGCGACGGCGAAAAATACCAGCACGGCAGCCGCAAAGCCGCCCACCACGTAGGCGCCGAGCTTGAGGTCGCCCGCCTGCCAGATGAGCAGCCCGGCGAGCAGCGCGAGGCCGAAGCCATAGGCCGCAAGCGTGCCGCCTTTTGGCGTGCCCGCCTCGCGCCGCATGACGCGCAGCGCCGGCACGTTCTTCAGCTGGATGAGCGGCGGCAGCGCGAAGCCCAGCAGCAGCACGAGACCCACGAGCAGTCCGTGCAGCGCCGGCCAAAGCGTCGGCGGCGGCAGCTCGGCGCGAATCAGATCCGCCAGCGCCGCACCGATGGCGAGCTGGGCGACGTAGCCCGTGAGCGCGCCAAGCGCGCAGGCGACGAGGCCCAGCAGCGCGAATTCCCCGGCGTAGAGAGCGAGGAGCCGCATTTGCGTCGCGCCCAGGCAGCGCAGCACGGCGCAGCCGTCCAGGTGGCGCTCGACGAAGCGCCGGGTGCCAAGCGCGATCGCCACACCAGCGAGCACCGCGGCGAGCAGCGCCGTCAGCGCGAGAAAGCGCTGCGCGCGCTCGATCGAGGCGCGGATCTCCGGCCGGCCCGATTCGAGCGTGTCGACCCGCTCGCCGCGGCCAAGCTGACCGCGAAGGCTCTCTTCCAATAGACGAAGGGCCGGGCGCTCGCCGGCGGCATAGAGGTAGTACGAGATGCGGCTGCCGGTCTGCACCAGTCCGGTCGCCGGCACGTCGGCGAGGTTCATCATCAGGCGCGGCGCCAGGTTGAAGAAGTTCGCGCCTCGCTCGGGCTCGAGGGTCAGCACCGCCGCGACGCGCAGCTCGGCTTTCCCCAGGCGCACGCTCGAGCCGACCGGTGCACCGAGCGCGGTGATCAGCCGTTCCTCGAGCCAGACCGTGCCCGGCGCCGGAGCGCGCTCGGCGATCGCATCCGGCGCGCCGGGCGCGGCGGCGGTGCGCAGGCGCCCGCGCAGCGGATAGTTCTCGCTCACCGCCTTGACGCCGGCGAGCTGGCTCTGCCCTGCGTGCAGCGCCATGCTGACGAAATTCAGCGCTTCTGCCTTTTCGATACCGGGAATATCCAGGCGCTTGACCATGCCGGCGCTCCACGGATGGTCGGCGGCGAGCACCAGGTCGGCGCCGAGCAGCTGGTGCGCATCGCGCTCGAGCGCCTGGCTCACGCGATCGGCGAAGAAGCCGACGCTGGTGACGCTGGCCACGGCGATGACCAGCGCCACCGCAAGCACGCCGAGCTCGCCCGCGCGCCAGTCGCGCAACAGCATGCGCCACGCGCTTTTCACTGGGCTATCCGCCCGGCGACCAGGCGCACCATGCGAGCGCAGCGCGCGGCGAGCGCTTCGTCGTGCGTCACCAGAACCAGCGTGGTGCCGTATTCGCGGTTCAGCTCGAAAAGCAGAGCAATGACCGCAGCGCCCGATTCCGCATCCAGGCTGCCGGTGGGCTCGTCGGCGAGCAGCAGCTTCGGCCGCACCACGAAGGCGCGCGCCAGTGCCACGCGCTGCTGCTCGCCGCCCGAGAGATGCTTCGGATAGTGGTGCAGCCGCTCGCCCAGGCCGACGCGCACCAGGATCTGGCGCGCCAGGTCCTCCGCGTCAGCGCGATCGGCGAGCTCGAGCGGCAGCATCACGTTCTCGAGCGCGGTGAGCGCCGGCAGCAGCTGGAACGACTGGAAGACGAAGCCGAGCATGCGCCCCCGCAGCTCGGCCCGTTGGTCCTCATCCAGCGAAAAAATATCGTGGCCATCGAGCTCTACCGTGCCACTGGTCGGCGTGTCGAGCCCGGCGAGGAGCGCCAGCAGCGTGGACTTGCCCGAGCCGGAAGCGCCCACCACGGCGACCGCCTCGCCCGGCGTGACCTCGAGGTCGATGTCGCGCAGAATGACGAGCTCGCTCGCTCCGCTCTTCACCGCCTTGCCGATGCCGCTCGCTTTCAGGACGCTGGGATTTTTGTTGTGCATGCTCTCTGCGGCTGGCGCCGCGGCGGCGGGTAAGTCCATCCTGGTGCTGGGTGACAGCCTGTCAGCGGCGTACGGCATCGCGCGCTCGCGCGGCTGGGTCGCGCTGCTCGAAGAACGCTTGAAGCGGGAGCGGCTCGATTATAGCGTCGTCAACGCAGCCATCTCGGGCGACACCACGGCCGGCGGCCGCGCGCGCCTCGATGCCGCGATCGTGCGCCATCGCCCCGCGGTGGTGATCGTCGAGCTCGGCGGCAACGACGGCCTGCGCGGCCTGCCGGTGGCGCAGATGAAGGCGAATCTCGGCGCCATCATCGAGCATTCGCGCAACAGCGGCGCGCGCGTGCTGTTGGTGGGCATGAAGATGCCGCCGAACTACGGGCCCAAGTACACCACCGAGTTCGAAGGCGCATACGCCGAGCTCGCGCGGCAGCACAAGGTTGCGCTCCTGCCGTTTCCATTCGAGGGATTCGCCGAGAAGCGCGAGTACTTTCAGGCCGATTTCATGCATCCGACCGCCGAGGCGCAACCGCTGGTGCTCGAGAACGTCTGGCGGAAGCTCGCGCCGCTGCTCAGGTAAACGCGAGGCGGGGCGCGCCGGCGACAAGGCGCCCGATCTCGCGCCCCTCGCCTTCGAAGGCTTTGAGCACCGCCGGCAGCGCATCGCGCGAGCAGGCAACCAGCAGGCCGCCGCTCGTCTGCGGATCGCTGATCAGCTTGCGCTTCCAGTCGGCAAAACCCGCCGGCAGGTCGACTTCGGCGCCGTAACCTGTCCAGTTGCGATCGGACGCGCCGGTGGCGACACCTTGCTTCACCCAGTCGAGCGCCTCGCTGATCACCGGCAGCGCATCGAAGCCGACTTCGGCGCGCAGACCGGCGCCACGGCACATCTCGAGCAGATGGCCGGCGAGGCCGAAGCCCGTCACATCGGTGAGCGCGTGCACCGCCGGCATCTCGGCGAGTGCCTGCCCGGGGGTGTTGAGCCGCGTGGTCCACTTCAGCATCTCGGCGTAGCCCGCTGCCGAGAGCTTGCCCTTCTTCAGCGCCGCCGAAAGGATGCCGATGCCGAGCGGCTTGCCGAGCACCAGCACGTCGCCCGCCTTGGCCGAGCTGTTGCGCTTCACCTTGTCTGGATGCACGAGCCCGAGGGCGACGAGACCATAGATCGGCTCGAGCGTATCGATCGAATGGCCGCCGGCGATCGGAATGCCGGCCGCGGCGCACACCGCTTCACCGCCGGCGAGGATGCCGCGGATCGCGGACACCGGCAGCTTCTCGAGCGGCATGCCGACGATCGCGAGCGCCATGATCGGCCTGCCGCCCATCGCGTAGATGTCGGAGATCGCGTTGGTCGCGGCGATGCGGCCGAAGTCGAACGGGTCGTCGACTATGGGTGTAAAAAAATCCGTCGTGGCGACGAGCGCCTGCGTCTCGTTCAGCCGGTACACCGCGGCGTCATCCGACGTCTCCGTGCCCACCATCAGCTCTTTGGGCAATCCCCGGATGGGGCTGGCGCTCAGGATCTCGGAAAGGATGGCCGGCGCGATCTTGCAGCCGCAGCCGCCGCCATGGCTGAACTCCGTAAGCCGTATTTTCTCTGGAGCGTTCATGCGTCCATTCTACAAGTGCGAAAACCGGCGAAGACGTCGCCGCGCTCGGCCACATAGAAGTTTCTGAAAGACTTGCTGACCAGCCGGCGTGGCGTGGCAAAGCTCGCGCCCTTCAGCACCTTGTGCGTGCCGAACCAGGGCTGCGAGTAATCGGCGTAGGGATCGGCGCTGAAGCCGGGAAACGGCGCGAATGTGCTCGCGGTCCATTCCCACACCTCGCCCCAGTGCATGGCGCCCGCGGCGCAGGTCCATTCCGCCTCGGTGGGCAGGCGCCGCCCGGCCCAGCGGCACCACGCCTGCGCCTCGTTCCAGTCGACATGGCGCACCGGCGCATCCGGCTCGAGCGGCTGCCAGCGGTCGAAGCGCCGCTCGCGCCACTCACCCTCTATCTTTTTCCAGTACCGCGGCGGCGCGCCGCCGTCGTCTGCGTAGTCGCGGAACTGGGCATTCGTAACTGGGAATGCCGAGATCGCAAACGGCGCGAGCTCTACGTCGTGCGCCCACTTCTCGTTGTCGAACACGAACCGCTCCTCGCCGCGCTCGGCGCCGAGACGCAACGAACCACCCGCAAATTCCAAATCGGGGTCAGACCCCTGTCCACTTTGCAGGGGTCTGACCCCAGTATCTGGATTGGGGTAGCCGAGCGTCTGGTGGGTGTAGTGCAGCGCCTCGGCGTGCATGTCCTCGTGCAGCGTGCAAAGGCGCACGAAGTAGCGCAGAGGCGGGTTCTCCGGCTCCCGGACCATCCTCTCCAATGTTTTTTCCAGCACGTTCGCGAGATAGGAGCGCGTTGCCGCCAGATTGGGGAGCGGCAGGTCCCAGCGGGTGTCGTGCGCGACGTTCGACGAGTCGTAGAGCTGGTCCGCTCCGGGCAGGATGGACGGCGCCCGCACCCTGCCCTGGTTCCAGCGCAGGCACCAGTGCTCCTGGAACCAGCCGACGTGGCCGATCTCCCAGAGCGGCGGGTTGACGATGGCGAGCTTCGGCCCGAGCAGCCGCTCGCCCTCGATCGCGCTCGTGACACGCGCGAAGTGGTCGCGGCTCGCGACGAGATCTGAAGATAATGTGTCAATGGCGCGCTTATTCATCGTCACCCCGGCGGGCGCCGGCCTGCGCAACGGCAACCGCCACACCGCGCTGCGCTGGGCGACGCTCTTGCGCGCCGGCGGCCACCGCGTGCGGGTCGACGTGACGTGGAACGGCGAGCCCTGCGATGCGCTGATCGCGCTGCATGCGCGGCGCAGCCATGACTCGATCGCGCGCTACGCCAGTACGAAAAAACCGCTGGTCGTAACCCTGACGGGTACCGACCTGTACCGTGATCTCCCGGCATCGACCGAAGCGCGCGCCTCGCTCGAGGCTGCCGACCGCGTCATCGTGCTGCAGGACGCCGCGCTCGCCGAAGTGGATCCGGCGATCCGGCCCAAGGTGCGCGTGGTGTACCAGTCGGCCGAGCCGCGCCTTGCGCATCGGCCGCCGAAGGCGCCCTTCCGCATCACGGTGATCGCGCACCTGCGCGCCGAGAAGGACCCAATGCGTGCCGCCGCGGCGCTTGCGCGGCTGCCGGAAGCAAAGATGGAGCTGGTGCAGATCGGCGAGGCGCTCGATGGCGAGCTCGCGGCCGAAGCGCAAGCCTGGGTGAAGCGCGAGCCGCGCTACCGCTGGTTCGGCGGCATGACGCACCGGCAGGCGCTTACCTGGATGGCGAGGAGTCACGTGCTGGTGGTGAGCTCGGTGATGGAAGGCGGCGCCAACGTCATCGCCGAGGCCGCGCGCATCGGCACTCCCGTGATCGCCTCGCGCGTCTCGGGCAACCTTGGCATGCTGGGCGGCGACTATCCCGGCTATTTCCCGGTGACCGATGACGCTGCGCTCGCGCAGTTGCTCAACCGTTCGGCGAGCGAGCCCAGCTTTTACCGCCAGCTGAAAAGCGCGTTGCGTGCCCGGCGCAAGCTGTTCGCGCCGGCAGCCGAGCGCGCCGCGCTCGCGCGCGTGCTGCGCGAAGTGCTTCACTGAAGGAGTTCGGCGACGCGCGCGCGCACCGCGTCGCTCGACCAGTCGAGCTCGCCGTACGCGACGTAGCGGATGCGGCCGTCGCGGCCGATGAGGAAGCTCGCCGGCAGCAGCTTCGCCTTCCACGCCTTGCCGGCGGCGCCGTCGCGATCGCGCAATAGCGGAAAGCCGAGCGGCAGCGATTCCGCGAATTTCTCGATGCGCGAGAGCGGCTCGGCGAGATTCACCGCCAGCACCTCGAACGGCTTGCCCTTGAGCGAATTGCGCAGGCGGTCGATCGAGGGCATCTCGGCGCGGCAGGGCTCGCACCAGGTGGCCCAGAAATTCACCAGCACCACCTTGCCGCGATAAGCGCCCAGGTCGTGCTGCTTGCCCGAGAGATCCTCCAGCGCGAGCGGCGGCGTCGCGCCGCCGTCCCAACGCTTGAGCTCCGCGGCGCCGGTGGTCAGCGATACGACCGCAAGCAGCGCCGCGGCGAGCGCACGCAGCACTAGACGCCGATCTCCTTCGACGTGATGGCGTACTTCACCGAATCGGGCTCGAGCTGGTCGCGCAGCTCGCCGTCGGCCTCGGCGTTGATGTACATGAGGAACGGCAGCTTCGGCGCCTTGTTGGCATGCGGCAGCTTGACGTCGTGCCCCATGTTGTAGGCGAGCCAGTTCATCTCCCAGCCGCCGAACAGGCGCTTGCGCGCCGCGAGCACCTTCTCATCGGTGACCGGCAGGTTGCCCGGCGGCTCCTCGAGCACCACCTTGCGCACGTCGGCCGGATCGACCGGCACCCAGCCGTAGCCGCGCGCGAAGAATTCGGCGCGGCAATGCTGCGCCTTGGAGATGTTCGGCGAGCCGGTACCGAGGCTCTTGTAGCCGTACCTGGAGGGCGCCACGCGGATGCCGTACGCATCGCGCGCCGGGACGCCGACCGAGCGCGCCAGGCCGACGTAGAGCGCGTTGAGATCGGCGCACTTGCCGCCGAGGTTGCCGCTCTCGAGCAGCGACTTCACGTCGCCCACGCCGCAGCCGCGGGTCTTGGGGTCGCGGAAAGTGTTATCCACGATCCATTCGTAGATCACGCGCGCCTTGTCCACATCGGTCTTCGCGCCTTTCGTGATGCCGAGCGCGGTCTTGCGCACGATGCCGTCGGTCGGGATCAGCTCGGTGGGCGCCGTGAAGAACTTGCGATCGGCGCCGGACAGGTCGAGCGAACGGTCGGGACGAGAGAAATCCACCGCGCGGTCGCGCGTCATGAAGCGGCTCGTCACCTCGAGGTACGGGTTGGCCTCGCGCGCCGGCCACTCGGCGTAGAGCATCGCCACGCCGTATTTGCCGTCGTGCAGGATCTGCGCCTGCGAAGCGTTGCCGCTCCAGCTCGAGCCGATGGTCTTTTGCCAGTTGCTGTCCGCCTCGAGCGGCAGCGGCACCCAGGCACGCGCCACGCCGAAAGAGTCCTTCACATCGACGCGCGTCACGGTCTCGAACGTGCGCCAGCCGTCCTGCGCGAATGCGGCGCGCAAGCTGAGCGACTGGGCGAGGGCTGCGGCGGAGGCGGACTGCAGGAAATGTCTACGATTCATGGGATCGCTCCTGGGAACGACGACGGCGGAGCGCGACCGGTGGGTTGGCGCTTGCCGCATCGTCGGGACTGCCCGATTGCCCGCCGCGCCCGCGACGGCCACCGCTCACGCTGCAGCCGATCATGGCGGCAAGCGAGCGACAGCTCGTGGAAATGAGGCGCGGGAGGATGAACATCGGGACCTGCGACGTTATATTAGGCCTGCATGGATTTCAAGGACTTCGACGCAATCATCGACGCGCGCACGCCCGCCGAGTATGCGCTCGACCATATTCCCGGCGCGGTTTCTGCGCCGGTGCTCGATGACGCCCAACGCGCTGAAGTGGGCACTTTGTATAAACAGGCGTCGGCATTCGAGGCGAAGAAGCTCGGCGGCGCGCTGGTCGCGGAAAACGTGGCGCGCCATGTCGCGCAGCTTTTCAGCACCAAGGACAAAGCCTGGCGCCCGCTGGTCTACTGCTGGCGCGGCGGCAAGCGCTCCGGCGCGATGGCGCACATCCTGCGCGAGATCGGCTGGCCGGCCGAGACGCTCGAAGGCGGCTACCGCGCCTACCGGCGCTGGGTGGTCGAGGCGCTCGCCACCGTGCCGGCGGAAATCGACTTCATCGTGGTGCATGGCCCCACCGGCAGCGGCAAAAGCCGCTTTCTGACCGCGCTCGCCAAAGCCGGCGCGCAAGCGCTCGATCTCGAGGCGCTCGCCGCGCATCGCGGCTCGGTGCTCGGCGGCCTGCCCGGCGAGCCGCAGCCCTCCCAGAAATGGTTCGAGAGCCAGCTGCTCGAGCGACTGCAGAAGCTCGATCGCGCGCGGCCGGTGTTCGTCGAGGGCGAGTCGAAGAAGATCGGCCAGCTCCAGGTGCCGGAGGCGCTGATTGCGCGCATGCGCGGCTCGCGCTGCGTCACGCTGGACACCGATCTCGCCACGCGGGTGACGCTGCTGCTCGATGAATATCGGCACTTCCTCAGCGACCGCGCGACGCTGGATGCGCAGCTCGACTGCCTGGTCGCGCTCCACGGGCGCGAGCGCATCGCGCAATGGAAAGCGCTCGCGGCAGCGGGAAAATGGCGCGAGTTCGTCGAGCGGCTGCTGGTCGAGCATTACGATCCGGCTTACCGGCGCTCGTCGATGCGCAATTTCCCGCAACTCGTCGAGGCGCCTTCGGTGCGCATCGAATCGGCCGATAACACTGCCTTCGACCAAGCCGCCTTACGCGTTCAGGCCGGCGAGCACGCGAATGTGCTGCACGGCGCTGCGCCCAAGCGCGCCTAGCGCGTAGCCGCCTTCGAGCATCGAGACTATGCGGCCGTCGGCATAGCGCCGCGCGATGCCGGCCACCTGCTCGGTGACCCAGCCATAGTCGGCGTCGGTGAAGCGCAGCATCGCCATGTCGTCCTCGGCATGAGCGTCGAAACCCGCGGAGAACAGCACCAGCTGCGGCTTGAACTCGTCCAGAGCGGGAAGCCAGGCCTTGGTGACCGCCGCACGGAATTCGCGCGAGCCCGAGCCCGCGGCGAGCGGTACGTTGACCATGTTGGGCGCCGGGTCCTCGGTGCCGCTGTACGGGTAGAACGGGTGCTGGAAGATCGACGCCATCAGCACGTGCTCGTCGTTCTCGAAGATGTCCTCGGTGCCGTTGCCGTGGTGCACGTCGAAG
>Ga0209647_1001351_pt1 | contig 21038 bp, 17 predicted proteins | sample GraSoi_2013_60cm_FD_185827 | JGI IMG/M metagenome (GOLD analysis project Ga0209647, IMG submission 185827) | Grasslands soil microbial communities from the Angelo Coastal Reserve, California, USA - Sample 9_17_2013_60cm (SPAdes) (version 2) | ecosystem: Environmental > Terrestrial > Soil >... | reverse complement strand
CAGTGCCGGCGGTATCTGTTCCATTCACGGTTGCCGAGTTGGTGATGGTCTGGTTCTGCATCTGCGAGATGACATTGATGCGAACCAAAGCGCCTGGCTGCATGTTACCGATGTTGCAGGAGAAGCTTGCCACCCCCGGCCCGACGGCCGTGCATGCACCCTGACCGGTCTGCACGGTCAGAATGTTTGCTGTCGGCTGGAGCGTCGCAGTGCCTGCGCCGCTGTTTGCGACAAGGCCCGCCTGGGAATAGGTAAAGATGCTGCTGGATGGAGGATTGGTAATCGTGAAGGTGCCGTTGAATGATGGATCGGTCACGCCGGCAATAGTCACTTGCTGATTCACGGCAAATGATGTTGGCGCGGAGGTTGTGACTGTGACAACGCCGCTGGCATCGCGTGAAACTGACGCAATGTTCGCAGGCACCGTTGCCAACGTATCCGAGACAGCGATGTTTGCCGCCGGGAAATTCGACGTGTTGGTCAGCGTGATGGTATACGTCACCTGAATTGGCGTGGCAGTTACAGAGGCTAGGCCAGACATCGCAATTGTCACGGTTGGCAGGTTCGCGGCTGAAGGTGTGATCGCGTTGGATTGCGCCGACTCAGCGCTGTCTCCAGCAATATTAGTCGCATGCACAGTGAAGGTGTACGCAACTCCGTTCGTCAATCCCCCTACCAGCACGCTGCCGGTGTTTGACTGCGCTGGCGGTGGCGGAACTGTCACCACGATTCCTCCAGGATTGCTGGTAACCGTGTAGCTGGTGATCGGTGAGCCGCCGTTGCTCGATGAGACCGTCCAGGTCACGAAGGCCTGCGTATCTCCAGCGCTCGCAGTTGCGCCCGTAGGCGCGCTCGGAACGCTGAATCCCGGTGGCGTAACAATGTTGCTCTGCGCTGAAAACGGGCTGGTTCCAATGGCATTGCTCGCGGAAACTTCAAACCCGTACGAGACTCCGTTAGTAAGCCCTGGAATTACGAGGGAAGTGGGAGGGTAGATGGAGCCGGGCGCCGGGTTGACAACGATATCCGCCAGAGGAGCGCCGGCAGAGATGAAGCTGTTGCGCACGGTGTAGCTGGTCACGGGTTGCGCGACCTGGTCCGGACTCCAGCTCACAGTAGCTTGCGAATTGCCGGCCACCGCTACAACGTGGAGCGGAGTGCCGGGAGCTGCAGGCCCCGCGGACGTTTGCGTTGTTTGCCACCAGCGCGCCTGGCCTATAACTCCGGCTGCTGCCGGATCTTCCGCAGAGTAGATCACCAGATTGGCTGGATCAGTCCCGTCCACACTTACCGCTCGCATCGCCGCCAGCGGAGGATTTGGGGCTGGAACGATTCCCGCCGTGTTCATGTACGTCAAGGTGAATGTCTGACCGGCTGGGCCGCCCGCCACGTTTCCAACCCACGCCACTTGACTTCCCACACCAAAGTAAAGGTTGTTGCCACTCACGCCCGGATAGAATTGGTCGCCGTACAGGCTGAGGGTTACGCCCACTTGAGGCAGCGTGGACAGAACCGTTCCGTTTGCGGTGCTGCACGCGGCGCTCGGAGGAATCAGGCAGGTGGTGTCCGCGTTGGGAATAACAAACGGAGAGGTGCCGTCAGCGCCCCACAAATCGTGCCCGATCCAGGCCAATCCTGTGGTCAGCGTATTGTCTGGTGTTGTGGCGACGAGCTGAACAAACTGCTGGCATGAGCCGAATCCGTTTGCGGTGGCGGTGCCGGGGCTGTTGAAGCGGAGGATCTCACCGCTGGTAGCAAAACCGACCCACAAATCGCCTAGGGGACTAAGTCCCAAACCGCTGGGCTGTCCGGGATTTCCCGGCAAGGGGCAGCCAGTGCCGCCTATGAAGCTGCCAGTCCCACCGCCCAGCGTGAACGCGCTGTGGAAGTCCAGAAGTCCGTGGCCAGAATCAGCAGAGGGATCAAAACCTATCCGAAGTATGCCCTGCGTGGCTGCTTCGTTATCGACTATATAGAGAAATCGTCTGGTGGGGTCATAAGTCATTTGGCCGCCGAGAGGTATTACAGCTCCGCCGGCATTGACCTTGAAAGTGCAGGAGTTGCGATTAATATTCCACGGACCGGGAGCATCCAGTTCCGGATCCATCCGGCAAATGCTCGCGAAGCCGTCCGCCACCCATAAATGGCGTACCGGCTGACCGTTAAACGCGCTGATCGCGGTGCCCTGAATGACGATCCCGCCCGAAGGGCCGGTGTTAACGCTTCCTGCGCCGGGGCCGGAGAATAAGATCGTGTTGGTGGTGGGATTGACTGCTGTTTGAGCGCTCGCTGACGTCGCGGCGACAAGAACAATCATGAGGCAGAGCCACATGCTTAGGGGAACGTTCTGCTGTGTACAGCATAGACGCCGTGCGTCTGTTTTCGAGGGTCTCATTTTTTTGCCTTCCTTGCCCGACACTTTGGTTCGGGGAAAAAAAGCCGGGCCGGTGGGCCCGGCTTGCCCAACAGTAGAGCTTGAAGAATTGGCACAAAAACTAGTTTTAGGAGAAAAAATCGCTTCTATTCTTCAGTCCCTCCTTTTGAAGTCGGCTCAACAATCGATGGACTTCAGTTGCTTTCATTGAATCGACACTGGATAAACGCTTACCCCGTGTCCGGGAGAAAACTGGGAGTAAACCCAGGTCTCTCCAGGAAACGGCGGGCATCGCAGGGATCTAAAAGGAACAGTGCTGCCGTTCCAAGTGTGTGATCCAAATGTTGTGCGTGTTTTTTGTCGTAGCAGGGAGTGCTGCGTTGCTTCCGGTTCAGAACAATCAGATCCAGCCGGTATATGGCTGAGCCTTGGTTCTGTTGGCTTCTCCCTTATCGAGCAAGGGCGGGCCTTCTTCGGTGTTAGCTACGACCAAAAGACGGATTGAAGCAGGAATTAGCGCCTGAGTGGAACAAGAAGTTGCGGGGACCCTTTATCAAGGGCCGGGGCGGATAAGAAATTTACCGATACCAGATAATCGAAGGAAGCCGGCTGGGTCTCAAGAATGTGATGGACAGCCAAACCCGAACGCGGCCTGGAAATCTGGATACCTTTTTTGCTGGGAACTACACCGTTGAACTCAACAGTCACCGGAGGCGTACTCTCGTCATCGTCCGCATCGTAGGAGAAACACACCATGCTTGCCATTCCTGAAAGCAGGAGCATCGTGCCAAGTACGGCGCCACGAAGAAATCTGGTGAGGAGCGGTTTCATAAACTTGCTACACGAATCGCGAGAGAGTGCCTTGACGATATGCAATTTTGTGCAATCGCCATTAAAAAACCCTTAGTACAAGATTAGAATTTCTAATGATTGGGGCAGCCTGAATTCCAGAACTGCCGAGAAAACTTCTTCTTACTTCGACAATTGGCCGGACTTTTCGACACTTTGGAACAAAACCGTCAGGTGTCGATGGCGTGATCCTCGCAAGCCGGCGCTTTGTCCCGGGTCCGCACGAATCTATCTGGGCGTTGAGGCTTCCGATTCCTCACTTTGGCAGGCCAATTGCTTTAACCACATTGTCAGGAATTTGGCATCTAGTTTTCGGCGATTGGGAAAGTCACCTGCTTCATTAATGGAGAAGACAAAAAATACCATGCACGACACAATTCTCTACATATTCGGCCAGACGACAAGCGGCAATTCGGTATTAGCCGCACTCGAGGCCACTGGCTATGATGTTGTGAGCACCAACCGCTCAACGCAGGCAATCGCGCTGTTATTCGTCATGCATTCAGTCGCGGCCGTCGTGCTTGACCGGCGGACGGGAGAAGACAGAAGCTTTGATCTGATACGAAGCCTGCGGTCGCTCTGCCCAGAGGTTCCGATTTTTCTGTTGAGTTGTGCCCCAATCGATCCCTTGCCGTCCGACGTGGATGCCTGCGTGACCACAGGACAGCCGCCCGAAGGCCTTACTTCCGCAGTGCGGAGTCTGTTGACTGCGAAGCGGATCGTCGTCGATGCGGTCCATTGCGGTGGTGCAGCGTCAATGCTGGCTGTGCTACCGGAGGCTGTTAACCGAAACTGATCTCTGATTGGCCATCCTGCCACATGTAGAAGTCATTGCAGTCACAACGATACTTGCGGGCCATCGAGTGTGTCGGGATTTGGACACAGCTGTTATCCCGCGCACACCCAGCCGTACAACGGCTTCTGACGCGCGCTCGGACCGCGCCTCCAAGCCGGGCAGTTCGCGACGGATCCCTTGTTTTCAGCGGAACGACATTTGGAAGCTCAAGTGCTTAATCCAAGGGCGAAGATGGAGGCGACAACGATGATTCCCAAACTCCTGGCAACTCCGAGAATTCTATTAGTCGACGATGAACCTCAGGGATTGTGGCTGCGGGCCCAGGTAATGAAATTGTACGGATTCCCAGTGGTTACCGCAGACGGTCCCATTGAGGCCATCTCCTTGATGACGAAGGCGGCCGGGAGAATCGACCTAGCTATCCTCGACTACGACATGCCGGGCATGAATGGATGCGATCTGGCGGACCAGCTCAGGGCTATTTGCCCCAGGGTGAAAATAATCCTGTACTCCGGCGCGATCGACATTCCTGATAACGAAATGACCAGCGTTGACGCTTTTGTCTCTAAGGATGAGGGCACAAGCCGGCTTCTTGCCCAGATTATTCAGCTCGCGCAGATTCGTACAAGGGTCCCTCCATCCGTGCTCACCGACACGGAACTGTGTTTCAGGGCGAACAGCGCACAATACTGACCTGAAAACAATTGCTCTCGTTTTGCTGTGGACCCATTATTTGTCCACAACGGTAAGGTCGATTATGATTGAGCAAGGCGGCAAGTATGGCCAAGCCTACAGCAATCACCATACCCACCGAGCCAATTGGCAGTATCCCAAGACCCGTCGAGCTAATCAAGAGAATCACCAAAAGCGACGGTGAGGATCACAGCCTTGAGCCTCATCTCCTTAACAGCTTCATTGACCTAAACAATCTCGCGCTCTCGCGGTTCTCCCCGGAAGAGCGCAGGCGCGCAATGAGCGTAAAATCTCTTTGGATAACCACAGCAGCCGAGTCACATGATGTGCTGTTGACAGGTGTTTGTCGCCGGGTGCGGGTAACAGTTTCCGGCGATTCTTTTCGTGCCGCGAGCGGCTTGACCGTTGCGGCCGCCAGTCGAAGGAGGACCCGATGGATCCCACTTATGATCGTGTGAAGTCCAGTAGAGGAACGCCCAATGAGGCCAGCCAACCCATTCCGTTCGCAGGCTCGGTGCTTGACGCGCAACGTCACGTCTGCGCCTTTTTTCATAACCCCGAAGAAGAATACCGGGTGCTGCTTCCATTCATCAAAGACGGTTTCGACCGGGGCGAGAAGGCGTTCCACATCGTCGATCCCACGCTTCGAGAGGAGCACGGCCTGCGGCTTGCGTCAGCCGGCATCGATGTGAGGAAAGCAGAAACGAGTGGCCAGTTCGAGCTACGCAACTGGGCTGACGCGTATCTCCGTGATGGTCACTTCGATCAGGATCGAATGCTCGCTTTGATCCAGGAGGTGCTCGATAGCGGCCCCCAGCAAGGATTCACGCGCACTCGATTGGTCGCGCACATGGAATGGGCGCTTGAAGATCGGCCGGGCGTCGACGATTTGGTGGAGTACGAGACGCGACTGAACTATATTCTGCCTCGCTATAAGGACCCGGTCATATGAATCTACGATCTCGCCAAGTTTGGCGGGCAGATCGTCGTCGACATCATGCGGACGCACCCGATGATCATCATCGGCGGCATCCTCCAGGAGAACCCTTTCTTCGTTCCGCCGGACGAATTCTTGCGCGAGCTGCATAAACGGCACACCAGGCACAACGCGTCGCCCCCGTCAGCGGCCTGACCCGGAAGTGGAAAATGGAAAATACAGCCGAGATCAAGCGCCTTCAGAGCTGCATCAATGACCTGATCAGTGTTCTGGCGCTCCCTGCGATTTGGAGTGGCAGCGAGTCAGCCCACATCCTGGGCACTCTGCTCGACGTGCTTCTCACTATGTTACGCCTCGATTTCACCTATGCGCGCTTAACTGACGTGAGCGATGATTCGCCAATCGAGGTGGTCCGGTTGGCTGATCACCGGCACTCCTCCATTCAGCCGCAGCAATTCGGTCAAGCTCTCGACCGCTGGTTGACCGGCGATCAAACAGTCTCGCGAAGCGTGATTCCAGCTCTGGCGGGAGAGGCTGAATTATCTATCGCGTCGTTCCTGCTCGGTCTTCAGCACGACGGCGGCGTGTTGGTAGCTGGCTCTCGGCGAGCCGATTTCCCGACTGAAGTCGAACGGCTCCTCCTGCGTGTCGCGGCCAACCAGGCTGGAATTGGATTGCAAGAGGCCCGACGCTCCGGCGAGCAGAAACGGATCGCAGTGATGCTTGAACAACGAGTCGCCGAGCGGACCGGACGACTGACAGCGGTCAACGACGAGCTGCGGCGCAGTGAGGCGTACCTGGCGGAAGCTCAAAGACTTAGTCGTACCGGGAGCTTTGGCTGGAAAGTTTCCACCGGCGATATCATCTGGTCAGAAGAGACCTTTCGAATCTTCCAATACGAGCGAACGACGAAGCCAACTCTGGAACTCATTCTTCAACGCGTTCATTCCGAAGACGCGGCCGGCGTGCAACAGACAATCGAGCGCGCCTCCCGGGATGGGAAGAACTTTGAACATGAATATCGCCTGGTAATGCCGGATGGTTCAGTCAAGCATGTCGACGTTGTGGCGCGTGCTGAACAGGACGAGTCGGGCGAGGTTGAGTTTGTCGGGGCGGTGATGGACATCACCGAGAGGAAGCGGGCGGAAGAAGCGTTGCGGCAAAGCGAGAGTTATCTGGCGGAAGCGCAGAGGCTCACGCATACAGGGAGTTGGGTCTGGTCGGTACCGGGAAGAGACTCTTTACATCTGTCCGAGGAATGGTATCGGGTCTATGGCTTCGATCCAAAAAAGGGCGTGCCCCCTTGGGAAAAACGATTGCAGCGCATTCACCCGGAGGATCGGGCCAGGCGGAAAAGGGCAATCGGTCGAGCCGTAGGTGAAAAGGCGGATTTCGAAGTGGAATACCGTGCCCTTCTTTCGGACGGCACGGTCAAATACATCCACACCGTCGGCCATCCTGTTTTGAACGCAGCCGGGGATTTGGTGCAGTTCGTGGGCAGCTCGACGGACATTACCGACCGAAAACGGGCAGAGATGTTGCTGGCCGGAGAGAAACGACTTTTGGAGATGATAGCAAGGCGCGATTCTCGCGTCGCCATCCTTGATGCCTTATGCCGGCTGGTGGAAGAATTGGCCAGCGGTTCTCTGTCTTCGGTCCTTATGTTGGACCCGAGCACCAACTGCCTTCGTCACGGAGCAGCGCCCAGCTTGCCAGTTCCCTACACTGAGGCAATCGATGGCGCGGCCATCGGCCCGTCTGCCGGTTCGTGCGGAACGGCAGCTTATCGCGCAGAGCCAGTGATCGTCTCGGATATCGCCGCGGATCCGCTATGGGCCGATTACCGCAATCTAGCCCTGCCCCACGGGCTGCGAGCATGCTGGTCGACGCCGATACTGTCCTCGGAAGGAAAAGTGTTGGGAACCTTCGCGACATACTATCGCGAACCGCGCAGCCCCACTCCGCAGGAGCATCATGTCATAGAGCGGATCACCCATCTTGCGAGTATCGCCATTGAGGGCGAGCAGGCCGAAGAGGCGCTGCGTCAGGCGCAGGCGGACCTCGCGCGCGCCAGCCGGGTGACCACCATGGGCGAGCTGACTGCCTCCCTGGCGCACGAAGTGAATCAACCGATTGCCGCCGCTGTCACTGACGCCAATACCTGCCTGCGCTGGCTTAAGCGCGATCGCCCCGACCTGGAAGAGGCTCACGAGGCTGCATCGAGAGTTGTCAAAGATGTGACCCGGGCAGCGGATATTGTCAGCCGGGTCCGCTCGCATTTTAAGAAGGGCACCCAAGAACGGGAACTGGTTGACGTTAACGAAGTTGTTCGCGAAATCCTTGTTCTTCTGCGAAGCGAGACAACGCGATACTCGATATCCGTTCGGACGGAGCTGGCGTGTGATCTTCCTCAGGTCACGGGAGATCGCGTTCAATTGCAGCAGGTGATGATGAACCTCATTATGAACAGCATCGATGCAATGAAGGCTGTGGACGAGACGCGCGAACTCGCCATCCATTCGCAACGAACGGAAAACGAGCAACTCCTGGTGTGCGTCACCGATACTGGTGTGGGATTACCCCCGCAGCAGACTGATCAAATTTTCAATGCCTTCTTTACCACTAAAGCCCATGGAACCGGGATGGGCCTTCGGATCAGCCGCTCCATCCTGGAGTCCCATGGCGGACGTTTGTGGGCCGCCCCCAATTCTCCGCGCGGCGCAAGGTTTTATCTCACTCTGCCCACGAAAGACGAGGCACATGAATGACGCCCGCAGGCGCTCCGACCGTGTTCGTCATTGATGACGATGCCTTGGTGCGTGCGGCCATCCAAGGCATGCTCAAGTCGGTGAGCTTGCAGTCCGAGACCTTCGGGACAACGCAGGAGTTCTTGCACAGCAAACGGTCCGACGGGCCGAGTTGCCTGGTTCTTGACGTGCGCCTTCCCGGAGTCAACGGTCTGGACTTTCAGCGCGAATTGGCTGAGGCGGGGGTCCGCATTCCCATCATTTTCATCACCGGTCATGGGGATATCCCCATGACAGTGAAGGCCATGAAATCCGGTGCTGTGGAGTTTCTGACCAAGCCCTTTCGGGACCAGGACTTGCTGGATGCGATCTACCAGGCTTTGGATCGCGACCGCTCGACGCGCCAGCAGCAGAACGAGCTTGCCGAGTTGCGAAAGCGCTATGGATCGCTGACTATACGCGAGCGCGAGGTCATGGGCCTGGTGGTTTCGGGCATGCTTAACAAGCAAATAGCCTTTGAATTTGGAACCAGTGAAATCACGGTGAAGATCCATCGCGGACACGTGATGCGGAAGATGCGGGCGGATTCGCTGGCGCAATTGGTCAGAATGGCGGCAACGCTCGAGCTTCCGTCCAACAAGAAGTAGCCGTCATTGAGGGACTTTGCCGGTTCGCGGTCCTCCCGTCTTAAGCTGCTGTCTTCGAGTGCCGCCCTCCCCAAAGACTATAGCTGCCCATGATTCAGGTCGGTATTAGTGCCGGTATACCAACGTATAATTGCGCCTCTTTTGCGCTGCTGGTAAGTTTCCAGTATGGCCATTGAAGGTAAGACCAAACTCGTTGCAATTGTCGATGACGATGACCTGATGCGGAGCGCATTGCAGGGCATGCTGAAAGCGGTCGGGTGGCCGGCGCAAGCGTTTGCATCGGCGGAAGAATTTCTGGACTCCGGCCAACAACACCAGACTGCATGTCTGATCGCGGATATCCGCATGCCGGGAATGTCCGGTCTGGAATTGCAGGCCAAGCTCAACGCTGAGCGTTGCAGGATTCCAACCATCTTCATTACGGCACATGGCGACGCAAAAATGCGGATGCAGGCGTTGAGAGCCGGCGCGGTGGAGTTCATGGCGAAACCATTCGATAACGATGCCCTGCTTGAGAGCGTTCGCGCGGCTCTCGAAAGCTGAGTCCCGGCAACGGACACTTGTATCCCGCTCGGAGGTCATCTGTGGAAAGTTGCGAAAAATTCGGGTTTCGTGACCAGGACCATAATCATCGCAGATTTGAGCAGTTGATTGGTGCGAGCCCTGCTCTGGAGGCGGTGCTCGAGCAAGTCGAACGCGTCGCGCCGGCAGATTCCACGGTTCTTATCCAGGGAGAAACGGGCACCGGCAAGGAACTGATCGCGCGCGCGATTCACAACATCAGTTCGCGGTGCGGACGCCCGTTCGTAAAGCTGAATTGCGCTGCCATTCCGCTGGATCTACTGGAAAGCGAACTCTTTGGCCACGAGAAAGGTGCGTTCACAGGGGCCATAACGCAAAAGATCGGCCGTTTTGAGTGGGCCGACAAGGGCACGCTCTTCCTGGACGAAGTGGGCGACATTCCCCTGGCATTGCAACCCAAATTACTGCGTGTTCTGCAGGAACAGGAATTCGAGCGCTTGGGCAGCACTCGCACTCAAAAGGTTGACGTTCGGCTGGTGGCCGCAACCAACCAGAATCTGGCGGAGATGGTGAAGCGGAGCGAATTTCGCACCGACCTTTATTATCGCCTGAATGTGTTTCCCATTCTGCTGCCGCCGTTACGGGCGCGCCGCACGGACATTCCAGCCCTGGTGGCACACTTTGTCGATCTTTTTGGCCGTCGCATGGGCAAGGGAATCGAACACATCCCGGCGGAAACCATGTCTGCGCTCAGCTCATACGAATGGCCGGGGAATATCCGTGAGCTACAGAACCTGATCGAACGTGCCGTGATCCTTTCGAACGATGGCATACTTCCCAACCCTTTGCCGGCCTCAGAAACGCCGGGTGTCGTAGTCTCTCCGGGTATAACTACTCTGAAGGACTCCGAACGCACTCTGATTCTGCACACGCTTGACTCGCTCGGTTGGGTGATCGGCGGGCCAAAAGGCGCGGCCACCAAGCTCGGATTGAAGCGCACTACGCTGATCCATAAGATGAAGAAGCTGGGGATATCCCGGCCTCGTTCCCAAAGCAACCAGGACGTGATGAAGGCGGCGATGCATGGGCCGCAGCCTCTGCCGCAATTTTAGTGCTCCATCTGTCTACACCTCAACGCGCAGAATGTCGTCTCTCAACTAGGAGGATCTATGAAAGTTGGAGTGATTGGGGCCGGGGCAGTCGGTTCTGCATGCCTGTTGTCATTGGTCTTGCGCGGCAGCGCGCGCGAGATCGTGGTACTGAATAGGACCCGTAAACGGGCCAAAGCGGTAGCCACTGACATGCAGTACGGTGCTTCGCTTTCGTCTGTAGTGAACATCAATGATGGAGATTACTCAGATTTGGCCGGCGCGTCCCTGGTCATGATCACCTCCGGGACGAATGAAAAGACCGGCGGGGCAACCGATCGCAACGATCCATCGGGCAGGCTGAGACTGCTCGATACGAACGTCGATGTCTACAACGAAATCCTTCCTCAGCTTTTCCAGGCAGCTCCGGAAACTGTGGTCCTGGTGCTGACCGATCCACCTGATCCGCTGGCGGACCTTGTCCGCAGGTTCGGATTCAAGCGCGTGTTGAGCAGCGGGACGTTCCTGGACAGCCTGCGATTCCGGTTTCACCTTGCGCGACACCTGAATGTAGATCCGGCATACGTTGAGGCTCAGGTTGTGGGTGAGCATGGGACTTCAGAAGTATTGTTGTGGTCATCAGCGCGAGTGGCGGGAGCTTCAATTTTTCGCGCCCTGACTCAGAACAGTTTGAACCATGAGAAGCTGTGCCAAACCGTCGAACACGAAGTGCGCTATGCCAATATCACCATCATCGAGGGAAACCAGGCCAGCCAGTTCGGGATCGGCATGGCCGCGGCGCGCATTGCGGAGATGGTGCTACGCGACGAGCGCGCTGTGATTCCGATTGGTTCGTTTAATCCAAAGTACGAAGTCACGCTGTCCCTGCCGAGCGTAGTCGGACGGGAAGGCGTCCTACAAATCATGGAACCCGAGATGTCGGAGCCAGAGCGGCAAGCTCTTGAACGTAGTGCTGAGACACTCAGGAAAGCGCTAGCCCGGATAGAACTTCAGGGCGCGCACATCTGATATAGCACGCTTTGGGAGAACTGTGACGCTGTCCACACCGTTGATTAATGATACCCGAGTTGCGGATTGGTTCACTCTGGTTGCCTACCCTCAAACCCCAGTGTGAAAGCAGCCGGCGGATTAACGATCCTCTGCGTCGCCCACAATTTAAAATTCCCCATGATGCGCCCATCTCCTACGAAGCCATCAATGCCGCCAAGCTGCAGATAATCCACATGCGCCTTGGATATCCATCCGAAGCTAATCCCAATACCGGTTATATCTCTCGGACGGGACCATGACGACCCCTTGGCCAACATACCCAATGAAAGCGAGCGATCCGTAGAGGTATAGGCGTCTACCTCGGTTTTTCCGTCAGAAATCATTGCTCGGGAGAACACGCCAATATCACGCGCGACGTATTGCTCGCCGAAGATGCCAATGCCGGTTTTCACGTTGGGCTTCCGCGCCCAGCAAAGATCGGGTGCATTTGCATTGTTGGAGCCGTAATTGAATCCGATGCACGTGGTTGCGTTGAGCTGCGGGTTCGCCCGGAACGCAGCAATGGCATCCTCGAAACGTCCAATATTTTCGCGATTGCGATAGCCCAGCAGGCGGACCATACCATTTCGCCCGTGAAACTGATGATCGTGCTCCAATTCAATCTGGTCGCCAAAGAACTTGAACAGCCTGAAGTCGATGGGTAGTTGATTGGGGTTTTTTGGCGGGGTCATGTGACCGAAACGCAGCGCCCAGTCATCCCAATACAGTTCTGATACAGCTCCCCACGAGTATCCGCGAGCATCAGCGGCAAAATCGTAAGCGGCATAGGTCATGAATGCCATGCTGTAGAACCCCTGGCGGGGATCAACGTCAAAAGCATTTTTGTCGAGAAAGTCGAGGATGCTGAACTTGCCGGCAACAACAACCAGTCTTCTGCTGTCATACGCCTTTCCCAGTTGCTGCTGGCCCGACTCTTTTACCACCCGATGCCCGCCGAATCCAAATATTTGTTTAATGTAAGCTCGAGAAAGATAAATATCGGGTGTCTCCGCGCCGCTTTTCTGCAACTCAAAATCCTGAATTGCTCCTCCCAAGCCCTTCAGTTGCGAGAGAGGGCGCTCCGAGAGGAGTTCCGGCACAGCATAAACCTCGGCGCCCTTCCAGGGTTGCACACCTGCATAAAGAGTTGCTGTCCCTGTAAAGCTGCGTTCGCGAATAGGAAGCAGAGAATTGGCGCTGCCATTCGCATTCGTATAAAGCGCCCGGAAAGCCGGCTTCCAACCCGAGATGTACGTGAACTGCCCATAAGCATTCCAGGTCTCATCTTCAAGATTGTGCTTGCCATGTTCTGCGAGCATCTTCATAAAGCTGGGCTGCTCATCATTCGCAGAGAGGGCATCGGATTGAGCACTCGCCAAAGCCGACGCGAGCAACATGCTTCCTAACAGCACGACACGCGGAATGAAGAAGCGTCTCCGACCGGAACGGACCGTGCTCGCCAGGCGCAGCCGTTTTGCCTCTGCCTGATGAAGGTCCAAGGCAGAGTACCGCGGGGTGAACAGAAGTCGGCTTGAGTTTCTGTATCTGTTTTTTTTCAATCAGGTGCTCAGATGGATATTCAGTGCTCTCAAGGCCAATTTCATCAACCATAAAATCTAACAGAAGAGTGCGCGCCGATTCATAAAGGTTATGTTAATGCGGGCGATATTGTGGACTGGCTTGTCCATCCTACAAAAGTTGTGCGAATTTTCCCGCCTGCCAGTGGACGGGTCATGGCGATCGACGTCAAGCCTGGTGACCACGTTCGGCGCGGCCAGACCGTTGCGATTTTGAACAGCAGCGATGATGCCAGCGCACGCTCCGACTATGCCAAAGCCAGCATAGAAGCGGAACGGGCTACGCGCGCCATGGAGCGGCAAAAGCTGTTGTTTGAGCATGGCGCTGCGGCTGAAAAGGACTACATTGACGCGCGCGCCCAGGCCGAGGCTGCCAGAGCTGAACTGGCACGAGCCCGGCAGCGCCTGGAATTGCTGAACGTCAACCCCTCGGCGAGTACGGATCGTGTGCTCCTGATTGCTCCGGCCGGTGGCGTAGTTCTGGACGTCAGCGCGGCCGCGGGAGAATTTTCCAAGTCCCTTGAATCGGCAAATCCGCTGATTACCATCACTGACGATCTAGATGGTATTGAGGTCAGCGACCCACTGGTCAAAACGCACAGACCCGCATTACGGCGGCAGAGGGAGCAAAGGAGTCTTGGCGCTTAGCGGCTGTGTCAGGTCAATCACCCGCAAGGCGCCGCTGTTGAGTTGTGAAACCAGTTCCGCAAGAATGTTTGCCATGAACCTCTTTACCTATGGATCAGAAGGTCAACCGTAACGCAAACTGGATTTGCCTTGGGTTATAAAGCGCCCGGGGCGTACCGTAATTCGGATTGGGCGAACCATCCAGGAATTTTTGCGTCGGCGAACAGCCCTGCGCCGTTGAGTTAAAGTTGCAGAAGTCGGCTGCACCATAGACCGTGTTAAAGAAGCGAACATTCACGGTGTTCAGGAGGTTAAACGCCTCGGCCATGGCTTCAACATTCAAGCGCTCTGTAGCCTTGAAGGTACGGCTTATCCTCATGTCCACTGACTGATAGCTGTCACCCTTGAAAGTGTTGCGGGGCTCGATGCCCACGCGATCATTGTTTCCAAAGATGTCGCCATTGGCATCAAAGCCGGCAAATTTTGTGAAATAGTTCGGCGATTCCAGCGTCACGATGGTGCTCAGCTGGAAATTATTAACCAGAATATTCTTCTTTGTCGGCCCTGCGAGGGTTGCGTTCATGACGAAGCGCTGGGCCACGCTGTCCGATGATATGGCCCGCTCTGCTTTGAAGTTTGCGCTGTCCTGAGGAATGAGGACAAAACTTGGGTTCGGTCCGTCATCAATCCCCTTGGACCACGTATAGCTCACGCCGGTACTGAAATGGTGGCTCATGCGTTTGTTGAAATTGACCAGCAGACCATTCCACGAAGAGTTCCACCGCGAAGCGGCTTCAAAGTAGACCGCGTACAAGGTGGGGAAGCCCGGAGCGGCACTGCGCGAGCCCGGAATCCCCGGCGCAGCGAAGTAAGTGTTCTTGCTGCCACTCTGTCCTCCAGAGTTATGCACGGTCACCTGACCGCTGGGGTCGGGCTGGTTCACGTTGAAGAAGCTCCCCAGGTGCACTCCTTTGGAACGCAAGAAGCTGATGTCGAGGGCGGATTCCTTGGTCGGCTGAAATTCAAGCCCCAGGCTGGTCTGGACTCCGTAGGGCGCTTTGTGGTTCTTATCAAAGCGCGCAATCACGGCATCACCGAAAAAGCCGCAACCCGCGACTGTGCCGCCAGGGCAAAAACCCAAAGGGGCGGCGTCAGGGTACGTCCCGGAGAGCATGCTGGAAAGCGCAATCTGTGTAATGTTGGGCGCGCTGGCGAAAGCGAACAGCCGTGTGGTTGCGTTCAAAGCATTCTCATTCGGGTGGCCGGGGAATGTCCCGGTGGTGCCGCCGCACGAAGGCGCCTGGCAGGCCAACAGGGGCATTGGGATAATCCCATGGAAAAGTCCGGCGCCACCGCGCAAGACAACGTTGTACTTGCCGCCAAAGTTATAGGCAAAACCTCCGCGCGGATCGAATTCTGCTTTCGGGCCGTTCAGCACATTTGCAGGAAAAGTCTCAAACTGGTAGCGAAGGCCATAGTTCACGCTCAGATTGTTTCTGGCCTGCCAGGTATGCTGGAGATAGAGTCCGCCATAATTGTGCGGGGTTTCTCCCTGTGCCTGGTTCCGCACGGCACTGGAGATTCGTTGTCCCTGGAACACTGAGGAGTTGAAGTTTGGTTCGGTAAAATTCGGTGCCCGGAAGCGTTCAAAGAAGATCACCTGTGGCGCCCCGGACTGGAGGCTGAATGGGCACTGTATCGTCAATAGGCATCCGAAGTCGGCCTCAAAGGGAAAGAACAGCGGGAACGACTCAAGCGTATTCACGTGGCTGAAGTCGCCACCGAAGGCGAATGTGTGCTTGCCGTGCTGCCAGGTTACGTTGTCCACAATCTCCGTGCGGCTCTCCCGGTAGAAATCAGGATTGCCCCGGTTCACGCCAGCGGTAAAAGTGTTCAGGACTTCCAGATGGGGCTGAGTGGTAACCGTGGGGAAGTCGAATGTCCGATGGCCGTACTGCAGACGCAGCTCATTCACAAGATGCGGAGTGAAGTTTGAAGACAAGCTCCCCACCAGTGACTGGTCACGAAGATTGTTGTCCTTAAAGCCCGAAGGCAAGTCAAAACCGTCATTGAGAGGAGAAACGTTAGTCAGCCTGCCATCATTAAAGAAGTAGCGCAGGAACATATATTGGTGCTCGGTGAACGAATGATCCAGCTTGAGCAGGAAATTATCGTAATCGCTCTTCCTGTTTACGTTCAGCTTTTCGGGAGCCAGGCCAAAATTAGTCTTGAACTGATTGATCAAGGTGAGATTACCGAGGATCACCGAGTTGTAATACGGGTTTTCACTGCGGCGCTGGCCTTCATAGTTGCCGAAAAAGAACGTGCGGTTTTTACGGATGGGGCCGCCCAGTGTAAACCCGAACTGGTTTTGCCGCAGTTTGTTGAGGCCTGGGGCTGCCAGTTTGCTGCGGGCATCCACCGCATCATTGCGGAGATAGTCATACAGCGAGCCATGGAGATCGTTGGTCCCGCTCTTAGTAATGATATTGACGATCCCGCCAACCGCGCGTCCGGCTTCCACGCTGTAGGTATTGTTAATCACGCGGAACTCGCGCACTGCGTCCGTGGAGGGCGTGGTCTTCTGCACGCCTGATGCCGTGGAGATGTTATCTGCGCCGTCAATGGCAATGAAGTTGTAGTGAATGTTCTGGCCGGCAAAGGAAAGCTTAGTAACCGGTTCAATGATCACGTCTGTGCTGCCGGACGTGGTATCGCCAATGGTGACACCAGGCGCCAGCAGTGCGAAATCGATGAACTGGCGGCCATTCACCGGAAGATTCTGTATCTGCGCCTGTTCAATCACCGTATCGGTCGAGGTGCGTGTTGGCTCGATCAGCGCAGCTTCCGCGGTCACCGTAAGCTGCTGCTCCACCTGGCCGGGAACGAGGGAGAAATCCATGGTCGCACTTTCACCGATGCTTAGCGAGATGGTACGTGATTGCGGCTGGAACGTTCCCGCTTTTGCCTCGACCTTGTAATTACCCACAGGGAGCGAGGCAATTTTATATTCGCCGGCGCCATCTGACGTCGTGGACCTGGAGAGTCCTGTCTCCGTATTAGTGGCCGTGACGTTGGCCCGGGGCAGGACGGCACCGGAATTGTCTGCGACGCGCCCCTGCAGCGAAGCAGTGATGGTCTGGCTTAAAGCGGCCGGGCCCAGTAGTAAAGCCAGCGACAGGCTCACGGAAATCACGGCAAAACGAAGTTGCATAAGTCCTCTCCCTCTCGCGCGACGAGAAATATATTCCTCACTGGGTGGATTGGCAAGATATTTGACATCTAAAATGTTTAGACCTAGACTTTCGTCAGTTCTCCAGCATCGGCCACCTGAGCCGAGCGCTGCACCTGGTTCTTTTCAAAACTACGGTATCAGGAACCATAGAGCCAATTTGAGGCGGAAATGGCCGAACGTTTTTTCAAGAAGGAAGTCCAGAAGCTCTACCTCGGCGCGGCGGTGCTGGCTGATGACACCGGCAAGGAACTCGAGGCTACGCGGGCCGAACTGAACCTTCTTCCGGAAGGCAGGCTGTGAGAATCGTTTGTTTGGGCGGCGGTCCCGCCGGACTCTATTTTTCGATCCTCCTGAAGAAAGCGAACCCAACGTGGGACGTGACCGTCATCGAACGCAATCGCCCCAATGACACGTTCGGGTGGGGAATCGTCTTCTCCGACAAGACCATGGACGGATTCAGGAGCGTGGACGAAGAGACGCATGCAGAGATCACGCGCGCTTTCCGGCACTGGGACGATATTGATGTCTTCTTTAAAGGCAACAAAATCACCTCCGGCGGCCACGGCTTCTGCGGGATCGCCCGCATCAAGCTGCTGCAGATCCTCCAGCGGCGCGCGGCAGGTCTTGGCGTGAAACTGGTCTTCCAGACAGAAGTCGCTGATCCGGATGAATACGCTTCTCAATACGATCTGGTGATCGCCTCTGATGGCGCGTCTTCGGTTACGCGTAGAAAGTACGAACATGTTTTCAAGCCTAATATCCAGGTGCGCCGGAACCGCTTTGTCTGGTTGGGAAGCCGCAGGAGGCTTGACGCGTTCACCTTCGATTTCAAGCAAACTGAGTGGGGCTGGTTCAATCTGCACGCCTACCGCTTTGATAACGAGTGGTCTACATTCATCGTTGAAACGCCGGAAAAGAACTGGCTGGCGGCCGGGATCGACAAGATGGAGCAGGAAGAATCGATCGCGCTCTGCGAGAGGCTCTTTGCCGAACGGCTGGAGGGCAATCCGCTCATCTCCAACGCTAAACACCTGCGCGGCTCCGCCATCTGGCTCAAGTTCAACCGCGTGCTCTGTGAAAAATGGTTTCACAAAAACATTGTGCTGATCGGCGACGCCGCGCACACTGCGCACTTCAGCATCGGTTCGGGCACCAAGCTGGCAATGGAAGATGCCATCGCGCTGGCGCGTGTGCTCTCAACCCATAACGGCGATGTGGAAGGCGCTTTGCAGCGCTACCAGGAAGAGCGAGAAATCGAGGCGCTGAAATTGCAGAGCGCGGCGCGCAATCGCATGGAATGGTTCGAAGACGTGGAGCGCTACGTCCATCAGGAGCCGGAGCAGTTCGCCTACGGTTTGCTTACGGGCAGCCAGCGCGTGGGCCATGCCAACCTGAAGCTGCGCGATTCCAGCTACGTGGAGCGGGTGGAGAAATGGTTTGCCGGCCGCAGCGGTGTGAGCCGGCCGCTTCCGCCCATGTTCACGCCGATTTCCGTGCGCGGCGTCACTCTGAAGAACCGCGTGATCTGTTCTCCTATGGCGACTTACATGGCACAGGACGGCCTGCCCAATGACTTTCATCTGGTGCATCTCGCGTCGCGGGCGATGGGTGGCGCTGCCATGGTAGGAACCGAGATGACCTGTGTCTCACCGGATGCTCGCATTACTCCGGGCTGTCCCGGCATGTGGAATGACGAGCAGCAGAACGCATGGAAACGCGTAGTGGATTTTGTCCACACGCACACCGATGCCAAGATCGCTTTTCAGCTCGGTCACGCCGGACGCAAAGGTTCCACCCGCATGGGATGGGACGCCATCGACCAGCCACTCCATTCCGGCAACTGGCCACTGATCTCTGCGTCACCGTTGTCCTACATTGAAAATCTTTCACAGATTCCGCGCGAAGCCACTGACGCGGATATGTGCCGCATCAAGGCTAACTTTGTCTCCGCTACGCGGCGAGCAGTGGCGGCCGGCTTTGACTGGCTGGAATTCCATTGCGCCCATGGCTATCTGATGTCCAGCTTTATCTCGCCACTCACGAACCAGCGCACCGATGAGTATGGCGGCTGTCTTGAGAATCGCTGCCGCTATCCGCTGGAGGTTTTTGCAGCGATGCGCGCCGTCTGGCCGGAAGACCGGCCCATGAGCGTGCGCATTTCCGCGCATGACTGGGTGCCGGGCGGTCTCACGCCAGAGGACGCTGCAGAAGTCGCGCGCCTCTTCAAGGACGCGGGAGCTGACGTGATCGACTGCTCCTCCGGCCAGGTGAGCAAGGCGGAGAAGCCGGTGTACGGACGCATGTTCCAAGTGCCGTTTGCGGACAAGATACGCAATGAGGTTGGCATTCCTACCATTGCTGTCGGAAATATTTTTGAAGGCGACCATGTGAATACCATCATCGCTGCCGGCCGGGCAGACCTGTGCGCGATCGCACGGCCTCACCTGGCAGATCCCGCCTGGACTCTGCATGAGGCGGCGAAACAGGGCTTCACTGAGATTACTTGGCCTAAACAATATTTAAGCGGAAAAGAACAACTGGAAAGGAACCTGGCTCGCGCCCAACTTATGTTGCAGGTGTAAGATCCGGCAGCGAAGCGATCAAGGGCCAATCCATTGCGATTGCCGGCGGCGAAGTGATGTGAGGGAACCCATGGCAAGTACTTCAACCATGCGCAAAAACAATCACGGTTCGGGCCAGCCCGGCGATGTGATGCTTGATCTGGAGACGCGCGCCAAGAAGGGTGACCACCAGGCCCTGCGCTTGTGGCTGCGTCTTCTCTCGTGCACGGTACGCATTGAGAACCATGTTCGCCTTCGCCTGCGGCGCGAATTCAATACCACATTGCCGCGCTTCGATTTGATGGCACAGTTGGAGCGCACTGCCGGCGGACTACGAATGAACGAACTCTCCCGGCAGTTGATGGTATCGGGCGGGAACGTAACGGGAATTACTGACCAGCTCGAACGTGAAGGCCTGGTGGTCCGCACTCCTTATCCGGGCGACCGTCGCGCCTTCACCGTGAAGCTGACTCTTGTCGGGCTGAAGCGCTTTCGCGAAATGGCAGCGCGCCACGAGCAGTGGATTGTTGAGTTGCTGGGCGGCCTGACCCACGACGAACAGGAGAGCATGATCAACGAGCTATGGAAATTGAAGAAGCACATTAACCGCCCCGCGTCCCTAACCCGGAAACCCCATCACCGCTCGCTGGAGAGAGGTGCGCAATGAAAGACGGCGCCAATCAGGCCGGCCCGGCTCTTCATAGCCGTGCGCTGGCGCACTACGAAGCGAAGAATTTCAAGTACCACACCCAGGATGGCGTGGCCCATATCACGCTCGACCGGCCAGAACGCAAAAACCCACTGACGTTCGATTCTTACGCGGAGATGCGTGACCTGTTTCGTGCCATGTCGCAGTCGGCAGACGTCAAGGCCGTGGTCTTAACCGGCGCCGGCGAGAATTTTTGCTCCGGCGGGGACGTCAATGAAATCATCGGCCCGCTTACTGAACTCAAGATGCCTGGCCTGCTTGCTTTCACGCGCATGACCGGCGATCTGGTGAAAGCCATGCGTGCCTGTCCCCAGCCGATCATTGCGGCAATCGACGGCGTTTGTGCGGGAGCGGGCGCAATTCTGGCCATGGCGTCTGACCTGCGCCTGGGCACCGCGCGAAGCAGGACCGCTTTTCTGTTCACCCGCGTGGGGCTTGCCGGTTGTGATATGGGAGCGTGCGCTATATTGCCCCGGATCATCGGGCAGGGCCGCGCAGCCGAACTCTTGTTCACCGGCCGCAGCATGGCCGGAGAGGAAGCGGAAAGATGGGGCTTCTTCAATCGCTTGTGTACGCCGGAAGAGCTGCTCTCCGCGGCGATGGGGCTGGCTGCCGAACTCGCGTCT
>Ga0209647_1001350_pt1 | contig 21058 bp, 23 predicted proteins | sample GraSoi_2013_60cm_FD_185827 | JGI IMG/M metagenome (GOLD analysis project Ga0209647, IMG submission 185827) | Grasslands soil microbial communities from the Angelo Coastal Reserve, California, USA - Sample 9_17_2013_60cm (SPAdes) (version 2) | ecosystem: Environmental > Terrestrial > Soil >... | reverse complement strand
AAGGAAGGATAGTTTCTATTATGTCAAACAAAGTACAACCTGATACTAATGTTTCCGGGGCAGGACGCTCACTGCCTATAGAACTGGTCGTGAATGGTCAAGCTTATCAAGCAGAAGTGAATCCTACAGAAATTTTTCACGAGGCGCTAGAACACGCATTGCCAGAGGGACTGCTCGTAGGACATCGCATCCGCATCAGCACACCTCAGGGTGATGAAGTGTTTCCGGATATGTTCATCGGTGAAAGCGCGGCGCACTTTCATACGCATACCTTTCATGTAGAGGCCAGGCCGCTTAGTGACGTAGCAACAAATACTGGACAACGCACATGGACCAATTTTGGCTTTGATCACCTGGCGATTACGGTGGCTGATCGCGCGGACGCTAAAGACTTTTTCAGCGAGGTATTGGGGATGACAGTTGTCCGAGATGACCGCCATCTTACGGTCTTGACCACTGGCAATGTGGCCTTATTCTTCTTTGATGCTGAGAAAGCGCCGCTCTCCGATGGTATACCCAGCCACTGGCATCATATCGGCTTCGTCGTCGATAACCTGGATGCGGCTTATCATCACCTCGCACATCATGCGCAGCTACGTAAAGAACGCTTCGGTAATGGCACAGGCTCTATTGCCTCGGATTTTACGCTATTGGAGCGCAATGAGCGTTGGTCACTCTACTGCCACTACCGCAACGGCGATACAAGGTTGATGATTCAGCTTTCAGAGATTAAACCTGAAAATCGGGGCTTCATTAATCCCCAGCATTTTTCTGACCACATGTATGATTACCTGAGTGGACGCTACGGCGTGCGCTTTGAAGAAGAGCAGAATAATCAGTGAGAGATAACACCGCTTACAAAGAAGGCCAGAATAATCATCCAACTCATGATAAAAGCGATGAGAATACGTAGGGCAATACCGGAAAGCAGCCAGCCGAAGCGGCGCTGACCCCCATTTGTCGTGCGTAGCTGAGCATTAATGCCATTCGTAGCCATATCATAAACTCCGTTTTGAATTTTTACATGGCTTCCTGAGAAAAGAGAAAAACCAGGAAGCCATCCGTTTTCATGTATATACTTCATATAACGGCGGCTACAAAAGACATTAACATTTTGGGTTATCCTGGCAATTTTGTCCTATGCCTGCGACACTCATCACATTCACAGCTAGCGCGCAGTTTTTCATAGGTATAGATACCCGTTTTATGACCATCTTCCCAGATGGGCGTCAAGCCATAACGGCCAACGAGCTGAAGATCTACCAGCGTTGTCTCTTCCATGGTCAGGCTCTGCCTGTTCTGTAACATGCCCGGTTGGCCACCTTCTCCAGCGCACCAGGCACATGGACAAGCCCAGCGTAAGGACTCCCAACCATGGATACTTTCGTGTTCATCGCTCCAGGTTAAGATCAGTTGGCGGTTCTCCTCATCAAGTAAAAATGATGTAGGTGATGGGTGATTATATTGGCTCATAGCAGAAACACCTTTAGCTACTTGAGTTAGTATGGCTTGTTTACAATAGATAATATATCGGCAACACCTCAACGTTGCTTACTACGTTTCTCATTATATGCCTTTCTGGTAGGGGAGTCTACAACCAGGTTAACCGCCGTTACTGTAGACATTCCCTTCCCGTTGTACGAGATAGACAAGTGCCAATATTGCCAGCCTCGTTGATCACAAAACTAGATGGAGTGATATCATGGAAACTTTAGTAATTGCGGGTATTGTCAGCCTGCTATCAGCCATAATAGGAGCATCAATAGCTTTACAAACACAGCGTAGCTATTTTAATAGAATACAGGCACAACAGAGAGGATGGGAGCGTGCAAGGGAAGGTCATGAAAACACGTGGGAAAACAAACAAGAAAAACAGTTTGATGAACTAGAATCAAAACTGAGACAGCAGGTACAGCAAGTTCAACAATCCTGGCATGAATGGGAAGCAAGAGATCAGCAACGTTTACAGACTTTGACGAAAGAACATGCAGAAGCCCTGGCACGCATGCACATTCAAAACGAACTGGCACGCCTGCCCCTGGTAGAAGAAGTACCTGTAACGCACAACACCATGTCTGCGACTCAGCATATCCCTGCTCACTGGCGATCTCCACTATTGCAAGCAAGCGATCTATCTAAGCAGGATCTATCCCACCGTTACCTGGCACATGCAGACCTGCGCGAGGCACAATTGGTGCACACCAATTTCTTTATGGCAGATCTTAGCGGTGCATTGCTGGGAGGAGCTAACCTTGTCGGCGCCGATCTTTCCGGAGCAAATCTTACCGACGCTGATCTACGAGGCGCTAACTTGATCGGGGCCAACCTCCTTGTAGCCGATCTACAGGGCGCTATCCTACTTGGTGCCAATCTCCTTGAAACTCGCAATCTCACTTCGCAGCAAATTGGCGCATCCATTTACGATAGCACAACACAATTTGACGCAGCACTTGATGTTACCACGCCTGGTGTTGAAAAGGCCCCTTCAAACCCTGCACCAGCTATTGAAGAGACCCAGAAAATATCTGCCATTCCAACTACAGGTGGAACCAATGGATCAAGCAGCAACAGGCTACCCGAGACGCCCCGCCCAGCACTAGCAGACGATGAGGAGGGACTCACTCCCCAATCGGAAACGCCTCTTCCTTCGTCGCCACCAGCATTACATAGTAACCAGCCGGAACCAAAGGCAGCAGATCTTCCAGGAGATAGACTAGAAAATATACATACTGAAGAATTTGATACAGCTATTCCCAGCCCAAGTTATAACGGCAAGCGATAAGCAGGGGCAGGTTTACCAGTTCCGCCAGGCCCAGGCCGGTATAAGAAATATGCTGTACGTGCAGAATTTCGCGTATTGCTGCTGCTTCATCCGAAAACTAATTGTGCTATACTACCTGCTATAAGACGAGGAGGGATGGGAGGAACTCCTAAAGGAGAAATCTGCATGATTGATGAACAGCAATTGCCATTGGCAGGGAAAATAGCCCTGATTACCGGTAGCGGTCAAGGTATTGGCCGGGCAGCAGCGCAGCGGCTCGCAAAATCTGGAGCTGATATTGTAATTAATTACCGCAGCAATACCAACGCTGCGAATGAAGCTAAAGCCAGTATCGAGGCACTTGGTCGGCGTTGTATTGCCATCCAGGCTGATGTGAGCCAGGAAGAGGACGTTACACGCCTCTTCACCGAGGCAAACGCAGCACTTGGTCCAATCACGATCCTTGTCAATAATGCCGGTACCACACGCGATAAGCTGATTTTACAGATGTCGCTCGCGGACTTTGAGCACGTACTTAATAGTAATCTGCGGTCAGCATTTCTTTGTACAAGAGCAGCGTTGCGCGGCATGATGAAGGCGCGCTGGGGACGCATTGTTAATGTTTCTTCCGTTGCTGGTCTGCTAGGCTCGGCAGGACAAGCAAACTATGGCGCATCGAAAGCAGCCATTATAGCCTTAACGCTTAGCACAGCACGCGAGATGGCAAGCCGTAATATCACAGCTAATGCTATCGCGCCTGGCTTTATTCCAACTGAACTGACCTCCAACCTGACAGAACAACAGCGTGAATATATCCTTAGTTCTACCCCTCTTGGACGTTTTGGGAGTACTGAAGAGGTCGCAGCTGCTATAGGTTTCCTATGCTCGCCTGAAGCAGGCTATATTACCGGTCAGGTCCTCTGTGTTGATGGAGGCATGGCTATTCATATCTAATGTGTGAAACAAAATGGGGATAGTTCCTCTCTAAATTATTAATATCTAGTTAATGCTTCAGGAGGCATTCCCCATGGGATTATTGGAAACAGAGGAAACGAATAAATTCACGTACGAGGCATTTGCTGCCCATCCCTTCTATACCGACGTCAACCGGTCACTAGTAAAGCAGGCTTTAGGACACCTGGAAACACGACCGGCAGATGTCCCTCTCACCATTGTAGATATGGCTTGCGGAACAGGTGCGATCACCCGCCTCATCGCAGAAGAGTTGGCCGCAAAAGGCAGGCAGGCTCATCTCATCGGCGTTGATCCTTCAGGGGATGCATTACGCAGTGCCCATAAAAGCATGGAAGAGATGGGAGTACAGGCCGACTTTATCCAGGGAGAGGCTGAGGATCTACCCACACTTGTACAAGGCGCAGACGTAGCGTTCTTTTGCAACGCCATTCACCTTGTGACGGACAAACTCTCGGCCTTTCAGCAGATGGCAACTATTCTAGCCCCCGGCGGTATTTTTGCTTGCAACAGCGCCTTCTACGAGGGAACGTACGTTGAAGGGACAGAGCGCTTCTACCAGCTATGGACAATGAGAGCGGTACGCTGGCTGCGTAAGGAGCATCCAGAGGTACGCCTGTCCCGCGAGGCAAAAGCCATGGCCATGCAGTGGCTGACACCGGCAGGCTATGCTGAGTCGCTCAAAAAAGCTGGCTTCAGCAGCGTCGAGACCCATTACCAGAATGTAGTTATCTCGCTCGATGCCTGGCGCGACCTGGGCCAGTACTGGCTCTTTATTGAAGGAGCGCTACCAGGAGCACCGCTGGCATACGCCGCCGATGCCCTGGAACACGCTGTGTACCAGGTAGGTCAAGAATTAGGCCTGGCAGAGGTACCACGCACCTGGTTACAGATCGTAGCCACAAAAGAGGCTTAACTCATACTCTCTTTGTGCTAGAATAAGTTCAGAGTAATTTGGTAGCCAGGGTGTTGCGACATGTGTTCACCCTGCTAACCCTTTCTATGACTAAACAGGAGTCACAAGGTATGCAGTGGGCTGTTCTTACGGCTGCATTTCTCGCCTCAGCGGTTGAATTTGTTGAGGCATTTACTATCGTCCTCGTCGTCGGAGTTACTATTAATTGGCGTAGCTCCCTGGCAGGAGCTTTTGGCGCTGCGGCTACCCTGGCACTTATTGTGGCCACTCTTGGCGTGGCAATAGTTCAATTTGTACCCATTGACGTTTTACGTCTTACGGTCGGCATCATTCTTATTCTCTTCGGGTTGAAATGGCTGAAGAAGGCTATTCTGCGCTATAGCGGGTTGAAAGCACTTCATGATGAAGAAGCTATTTTTGAGGAGACCCGGGCAGAACTGCGCGCACGTGGAGAAACCATTGAGCGCCGCTTTGAGCCCTTCGGCATCGCCCTGTCATATAAGGCAGTGCTACTCGAAGGTCTCGAAGTAGCATTTATTGTGATTACTTTTGGAAGTAGCGCGGCCACTAACGTTTGTAATAACACCTGTGGCATAAGTTCGGCAGCGATTGGCGCTGCAATAGCCGGTATCCTGGTCATTCTTGCCGGGCTACTTGTGCGTGCGCCACTGACAAGAGTACCAGAGAATACGCTGAAGTTTGTCGTTGGAGTCATGCTTACTACCTTCGGTACTTTCTGGGCTGGCGAGGGTTTTGGTGTCGCGTGGCCTTATGCTGATGCTTTCCTCCTGGTATTGGCCGCTATCTACCTGCTTGCGTCCTTTGTCCTGGTGACGACACTCAAGCAACATAAGCAAAGACAGGTTGCACTAGCGGATGCGACACAAGACTCACTTGAGACCCCAGAACAGGAGGTGCTCCATTGAAGGTGATCAAAGCTATCTATAACTTTATCGTAGGCGATATGATCATTCTCATCGGCGTCATCATTGCCATGCTGATCCTGGCACTCATTTATAATGTAGCGGCACTGACTCCTCTACGCGCAATCTCAGGTGTCATCCTGGTCATTGCTGTGCTCGGTGTACTGAGCGCTACACTGTTACGCGAGGCACGTGGCAAACGGTAGCAACAAATAGTTTTTTGAGCAGACACAACAGTTCCCCCGAACCGTACTGGTCCGGGGGAACTGTTGTGTCTGCTCAAAGGCAATCTCTTCTTTGCAGGAGCATCTCTTGCCAATTCATTCTTAACAGGACCTGGGCAAAAAGCTGAGCAAAGATACAATGAAGCTGATCGAGCATAATAAATAGTTGACGCTCACCCTGGCTTGCTGCTAAGATAGAAGGCAAAAAGTGCTTTTTTGTAGTAGTAGGGTGAAAAATATGCAAGAACCCGAAACCTGGCGAGACCTGCTAAGGAATATTATTAGCGATTCCCGCGAAAAACAACGCCTTTCCGAGTCGCTTGGTGTACGAGAAATTACCTTAACCCGCTGGGTTACCCAGGAATCTGATCCGCGTCCACAGAACTTGCGAAATTTACTTAATGCGTTACCTCAACATCGCGAACGCTTTCTAGACCTCATCAGAGAAGAGGAGGGATTTGAGGAATTTTCGAATTCAATAGTAGAAAACTCACTGCAAGAGATTCCTTCCTCATTTTACACGCGCATATTTGCTGCTCGCGCTTCAACCATCGAGAATATGCGCTTCTGGTCGATTTGTAATCTCATACTCCAACAAGCGCTTGGGCAGCTTGACCCTGATCGCTTAGGTATGAGTATCAATGTAGTACGCTGTATGACACCTTCTGCCAATGATAAAAAGGTGCATAGCCTGCGCGAGAGTGTTGGCACAGGCACGCCTCCCTGGACAGGTAATCTTGAACAGAAGGCCATGTTTCTGGGAGCCGAGTCTTTATGTGGCTATGTCGTCACATTATGCCGCCCTGCGGCCAATCAAAATATTGACGACCCACAAAATCTCACTCCAGCCCATCGAACTGAAAATGAGAAAAGTGCAGCCGTACATCCAATCCTATTTGCAGGCCGTATTGCCGGTTGTTTACTTGTCTCAAGTACACAGTACAACTATTTTCTACCTCAAGCTCGCCTTACATTGATTGAACATTACGCAAATCTACTAGCTCTGGCCTTTGAGCCTAAAGACTTTTATGAACCAGGTCAGATTGAACTACGCATGATGCCTAATCAGCAAATTCAAAAGAAATACTTTGCTGACTTCCGCGTGCGTGTGGCGAATACAATGATCGAGGCTTCCAAAAATAAGCGACCTGTTAACAACATTCAGGCCGAAGAGATAGTCTGGCAGCAGCTTGAGGAAGAGCTTTTCCGAGAGGCTGTACTTACATAAAACCAGGGAAAGATTGTTCTCTTTTGCATGTTTGATGACTTCATTCAGGTGATAGAACCCTATTGGAACCGGACGTGTATTGGTGGTGGTTCCATACGTATTGCAGATTCAGCCCTACGTATGGAATTCTCGTCAGCACGCCCAGGGCAATATGTGGATGCGCAGATAGATGACTATGGCAGTCGTCGACGATCAGATTTTCCCTGGCGGCCTCCACTACGCCTGGAGGTACGTGCACGTTCATCGCTGCCAGCTGCGACGGGGAACGAAGCAGTGGAGAGTTCGCGTATATTGCGTGGTACAGCTGGTTTTGGCTTCTGGAACTACCCCTTCTCAGTGCGAGGTGACATCCTCATGCTACCGGAAGCTGTGTGGTTCTTTTATGCGTCCCCACCATCCAACATGTCGCTTGTGCCAGGTATGCCTGGCTGGGGTTGGAAAGCCCAGGTAGTACATAGTATGCGCCTAGAAGCCCTGGCTTCAACGCTGCCACTCGGCGTGAGTGCCGCATGGGCACGCCTATCAGGGCAAACACGGCCGGCACAACGCTGGATGCACAGATTGACGGGAGCGCAGGAGGCACTGCTACCTGTACAAATGGAGAGCTGGCATACCTACATCTTAGAATGGCGCCATACGGAAGCGCTCTTCTGGGCAGACGACACACTGGTATTGCGAGCGCCACAACCACCCACGAGACCACTCGGTTTTGTGGCATGGCTCGACAACCAGTATGCTGTCGCGACTCCACGTGGTACCCTACGCTTTGGCACAGTAGCAAGCGGACCTCAATGGTTTGAGATGGATACGGTGCGCATCGAAACTGGTTAAGCCGATACAGAGCAGAAAAGGACATCCGTGGCTGTGCCACGGATGTCCTTTTCTGCTCTGTATCGCTATTATTTTTCGGCGAGGGGCAGGACTTCGTCAACAATACCATATTCGACCGCCTCAGGGGCGCTCATAAAGTAATCACGATCCGTATCTCGCTTGATGCGCTCCAATGTCTGGCCCGTATGATGCTGGATAATTTCATTAAGCACATCGCGGGTATGCATGATTTCACGAGCCTGGATATCAATGTCGGTAGCCTGGCCGCCGATACCGCCATTAATCAAGGGTTGATGCATATGAATGCGAGCGTGAGGGAGCGCACGGCGCAAGCCCTTGTCACCAGCCATGAGCAAGATCGTGCCGAAGCTGGCGGCAAAGCCCACACAAGTTGTGGAAACCGGGCAGGGCAGGCTCCGCATCGTATCATATATGGCGAGGCCAGCAGTAACTGCCCCACCGGGTGAATTGATGTAGACATTGATCTCACGCTCACTATTTTCAGCAGCCAGGAATAAGAGCTGGGCAACCACCAGGTTGGCCATGGTATCCTCGATGGGACCATTGACCATAATAATGCGTTCCCGCAGCAGGCGGGAGAAAATGTCATAGGCGCGTTCACCTCGACCTGTACTTTCAATCACCGTTGGTACAAACAAACTTGATGACATACTTTTTTTCTCCTTATTCCATCTTTTGACGGACAAAGTAGTAATGGACAAGCGAGGTGCTCGCCTGCGCGTGCTGATCCAACACACCAACAAGCAGCCAACCCTCTTTGCCCAGGTCGTTCAATAGAGCTGCATCTGGGAGCGCTGCTTCACGCGCGTCAATAGTCAACACGCGATACTCCCAAGTGGTTGGCTTAAGAGGTGCATCTTCATAGACCATAGGCATAGGCATCGAAATTGCAGAGCGGACATCAGGTTGTCCACTCATACGTTGATAAAATGGTAACGATAGAGCCATGTTCATTTTCTCCTTTACATATAAGCCATCTTTCTCCTTGAATATAACATGCTGGTAGCGTATACTAAAAGAGAATATATATGCTCTGAGCATATTTACGGCAAAAACTATGCCATCAGCATAGGTAGAAGGAGCAAAACGGTGGCGGAAACAACAAATCCACAGATAGATTTACAGGAAGTCATAGGTCGAGTAATACGTCGCGAGCGCCAGGACCGGCACCTGACGATCAAGGAATTGGGAGATAAGGCAGGCCTATCGGAAATTTATGTGGGAGAGATCGAGCGCGGCCAAAAGTATCCTTCGGCCAAAGTTCTAGAGAGCCTGGCCACAGCCCTGGAACTGGATATGGCCGACCTCTTAGAGCTGATGGCAGAAGAGATTCGCTATGAACGCATGCCACAGATGACAAACACAATTGGCTTTACCTTGCCATCTACACCCAATCAACCCCGCCGCCTGGTCGTCAAAAAGATTGTGAATATGCTCAACGAAGGCGAGATTGAAAGCGTGGCGGATTTCAGCGCATTCCTCCTTTCCAAGCATTTGATGTCGTGAAAAATTGGCTCAGTATTTCAGGTTATCTATAGGGTGTTCAACGATCTGTCGTAATAAGCGCACGTGATTGTTAAAGGCCTCTCGACCCTTCGGGCTAAGTGAGACCCAGGTGCGCGGGCGTTTGCCTTCAAAGACTTTGTCAATCACGATATAGCCAATGGATTCCAGGCCGGTCAGGTGACGTGATAGATTCGAGTCCCCCAGTTCCAGGTAATCACGCAAGAAAGCAAAATCAACCTTCTTGGATTGAGCAAGAATAGACATGATCGAAAGACGTACAGGCTGATGAATAGCCTCATCTAGCTCCAGGCGTGGATGATGCTCCCGCCCCTCATCTCCTGCGTCAGACTTCTGCGGTTCGGTTGCCATAGTTACATCTCCCGTCGATGTGCCTCTTGCCACAGACGCCAACCTATATACAGGAGAGGAGCCGCCGCAACAACAGCAATGATGGTAAACATGAACGGAGGTTTGCCATGGAAAAGCCATTGCAAGCCAGAGACACCGCCAATAAGCACAATTGCATAGTAAAGCCCCCACCACAAAAACAAAAACGGACCTTTATACTTCCACTTCCACGGCTGGACGGGTATACGCATAGCGTACATCACGTTCCAGAACGCAGTCAGACCTACGATGATAAAAAAAGCGATTGATGCTATGGGAGGTGGGAGAATGTCATACATAGGCAAAGCCAACAGTATCACAATACCCCACACTAAAGGGATCACTCCATTGTTATGGCTATGGCGCGAGACTACCTGCTGCGCCTGTTCAATAAGCTTCAGCGATTCAGCCGCCTCTTTGGGATCGACGTCCATGATTATGCTCCTGTTCTATTGTTTTTGGCGTACATTTGAAATCCACTTTCCTTGCGTGAACATATTTCCTTGCCAGAAAGCTATTATCAATCACAGAAGTATTTTACTATTAGTAAAGTATATAACATACAAGAAAGTGTTTGTCAAGAGGGAATTTGGTTGATTTCAGAGCCAGTTGCATTGTGGAGAAGAACAGGGCTAATACGACTTCGTTCGTTTCATCCTTCCTGGCACATCGCTGTCTGACGGCAGTTGAAGAAAATACATAGCCAGGGACAAAGCTTGAAATTAAGAGCACAGAAGTTGTTACAAGCAAAGATGGTATAAGACGAGACAAAAAAGCAACTGTTGGGCCTGACCCAACAGTTGCTTTTTTGTCCTGGTAAGTATGCCTTACTGTTCTTAGAACAGGCGGAAACGACGAGGACGGCGTGCATAGGTACCCCGACGATAGTAATAGCGCGAGGTGTATGGACGTACACGATGATAGGCGAAAGCGCTCCAGATGAAGACCAGGATGGCTGCTGCGATAATGGAAGTGATCAGCGGCACACCATAGAGCACTGGCTCACCAACGATATGCAAGTGGAGTAAGCCCACAACCAGAAGAATTGCTAGAAAGCCAAGCACGATGGCACCAATAATTCCATCAGGCGCGCGGCGACGAGCAATAAGTTCACCTACAAAGCCAACGAGTGCCGCAATAAGCAACCAGATGATCAATGAAGTCAGTGTAAGTGTCATACCAATATACCTCCATGTATTTCCTTCATTATGTTTACAACTTCATTACTTTTGTACACGTATAGCACTATCATAATGTATTCAAAATCAGATCTGTATTTGCAATTTACTCACAATTAGTGTGCAGGTGCGTATTTTTCGTCCATTTTCCTTTGTCGTCGCCTGGCGAACCAATCGGTAACCCAGCGATAGAGGAAGATGAAAAAGAACAGGTAGAGTGCGCCTTCCAGATAGCCACCCAGCACATCCGTGAGCCAGTGATCACCTTCCCTGATACGCGATAAGCCGATATCAAGAATGTCAAACACAGCATAGAGCTGGAAGGGCAAGAGTACCCAGTGATAACGCCATGCGCGAACTGACTTTGTGAAGCTCAGATAGAGCAGGAAACCATAAAAAACTACATCATGTTCAGCATGCCCCGAGGGATAGGTAGGAAATGGCACAAGTGGCGTATAGAGATGGATATGGTCAACCTTGGGATCTGGACGCGGACGACCAACAGCCATATCTACCAGGACATTCAAACCTGCAGAACTCATAACCGTCAACCCCATAAAAATGCCTGCCGTTATCCAGGGAAAAGCGGGCAACTTACGCAGATAACGTACAAGTCCGATCAGGATAAGTCCAAAGACCCAGACTGATAAAGCAACCGCCGAAGCAATCGGGTCATTGACAATACTGGGAATCACAATAAGCGTAAGTAGCCAGGGTGCGAGATGCCAACTCTGCACTGTTTGCGTCGTTGATATATCAAAAGAGTAGGGTTTAGGATGAGCATGTATAACAAAGCACGAAGCGATAAAGACAAGCATGCCGATTACCCACAGCGTGACTTCGACCCGATGATGCTTTTGCGCGTCCTGTCGATTCTCACCACCTGCCGTGATTGTCGCAGTCGGCGTTTGCATGCCCTGTCCCTGCGGATTGGTTGTTCGTTGCATATAAAACCTCTGTTTTCGAAATTTGGTTTGCCATCTGCATACATACACGGTCTGATGAGATTTGAGGGATACATTATCACTAGCGATTACCGTTTTCAATGAAGGGACCTGGAATATTTCAAATGAAGGATCCGACGCATAAACACAGCATGGGACGATCGTATCATTGACAAAATATTGAAACAAATGTACTATTATTTGTAACTTCATTCTGAGAAAGCAGTAAGCAGGCTATTACAACAAACAGAAAGGCACATCATCATGGACAACATTATTGCTCATTCAGTTCGATTGCATTGCTCAACTCAACGTGCCTTTGAAATGTTCACTGTAAATGAGTATCTTGAAGCATGGTTAGCCACCCTCGCCGATGTCGAAGCGGTTGTGGGAGGAAAGTTTGAACTTATCTGGGACCTTGAGGATCATGAACATAATAGCACACATGGTTGTAAGGTAACAGCAATTGAAGTAGACAAGTTCCTGGCTTTCGAGTGGAAAGGACCCAGGCAATTTGAACATGTGATGAACAATGTCGATCCCCTCACACATGTAACAATCTTCTTTATTCCATCTGATGAACTCTTCACAGCCTCTACCGATGTATACCTGGTTCATGCGGGCTGGCGGCATACTCCTGCCTGGGAAGAAGCCCGACAGTGGTTTGCAAAGGCCTGGCATGATGCTTTTGAAGAACTGCAACGGCTGGTTAATAACTGTCAAGAACCCAATCGCCTGAAGGCGACGGGCTTGCAGAAAGCCCTGCTTGACTAGCCTGAGTGCAAACTCCGTTGGGTGAGTCATGATACCTTGCAATGCCTACTCTAGTTGCAAGCTCTATCGTCTCCGGTTAACAGTTCTGAGGGGTAGGAACGGTGCTGGAGACCCAACAAGCTCATCCAACATTGGCGAAGAGTACCCTACGTCCGAAAGGATGGTAAACGTTATGTTCGTTTACGTGCTCAATTGTCACGGTGAACCGTTCATGCCCTGCCAGCCAAGAAAGGCACGTCTGCTCTTGCACGAGGGCAAGGCGAAAGTTGTGAGGATGGTTCCGTTCACGATCCAACTCCTGTATGGCAGCAGTGGCTACAAACAGGAAGTCTCGCTTGGTGTTGATGCTGGCACACACCATATTGGTGTCTCGGCAACCACTGAACAGAACGTGCTCTTTGAGGCTGAAGTGCAGCCGAGAAGCGATATTCAGGAGTTGCTTGCCTCGCGCCGTCAGTTCCGTCGTGCGAGGCGAAACAGGAAGACACGCTATCGCAAGGCAAGATTCCTGAACAGGAACAAACCGAGGGGCTGGCTTGCGCCCTCTGTGCAACACAAAGTTGAGTGCCATCTGAAAACGATCCGGTTGGCCCATCGTGCGCGAATATGTCCTCGCCAGGGACGCTCATCTGTGCCAGTGGTGCAAAGGAAAATCGAAAGATCGCATTTTGAATGTGCACCATATCGAGTCAAGGAAAACAGGGGGTGACAGTCCAGACAATCTCATCACTGTGTGTGAGACGTGCCATGATCTCATCCACCGAACCCACCAGGAGCAGAAGATCGAACGCACGCCGAGAGGCTTTCGAGAGGCAACGCAGATGGGCATCATGCGCTGGCGCATCTATGAGCAAGCCAAAGAGCTCTTCCCTCATGTGCATCTGACGTATGGGTATCTCACGAAGCAGACACGTATTACGCACCAGTTGGAGAAATCTCACCGTGTCGATGCGCGCTGTATCAGCGGTCATCCACTGGCATGCTCGGGTGGCACGTGGTATCTCATGAGGTACATGCGGAGAAATAACCGGCACCTGCACAAAGCAACCATCAGAAAAGGCGGGAAGCGGCAGCGCAACACGGCTCCCAAGTATGTTCACGGATTCCGTTTGTTCGATTGCGTGAGATACGAAAACGTCACCTGTTTTGTCTTTGGTAGGAGAAGCAGTGGCTACTTTGATCTGCGTACCCTGGACGGAACAAAAGTCAGTGCCAGTGCCAGTTACAAAAAGTTGAACGTCGTCCAGAAGGCTTCGGCCTTGCTAGTAGAAAGGAGAGCGGCGTTTCCTCCCGTCCCGTAAACGAAGACGGGTCTCCACGCCGCATGTTTTATGACAAGGGCGCACAAGGCTATGGCGATTGGAGGTGCCTCAAAAGCGATTATCTTAGAGTTTCCCTTTAGAGACGTGGGTCAACTGGCTCGCTTTCTAGCGCTAACACACCAAAGACACACTCGTGCACCCGGCGTAGAGGTTCGGAACGCACAAAACGCTCTAAGCCTTCTATCCCCAGGGCAAACTCTCGCAGAGCCAGCGAGCGTTTACGACCCAACCCGCGATGACGCAAACGCTCCAGGTTCTCGGTAAGATCGTACTCAGGTCCATAGATGATACGTAGATATTCTAAGCCGCGGCATTTCACGGCAGGTTGAACCAGGCCGACCCGTCCCCTGGCAATAAAGTCAGAGGGCTTAATCACCATGCCTTCACCACCACGACCGGTCAGTTCATGCCACCAGGCGATGCCTTCTTCCAGGCTGGCAGTATCGTTTACATTCACCACTCTGTAAGGGGTGGCAAGCAGCAGTTCGCTATCGGCCTGGCACAATTGAGCGAGCGTCTCCATATGCCATGTATGTCCCTTGTTCACATGCACCTCATCCTGGGTTGCTAGAATATGAAACGGCGCCAGCTTAAGATCAGCCACAGAATGCACCGGCCAGCAATAGTGCCGGTAAGCCTCGACATATTGGCTGGTCAATTGCTTTTGTGCGCGAAACTTTATGAGCAGTTCATCGACATCTTGACCAGCAGCTTGCGCTTGCTCCAGTAGATTGACAGCTTCACCTAAAGCGCTACGGGAGGCGGCGCCAACGGCGGCGTATTGATGAAGCAATAGCGCCTGGGCCTTCACCGACCACGGCATAAGTTCGCAATCCAGGCACACCCAGTCGGTTGAGAATGTTTGCCAGAAGCCGCAGACATCGAGAGCGGCTCGGACCCTGCTCAGCAACTCAGCTTCAAGGGCGGCATCGTCGAAAAAGCGCCGACCTGTACGTGTGTAGCAGATACCAATGCCTTCGCCTGTGACTCCAAAACGCTGGCGAGCTACATCCTCACTGCGGCAGATAATTACGACTGCCCGCGAACCCATGTGCTTCTCCTCGCATACCACCTGCTCGACATCTTCCTGGCGATAGTACGCAAAAGCCTCGGCAGGATGTTCTAGCAGCCCGGGCTCGTGACTGGTCTCGCAGGGTGACATCGTGGGAGGCAGGTAGATGAGCCACTTGGGATTAGCGGCAAAACGACTCATGACTTCCAGAGCCGCAATGGCGTTTTCTTCGCGAATGGTGATTGTCTGTTGCAAGCGAGTCGTGACGAAGCGCTTACCAGAAACGTCCTCCATATCCAGGACATCGTCATGCTGCTGCTGAGCTGTCAGAACGGAGGACTGGTCTGCTTGTACAAGGAAAGGTTTGACCGGTTCGCAGTAGGTACGTGCGGCCGGAACAGAGACCAGTTGTAGCTCTGGATAGCGCAAAGCGGTTAGTTTTCCACCAAAAACACATCCAGTATCGATATTGATAGTACGATTTAACCATTCCGGTTCAGGTACAGTGGTGTGACCATAGACAACCATAGCCTTGCCACGATATTCAGCGGCCCAATTGTAGCGTATAGGCAGGCCATACTCATCGGTCTCGCCCGTCGTTTCACCATAGAGCGCAAAATCGCGCACGGCACGCGAGCCACGACCCTGCATTGACTCTTTCATACCTGCATGAGCAACAACCAGTTTGCCATCATCCAGCACGTAATGGCTGACAAGGTTATCGAAAAAGCTGATGATCTTTTCGCGAAACCCGGTGGGTTCCTGCTCTAACTGCTCAAGAGTTGCCGCCAGACCATGGGTTATTCTAACATCCTTTCCCCGCAGTTTCCGCAGCAGTTTCACATCATGATTGCCTGGGACACAAAAGGCTTTGTTCGACGAAACCATATCCATCACAAGGTGCAGCACGTTCGGACTTGCCGGTCCACGATCAACCAGGTCTCCCAGGAAAATCACCTTACGTCCCTGCGGATGCAGTACGCGAAAATGAGTTGCTGGTTCGCCCTGGACCTCAATCTCATAACCCAGGAGCTTGAGCAGTTCTTGCAACTCATCAAAGCAGCCGTGAATATCCCCAATGATATCAAAGGGACCATGCTCCCGCTTGAGATTGTTCCAGAGGGGCTGGCGTTCGATCTCAGCCGCATCCACTTGCTGCGGTGTATAAAAGGTATAAAAATTGCGAAATCCTTCTCGTTTCAAGTCATGAATGGAGCGCCGCATCTGGCTGAGTTGCCTGCGTACGACATGCGGACCAAAGTTGCGATCTGGCCTGTGGCGATTGCGTTCATGACAGATCTGCTCCGGCAGGTTGAACACCAGGGCAACAGGTAATACATGATACTCACGCGCCAGAGCCAGCAGGTGTTTGCGATCCTCAGCTTGAACGTTAGTCGCATCGATGACTGTAAGCTTACCGGCTGCCAGGCGTTTAGCGGCAACAAAATGCAGCACCGCGAAGGCGTCCTCGCTAGCGCTCTGGTCATTTTCATCGTCGGAGACCAGTCCACGACAGAAGTCCGACGAGAGAACCTCAGTCGGCTTAAAATGGGTGCGAGCAAAGGTAGATTTGCCACAACCAGAAGGCCCAATCAGAACGACTAATGCAAACTCAGGGATATTTATTTTCATGCGCTGCACCTCAACCTAGCAAGTATCAAGCATACATCTTTACCTATTCAATGTGGTAGGAGCAGAAGACGTGGCATCAGCTCATCACGTGAAAAATGCCCATCTGTGATGGCGCACCTATTGCTTCATCTTCAGGGCCAATAGGTAAAAATCGCACTGTGTATCTGTATTGTTCTGCCACTCTTGTAGCCCAGTTAGTAAACTCTTCGCGCGTCCACTCGAAGCGGTGATCTTTATGACGAAACTTGCCAGCATGAAGCGTCGCGAATTTGACATTGTATTCGGCATTTGGTGTCGTCACGATGACAGTAGCAGGTCTGGCAAACTCAAACAGGACACGCTCAAAGGCGGCAAGACGTGCTTGATCAAGGTGCTCTATCACTTCAACAACAGCAGCAGCAGCATATCCTTCAAGACGTTTATCACGATACGTAAGCGCACCATGTATTAGCGCGATCCGCTCCTTTTGCTTAGGTGGCAAACGGTCCAGGTGCAGGCGTCTCTGTGCAAGTTCAAGGGCGAAGTAGGAAACATCCACACCCAGAATATGTTCAAAGGCCTTGTCCTGCAACAACAATTTCAAGAGCCGCCCTTCGCCACAACCAAGGTCCAGCACGCGCCTGGCTCCACTTTCGCGCAGAGCAGCCAGCACAGCTTGCAGGCGCAAGGCGTGCAAATTCTGACGCTCCTGGCGTTCTCCCACGACGATCTCTTCGGCAACAGGACTCTCCTCAGCCGCCTCTTCCTCTTCCTGGACGACCTTCTCTTCGCTAATCAGGCGAGCAATGGCATCACGAGCAAGAGTATGTTTGTGCTTGAGGTAGCGATATGCGATGTGCTCTCGTTCGGGATGTGTCTCAAGCCATCCTTTGCCATGGCGCAGCAGTTTCTCAACCTCATCATCGCCAATCCAGTAATGCTTGTCATCATCCAGAACTGGCACAAGCACGTAGAGATGCGCCAGTAAATCACTCAGACGGCATGTGGCCGCAAGTGTAACTGTGAAGTAGGAACTCATGCCCCATTCCGGGTGCTCTTCATCCAATATATGAGGTGTAACCTGCACGGTATAGCCCAATGGCTCAAACAGTCGTTTGAGAAATTCTTCACCACCCCGGCACGGTACAACAGTTAGACCGGCTTGCAAAGGTATGCTGGTCTCGGCCAGTGCAGGCATCGCGGAACACCGTCCGTTGAGAGCGGTTCCCAATACTTCGGCCAGCGCAACACTTAGAAACGAAGAGGCGACATAAGGACGATCGTTAACATACTGTTCCAGAGCTACTGAGCGGTCACGTCCTCTAACTAGGTGAACAGCATCAATATCGAGCAGCAGCGCAGCCGTACAACGTTCTGGTGTGGCTTCGGGATAAAAAATATGAGCCTTCCCAAACGAAAGTGAAAATGACTGGACACGTGCCGGGTTTTTATGCAACAGATAACCTAAATCGGTCGCGGGCTGGTGTGTCGTTGTAATTGTCAGTAGCATGAATTTCCCTGCATTCTACGCAGTTTTATAGAAGATAACTCTGCAAAAGTAACCCTGCTATCATACACTATTCTCATCTTTGGAGCAATCACTCGCCATTATCCGTTCGAGCTATATACTGACTTTATATCCCATCCGTAACGATTCCGTAACGACAATAGACTACTATAAAACTATAAGCTGGACAGTGATTAAACACGTCACAATGAGTCCCGTAACAGATGTTGGATCTGCTCGGTCACATATGCTAAACACAACAAATGATTTGAGAATTATTAACAGATCTTTTGTTACATGCTTCATAGTATGATAGCGACGAAGATGCTACACTTGAGGCAATGAATGAATCAGATGAAATCTAAAACTGTTAAATAAAAATAAGAAGGACAGTGAACAATGCATTCACACAAAAAACAACCTAAACTTCTAGCAACCTTGTTCGCCCTTCTGTGTGTATCCATCTTTGCGGTTGGATGTTCTCAGAGCGGCACCGTTGGTCAGACACAATTACCGAATTTGCCGACGCCGCCAACCCAGACACAGGTGAACGATGCGAAGAATAAGATCTTACAGCACTTTCACTTGTTCTTGTCCCAGAAGGCAACTCCCCGTAAATCGTCGGGCTCAAATCCTTTGGCCTACCATCAAGGTCCAACTATGCGCACTGCTAGCGTTGATTATGTTATCTTCTGGGAACCTTCACAACTCCCCGATGGCACGACAACGCATGTGAGCGCAACCTATAATAGCCTGATTAAACGGTACTTTCAGGATATTGGCGGCTCGAGCCTCTACCAGATCAACAACCAGTACTATGACAAGAACGGCCATATCGTCAATAATTCTACCTTTGGCGGGTCATGGGTCGATACCTCTGCCTACCCGTTTCCACAACCGGCGTGTCTGGACCCTGCGGCTCTGCACGGTTGTTTGATGGATAGTCAGATCCAGGATGAAGTCACCAAAGCTATGCATGCCAATGGCTGGACAGGCGGACTCAACCATCTCTTCTTCGTCTACACTTCGGCGGGTGAAGGTTCATGTCTGGCTTCTTTCGATCCTACACAATGCGCCTACACAGCGTACTGTGCCTATCACTCCTTCTACAACAAAGGCAACCAGACGATCCTTTACGCCAACATGCCCTATGCAGACTCGGGCTGCAATGTCAAAACTAGTCCGAATAATGACATCACCGCAGATAGCGTGATCAGCGTAACCAGCCACGAGCACATGGAGGCTGTTACCGACGGGCACCTTGATGCCTGGTATGACGCCAGCGGCAATGAGAATGGCGACAAGTGCGCCTGGAACTTTGGGTCAGTCTCACTCGATGGTGGCAAGGCCAACGAACAGTGGAATGGTCACTACTACATCGTACAGCAGGAATGGAGTAACACTAAAGCAGGCTGTGCCCTGTAAAGTTACTGCTCAACAACGACATCAAGCCTCTCTCATCATCAACGATGAGAGAGGCTTGATGTTTTATATCCACCTGTAACGCTTCTCGTAACGAATTTACGACATCCGCATGGTAATTTGGCAATAACCAAACAATGCACATGTTGATGTGCATGTGCATATTTGCGTCTATTCACAAGAAATAATCCAGGGGCAAAAACAGAGTTATACCAATCCTATTACTGTCAAATCTTGTGGCTGTTCGACCACAAAGCGATACTCGATTTGCTGTTCACTATCCGAAGCCAACGTAAACTGCCAGACCATCAATTCCAGTTTAGTACGCTCGCCAGGTGGTGGTTGAATGCTAAGGACTTTGACTTTGACACGTTCATGCTGCGAGACTGGCAGATGATCACGTATCACAACATGACGAGGAGTCGGAGCATAGTTATGGACCACCAATCGATAGGCGTAGGTTGTACGGCGCATTCCTCCTTGCAAAAGCATGCCCTTGTCAACAGCCCGTTCGATCAATTCGCGTTTGACTTTGATCCCATCGTCGATGCCCAGGAAGATCTTAAATTTTTCCCCCGGAGACGTCGTTTTTACACTGGTCGTACCGACATACTCACCACTTAGAAAGATGCTGGCATCGCCGCTTAGGAGCACGCGTTCAGTCGTGTTAGAGATGTTGGCGCGCAGGTGGACATTTTCTTCGATGACCGGTGCGCTCACATAGTCAAAGGTACAGGGCAGGTTATCCCTTGCTATGGTCGTCTTATGCGGTGAGCCATCAGAAGGAATATCCACCGAGCGTCCTACCCGAAAGATGAGAGCGGTACCCGTCTGTTCCACAGTAGCAGTGGCTACATTAGCAGCCACAGACATCGGCTCACTTTGTTGTGCCATAGAAAATTCAGCGTTTTCGTCCATAGCGATACCGCCCACAGGCATCATAGCCTGTTGAGGCATCATAACCTTGGCAGCCCTGAGCGGTCCTCCTGCTCTTGCAGGTGCTGCATACAAAGGAATAGGTGGAGCAGGTGTATATACATTGAGATACCATGGTTCCAATTCCGGCGGGATTGCCGCCAGGCTTGGGCGAGCGGTAGAGAGCGAGAGGCCGACATTGTCCCAACGCTCACCGGTGGATTGCTGTACAACGCCAACGTAGGTTAGTTCGACATTGCCTTCATTCTGATCATCTGCTATCTGCACACGTACATCATACTGGGGATGCCAGGATGCCCCCGTGACCAGGTAAGATATTTCTAGCTCAAAATCTCCAGCCATAGCTAATGCCACAGTGATAATAGCAGCCAACCGATCAGGATGAATATGCCCCTCTCGCTGAACCAGTTCCCGCTGCTTCGCATGAATCTCGCGCTCAACCGCCTGCGACTGTAGTTCAAGGGCCTGAGCCGCTTCAGCATCCTGTAAAGCCTGCTCAGCAGTGAAGCGAAAGAAATCCGCACAGTCCTGGGGCTTCATCTGTCCCTGGGCCAGCCCCTTGGCAAAGTCGCGCGATTGCTCA